>OHZM01000002.1_pt1 | contig 345661 bp, 334 predicted proteins | sample 1580481 | NCBI WGS metagenome assembly OHZM01 (sample SAMEA3882506, study PRJEB24775) | human gut metagenome | biome: human-associated habitat; feature: intestine environment; material: feces | place: Netherlands | collected 2009/2010 | reverse complement strand
CAGAGCAGAACTTTAACAGATTGGAAAATATGGATCTTTATAACAGGCTTACTCCGGCTGTTTTAGCATATGAAGGAATTGCTTTTCAATATATGGCACCATCCGTGTTTGAAAATAGTCAGTTTGAGTATGTACAAAATCATTTGAGAATATTATCAGCTTTTTATGGTGTTTTAAAACCTATGGACGGAGTAACGCCATATCGCTTAGAAATGCAGGCAAAGGTCGAAATAGGAGATGCAAAAAATCTGTATGAGTACTGGCATGATATGCTGTATCGTTCAGTAATTGATGAAAGCAGAATTATAATTAATCTTGCATCAAAGGAATATTCTAAATGTATAGAAAAGTATCTTACACCGAAGGATAAATATATTACAATTTCATTCTGCGAACAAGCTGGAAATAAACTGGTAACAAAAGGTACTTATGCTAAGATGGCTCGTGGTGAGATGGTTCGATTCATGGCGGAAAATGATATTGAAAATCCTGATGATATAAAAAAGTTTGACAGGCTTGGTTATATATTCAGGTCTGATTTATCATCAGATAGTAAATATGTTTTTGAACGCAAAATAGCATAATTATTTTAAGTTTTCAAGAGAATATAATTTGAAAATAATAACTATTACTAATTTTATATTATAAGATGGATAATCAAAGTTCTTTAGGGTTTGCCAATCTATTTTAGGGTTTGTCGATAGGGTCTGGCATTAAAAAAAGCATAGTTTTTTAGGGTTCTTCGATAGGGTCTGGTTTTAGGGTCTTTCGTGAGGGTCTTTTATGAGGGTCTGGCTGGGTAGCCAGACCTTTTATTAAATTAAACTATATTTCATCGGGGTATGAGATGTGATTGCTGTCCAGAATCTCCTGTAGGGTCTGAATGTATTGGTTCTTGCGTTGAATTTCTATCCAGTTTCCGTGACAGAGAGAGTCTGCTTCTTCTAGTTCTTGACGTGTTATTACGTAGTCAAGCCATTTAAGGCAAGCGTGGTTTTTGCTAAATGCACAGTAGTTTTCCATGTGGTTTCCTCCTAAAAATCATCTTCTTCATAATAAGCTACAGGGTTATAATCAGTGATTCCATTAAGCACCGGTGTTTGTCTGGTTGCAAAAAGAAATCTGTTGCGAAAGTGCTCAAAGTTGCGGAACCCTCTGCCCAGTCGCTTTAAATCTTTTACTTTGCGGTTAATGGATTCGATGGGACCATTAGATAAACGTGCATCATAAATTTTGCCGTTCCCGATTTTTTCGACCATAATAAATGAATTAACAATAGGGTCTTCGAATTTTTTCAATAAAGATGCAAAGTCACGAAATATTTCAAACCGGGAGCTTTTGTATGTCTGAATCAATTCTTTTAATTCATTCCGTGCAAGGAGTGGATTTCCGCCGTTTCGCGAATTAAACTGTACGTACATCTCTTTTAAGTCTCGAAAATCTTTCAAATTTGGATCAATTCGAAAGAGAGCATCTTCGTAATCATAGGTGTTCATTAATACATGAAAATGGGAATCCATGCGAGGGTCACTGTGGTACCGGATGTTGGACTGATTGGACAGAATTAACCATCTGTATTTTTGCAGAAGGTATACTTCGTCTGATGGCGGAAGTGAAACAGGTCGTTGCTGTTCATAGGAAAGCTTGTCCTGATATTCACGGTCGCGCTGCCTGTATTTTTTTAGAAGCTGCCGTATGTAGTTGTCAATAGAGCGTGTAATCCATTGAATTACATGAAAGGAATCAACAACAGGGACTGCGTTGGGGAAGTACTTTTCTACATAGGCAATGTAAGGATTGTACATATCGGAAATAAGGTATTTTACATGATTCCGTTCTGTTGCAGGGATTGAGATAAAGTACGGTTCCGTTACGGAAGTTCTTCGGCTGCGAAGCAAGTCAATGGGATTACCGGTATGGAAATCCTGGATGACCAATGCGTATTTACAGTCATCATCCATATCTAGGTGAACTTCATCAATGGAAATGGCATCTGTAAGAGGAAGCCTGTCAAGCTTGACATAACGGTCAAAGATTTCATGCACATATGTGTCAGACATATGGAATCTTTTAGCGATAGATGCGGATGTTTCTAAAAGATTTCGATATGCCTCTACAATGAGCATGTCAGTTGCATTTGTAGTTCTACGTCCCTTGTTAACAAAGCGGAAGGATTCATTAACTTCATACAGACAGTCTGGATTGGAACAACGCCAGCGGCGCTGTTTGAGTAGCAGAATCAAGGAATAACCATCCTGAAGAATGGGATGGTTAATAGTCCTTTTCTTTACACCACGAGAGTGCATGCGAAACCCACAGATTGGACAATAGCTGGCAACAGGTGGAGTTTCGATAATAAGAGTTTTGGTTTGACCTTCAATAATAATGTCTGAAATCTTTATATCAGAGTCTTCAAGGTCAAGTAAATCTGTGATATTATTCATTTGTCCTCCTTTGAAATTTTATTTCCGCAAAATAATCATAAATGAGGCAGGACAAAAAAGAAACAGGGTAGATTAGCTTGTGTAATACGAGCTAACATACCCTGTTTTTATTATAAATATAGGTTCAAACCCTAACGATAAACCCTAAAACCAGACCCTACTGAAAGACCCTACTGAAGAACCCGAACGAAAGACCCTAAAAAGTAAAGACCCTAAAAAACTTTGAATACCCTATAAGATAACCTGTAATAAAAAAGAGGACATATGGATTTATACATATCCATATATCCTCTTTTTTATTGATATTAATCTACAAGCTTGTCAAGCTCCTTGATATACTCAGTTTCACTTGATGTTTTATGAGTAGACTGTTTTGCATACAATCCGACAGAAGTCTGTGATTTCTTAATTGCCTGCATGGTTCCAGCACCGGCAACACAGCCTCCGGGACATGCCATACCCTCAAGCAGATATCCGGGATACTTGCCTAAAGTTGCAAGTTTAAGAAGCTGACGGCATTCCTTTAAACCTTCTGCGTTTGCTACCTTTACCTCCTGATCCGGATGATCACGCTTTATGACATTAACAACAGCCTGTGCCACACCTCCTGCGACTGCGAAGTTTCTTCCGTCTGTTGAAGCATCGCTGACACCTGCAGGGTCTTCCTCGATATTTTCAAGGTCCACATGCTTTGCAGAAAAAATACCGGTCATCTCTTCGAAGGTGAGTACAAAGTCCACTTCACTTCGTACACTGCGTCGCATAGCTTCAAGTTTTTTGGCAGCACATGGTCCGATAAATACCACGCGCGCATCTGGATTATGCTGCTTTATAAGACGTGCAGTGAGTGTCATAGGTGTAAGTGCCATTGAGATACATTTTGCATGCTCAGGGAAGAGTTTTTTAGCCATGACTGACCATGCCGGACAACATGAGGTTGCCATGAAAGGAAGTTCATCCGGTACCTCTTTTAGGAAGTCCTCGGCCTCCTGCTTGGCACAGAGGTCTGCACCTATAGCTACTTCAAATACATCTGCAAAACCAAGAGCCTTCATGGCTGCACGTAGCTTTCCGGGAGTAACTTTTGGACCAAACTGTCCAACAAATGCAGGAGCAACTGCAGCATATACCTTTTCACCGGACTGTATAGCTCTGATAGTCTGGAAAATCTGGGATTTATCTGCAATCGCACCAAAAGGACAGTTGACAAGGCATTGTCCGCATGAAACACACTTATCATAATCGATATTTGCTTTGCCGTTTTCGTCAGAAGAAATGGCATCCATGCCACAGGCCTTTGCACATGGACGTTCCTGAACAATAATTGCATTATATGAACATACGCTTGCACAGCGTCCACACTTTATGCATTTTTCCTGGTCAATTACAGATTTTCCGGTCGTGCGATCCAGCGATATGGCATCTTTTGGACATACCTCCATGCATGGATGAGCCAGACATCCCTGACAGCCGTCTGTAACATGTACTCTTTTTTCAGGGCATGCATTACATGCAAATTTTATAACATTGATAAGAGGCGGTGTATAGTAGGTTTCATCTTTGTCGGCAGCCTCGATTCCATCTGATATAGGTGAATGCTCTGCAGCACTGCGGTAAGGCAGTCCCATTGCCAGACGAAGTCTCTCTCCGACTATAGCACGCTCCAAAAATACATCGTTCCTGAAATTTCCTTTTTCGCCGGGAATAATCTTGTATGGAAGAGCTTCCATACGATCTTTTACAGGCCATTCTGTATGATAAGCCATACGTGCAACCTCAGTAAAGATTTTATGTCTGATTTCCTGAATTCGGGTTTCGACACCTCTCATTATTGATTCCTCCTTATAAAATAAAATCTCAATTTTCCTTATTGTATCAGATAAAATAAGCATTCTCAATAAATAGGCTGTACTTTTTATGATACATAAATACTAGATATTTAATGAATTTTAAACCTGATTTTTTGCGTTTCTTTGAAAATAAAGGATAATATTTTAAATTTTAAAAATAGGAATGATTACTGTTTTATATTGACTAAAGTACTATAATACTATATAATAATTATGGACAATTAATCCTAATTAATAAGAATAAATGGCTATTTAGAGAATACCATTTAAAATACATGGAGAAGATAAAGGGAGGAAAATATGGATAGGAAAGCAATGTATAAGCTGAGTTATGGATTGTTTGTACTGACTGCAAGGGAAGATGAAAAAGACAATGGATGTATTATTAATACAGCCATACAGGCAGCTTCGGAACCAAACCAGTTAAGTATCTGCGTCAATAAGGCAAATTATACGCATGATATGATTGTAAGAACAGGAAAATTTACAGTATCAGTCCTGAGTCAGAATGCACAGTTTGAATTGTTTAAACATTTTGGCTTCCAATCAGGAAGGGATACAAATAAGTTTGAAACATTTGAAAAGTGTTCCAGGGGAGAAAATGGTATTTATTATATTACAGAAGGAACAAATGCATACATTTCTGTAACAGTTAATAAAACTGAAGATTTAGGTTCACATACGATGTTTATCGGTGAGATAACCGATATGGAAGTTTTAAGCAATATTCCTTCAGCTACATATGATTATTATCAGAATAATATTAAGCCTAAGCCACAGGAGGTTGGAAAAACAGAGGACGGTCAGACAATATGGCGTTGCAGAATTTGCGGATATGAATATGTAGGCGAGGAATTACCGGATGACTTTATATGTCCTTTGTGCAAGCACCCGGCATCAGATTTTGAAAAAGTAGTAAAGTAAACGGAGGTAAAAGAGATGGCAGCAAACAAATATGCAGGAACACAGACAGAGAAGAATTTACAGGAGGCATTTGCAGGTGAATCACAGGCAAGAAATAAGTATACCTATTTTGCTTCTGTAGCGAAAAAGGAAGGTTACGAGCAGATGTCGGCATTGTTTTTAAAGACTGCAGATAATGAGAAAGAACATGCAAAGATGTGGTTCAAGGAATTAGCAGGAATTGGTGATACAAAGGAAAACCTGGCGGCAGCGGCAGAAGGCGAAAATTATGAGTGGACAGATATGTATGAAGGCTTTGCTAAAACAGCTGAGGAAGAAGGATTCCCTGAGCTTGCAGCAAAATTCAGGGCAGTAGGTGAGATTGAGAAACACCATGAGGAAAGATATCGTGCACTTCTTAAGAATATTGAAACTGCTAAAGTTTTTGAAAAGAGCGAAGTTAAGGTATGGGAATGCCGTAACTGCGGACATATTGTGGTAGGAACTAAGGCGCCTGAAGTATGTCCGGTATGTAATCATCCACAGAGCTATTTTGAAGTACATGAAGAGAATTATTAAGGAGATCAAGAGACCAGGATAAAGAGAAGGTAACTGCTCTTGACGATGGGGCAGATGATTATGGTGAGGATACACAGGTCTTACGTTCTGTTATGGCATCAACCGGAAGAAAGATTGAGAATAATCCTGCAAAACCGGAGTATATACTGACAGAAATCGGTATTTGCTACTGCATGAGGTAAATAGACAAATAAAGAGAAGGCAGGGATTTTTATGCAATATACAGATAATTCATGTTTATTTGCTGTTATGAGCACAGCAGAGTTTCGGGAAAGAAAAGAGGAATTTGCTTATCAAAAGGAGATGCTGCACAGTCTTGGTTCTATTCGATACTGTAAGGCAGAGCTGTTTAAAGAGTGCATTCTCGGTACAATCCGGCTTCCACAAAAGAATGAACAGAAAAAAGCACAGCTTTCATTTGGATTCTATTTGACAGGCAGGAAAGTGTTTTTTGTCGAAGATGAAGGAAAAATGAAGACATGGATAGAAAAGCAGACGGAGATGTTTCAGGAAGTTGATACACCGAAACAGTTGCTGTTACGGATTATGGAGCATATGATAGAAGAGGATACATTGTATTTTTCTCATATGGAGTCTGAGCTAGACAAACTGGAAGAGAAAATAAGTGGGGGAACAGGAAGGAATAATAATTTTTTTACATCACTGATAAAGCATAGGCAAAAACTTTCTGAGTTTAATATTTATTATGAACAGTTGATAGACATTGCAGAATTGTTTAGTACCTGTGATTTTTATCAATCTGAACAGGATACACAAGGTTGGGATAGATTTATGCACCGTGTGGAACAACTGCAAAATCATGTACATCTTCTTCGTGAAAATGTGCTCCAGATACGTGAACTGTATCAATCAATACAGGATGCACGTCAAAATAAAATTATGGCTGTAATTACCATTGTCACAACTATTTTTCTTCCACTTACATTGATTACAGGCTGGTATGGAATGAATTTTGTATACATGCCGGAGCTGCAATGGCGGTATGGATATTTCGCTGTGATAATGATATCACTCATCATTGTAATAGCAGAAATCATATATTTTAAAAAGAAAAAATTCTTTTAATCTAATAAAAGCGGATAACCATAAGCTAATATGTTTTAAGGTTATCTGCTTTTTTCGCATCATTTTTATACATGGTTACCATTCTCACAGAATATGAAACAATATTCTGAAAATTACATGAAATTTTGGGAAAAATCTGCTAAAATATCTTTACAAAAACATATGGAGGTAATTATGATGAAATTAGTAAGTATGCTTCTGACCCTATGTATGGTGTTTTGTATGCTGACTGTGCCGGCAGCGGCCGACGATCTGCCAGTTGTGAAGCTGGACGTGGGTACGACCGAGACCTATGATGACACGAATTATAAGGTCGACGCAAATACCATTATTCTCCGGGCGGAAGACCGGGTCTACGAGCTGACCGGGACTACCGACAGAAAGATTCTGGTTCCGGGCACTAGTACACCTGCTGAGCCTAAGACGTACCATATTCGTCTTAACAATGCGACCATCAATGGTGGTGTGACGATTAACAATTCCACCGGTGCGAAGCTGGTTATCGAAGTGGCGGCTGGTACCGTCAATACCGTCAAGCGTATATACTCCGCTAGCCTGACCATCACCGGCTCCGGTACGCTGAACATGGAGGATATGGGTGTGACCCAGTCCACCAGAACCAACAATCCTAGCTCCCTGTACATTGAGGACACCACCATCAATGTCAACTTGCCTAGCACTAAAAGCGGCCAGTGGGAAGGCAACTGCAAGCTGGGCCGGTTCCGCCAAGGTCACCTACACCGGCTGCGGCAATTATTCTGTCCTGAAGCTGGGACAGGGAAACGGCATAACCCACTCCCTGACCCTGAAGGACAACGCCAGTCTCTACTGTGTGCAGGACGACGCCAGCGTTGCCTCACCGTATCCCGTCAGTGGTCTGGAGTGCTTCCAAGGTGCCACGATCACCCTGCAGGACAACGCTTATCTGGAGGCTGAGGGTAGAGCCACCAGCGGAGATCATGCGGGCTGCGGTGTGCTGGCTGATGGTGATATTCTCGTGCAGGACAACGCCATCCTCAAGGCCACGGCCTATGCTGAGGCTATCTCTACTTGGGGCAGGTTTACCGTCAATGGCGGCAAGCTCATTGTTAAGAGCGAAAACAGCAATGGCGTGTATAGTGATGCTACCATCGATATTAGCAACAACGCCACCGTGGAGGCCACGGGCTATTATCCTGCGCTGTTTGGCAATACCGGTGTGACCATTGCCAACAGCACCGTCAAGGCTGTTGGTACGGATGATGCAGCCATTTTTTCCCGGAATACAATCACGTTGAACAACAGCATCATTGACGCTGAGGCTCATTTCGATTACCATGGCATAAGTGCCACAAATGGCGTGCAGGTCATCGGCTGCTGGATCAATACCACCGGTACCGAGACCTTTGACAGCGATCCCAACGGCATTGCTGACAGTGTGCTCTTCAACAAAAAGGTCGGCAAGGTCATCGGCAATGCCAGCATCCCAAGCGATGTGACCGTGGAGAGTGATATGAAGCTGACTATTCCCGCCGGCACTACTTTGACTGTTCCCGCCGACATCACCTTGACCAACCACGGCCTGATCACCCTGGAGGGCACCATGAACCGTGACAGCACCATCATCTGCGATAGACACACCGGCGGCACGGCCACCTGCGTGGACAAGGCCAAGTGCGACATCTGCCTGGCTGCCTATGGTGACGTGGACACCACCAAACACAGCGACCTGCGCCATGTGACCAAGGTGGACGCCACCGCGACCGCCGACGGCAACATCGAGTACTGGTACTGCGAAGGCTGTGGCAAGTATTTCAGCGACAAGAACGGTACAAAGGAAATCAAAAAAGCCGACATCGTAACGGCGAAGCTGAAAGACGATTCCAAATCTCCACAGACCGGTGACAACAGCAAACCGAAAGACGATTCCAATTCTCCACAGGCCGGTGACAACAGTAACCTTGCACTGTGGATTGCCCTGTTGTTCATCAGCGGCAGTGCAGCCATTGGCACAACGGTTGTAAGCAGAAAGAAAATGTACAACAGATAATTGAATAGTATTCCCTTGCTCCATTTTCCGAGCAAGACAAAAGCGTCGTAGAAATACGGCGCTTTTTTGTTAACCGGAAGACGATGAAAACACCGAAGAAAATACAACAATTCCTGCGTCAAATGCAGATCATTCTAAGAATGACACATGGAATCCAACTATCATAATCATCATCGGAATTTGTATTATGTTGATTGTGTTTGGTGTAGTAATTTTCGTCAGAAAAAAGAGTGGTTCTGAGAAAGAATAAGTATCAAATTTTACGATAAAACAACAAATAGTTACAAAGAAAATGAGACAGAGTGGGAACGAATCCTACTCTGTTTTTTTCTCTGAAATACAGGCAGGCGGTATCGCGCTGGGAATGTGGTGTTTGAGTTATTTAGTCCTTATTTTTACAATTTTGGCACTAAGAGGGATTGATATACGAAACAAAAATTCAATATTACCGTAAAAAAAATACGGATAGACTTGAACTTTTTTGCGGATAATCATATAATAAAGAAAAAGAAATGGAAGGTGATTATCATGTTAAAGAAATTTAGTGTCGAAAATTTCAAAGGATTTAAGGATAAAATCACATTAGATATAGGAACACCCAGTAATTACAGCTTTAATTCTGAAATAATAGAGAACGGCTGCATAACGAAGGGAATTATATATGGTATCAACAGTTGTGGAAAGTCGAATCTTGGTTTGGCTATCTTTGATATCATTACTCATCTGACTGAAAAGCAAAAACTCCTGGGAAGCTATGATTTTTATCTGAATATGAGTGGAAGAAAATCTTTTGCGGAGTTTGAGTACACATTCGTGTTCGCCGGACATGAAGTTGTATATAAGTATAGTAAGATGGATGTGAATTCCTTAAAGAGTGAAAGTTTGTCCATTGATGGAAAAGAAGTCATTTTCTTTGACTTTCTGACAAGAGATGGATTTACTTTGCTTGAGGGATCAGATACTTTGAATGCATCAATAAGAAATGAAAGCCCAATCTCGAGAGTGAAATATGTAAATAGTAATTCAATTCTTTCAGATAATATTCAGAATCAGGTATTTAAGAAGTTTATTGATTTTGTCGAGAGGATGCTTTTATTCTATTCACTTGATAGCCGTGGATATGAAGGTTTTATGAACGGATCAGAGAGCATTGCAGAAGGAATTGTTAATAGTGGCAAAGTTAAGGATTTCCAAGAATTCTTAAAAGAAAATAATATCGATTATGAATTATATGGATGCGAGGTCGATGGAAGAAAGGCTATATATTGTCATTTCGACAATAAAGATGCTGACTTTTTCAAGATTGCTTCAACAGGAACCAGATCCCTTGCATTATTCTATTACTGGTATATCCGTATGGAAAAAGCATCATTTGTTTTCATTGATGAGTTTGATGCATTTTACCATTATGAATTATCAGAGTCAGTTCAGAAGAGACTTAGAAGAATTAGTGATGTGCAGGTATTTACAACTACACACAACACAGACCTTATGAGCAATGATTTACTCAGACCAGATTGCTATTTCCTTCTTGAGAATAATAGCATAAATGCAATTTCAGAGCTGACAGAAAAGGAGCTTCGTCAGGCTCATAATCTTCAGAAAATGTATAAGGCAGGTGCGTTTAATGGCAGATAAGGACTATAAGGCATTTATAGTTGAAGGAGAAGCCAGAGAAACACAGGTTATTGATAATATTTCAAAAGTGTTCTTTAAGCATGGAAATTTAAAAATTATTACGCTTCCGGCCGGAGAAAATATATATATGCTTTGGAAAAAACTCAAGGCGGATGATTTCGACACAGATATTATTGAGGTCTTAAGGGAAAGTAATAAGAAAATCAGAGAACAATTGGAAGGATTATCAAGAGATGATTTTTCGGAGGTGTTTCTTTTCTTTGATTATGATGTACATCAGACAAATTTGGGAAAGGCAGATGACGGTGATGTGATAAACCAGATGCTTGAAAGCTTTGATAATGAAACTGAGAATGGAAAGTTATATATCAGTTATCCGATGGTTGAAGCATTGCGAGATTTTGAAGCAGGTAAATGTGGAAATGGAGATAATTGCTTTGTAGAAATTAGTGCTCTTGCTGAATATAAGAATATATCTTCGAGAAATTCACTGAATCCACATTTTAGAGATTACAATATAGATGTATGGAAAGAAATCGTTGATGTTTTTTTAATGAGAATATCATGCCTGTTAGGAAATGCGGAAGTTATTTCTTATGAACAGTATTTAGATGAAGCAAATCCACATGATATCTATATATGTGAACAGGCTTTAGCAGGCAATAATAAAGTGTTTATTATCAGTGCTTTCCCGGAATTTCTTGTGGATTATTTTGGAATAAAACTTTGGAGAACATGTGTGAAGCATGCAAAGAATCAATTGGATATTTGTAATTGTAAATAAAGCAGGTGAATGATAATTATTAGCAAATATGATCCTTTATGGAAGTGGATCAATAAAAATAAAACAGACGATTTCAAGTTGACTTTTGCTGAAATTGAAAACATTGCCGGAGTGCCAATAGATCATTCATTCCTTACATTTAAAAGGAAACTTTTAGGCTGTCTCAGTCAGCCAGATAGCAGGAGAACTTGATATGCCACAAGAGGATAAAGCTGCCAGATTTTATGCTGTTATGTTTTTTCATTACAGTATATATGATGGTGCATCAGCTTAGAAATGATCCGGCATTTGTACCGGAACTTGATTTTGTGCATGCTGGTTGTCTGTAATCGGGTAATTAAAAGCAAGTAATGTTACAAATAACAATAAATATGTTACAATATTCAAGTAACGTGAAATGAAAGGATAATTGAAGAATCCGGGTTGTGTGGAAATAGGTGAAATCTGTTATGAACAGTACATTAAAGTATTACAATCAAAATGCAAATCAGTTTGTTCAAGGAACTTTCGCTGTGGATTTTAAACAGACACAGGATAGATTTTTGATAAATCTGCCGGCAGGTGCATATATTTTAGATTTTGGATGTGGTTCCGGACGTGATACAAAGTATTTCCTTGAGAAGGGCTTTCAGGTGGATGCTATAGACGGTTCAGAAGAACTTTGCAAAATAGCCTGTGATTATACTGGAATCAAGGTTAAACAAATGCTTTTTGAAGAGTTACACGATGTGGATAAATATGATGGCATCTGGGCATGTTCATCCATATTACATCTTTCAAAGCCTGCATTAGCCGGTGTATTAAAAAAGATGGCGGCAGCATTAAAGGATAATGGAGTAGTTTACACATCTTTTAAGCATGGTAGTTTTGAAGGTGAACGAAACGGCAGGTATTTTACAGATTTTACAATTGGAGATTTTGAAAAATATCTGCACGGGATTCCGGAATTGCAGATAGAGGACTATTGGATTACAGGTGATGTAAGACCGGGAAGGGATGAGGAGAAATGGCTGAATCTGATTTTACGAAAAAAGGGTATTCATTAATCATTGATGGAAAATATTATAATACACTGGATATCGAGTCATTTTCTATGATGATGAAAGATCCCTCTTACTGCTATAAGTTCTATTGGCTGGAAGCAATTGTGCAGCTGATATCTGAGGACATAAGGGAAACAACCTTTGATGCAATTATAGATGAGATGATTTGTAATGCATGGTATTCGGTAAGAGAATTCCATATCCATTTAAGTGGAATGCAGTTGGACGGACAGGTAAGAGATGGCTTGGAAAGAGCGGTATTACTTCTTACCGGACTTTCAGATTTACCGGCGAATGCGTCTAAGGTAGAAATAAAGAATGCAATTGCGGAGCATAATTCTGAGTTAAAGACTTATAAAGAACAGCTTACTAACATGGTCCCATACCGGGCTCTGGCAGGCTTTTTTAATAAAAGCAGTGAGGCAGCAGACTGGGGAAGTGTTCGCAGAATGACTGCATATATAGAACGAATCAATAGGCATACTGTACTTTTGCCTTACATACTCGGCGAGGAAAGCAAGCTTAAGAAGAAGGTTTATTTTCAGGACGCCTGGGTAGAAATGATTCAGGACCAGATGGTATCAATTTTGGGATGGATACAGTATGAAAAGGTGAAATGGCTTCAGAATAATAACCCTGAAGTTCCGGGATTGATTTATAAACTTGCCCCAATGGATGAAAAGATGCGTAAGTTGAATAATGTCCGGAAACTCTGGGAAGGTATTCTGGATGTTCGAGAAATTAAGGATGTATTTACAGGTGAGCCGGTTGTTTTGAAACAATATGATGTAGATCATTTTATTCCGTGGTCATTTGTAATGAATGATGAGTTGTGGAATCTGATGCCGATGGATTCATCATTAAATTCCTCCAAGAGCAACAGGCTTCCGAAATGGTCACCGTTCTTTATCCGATTTGCAAAAAATCAGTTTATTATGTATCAGCTGATTCATGAAAAGGAAGGCATCAGAAAATTGTATGAGTCCTGCTATAGGGATAATTTGCATTCCCTCTGGGCAGGGCAGGAACTTTATCGCAAGGGAAATAGTGAAGAAGAATTTATTAATATTCTTGAGAAAAACATGCAGCCTGTGTATGATTCTGCCAGGAGGCAGGGATATGAAGTCTGGAACAGGGGCTGAAGGCGCGATATTTTAAGAAAGGTAGAAAATGGTGAAAAATAAGAAGATAAAAATACATAAAAAAAAGATGATCGGTTTTTATAAGAGTATTGTTGATCAGGACAGGTCATCAATTGTTATATGCAATCTTAAGCATGAGATTATTTATATGAATCCGGCAGCAGTTAGCAGCTATGCGAAGCGAGGCGGCGACAAACTTATTGGAAGAAGCGTTTTAGACTGCCACAATCCGGAATCAAGAGAAAAAATACAGCAGGTAGTGGAATGGTTTGCGGCAGATGAAAGCCATAATATTGTATATACGTTTCACAATGAGAAACAGAATAAAGATGTTTATATGGTGGCACTCAGAGATGATGGTGAACTGATAGGATATTATGAGAAACATGAATATCGAAATGCAGAAACTATGGAACCATACGACATGAAATGATGAAATGGATTATGAATGCACCCTCAAATGTAATATTTGTGAGGGGAAATCATGACGAAGAATTTGCGGCAACCATTGATATTATGAAAAGCATTATTCGTGTTTGACAGCATGGCAGAAGTTACACAGAATTAAAAAACTAGACTATTGGTTTATATCTTATGCTAAAAAAAACTGGTATAGTGATTTTATAACAACTATTGTACCGCTTCTTAATGAAAAGGAGAACACGATATGGTAAAAATGAATTTCACTAACAGTCAAACGTCATTTGAATATGCACTTTATATGATTGCAGCAAGCTATTTTAACAAGTCTGATTGTTTGTCAGAAATTACAGAGAAAAACATGCTTCTGCAGTACAAAGAACAAAAACTAAATAGCCAATACCAGATGGAAGAAATTTGCATTGAATTTATGGACAATTTGGTAAGTAAAATCCCATCCCGGTTTTTCAAACGGTCAGTTGCGGTTAAACTGAATAAAACTGCATCAGGAAAAACAGAGATTGTCATTGGGGATAAACAAAGCTTCATTGTATTTCATGCACTATATGCAGGCAAGAAATCTCAAATCCGGTATCAGATTTGGTGTAAAAAACCACTTAAAATAAAATGAGAAGAAAGGCTGCATAGAGCAGCCAGTCTGACCGAAAATAAGATTATCGAAGTACAAAATTAGTATTGCTATTGTGCGGACATTTACATATAATAAAGATAGATGGAAATACTACTCACGAAAGGAGATGCTTTATATGGCTACAAAATCAGCAAATTTATATGCAAGGATTGAACCAGATGTCAAAGAAAAAGCAGAAAGTATCTTGTCTACGCTTGGTATCCCTGCTTCCAGTGCTATCAATATGTTTTATAAACAGATTATCCTACAGAGAGGACTTCCGTTTGAAGTAAAAATACCATCTGCCAGACCTGTTGACATCAGCACATTATCAGAAGCAGAATTCAATGAAGAATTGGAAAAAGGATATGCGGATATGCAGGCTGGACGGACAAAAAATGTGAAGAAAGCCTTTGCTGACATTCGCAATGATTATGGCTTATGATATATGAAGTAGAAGTATCCGAACAGGCTGACAGTGATTTGAGAGGAATTTTTGAATATATTGCTTTTGAATTACAATCGCCGCAAAATGCAAGCGGACAGCTTGACCGTCTGGAAGAACAGATATTAAGTCTGGATACGATGCCAGAGCGTTATCGAAAATATGAAAAAGAACCGTGGAAAAGCCGTGGACTTCGTGTATTACCAGTAGACAATTATGTGGTACTTTATATTCCAGACAGCGATAAAAAGGTTGTAACAATACTAAGAGTAATGTATGTCGGACGGGACATATACAATCAGTTAAATCTCCACACAAAGCAATAAAGGATATGATTTAAAGCAGACTTTCATTTACAATCAACTGCTTTTTTTATATTCAAAATTAAAAAAAGAGCATATAGCGATTGCTGGAGGTGTATGTGAAGAATACGCAAGTTTATGATTATTCGGGAAAAGAATTGTTTCATATTCACACAGATAGATGTAAACACGCAAGTTCTGAGGCTGATGTTGAGTATGTAGAAAAGGCAATTGAATTAGGAGCAAGGAAAATTGTGTTTACAGACCATGCGCCTTTCCCTGATAATCCATTTGGGAATAGAATGGATATTGAGGAGCTGCCTGAATATATAGATTCCCTTGCAGAACTAAAGAATACATATAAAAAGAAAATAGAAGTCCGCTGTGGATTGGAAATAGAATACCTGCCATCGTTTCGTGATTATTACCTTAACTTAAAGAAAATGGATGGAATAGATTTGCTCATGATTGGACAACATTTCTTTGAACACTATGAAGGAAATTATAGTTTTTCTGATGAAGATAAAACAAATGAGTTTATAGGCCTTTGCGAATCAATGGTACAAGGCATTAATACGGGATTATTTGATGTAGTGGCACATCCGGACAGAGCTTTTAGGCGTTGCAGGCAATTTGGACATCGGGAAATAGAAGCTGCTAAATCCGTAATTTGGGCGGCTGTCTCGAATGGCGTTTATTTAGAAAAAAATTATTCTTCCATGTGCAGAAAGAATCAGTATAAAGAGGAATTTTGGACATTGCTTCCGGCAAAAGCCATGGTTTTAAATGGACTTGATGCCCACTCGATAAATGAAATGAAAAAAGGATATGATGGTGTGGTTGTGGAATAATTAAATTAGTACATTTACATCACCTGGAAGTCAGATGTTTGGTAACCCGCATTACATGAAGGAGGAATCCGTATGGAATATCCAGTATTAGACGCAAAGGCAACCGGAGCCAGAATAAAGGAAATCCGTAAGGCACATCACATTAAGGTAGAAGAAATAGCACGCTTCATGGGTTTTGAGTCTGATCAGGCTGTCTACAAGTGGCAGCGAGGCGACAGTCTTCCGACCGTTGACAACCTGTACGCCCTGAGCAGGTTGTTCGGTACGTCGGTTGATGACATACTGAGGGGCAGCAGAGAGAAGGACGAAAGTTCTTCTCTTCCGGTGTATAGGGATTTTTATGAAACTAAACTGGCAGGTTAGTTTAAGAAGTATATGTGATCTGATAAGATTATAGCGGAGGTGCTAGCGATTATGTATATTTTAAATCTTGAAGATAATGTCTTTAAACATCATGATATATGCAGAGCTATTGAAAGAGGCTCTTTTGAGAATCTGAAGATAGATTGCGTTGGAAATCTTACAGATGGGCTAAGTAAAATAGAAGGAGCAATTAGTAAGGGAAAACCTTATGATTTAATAATTACTGATATGTGGTATCCTGAAAAATCTGGTGAAGCCGATAATAACTCAGGAGAGATTTTGATAAAAGAAGTCAGAGAAAGAGGCTGGGACGTTCCGATTATACTATGCTCTTCTGTGAATTATTGTTATCCCGGTATACTCGGTTCAATTCATTATTCTGAAAAGGAAGACTGGGAAACGGAACTTGTAAGATTAATCAGGAAGCTTTAGTACTGAGAGCACTCGCAGCAAAATTACTGCGGGTGTTTTTTTAAATAATATTGAAAGATTATTATGCGAGGTAATCAATAATGGAAATAATTGAACTTATGAAAGAAAGACACAGTGTAAGGCAATATACGGATAAGAAAATTGAAAAAGAAAAGAGAGAAGTTTTAAATGCTCTCATTGCTAAGATTAATCAAAAAGCGGGACTGCATATTCAAATAATTTATGATGAGCCGAAATGTTTTAACTCAATGATGGCACATTACGGAAAATTTGATGGTGTGAATAATTACATTGCACTTGTCAGGGAAAAATCAAAACCAGATGAAGCTCTTGGATACTACGGCGAACAGATTGTTTTGAAAGCACAGGAGCTTGGACTTAATACCTGTTGGGTTGCTATGACACACGGAAAGAGTAAAGCACAAATTGACAAAGGAGAAAAACTGGTATGCCTGATTTCTCTTGGTTATGGTAAAACCGCTGGAGCAGCCCATAAAAGTAAAAAGTTAAGTGAAGTTTGTAACTATAAAAAAGATATGCCGGAATGGTTTTTGTCCGGGATGGAAGCAGCACTTCTTGCACCGACAGCAATGAACCGGCAGAAATTTTATTTTGAACTATTGCCTGATAATAGTATAAAAATAACCTGCGGGAAGGGATTATACACAAAGCTTGATTTGGGAATTGTGAAATATCATTTTGAAGTGGTATCGGGCAAAAGAATATAAAGATAATTTATATATTGCCAACAGATGAAATACGTCAGCAAAGGATGGTGATTATGTATGAAAAATAAATTGATATTTACTTCGTATGGGCTTACAACCAAAGAGGGACAAAAGCTTATTGGTAAAGAGCTTGGGTCTTATGAATTAGAGGATAAAAAGATATTTTTATTTCATGAACCACATTATTACACGGAATCAATACTTGTGACGGCATGCGTTAATTTGGGATTTAAAGAGGAAAATATAATTTTATCAGGACATCAAATGAGTAAACAGGAAGTTTTGGAATGTGATATCTATTATTGCGGAGAAGGCAACACGTTTGAGAAGCTATCCATATTAAGAGAAAGAGGGTTGGATAGCATAATCAAAGAAGGATTTAAGACGGGAAACAAAATATATATCGGTTGCAGTGCAGGCGCAGCTATTGCAGGCGTGAGTGTTGAGGAGATAAAAGACTTTGATAAAAATAACGTTGGTATGACAGATTTTTCCGGTTTAGGGTTGTTTGACGGGATTATTATTCCTCATTACACAAAAAAGGAATTGAAACGTTATATTAGCAACAGCTATGGGATTGAAGATAAATACAAAAGTATTCTTTCAGTATCAAACGAAAAGAGTTTGGTAATGGAGGTATCTTAGGAAATACAGAATCAAAATTTTTATATAAACGTTTTTATGGAAATTGATTTGTCAATGAACAAATTTTTTAGTTCAATAAATTGTAATTTTTTAAACTATATAATATAATTGGTACAAAAATAAATGAATTTTTGAACTAAAGAATGATATAGTTCAAAAAAAGGAAAGAAAATGAACTATATTATTGTTAGTAAAGATATCTAAAGTACAAGTGGATTTTTAACAAGGATTGTGCTATTCTTAGAGTGACAGATAAAGTGGATGATTACCTTGGAATACACGAATTAAGGTAATGTCGCAAGGAGGTTTTTGATATGTACGAAATGAAACCGGAGTATTACATAGGAATTGAAATGATTGATGAGGAGCATAAGCAGCTTTTTAAATATGCGGATGAAGCTTATGAACTGCTTAATGATGAATTTACACCGGATAAATATGATAAAATCGAGGCAATTCTCATAAAGCTGCGTGATTACACGGAAAAGCATTTTACGGATGAAGAAAACTACATGGAATCCATAAACTATAAAAAACTTTTCACACAGAAAATTCAGCATCATGAATTTATATCTAAATTAGATGAATTTATTGATTTGCATAAAAGTGAGACAGAAGACCAGGACAAACAGATAATGGATATTCTGGAATATCTGACGGAATGGTTAGTAAATCACATTCTGTATGTTGACGGACAGATTCCTAAAGGATGAATCAAGATAAAAGACCTGCCGGATGAATAGATTTAATTCCGGCAGGTCTTATGTATGTAGGTATTATTTACATTTTAATATTTCTACACATATTGCAAAAGCAGCATTAAGGCCATCAATGTAATACTCATTATAATCATAATTTTTAGATCCAAGCAAATTAAACTTTTCGTTGTTGATGTAATCTTTTAGTGCTTTTCTTAATTGCAGTGGCGTTTTGTTGGAAATTGGGTTTTCTGGTGCTGAAGCAAAATCTCTTGCAAAATTAATTACATTGTTATAACCACATCGGAAGTATTTTGATTTATTGTTTGATAAATCCTCAGTATATTCTCTCCTCCTTTCGTTGATTCTTGCTTTTTTATTATTTAATAAATCTATTAAATACATAATTTTGTAGCTCCTTTCTATAAAATTAATAATAGTATGTAAAATCAAATTAAAAATAATTTATTTTTACATTAATATTATGGGAGAAAATAATTTTTTTATTTTTAGATGATTATTATATTTGTTTTTTGATAAGAAAGAGATATAAATTTATGATTTACACAAATTATTACAATTCACCTATCGGCAGGATAACAATGGCAAGTGAAGGAACTGCATTGATAGGCTTGTGGTTTGAAGGACAAAAATATTTTGCTGATTCCATCAAGGAAGAATGTACAGAAAAAGACCTTGATATATTTGATGATACATCAAGGTGGCTTGATATTTATTTTAGTGGAAAAGAACCTGATTTTACACCAAAGATTTTAATTACAGGTACGCCGTTTAGAAAATCGGTAGCAGAGATTATGCTTACTATTCCTTACGGTAAAACAATGACTTATGGTGAGATTGCCAATGTAATAGCTAAGGAAAAAGGTATTGCGAAAATGTCAGCACAGGCTGTAGGCGGTGCGGTTGGACATAATTCAATTTCGATAATTATTCCCTGTCACAGAGTAGTGGGCACAAACGGCAGTTTAACGGGCTATGCAGGAGGTCTTGATAAAAAAATACAATTACTGAAATTAGAAAAAACAGATACGTCGGGACTTTTTGTATCCAAAAAAGGGACGGTACTTTAAAATCAGTGTATAGATGAAATCTATATGTAGATAACGGTAAACAATACAGTATATCTGATTTCATATACAAGTGGCTATGTGTGGTAGAATTATTTTATCATTTCAGTAATGAATTTTTGCATATGTAAAAACATAAAAGGGTGATACAATGAATAGAACGATTAGTGAAAACTTAAGCAATACAAAAAATAGAGATATAAACATTCCATTAAGTCCTGCTTCTTTTTCTAAAAGAACAGATGGAAAATGGGAGTACATTTGTGGAAATTGTTCATACCGTTTTGAAGAGGCACCAAGGTGTCCGGAATGTGGACAATTATTAAAGAAAAATATTGATATTGATTATAAAGGTTTGCTTGATAAGTTGTCAGCTTGCAATAATAAACTTGGTTTAGTTGAAACCCTTAAGGAATATGGAATACGCACAACAACAAAGCCTAAAGAAAAAGTAACAGTTGATGACCAGTATTTTCAGTTGGAGGATGGTTCAAGAATACAAATTCATCCCAAAAAAATCCAGTTTTGGACAAATAAGAAAGTCAGTCAAAGTGAATATTTCAAAGAATGTGATTTTGTAGAGATTGATTATGACGGGAAATATAGAAATCAGATATTATATGTTGATAAAACACCTGATAATTTAAAGTTTTTTTTAGAATATTTTCTTCAGTTTGCTGAAAACAGATATTAAGAATTGAGGTATAAATGGATAAGATAGAATTACTTAAAGAATTAGAAAACATGGGTGAAATAGAGCCGGATAAATATGACGGAAGTTATGAGTTAATGAGAGAGATTATTAAATCATATTCCGGTTTGGATAATTATGACAAATGTACATATTTGGATATTAATGCTATATATATGATGTCAGTGGGAACGTGAAAATTTAATATTCAGAAGAAAAAGGAGTATATTGGTAAGGGTTGTTTGCCAAAATCAGAAAAGGAAAGACTGTATGAAATATTGGATAAAGTCTGGGACAATGCGTGCAATAAGGTCTATGAAAATGTTTTGGATAGACCATCGGTAGGAATGTTTGGAGCAGGCATTTTCTCATTTGTAAAAAAGATTACCGAACAATGTGCTAAAGATTTTATATTAATGTGTGTGGATATTTACAAGATGGAGGATGATAACGAAATATATGATAGGGCAGAACAGGTAATTAATGATAGGTTTAAGGGAATGAAAGCAGCGTCAGCATCAATGATACTTCATTGTTTAAAACCTAATACATTTCCTATTTTAAATTCAAATCAAGGAGCTAAAAATATATATTTGTATTTAGGGATAAATTTGAGTAAACCTAAAGAAATTGGTACATATATAAGTAATTGCAGAATGATAAAAAAGTTCAGAGATGAAAATTGTGGAGTGAAGAATTATAGGACATTTGATTTGTTAGCAAGGAAACTGGGTATTTTAGAACAGAATGATGAAAATACCGAAGATATTGAGGAAGATAGAATTATGGAAGATAATAATTATAGCTTAAATACGATTTTGTACGGACCTCCGGGAACCGGAAAGACATATTATACAGCAATTATAGCAGTTAAGATATGCGAACCTTCATTTGACACATCTGATTATAATTCTGTTATGGAAAAATATAAAGAATTAAAAGAACAGGGTAGAATTGTATTCACAACTTTTCATCAATCTTATGGATATGAGGAATTTATTGAGGGAATTAAGCCTGTTTTGAATGAGAATAACGACGGAATCGGCTATAGAGTGGAAGATGGAGTATTTAAAAAATTTTGTAATTCTGCACGCTCTTTTTCAGGTAAAGATTCTAATATTGAAAAACCCTACGTTTTCATTATTGATGAAATAAACAGAGGTAATATATCAAAGATTTTTGGAGAGCTTATTACATTAATTGAAGATACAAAAAGAGAGGGAATGGAGGAAGCAATAAGTTTAAAATTGCCATATTCGGAAGAAGATTTTAGTGTTCCATCAAATGTTTATGTGTTGGCAACTATGAATACTGCTGACAGGTCAATTTCATTGATAGACACAGCACTTAGAAGAAGATTTAGTTTTATTGAAATGATGCCAGATGAAGAAGTATTAATGAACATGGGTATCGGAAATATAAGCATAGATGGGATTACACTTGATATTGTAGCGATGCTTAAGACTATAAATGCAAGAATTGAATTTTTATATGACAGAGAACATACAATAGGGCATGCTTTTTTTATGGAGTTAGTTAATGAACCTACAATAGATAAATTGGCATCTATTTTTATGAAATCAATTATTCCGTTGTTACAGGAATATTTTTATGAAGATTATCAGAAGATACAATTGGTTTTGGGAGATAACGCCAAAAATAATCCTGACTTGAAATTTATAAAGGATGACAGAATTGATTTAAAAAGTATATTTATGGGGAATGTAGATGATATAGTTGATGAAAAAGAAGTAATATATACTATAAACAAACCTGCATTTTGGAATGTTGATTCTTATAAAACGATAGGAAAAAATCTGTAAAGTGGTGATTTGATGGGTAAGTTGCTTGAAGTAAGAGAATTTGATTCTATTATTTGTAATGAGAATTATAAAGAAAATGAAAAATATAAATATATGCCAAAGCAGGATTTTCAAAACCTTGTTGAATTTATTCATGAATTTATAGAAACAGATAAAACAGATGTACTTGATTTTATGAAAATAGGCTATAAACGTAACATCGGCGACATAGTGACGATAAAAAATTTTGTTGGCCTTATCCAGACAAAAAATGGTACAAAAATACAGATATTGCCTAAGATAGATTTTGGAATTGACGAGGATGAGGGCAATATTAAAACAAAAAAGACTTTTATCAGAATGATTCGGAGCTTGAAAGAGTTTTCAGGTAAGATATTTAATGATTCTAATCTGGAAATTGATAAAATGAATCTATATGAATTATTTATTAATATGTATTTACAACAGGTCAGAAAATTAGTAAAACATGGGTTGAAATCAGGGTATGTCAGACATGAAGATAATTTGAAATTCTTTAAAGGAAAAATTAAGGCTAGTCAGCATATAAAGAAAAACGTAGCACATAAAGAAAGATTTTATATGGAATATGATGAGTTTAGTCTAAATCGTGCTGAAAACAGAATTATAAAAACTACGTTATTGAAGCTTCAAATACTTACAGAGAGTGCCGAAAATAGTAAGGAAATTCGACAACTTCTTACGGCTTTTGAAGAGGTGGACATATCTGTAAACTATGAAAAAGATTTTGCATGTGTTGTAATTGACAGAAATACTAAGGATTATGAAAGCTTGATACAATGGTCAAAAGTAATTCTTTATAACAAGAGTTTTACAACTTTTTCAGGCGCTAATAGTTCCAAAGCTTTATTATTTCCAATGGAATCTGTTTATGAAAGTTATGTGGCAAAGGAAATAAAAAGAATATTTACACCGGATGGATGGCAGGTAAGGACGCAGGATAAAGGATTATATTTATTTACGAAGCCCTACGAACAATTTGCTTTACGACCGGATATAGTGATAAAGAAAGAAGACAAGATAATTATATTAGATACAAAATGGAAGCGGTTATTTGACAATGAAAAGGCTAATTACGGAATTTCACAGGCAGATATGTACCAGATGTATGTATATTCTAAGCGGTATGGAACAGCAGATACATGGCTTTTATATCCTGTAAATAATGAAATGCGTAATCATAAACAAATAAGTTTTGAGTCAGAAGATGGAACAAGAGTAAGTATATTTTTTGTGGATGTAGCAGCGATTGAAGATAGTTTAAACCTCCTCAAGAAACAAATAACCGGTAATTTATTATAATATTCACAATATCGGAATTAAGAATAAATAAAACTTGACAATAAGTTGATGTAAAAGTACAATGATACGATTTAGATATGCTAAATGGTCGGACAGGGATTTAAGAAAGAAGGTACACAGCCTATGTATGAGTATGTAAATAAGAGGGAACTAACTTTAGGTAGAGAAGAAGTGGAAGCAATTATAAGAAGGGCACAAGATATTATGAAGAAAAAGTATAATACAACTTTTCAATATGCTTTGATTGGTAGTGCAAAACGCCACCTTGTTACTAAAATTAAAAATGGGAACAAAGGATATGATTATGACTATAATCTGATTATCCAAAAATCTGACCAATGGAATAATCCTAAAAACCTGAAACAACAGTTTATTACAGCTTTTTCGGAAGCAGTTAAGGGGACTTCTTATAAACCGCCTGAGGATTCTACGTCTTGTATTACAATAAAGGTGGTAGATAAAAATAATTCAAGGATAATTAGAAGCTGTGATTTCGCAATTATCTATTACATTTGTGAAAATAAAAATGATGGATATAGATATCTGAAAAATTGGAAAAATGTAAGGTATTCATTTGAATATAGAAAAAATTCAAAAGATGCCGAATCATCATTGGATTATATTCTTGAACATGAGAATGGCTGGAATATGATTAGAGAAGAGTATCTTAAACTAAAGAACTGTAATAAGGATATTAATAAAAAATCTTTTGTCCTTTATCTGGAAAGTATTCATAACGTTTACAACAATTTAAGACAACATGAAGAACAAAAAAGATATGGTTCGCTTTGTACTGTGTATAGACATATTTAACAATGAAGACACAGAAATTTTATTTTGAACTTTTACCGGTTGATGGTGTAAAATTATACAGATAATTCAAAAACTATGGAGGTTTTAAAAATGGGAATTAATTCAATAGATGCAGAGGATGACCAGTTTGCATACAGGTATGACACACAATTATTAATTGACAGGCGAGATAAGGATTTGGATGAAGATGAAATCGCCGACTATATAACGGAACATTTTGAAGGAAACAGTCTGATAGCCGCAGGAGACGAAGAATTGGTTAAAATACATTTTCATACTAATGAGCCTTGGAAAATACTTGAATACTGTAATTCAGTTGGTGAAATCTATGACATTGTTGTGGAAGATATGATTAGACAGACAAACGGTCTTCAGGGTTAATTTATAAAAATGGGGGATGATAGTATGGAATCAGGAAATTATGATATTAACATACAGTATTTCTGTGGAAAAAAGGTTTTTGTTGAACTAAAGTTGCTTTATTGTTAGAATAGTATATAGGAATAATATTATTTCACAGATTGGAGATAGGTATGGATAATAAAAAAAGTGCAGCTAATTCGGGAGTTAAAGATAACTTAACAGAAGTAAAGGTGACGAACGAAGAAGTTTTAGCATCTAAAAAAGCAACCGAGACAGCAAAGAAAACAACAGCTAAGACAACCAGTACAGCGAAAAAAACAACCGCTAAGACAACAACGGCAGCAAAGAAAACAACCGCTAAGACAACCGGTACAGCGAAAAAAACAACAGCTAAGACAACAGCAACCACAAAGAAAACAACAGCAAAAAAAGCTGAGATTGCTGCGGAGTCTGTTGCAGCAGAGAATATTCCTGTTACACAAGAGTCTGTTGTTACGGAAAATATTCCGGCTGCACCGGTTGATTTGGGACCACGAAGAAGTGTTGCTTTTATAGGTTCTGAATGTTACCCATTTGCCAAGACCGGAGGACTTGGAGATGTAATGTCCGCACTTCCTAAGAGCTTAGCCAAACTTAATCTGGATGTTAAGGTAATACTTCCAAGATATAAATGTATTCCTTGGAAATATCAGGAGAAAATGGAATACAGAGGTTCTTTTTATATGAACCTTTGTGCTGACGGAAGACAGTATTATGTAGGTATTATGGAATATCAGGAAGACGGAGTTGTATATGATTTTATTGACAATGATGATTTCTTTTCATGGGGCAATCCATATACTAACCTTATTGATGATATTCCTAAGTTCTGCTTTTTTGCAAAAGCATCCCTTGCAGCACTTAATTATCTGGACTGGACTCCGGATGTAGTACATTGTCATGACTGGCAGGCAGCTTTAGTGCCACTTTATTTAAGAACTTGTTTTAAGGATACCAATGTTGGACGAGCAAGTGCGGTACTTACAATACATAATCTGAAATTCCAGGGAATATATGACAGAAAGATGATTCAGTACTGGTCAGGACTTCCGGATTATGTATTTAATAAAGACTGTTTGATTCAGAACTGGCTTGATGCTAATATGTTAAAAGGCGGAATTGCTTATGCCAACAAAGTTACAACTGTAAGTAATACATACGCATGGGAGATTCAGACGGAAGAATATGGAGAGGGTCTTGCGGAACATCTTAGATATCACAGTGACAAAATCAGAGGAATTGTTAATGGTATAGATACCGATAACTGGAATCCTGCCACAGATAAACTCCTGGCGGCAAATTATGATGCAGAAACAGCCATAGCCAATAAAAAAATTAATAAAAAGACACTTCAGGAGTCATTGGGACTTGATGTGGATGACCATAAGATTGTAATAGGACTTATTTCACGTCTTACCAATCAGAAAGGACTTGACCTTGTAAATGATATAATTCCAAGTATTATGGATGAGCATACACAGGTCGTTGTTCTTGGAACAGGTGATTCATGGTATGAGAATACATTCCGTTATTATGAAGATAAGTACAAAGGTAATTTCTGTGCATATATTGCGTATGATGAAAATGTTGCACATAATATCTATTCCGGATGCGATGCTCTTTTAGTTCCGTCAAGATTTGAACCATGCGGACTGACACAGCTTATAGCTATGAGATACGGAACAATTCCAATTGTCAGAGAGACAGGCGGGCTTAAGGATACGGTCCAGCCTTATAATATGTTTGATAATACAGGTAATGGTTTTACATTTGACAGATATGAAAGAGGACTTCTTTACGATACAATTAACAGAGCAAAGACACTTTATTTTGAAAACAGAAAATATTGGGATGATATGGTCATCCGTGATATGAAAAAAGATGTGTCATGGGAAAAGAGTGCAAGACAGTACAAAGATATGTATGTAGAGCTGACACCAAGATACTAAAATATATGGAAAGGCATATGCTATCCGGGCATATGTCTTTTTTTAAAATAATTGAAACCTGCTTATAATATATGTCGTATTAATAAGTGAAGGGATAAGAAAGGAGATGCTTCCCATAGAAGATGAAATAATTATAGACCGTTATATTGTAAGAGATGAAAAAGCAATTTCTTATACGGCAGATAAGTATGGAAAGCAGCTTGTTGCTATTGCCAATCGTATTTGCGATGACCTGGATATTGCTGAGGAATGTGAGAATGATACTTATTTGCGCGCATGGAATTCGATACCTCCTCACGAACCACGAGGCTATTTTTTTACTTTTCTGGCAAAAATAACCAGAAATCTTGCACTGGACCGGTATAAAGAATCAAACAGGCTGAAAAGAAGTGCTACAATTGTGGAACTGACAGGCGAACTTTCAGAGATAATTGCAGGAAACGATGATACAACGGCAAATGCAGAAAGCGAAGAACTTAAAAATTATATAAATTCTTTTCTTAGAACCCTTAACAAAGAAAAAAGAAATGTATTTATAAGGCGGTACTGGTATATGGATTCTGTGGCTGAGATTGCAGACAGATATGGCATCAGTGAAGGCAAAGTTAAAACAATTCTTTTCCGTGTCAGAAACGGATTAAAACAACATCTTAAGAAGGAGGGCTATTATATATGAATTCATATGATTTTTTAAAAGCTATGAATGATATTGACGTTGATATGATTGAAGCGGCGGGAAAAACAGTCCGTAAACCATCTAATGTCATTAAGTGGATTGTGACAGCAGCAAGTCTGATATTAATAACAGGCATAAGCTTTATGATTGGAAATAAAGTAAGAAAACAACAGCAGCCACAAGTATCATATTCGCTTATAGAATTTTCATTGCACGATAAAATATATTGCGCTCCCGTGGTACAACAGTGTTCAGAATATAATCTTGTTGATGATGCGAGTACAGTGATATCGGTTCAGATGAAACAACCGGATGAAAGCGACCTTGGTGATGAAATGGGGTCAATAACTGTAAAGGCAGGTAAAAAAAATATAATATGTAAGGTTTATTACTATAATGAGTATAATATGGATGATGAGATATGTATTGTGGCCTTTCCGGATGGACATTATCAGTTTTTTATAAGAAAGGATTAAGCAAAAAGTGAAATGTAAAAAATCAATTATGGGGCTGGCGGCTCTTCTGATTATGATTTTCCACTTTTATATCCCTTTTTCAGGATTAAAAGCAGAGTTAGTAATCTACCGGGCAGCATATATAGGCGTGGATATTTTCTTTTTTGTGTCAGCGTATTCATTGGCACAGAGAGATAGAATTGAATATTGGAAGTTTGTGGGCAACAGGCTGCTGTCAGTATATATTCCATTTGTATTGTTTGCTGTTGTGGCAGCCTTTTACGATAAATGGAAATACCCGAGATTTTTCAAGGTAATTTCAGGCATTGAATTTTTCAAAAGAGGAGGAGGCTCCTTTTTATGGTTCTTTGTTGCCATAATGCTTATATATCTCATAGCACCTTTTTTGATAAAATTAAAAAAACGGTTTGGATTAAAGGCGTTTTTTGGGATGATACTTGGCTGGCTGTTACTTGGTGTGTTATGTAAGGATGTCCTTGGAAACAGAGCTGTTTTTGTACTGGTAAACAGACTGCCCATAATTTTTATCGGTATGTATTATGAAGAAATCAGAAACTTTTTGTTAAAAAAATCCGGACTTCCTGTAATAATTGCAGGATTAATTGCAGGTTCTTATCTGCTTTACAGATATGGCAGCATTGAAAGACTGAATAAACCTTTCTTTGAAATGTATTATATTATTGCAATTCCTTTTGTAATATCGCTGGTATTACTTTGGGATTATATTTCATCACACGTATCAATCAGAAATCTTCCGATGCAGTTTATAGGCAGGCTTACATTGGAACTATACGGTCTGCAGATGATTTTCGGGTTTAAACTTGAAACCGGGATTTATAAAGCAACCGGACAAAAACTTATTACGTTTCTGATTACTGCGATATGCCTCGTAGTGGCAGCATATATTTTATATCTTATAAAAAAACTTACAGGAAAATTAATTAAAAAAGTTAAGGAGAGAAAATTATGAAAAAATTATTTGCAGGTATTATTATTTTAACAATGGCAGTGGGACTGTTTGGATGTTCAAAGTCTGACAGCAACGGCGAGACAACAATTGATAACACAAAGGAATCAGTAACAGATACTACAGATAATCCTACAACCGGACCAGAGGGCGATAATTCAGGTTCTGACGATATGGATTCGGCAGAAATTGAAAAAAAGATTGTATCTATTTTTGAAGATGGGATTGATAAAGGAACAGACATTGAAGAAATAGCAAAATTGATCGCTCCGGTTGGTGGATATGATTGTGAAGTAAATAAAGTCAAAGAAGGTTTATTGATGGGATTTGATGAGGACATCAAAGGTTTTAAAAATGGATATGAAATTGCACCTGTTATTGGTTCAATTCCATACGTTTCATATATTTTTGAAACGGATGATGCAGAAGCCCTTGCAGCACAGCTGAAAAAGTCGGCGAACCCACGCTGGAACATCTGTACAGAAGCTAACGAACCTGTAATCAAGGTTAAAGATAACTATGTATTTTTTACAATGTGTCCGGGTGCAGACTGGTAATATTAAAACCCCTTGAGAGAATAAATAAATTCCTCGAGGGTTTTTTTTTCAATAGATACAATGTTATAATGTTTAAGGATAATATAGGTTAAAATTTTATAATGCTTCTGTTTTATTATTTAAGAAAAGAAAGGAAGAGATTGTAATAGGACAGAAAGACATTTTATTAAAGAATTACTTTACTCCGGACATATTTGCGGATGCAATTAACGAAATATTGTATGACTGAAAGGAGCAACTTAACATGTGTGAAGCTTTTGAAGGATTAATAGAAGAAGGCAGGAAAGAAGAATTAAAGAACAAATATAAATCATGGGTAACATTAAGCCATAACCTTGAAAAGAAAGGTATGAGCAGAGCTGAAATAGCTTCTTCACTCGGAATATCGGAACTGGAGCTTGCAGAGGCATTCAGGTATATGGATAAGGATAAATAAAAAACTGAAAAACGAAGACTTTATCACATCATCAGGCATAACTCAAGTGTAAACAAATCCTCATGGTTTTTAAGGGAGAGACCGGTAAGTGCCTCTATTTTGTCAAGTCTGTATATAAGCGACTGACGATGAAGATTTGAAAGCCGCGCGGCCTCACTGATATTGTAATTGGCTTTTATGTATGTCTTTAAAGTATCTGTATAGTCGGAATTGTGGATGGTATCGTAGTTTTTTAAAGAATTTAATATATTTGAAGCTGTAAGTCTGATTTCTTCGTCATTTCTTAAAAGACTTATAATCTTTTCCGAAATAGAGAACTGGAAACATTTACAGTGGATTGCTCCGTCTGAATCAATACAGAATTTAAGCGCTTTTTGTGCATTTTTATAACCAAGATTCAGGGTGTCAACAGGACGTCCCATGGAATCATATCCCCAGAGAAAAGCTGTGGCAGGAATATTCTGCTCACAGTTTTTTTCAAAAGAAGCAATATAATCTTCAATCTGATTCCTTGTATTGGATTCGTTTTTATTTTCAAGTAAAATTACAAGAATATCGTGCTGGAGAGAAACGAGACATTTAAGCTTGTAATCCAAGGCTGTTTTAAGGGCCAGTTCCTCAATGAAAACATTGCTTTGACCTTCAACATTAAAATCAGAAGTGGATACCTTGGCTAAGATGCAGTTAAAATTTCCACTGATATCAAGTTCAAGAAGTTCAGCTTTTGAGCAGACCTCTGATAAGGATTCAAATTCATGGTGTGCCAGTTTCCAGATAAAATCTTCTTTGGATTTCATTCTTGATGCCATAATGGCGTATTCCCTGTCAAACCATAAAGTCAGGGGTGTATTTATACACTGGACGGCAGAAGCAGAGTGAAAATTAAGATCAAAGACTGTATTGTCAAGAAGCAGAAAGCCATATTGTCTGCCGGAGTTGGCAATCTCAAGTCTCTTGATTTCACCTGTTCTCGATTTGAGGTATCCTGCCGGGGACAAACGTCTGATTATGGAATTACGTCCAACAATTTTATGGTTGATGTCAAGGATAACGATATCGCTTCCAAGATATTTGTAGCAGACCTCGGCTGCATCCTCAAGGGATTTCCCTTGAATGAAATGATTAAGGAGGTCACGCTGGAGTGCCTCAAGGTAGGTCTGTATTTCATTTTCGTTTTTCCATATTTCTTTTAAAGTCTCTTCAACTACTTCCGAAAAAAGGTGGTCCCAGTCCATGCTGAGAATAGGAAAATTCTTAGCTGAATATATGGGCAATATATTGTCCAACATATGAAAATCATTCCCCGGAAATGCAAATACAACCGCAGAAGCACCGGCAAGGTATAATTCTTCAATAAACTGCTTAAGATCAGTTTCATTGTCTCTTACAGTAAGAGCCTGTGAAAGGATAATTTCGTGCCTGCGGACGAATTTTTCAACCGGAGGCTCAAGAAGGGATATGTTTTCAACCGGAATATCCGTAATATTATCTATTTTGTTTAAAAGCCTGAAGTCCCCTGTTGCAGGAAGTTCAAGAAATTTCTTTAAATCCATAATTTACTCCATATATACAAAATGTAAAAAAATATATTTATATTTTATACAAAATGTATATTGAAATCAAGCTATTTTAAGATTAATATATGCTCATAAATCAAAAAAAGATTAACAAAGGCGTTATATTGATGAGAAATCATCGGTGTAACGCCTTTTTTGCTGAAAAACATCTTGCAGGAGGGAACGATATGAAAAGAGCAATTACAAATGCAATTATATTTACTGTTAATGAACAGGACAGGATAATTAAAAACGGAACAGTCATTATAGACGGAGAAAAGATTACGGCAGTTGGCAGTTCGGAGGAGGTTAAGATTCCCGAGGATACAGATGAGATAATCGATTGCAAAGGCGAGATGGCACTGCTTCCGGGATTAATTGATACACATAACCATTCAAGCCTTATGAGAGGCGTTGTGGAGAACCAGAGAATGGTTGACTGGCTTCCGGTATATGATCTGGAGCATAGGGCATGTATGGAAGAGGATGCTTACCATGCGGCAAGGCTTTGTTACCTTGAATGTCTGAAAAACGGAACAACCACAATAATGGATATGTACCGTTTTATGGACAGGTGTGCAGAAGCAGCAGGAGAACTTGGAATCAGATTACATTGTGCACCTTATGCGGCAGATGTTTTACCATATACATTCTTTGATACAACGGAGACTAATGAAGCATTAATTAAAAGTCATCATATGTCATATAACGGACGTATCAGAGTGTGGATGGGACTTGAGGATCTGTTCTATTGCAGTGAACAGATGTATAAAGACGCAGTGAGATGCCAGAAGGAATATGGCGTAGGTATTCACACACATGGCTGTGAACAGATGGAAGAAGAACAGACAATACATAAAAGATTCGGTAAATCAACGATAGAAGTTCTTGAGGAAAGAGGAATTCTTGGTGAACATACACTTTTAGCCCATTGCGTATGGGTTGGAAGTGAAGATATGAAACGAATGGCAGCCACCGGAACAAGCCTTGCTCATTGCCCGGCATCGGCGGCAAAGCTAGGATGTGGAGTTGCAAGAATACCGATGATGAAGGAAGCGGGCGTCAATGTTTCACTTGGAACTGACGGACCGATAGACAATAACAGCATGGATCTTTTCAGGGAAATGAAAATAGGTTCACTTTTACAGAAAGCAACCCATTGTGATGCACTTATGTTTGGTGCAAAAGAGATGTTAAGGATGGCAACAATTAATGGAGCAAAATCCCTTGGAATGGAAAAAGAAATCGGCTCAATAGAAGCCGGTAAATCAGCGGATCTGATTCTCGTTGATTGCATGAGTCCTAATTTACAGCCGGTTTACTGGGACGGAGATGACACCAATCTGTTGTGGAATCTCGTATATTCCGCAAATGGAAGCAATGTAAATACGGTAATGGTTCAGGGCAACATCCTCGTAAAGGATGGAAAGGCTACAAAAGTAGATGAACGTGAGGTCATTAAAATGGCTTCAAAACAAGGTACGGATTGGATGCGTCGAAGAGAGATGCATAGAAAATATATAACAAAACCAATCAGCGAATAACAACACATACAGGAGGAAGAAACTATGAGAAGAAAATTATTAAGTAAAATTGTGGCAGGAATTTCAGCAGCAACACTTGTTATAGCAGGTTTAACAGGATGCGGAAGCAGCGGATCTAATGGTTCGGGTTCGTCAGATACTTTTAAAGTAGCATACATTTCAGCATGTCCGTTTGAAGACGGCGGCTGGGGCTCAAGCTGTTATGCAGGCTTTAAAGCGTCAGAAAAAAAATTTGATAATATTAAGACTTTTGAAGTGGAAAATGTATCACTTGAGAATATGACATCTACCGTAAAACAGTATTGTGATGCAGGAGTTGACCTTATTATTTCACCTGATACAGACCTTTCGGATGCGTTTTCGGAAATCGCACCTGATTATCCCGATGTAGATTTTGCGGCAATTGACGGAACATATACAGCGGATAATGCATTGTCAATGTCACAGAACAATCCTGAAATTGGTTTTGTAGCCGGAGTAATTGCAGCACTCCAGTCAGAAAACGGTTCAGTCGGATTTGTCGGCGGTGAGGAATCAGACGAGATCCTTAAAGCAAGCAAGACAATGGAAGCCGGTGCAAAATATATTAACCCTGACATCAAATTTACATCAGTAATGAGTGGTTCATGGACAGACGTTGCAAAGGGAAAAGAAATAGGTATATCAATGATTTCAACCAATAAAGCAGATGTTATTTTCTCATTTGCATCAGGTGTTGATGCAGGTGTAAGAGAAGCCTGCCAGTCAGCGGATAACGTATACTTTATCGCACAGCCTTCAGAGTCCCACGATACAGCTCCCGATATTACGGTAACAAGTATTATCCAGAGTAATGAAGCTCTTATCTATCATGCAATGGAAACAGCGGCAAACGGCACATTTAAAGGCGGATATTATATCGCAGGATTTGAAGACGGCGGTACATGCAGCCTTGGTGTATTCGGAGATTTCTTTGATGCGGATAAGCAGGCTAAGGTTAATGATGTAATCAATAAAATCAAGAGCGGTGAAATTGATTGTGACAGTTATGCAAAATAATTGAGAAAAAGTGATGACAGAGCCTGTATAGAATACGGACTTTGTCATCACATGTACCATAATGATAAGAAAGGAAGAATGCATATGCTTGAATTAATTAAAATAACAAAAAAATTCGGTGATTTCTATGCATTAAAAGATGTCAATTTAAAAGTTGGTGACGGTGAAGTACATACACTTTTAGGCGAAAACGGTGCCGGAAAAAGTACACTTATGAATATTCTTTGCGGATTATACCAGCCGACATCCGGAGAAATAATTTATAAGGATTGTGAATGGCATATGGATTCGCCTTTAACAGCAAGAAATATAGGTATTGCAATGGTTCATCAGCATTTTATGCTTATTGAAGCCATGACTGTACTTGAAAATATAATGCTCTGCGGACTTGAAGAGAAAGGAAAACTTCTTAACAAAACCGCAGTAACCAAAAAGGTTATGGAAATAGAAAAAGCCTATGATTTGCAGGTTGACATTAATGAAAAGGTAAGCAATCTGTCGGTGGGTATGCAGCAGAAAGTTGAAATAATCAAGGCGTTATACAATGATGCAGAATTACTCATATTAGATGAACCTACCGCGGTTTTAACGGATGAAGAAGCGGCAGGATTATTTAAGATTATCGAAAAATTAAAAGCCAATAACAAATCCGTTATTTTCATTTCACACAAGATGAAAGAGGTAATGCAGATTTCGGATAAGATTACGGTACTCAGACGAGGTCAGACAATTACAACTGTTAATGCCAAGGACTATAGCCCACAGGAACTTGCTAATCTGATGGTTGGCGAAAAAGTTATTACCAGAACTTATGAGAAGAAGCATGTTGATTCGGATGACGAATTAATCTATGAATTAAAAGATGTATCTTACCACAAGGAAAGCAAACACAGCGGATTAAAAGATATCTGCCTTAAAGTACATAAAGGTGAAATTCTTGGGGTAGCCGGAGTTGACGGAAACGGACAGAGCCAGTTGGCAGAGATTTTAACAGGAATAGCAAAACCATCGGAAGGAACGAGAATCTATGACGGAAAGAATGCAAACGAGTTCAAGGTTATTGATTTTATAAATGACGGACTTGCACATATTCCGGAAGACCGTAATAAGATGGGACTTATAGGAGATATGAACATCAAAGATAACATTGTACTTAAAGACCTTGAGAAAAAGAGGTTTTCAAAGGGTCATGGCAAGTTCATACTTAGTAAAAAAATAACAGAGTATTCCAATCAAATGAAGGAAAAATATGATATACGCTGCTCATCAATAGAGGAAGAAGCGAGAAATCTTTCAGGTGGAAACCAGCAGAAAGTAATTTTAGCAAGGGAACTTGAAAGAAATCCTAAATTTATCGTGGCAATGCATCCTACAAGAGGACTTGATATAGGTGCAACTAATTTTATCCACAACAGCCTTATTGAAGCCAGGGATAAAGGCATTGGCGTTGTGGTTGTATCGGCAGATATTGACGAAGTAATTAAAATCTCAGACAGGATTATAGTTATGTTTGAAGGAAAAATAATGGGTGAAATATCCGGAAGTACCCCTGATATGGACAAAATCTCAGCAATGATGGGAGGTAAAGAATATGAAAGCATCAATAACTAAAACAATTCAGAAAATAGCCATTCCCATAGTGTCGGTTTTGCTTGCACTTATTATTGGAATTATCATTATTGAACTTACGGGAAACAATGCTTTTGAAGCCTATGGTTATATGTTTAAAGGAGCATTTGGCTCAGGAAACAGTATATGCGAGCTTCTTACTATTTCGGTTCCCCTTATACTTTGCGGGCTCGCAATTACTTTTGCTTATAAAAGCGGCGTGCTGACGATAGGTGTTGACGGACAGCTCATAATGGGAGCGATAAGTGCGGCATGGTTTGTAAAAACATTTGCTAATCTTCCTGCACCGCTTATTACAATAGGTGCAATTATTGTAGGCATGGTAGTGGGTGCTCTTTGGGGTGCTATAGCCGGTGCGTTAAAGGCATTCAGGAAAGTAAATGAAATTGTAAGTACACTTTTAATGAACTACATAGCACTTTACCTTGCAAGTTACCTATATACGTATCCTCTTGCAGCAACAAACAGCAAGATTCCCCAGACTGAAAAAGTTGCTGAGGCGGTAAGACTTGCCAATCTTGTTCCGGGAACAAGAGTTCACATAGGGATTATAATCGCATTACTTGTAGCGGCACTTATATGGTATGTGCTTTATAAAACCTCTTATGGAGTAAAATTCAGGGCTGTAGGAATTAATCCTGTGGCAGCTGACTGTAACGGTATTCCGGTAAAAAAATATCTGATACTGTCCATAGCAATTTCAGGAGCAATCGGCGGTCTGGCAGGTACCATTGAACTTCTCGGTACCCAGTTCAGAATACAGAGCGGTTTCTGTGCAGACTATGGTTTTGACGGAATTGCCATAGCACTGATAGGTCAGCTTCATCCTATAGGAACTGTTCTTGCGGCACTGTTTTATGCGGCATTGAATGTAGGTTCTAATTCAATGGAACTTATGACAAATGTTCCGTCTTCTATTGCAAGTATTATTCAGGCGATAATTATATTCTTTGTAGTAGGCGGAAGTGTATTAGTAGAAAAAGATAAGTTTAAGCAGTTCTTTAAATCAAAATTCAAAGGAGGTAAGGCAGATGAATAATATATTCACTTTAACGTTTCTTACGGGTCTTTTGATAGCAACCATGCGTATGCTTCCTCCGTTGTTACTGGGAGCGACAGGCGAGATGTTTTCAGAAAGATGCGGACTTACCAATATCGGACTTGAAGGCATTATGTCAGTGGGTGCGATTGTAGGTTTTATTACTTCATATTTTACGAAAAATCCATATCTTGGTATGCTTGCAGGTGTTGCAGCAGGATGGGGCGTAAATATGATATATGCTTTCCTTACAATTAATCTTAATGCAGACCAGGTAATAGTGGGAAATGCCATGAATATTCTGGGACTTGCCATAGCATCGCTTGTATATACAACAGTATCAAAAAAACAGGCAGGAATCATGCAGTCGGTAACGGCAGATAATTATTCGGTTCTTATTATTGCTGTTGTTATGACACTTGTTATAGGTTTTTATCTTTATAAAACCAAATCAGGACTTGCTTTTAGGTCGGTAGGTGAATTCCCGAGGGCAGCAGAAACACTTGGTATCAATATTACCAAGAAAAAATATTTCGCATGTTCTGTTAATGGTGCCCTTTGTGGTCTTGCCGGTGCATATCTTACAACCATATATATATCATCTTATGTAAACGGTATTGTATCAGGACGAGGATATATAGCTCTTGCTGCAGTTATTTTTGGTAAGTGGAAACCTAAGGGTGTGCTTTTAGCCTGTATATTCTTTGCATTTCTTGACGCTTTGCAGTTAAGACTCCAGGTTGTAAGTAATGCGATACCTTATCAGTTTTTACAGATGCTTCCTTACCTTGCAACCCTCATAGTGCTTTCATTCTTTATGAAGCCGGGTTCAGAGCCTAAGGCAAATGGCAAGCCATATACAAGAGAATCAAGATAGGAGGAGAAAAGTATGACATCATTAAATACAGTCTGGCTGTTGATTTGCGGAACCTTGGTTTTTTTCATGCAGGCAGGTTTTGCGATGCTTGAGACAGGTTTTACAAGAGCCAAAAATGCAGGTAATATTGTAATGAAAAACATAATTGATATATGTATAGGTGCTCCGGTTTTCTTCTTTATCGGATTTGGACTTATGTTTGGTAAAAATTGCGGTTTTATCGGAAATCTTGATTTGTTTATCAGAGATGACTATACGTCCCTTTTACCTGACAGGGTATCTCTTTGCAGCTTCGTATTTTATCAGATTACCTTCTGTGCTACGGCAGCAACAATTGTTTCCGGGGCAATGGCAGAAAGAACTAAATTTTCGGCATATTGCATATACAGCGTAATTATATCAATGTTTGTATATCCGATTGTAGGACATTGGATATGGGGCGGAGGCTGGCTTTCAAAGCTTGGTTTCCATGATTTTGCAGGCGGAACCGTTGTTCATACCGTTGGTGGTATGGCAGCACTTATGGGTGCAAAAATAGTCGGTCCCCGTATTGATAAATATGACAAGAATGGACGAGGCAAGGCAATACCCGGCCACAACATAATCCTTGGGGCACTTGGTATCATGATTCTCTGGTTTGGCTGGTTTGGTTTTAACGGAGGTTCGGTTATTACATCAGGTGCAGCTGATAAAGTCGGCAACGTATTTTTAAATACAATTTTATCAGCCGGAATTGCAGCGGTGGCTGCTATGATCACAAGCAAAATCCGTTACAGAAAAGCAGATATTTCCATGACGATAAACGGCATTCTTGCGGGACTTGTTGCAATTACCTGCGGATGTGACCAGTACACACCTTTGACTGCCTGCCTTATAGGAATCTTTGCCGGAGTATTTTCAATAATAGTAATTCAGTTTGTGGACAAAGTATTGAAAATAGATGACCCCGTAGGAGCAATCGGCGTTCATGGTTTCTGTGGAATCCTTGGAACCTTGCTTGCAGGACTTTTTTCAAAGACAAAAGGACTTTTTTATACCGGCAATGCAGACTTTTTCTTAACACAGCTTCTTGGTTCTGCGGTTGTTGTGGTATTTGTCCTTGTGATTATGGGACTTGCATTTACTTTAATTAAACATACTTCAGGGCTTCGTGTCAGCGCAGCAGAAGAGATTGAGGGACTTGATAACAGGGAACACGGTCTTAACAGTGCATACGGCGATTTTGTTACCAACAGTTATACTGAAATTCTTCAGAGCGGTCCGTCTAAGACATCAGAGCATGAAAAACTTGTACCTATAACTCTTGACAACAGCACACAGACAAAGCAGGCTTCTTCAATTTCCAAAGTGGAAGTTATTATGAAGCGTTCAAGATTTGAGGCATTTAAAGAGGCAATGAACCGAATCGAAGTAACAGGTATGACTGTCAGTCAGGTAGTGGGCTGCGGAATGCAGAAAGGGCAGACAGACTTTTACCGTGGTACCCAGGTTGATATTAACCTTATTCCAAAAATCAAGGTTGAAATTGTCATTGCAAAAGTACCTGTGGAAACGGTTGTTAATACTGCCAGGGATGTGCTTTATACAGGACATATAGGAGATGGCAAAATCTTTGTATATGATGTCCGCAATGTTATTAAAGTCCGTACCGGAGAGGTGGACTATGATGCAATGCAGGGCACAACGGAATAGCGTACTATCTACATCATTATATATTTTTTCCTCACAGGCGGTCATATGGCCGCCTGTTTTTGCTATAAACAAAACCTATAACAGAAAATAGAATAAAGGAATTATACAAACAAGTTGCAATGTGGTATTTTTAATCCAACAAAACCTACAGACATAGTAGGAATAAGGAGGACGAAAGAATGGGAAAGATTTATAAAAGTATAACAGAGTTAGTTGGACACACACCACTTGTAGAGTTGGGCAATTATGAAAAGAAACACAATTTAAAGGCAAAATTGTTAGGAAAACTTGAATATTTTAATCCGTCAGGAAGTATCAAAGACAGAGCTGCCCTTAATATGATTGAAGAAGCTGAAAAAGCCGGATTGTTAAAAGAAGGACAGACAATTGTAGATAACACCAGTGGAAATACGGGAATTGCACTTGCAGCATTCGGACATGCAAAGGGTCATGAATTTGTTACATTCCTTGAGAATGGTGTATCAAAAGAAAGAGTAGATATTTTTAATGCATATGGAGTGGAGCAATATTGGTTTGACGATATAAGCCCAAGAGTTAAGGCAATGCTTGAAACGGGAGCTCTTGATATTTCTAAAATTGAAGAAGATGTAAAAGCCTATGGTGATGAAAGAGGTTACTATTACACAGACCAGTGCAGCAACAGACATAATGCAGAAGCGCATTATAAAACAACAGGACCTGAAATCTGGGATGATACGGATGGAAAAGTAGACATCGTTGTATTATTAGGCGGAACCGGCGGAACAATATCAGGACTCAGCAAATATTTTAAGGAAAAAGATGAAAATATTCAGATAGTCGGTGTACAGCCTGATGTCAAATCAAGACTTGATGCTAATAATGACACAGGAAATACAATCGACGGTGTTTTCCCACTTGAAATTGGCGGAAATATTATAATTCCTCTTATCAATCAGTTTGAAGCAAAAATTGATGAAATCGTAGATGTATCGGCAGCGGAGGCATACGATGCAGCAAAAGAGCTTGTAAGAACAGACGGAATTTTCCTCGGACAGTCTGCAGGAGCAGCGCTTGCAGCAGCTACAAAACTTGCAGAAAGACCTGAAAATGCAGGCAAAAATATTGTAATTATCATGGCTGACGACGGAACCAAATATTTATCAACCAATCAGTATAAATAGAATGTTGAGGTGATTTCCATGGCAGACAGATTAATAAATGTATTCAGAAAAAGCGAACTTAACGACTATCTTGAGTCGGCAGAAAAAACAGCCGGCTGGATAAAAAAATATGAAATTGCGGATGAAAAAGGTAAGCGCTGGAAGATAAGCGGAACCGAAGGTAAAGATCCTGATGCGGTAGAAAGTTCATTTTTGACAGATACCTCACTTTACGGAGGAGCTGCAGGAATTGGATATTTTTACTTACAGTTATATGAATTAACAGGTGCTGAAAAATATCTTGAAGAAGCAGAGGATGCGGCAGAATATCTTATAAATACCTATGAAAAAGAAGATGTTGTAAATCCCGGCATATATAACGGATTGTCAGGACAGGGCATATTCACATTGCTGTTGTATGACAAAACAGGGGATGAAAGGTATCTTCAGTTTGCCAAAACTCTGGCAGAGGATTCTTATACACAGAGCGTAAAAGACGAAAAAGGTATCCATTGGAATGGATGGTATGATTACATGGGGGATGGTGGTGTCATTGCATATTGGATATATCTGGCGGAAAAGACAAAAGACGGACATTATCTTAAATACGCTAAAGAAGCTCTTGATGCCATACTTTCATTAAAAAAGCAGTTTAGCGGTGATTCAATATATTTTGAACTCTTTGACCCAAGCGTATATTTTACAAGTGTTCCGTCAGGCGGTGTTGTACCTAATTTTGCTCATGGAACAGCAGGAATAGTGTACCTTCTTACAAAATATTACGAAGCAGCAAAGGATGAGGAATATTTAAAATATGCCGTACAGGGATATAATTTTCTGAAGGAAATTGCCAATAGTACCGAAAAAGCATCAATTGTGCCATACCTTTACTTTAAAGGCGGGGAGAACAAATATGATGTTTCGTATCTTGGCTTCTGCCATGGACCTGTTGGCGACGGAATTACAGTAAGGGAGCTGTATCTTGCAACAGGCGATAAAGAATATCTTGATTTTTATAACCGTCTTACAGAAGCCCTGATAGAAGCCGGAGTACCATATAAACACTCAGCCGGCTACTGGAATAACTGCATTTGCTGCGGAACCTCAGGTATACTTTTACATTTTATTGATGCTGCAAAACTTACAGGAAATGAAAAATATAAAGATTTTGCAGATAAAATAGCATACAAGCTTTTAAATGATGCATATACTGACAGCGAAGGAAACCGTTGGTATGACGCATGGACAAGAGTAAAACCATGGGATGTGGACGCACACCTTGGATTATTTGTGGGAGCTGCGGGTAATGCCAGTGCTCTTTTATCATACTACTCAGATAAAACGGGTAAAAAAATAACACCTGTTTTTGAATATCAGGAGGCGAAATATGGTAAAAAAGATACCTTATTTTTTTTAGACATACGAGACAGAAGATTACCTCAAAACAGCCAGAGAGACAGCAGAATGGATAAATGAACAGGAAGTAACCGAGGCAGAAGGAATAATATGGAAAACATTTCCTGACGGACAACCGGGACTTACGGGTTCTTCAATTTTATCAGATACAAGTTTTTATGCAGGTTCTGCGGGTATCGGATTTTTCTTTTTAAGATTGTATCAGGTAACGCAGGATAAGAAATGGCTTGAAAAAGCAGAACTGGCGGCAGATTATCTTTTATCCAAAGAAAAAGATATTTCTTTTTACAGGAATATACAGGGACAGATAGAAGCCGAAAAAGGAAAAGAACACGCTTCAAAACTTTACGGATGGGCGTTTGGTTATAAAATCGGACCAATCAGTGAAGGACAGTTTGCACACGCTCTTTTTCTTGAAACAAATGAACAGAAATACTATGATTTCGCAATCAGACAGGCAGATACTTTTGTTGAAGCAGGAATAGAAGAGGATGAAAAAATACACTGGAGTGATGCAAGGGATATCGTCGGCGACGCCGGAGGAATAGTGTATCTTTTGCAGGTCTATAAACAGACAGGTAATAAAAAATATCTTGAGACAGCTGTTAAAGCCGGTGAATATATTGAACAGTTTGCTAACCCTGCCAAAAACGGTGGTACATATTATTATCTGTATGACCTTGTGGCTGCGAATGAAGGCGATGAAGATACAATCCATGTTAATTTTTCCCATGGCTCGGCGGGAACGGCGTATCTGTGGGCAGTGCTTTATGAGGCAACCGGAGATAAAAAGTATCTTGGAAGAGCAGAAAAAGTTTTTGAATATCTTGACGGAATAGCAAGCGGAGATGATGAAGCTGTATTGTATCCTTATCAGGACCATCCAAAACGTGGATTTTCAGATGACAGATTTTACCTTGGAATGTGCGGCGGACCTATAGGCTCAAGTTTTCCTTATAAAAAATTATACCGGCTTACAGGTGATGAAAAATATCTTGATAAGGTAAAAAAACTTGCAGAGGGTCTTGTAAGGTCAGGTGTTCCTGAGCATCTCTCATGGGGATACTGGGGAAGCAAGTGCCTTTGCTGTGGAGGCCCCGGTGTGCTTGAATATTTTGCGGATTTATATGATTTAACAGGCGACGAAAAATATAAGAAATATGCCAAAAGAACGGCAGATAAGCTTATTTCTGACTCTTATGAAGAGAAAAAAGGAAGAAGTTTTTATGGAGCATGGGACAGAATTGACCCTGCAAGAGTGGTAAGTTACACAGGGTATTACATAGGTGCAGCAGGTGCAGCAGGCGCTTTGCTTAAGTATTACAGCGTTTTAAAAAATATAAAAATTTCCGATTTCTTTGAATACTATTTGTGATATAATTGAATCCGCCGGAAAGGTAAGCCGCCTCCGGCGGATTTTTATTCGGAAGGAAATTGATATGGAATTGTTTGAAGGAAGGCCTGCTGATATGTCAGGCAGATTGGATAAAGAAATACGCACGTATGATTTACTTGATAAATTAGGAATAGAATATGAACGTGTTGACCACGAACCGGCAGAGACAATGGAAGCCTGCATTGAAATTGACAGAACACTTGCACCTGCTGTTATCTGCAAAAATCTTTTCTTGTGCAACTCACAGAAAACCAGATTTTACCTGTTAGCTATGCGCGGGGACAAGAAGTTTATGACAAAAGAAATTTCCCATCAGATTAACAGTCCGCGACTGTCTTTTGCTACACCGGATTTTATGGAAAAATTTCTTGATATTACTCCGGGCTCCGTGAGTGTGCTGGGACTCATGAACGATACCGGCAATAATGTTCAGTTACTGGTTGATGAGGATGTGTTAAAAGAAGAATATTTCGGATGCCATCCGTGCATTAATACTTCAAGCCTGAAAATGAGAACAGAAGATGTTTTCGGGAAGTTTATGAAAGCTGTAAACCATGATTACATAGTTGTAAAACTAGGCAAAAATATTGAATAAATTATAACAGAAATTAATCCGGGGGAGAACCTTACAGTTCTTCCTCCGGATATTTAAAATTCCATGAATTTCTGAATTCGGTCATCATATCCATAACATCTTTTGTATAATCAAGAAGCATACATTTCTTATCCCCGTTGATGGCTTTTTCCATGTCAAGAAGCTCATATATAAGGGCATCCCGGGTATCTCCCTCTTTAACCCATTCTTTTTCGCCTGATTCTGTATAAGTTACAACAGCTTCAAAAGCTCTTGGATATTCCATTATTTCAATATAACCTTTTTCACATGAAACCATACCTCTTTTTGGCTGTTTGGAGTGAAGAGACAACATAACCGTAGCCATCTGACCGTCATTATTCATTAGAAGCAGTCCCGCCTGTTCATCAACACCTGTGGGAGCTTTTTTAAGCTGGGACAAGAGTTTATCAGGTTTTTCCGTCATAAAATATCTGATAAAAGAAAGTGCATACACACCGATATCCAGCATGGCACCGCCCGCAAGGTTTCTGTTAAAGAAACGGTTGTTCATATTGTATTCCTTATAACTGCCAAAATTCATGGTTATAAGATTGACTTTGCCAAGTCTGCCGGAATCTAATATTTCTTTAAGTTTTTTATAGACCGGCATATGGTATATGGTCATTGCCTCACCTATGACAACGTTATGCAAAGCCGCAAGTTCCATTGCTTCGTTAAGTTCGCGGCTGTTTAAAGTAATGGATTTTTCCACAAGAATATGTTTGCCGTTCCGGATAGCCTTTTTCATAAACTCAATATGGGTATTGTGAGGTGTGGTTATATAAATTACATCAACATCGGAATCGGTAAACATATCATTATAATCATCGTATACCTTTTCAATTCCGTACTTCTTTGCAAAATCAACTGCTTTTGAATAAGTTCTGTTCCCTACTGCATAAATATTTCTTCCGATTTTCTTAAGGGCAACCGCCATTTCGTTGGCAATTACACCTGTCCCGAGAACTGCCCATTTAATATCTGACATTTATTGACTCCTTTATTTTTTTATAATTATACAATCTTTTTTTTAATAATATCAAGGTGTTTTTGCGTGGGAAAAACTGTTGATTTTTTTTTTATAAATTGCATATAATAGGCAGTAACAGAACCCAACACGCCTCTCAACGATGCGGACCACGTTGGGTCTTTTAATTTTTAAGGATGAAGAGTATGCAAGAAAGATTCTAAATGATATTTCATATTTTCGATTAATAAAAGCATTTAGCCTTAATCTTAAACCCAAGAATGGTAATTATAATATGCGAACATCCTTTGAGACAATTGTTGGATTATATTTGTTTAATGCAAATCTTAGGCAACTTATTTTTCCTGAAATTGAAAAAATTGAGATTAATGTGAGATGCAGACTGTCAAATTATTTTGCTGAGAAATATGGTGTTTTAGGATATTTTAATGAAAATAATTTTGCAGATGTGAATTATCATAAAGAATTTTTGAATGACATTAATCAGGAAATACATAGAAATTCAAAGGCACCATTTGTTAAGAATTTTAAAGAAAATTATGAGGGTGGGGAATTGCCGATTTATGCGTTAGTGGAAGTATTTAGTTTTGGTACATTGTCGAAATTTTATAAAAATATGCTTAATCGGGATAAAAAGGCAATAGCTAAGTCATTTGGCGTAGGTTATACATATCTGGAAAGCTGGTTGGAAAGTATATCGTACGTAAGAAATATATGTGCACACTATGGACGGTTATATAATGCTAAATTGTCAAAAACTCCAATATTATATAGAGAATATACTCAATCCGGAATAGGAAACAATAGAATTTTTGGTGTACTTTTGTGCTTAAAACAGTTATTAAAAAATGATACACATTGGAAATTTTTTGTGGACAATATAGAAATACTCATTGAAAAGTATGAGTATGTGAGGATAGACACAATGGGTTTTCCAGATAATTGGAAAAGTCTGCTTAGTTCTTAAAAACAATTCGCTCTAATTGTACTTTTTTGTATATTTTATTGTACAAAACCCCTGAATATAGTAAAATTTATATGAGTTTACAATGAAATGATTGTATGCTTATTTGGGATATTGGTTATCGAAGGCTTGATAACAAGCCAAAAATATTGTAGGAGGAATGACTATGAGTAAAAAGTCAATTTTTATGATGCTTGCTGTTTTTGTGGCATGCATCGCAGCAGTACTTTTTTTACCTAAGTCAGTATGGACTTGAGAACGTTGTTCTGGATGAAGAATATGTGTACTGTCAGGAAAAAGAAGATTCAATAATTACCTTAAAGAAAATAATAGTAACAATATAGAGTTTACTCCAATCGTAAAAGTGGATAAAACATAAAAATATAATTTTAGGAGGTATTACTATGGCAAGATTTACGTTACCAAGAGATTTGTATCATGGAAAGGGTGCATTAGAAGCACTTAAGACATTTCAGGGCAAAAAAGCCATGATTTGTGTTGGCGGAGGCTCAATGAAACGTTTTGGTTTCCTTGACAGGGCAGAACAGTATCTTAAGGAAGCAGGCATGGAAGTCAGACTTTTTGAAGGAATTGAACCTGACCCTTCGGTGGAAACCGTTATGAAAGGCGCCAAAGCGATGTCAGAATTTGAACCTGACTGGATTGTTGCAATAGGCGGAGGTTCTCCGATTGATGCGGCTAAAGCAATGTGGATTAAATATGAATATCCTGATATTACCTTTGAGGATATGTGTAAAGTATTTGGCATACCTTCACTTCGTAAAAAAGCACATTTTTGTGCAATATCTTCTACATCAGGAACCGCTACCGAGGTAACTGCTTTTTCAATTATTACAGATTATGAAAAAGGAATAAAATATCCGATAGCCGATTTTGAAATAACACCTGATGTTGCAATAGTAGACCCTGAACTGGCAGAGACCATGCCACAGAAATTAGTGGCACATACGGGTATGGATGCAATGACACATGCTATCGAGGCATATGTATCCACCGCAAATTGTGATTTTACAGACCCACTGGCACTTCATGCAATTAAAATGATTCAAAGAGACCTTGTCGGTTCATATAACGGGGATATGGTAAAAAGAGATTCAATGCATAATGCACAATGTCTCGCAGGAATGGCATTTTCTAATGCACTTCTTGGTATTGTACATTCAATGGCGCATAAAACAGGTGCGGCATTTGCCGATTACGGCGCACACATCATTCACGGTGCTGCGAATGCAATGTATCTCCCTAAGGTAATTGCATTTAACGCAAAGGATGAACAGGCTAAGAAACGTTATGGTGAAATTGCTGATTTTATGGGACTTGGCGGAGCAGACCTTGATGAAAAGGTAGCTTTATTAATCGGTTATCTCCGTAAGATGAATGATGAACTTAATATACCGCACTGCATTAAAAATTACGGTGCAGACAGCTATCCGGCTGCACAGGGATTTGTGCCTGAAAATGTATTCCTGGAGAGGTTACATGACATTGCAGTTAATGCCATAGGCGATGCCTGCACGGGTTCTAACCCAAGACAGCCGAGCGTGGAGGAAATGGAAAAACTGCTTAAATGCTGTTATTACGATACAGAAGTTGATTTCTAGGATAAAATAAATTAGGAGCATGCGTTAATTCGCATGCTCCTTTTTCGACTGATAAATGTAATACCTGATATTGCAATACAAATATATTACAAATATTTTTTAAAATGCAAAAACATTTGAAAAATAAAAGTTTTTGTAATTAGGTGCATAAACTTGATTTATATAAAAAGACTTTATCAAAATAGATATTGACTAGTTTGATAAAAATACAATATATTTTACTTATGATGAGATACCGGAGATAATTGAGAAGTACGGATACCTGCAGGAATGGAATCACGAAATACTACTAAAGGCAAGGAGTGTTGATATGTCACAAATTACAAAAAGGGCACTTGAACAGTCATTAAAAAATCTTTTGTTAAAGAAGCCTCTTAATAAAATAACAATAAGTGATATTGCGGAGGACTGCGGAATTAACAGAATGACGTTTTACTATCATTTTCAGGATATTTATGACCTTGTGGAGTGGTCCTGCCTTGAAGACGCAAGAAAAGCTCTGGAAGAAAAAAAGACGCATGATACATGGCAGCAGGGATTTATACAGATTTTTAAGGCAGTTCAGGAAAATAAACCTTTTATAATGAACGTGTATCACTGTGTTGACAGGGAGCAGGTGGAAAAATACCTAAAACCCCTTACAGACAATCTTTTGATGGGAGTTATAGATGAAGAATCCGTTGATATGAAGGTACGCGAAGAAGATAAAAAATTTATAGCAAGGGTATATTCCTACAGCTTTATAGGCCTTATGTTAGACTGGATAAGAGATGATATGAAAGAAGCTCCGGAGAAAATAGTCCACAGATTTGCACTTGTAATACAAGACTCGTTTAAGATGGCGTTAGACAGATTTAAAATTTAATCAAACAGTGGGATTTGATAAAAAAAACAACAGTTTTCTACCTGTGATAAATTATTTATCATGGGTATTTTTTTGATTATGGCGGTGCAAAATGAATATAGGTACAATCTAATTATAAAATAAAAACAGCAGGAGGTACTCATTATGTATTATTCAGCAGGAACTTATGAATCATTTGCACATCCGGAAAAACCGGCAGGGGTAGATAAAAAATCAGCATATATTATAGGAACAGGTCTTGCAGGACTGACGGCAGCGTTTTATCTTGTGAGAGACGGGCAGATGAAAGGGGAACACATACATCTTCTTGAAAAATTAGAGCTTGCAGGCGGAAGCTGTGACGGAAGAAAAGATATAACCAAAGGCTTCTTTATGAGAGGCGGAAGAGAAATGGATAACCACTTTGAGGTAATGTGGGATATGTTCAGGGATGTTCCGTCACTTGAAACACCGGGAGCATCCGTTCTCGATGAATATTACTGGCTTAACAAGCATGACCCTAACTATTCCCTTTGCAGGGCAACGGTAAAACGCGGACAGGACGCACATACAGACAAGAAATTCGGACTTGATAAAGAGTCTGCACTTGCTCTTTCAAAACTTTTTATAACACCTGAAAAAGATCTGGAGGGAAAGAAAATATCGGAGGTTCTGCCGGACAGCTTCTGGGAAACCAATTTCTGGCTTTACTGGCAGACAATGTTTGCTTTCCAGCGTTGGTCAAGTGCCCTTGAAATGAAACGTTATCTTTGCAGATATGTCCATCATATTGACGGACTTCCTGATTTCAGCGCACTCAGATTTACAAAGTACAACCAGTATGAAAGCCTTATTCTTCCACTTGTAAAATATCTTGAAAGCCATGGTGTAAAAATTGAATATGGCATGGATGTTAAAAATGTAATTATCGAAACTGTAGGAAGCAAAAAAATAGCGAAACAGATTGTCTACATTAAAGACGGTAAAGAACAGACCATTGATTTAATAGAAGATGACCTTGTCTTTATTACCAACGGCTGCTGTACCGATACAACCTGTTACGGAGACCAGGATCATGCACCTGACCTTTCTAACCTGAAGGACGGCAGAGGTGATTCATGGGATATGTGGAAAAACATAGCAAAACAGGCTGTACAAGGAGAATACGGCAATCCGGATGCTTTCTGCAACAACATTGAAGCAACTAACTGGATGAGTGCCACCGTTGCCACTTCGGATGAGAAAGTAATTAAACACATAATTGATGTCTGCAAGAGGGACCCAAGGGAGGGTAAAGTTACAACAGGCGGTATTGTCACGGTAAAAGACAGTATGGACAACTGGTATTTGTCATGGACAATTAACCGTCAGCCACAGTTTAAATCCCAGAACCCTGATATGGTGCTTGTATGGCTTTATGCACTGAATACCAATAAAGAGGGAAATTATGTTAAAAAACCTATGCGTGAATGTACGGGCAAAGAAGTCTGCGAAGAGTGGCTTTATCATATCGGCATACCTGAGGATGAAATAGAGACTCTGGCAACAGACAGCTGTAACACCACAACCTGCTTTATGCCATATATCAACGCATTTTTCCAGCCAAGAAAAAATGAGGACCGTCCTCATGTGGTACCTGACGGTGCAGTCAATTTCGCATTTTTAGGACAGTTTACAGAGACACCTAGGGACACTATTTTTACAATAGAGTATTCCATGAGAACAGGAATGGAAAGCGTGTATACACTTCTTGACATAGACAGAGGTGTGCCTGAGGTATGGGGCAGCAAATACGATGTCCGCGAACTTCTGAGAGCATGCTATTACGCAATAGATAAAAAACCGGTTACGGATATACCGCTTACTATAAAAGAAAAAATGCTTCTTAAAACCGTTTTGAAGAAGGTAAAAGGAACCGATGTTGAAATACTTTTAAAAGAGAGCGGATTGATAGAATAATAAATAACGAAAAACAGCTGTGGGTATATCCCGCAGTTGTTTTTTTGTTTGTAGCAGGATTTTCTTGAAAAAAATCGGAAAATTATCTATTATATTAATAATCCAAGGAGGTCAATATGTGGAAAATACTTAATATTTTTGACGGCGATTACGGCTGCGAAGAACTTAAAGATGGTGAGACCCCAAAAGTTACGGTTACTCTTGAAGATGAGAACGGTAACCGCAGATTTTTCAGCGTAAAAGACAGTGTTTTATATGAAAAAAACCTTGGTGAAGGCTCGGTTCTTGATGACCTGTCCTTTTTTTTGGACAAGGAATAATGTAAGATATGTATAGATAAACAAGCGGGGTGGCTTTTATGAACGAAGAAAAGAAACGTTTTAAATACGAAAACAACTTAAAATATCGTGAAAGAGTCAATAAAAAAATCAGACGCAGGACTGATAAGCAGTACGATAAGAAACTTAAGAAACTGCAATTTGAAGAGAAAAGCCTGTCCGAAGCAAGGCTTAAAGTCATTAAGAAGATTCAGGAAGCCAGATGGAAACCTCTCTATAAGAAAAATATTATTGTGAACCGTACAGAGGGTAAGATCAGGATTAACGGAACGGATTATCTTTTTGAAAATATAGGAAATACCAGGCTTATTACAAATATAAGTAACAGTACGGTTACATCAGGACGTGTTAAGACGAAATTTAAGCCATCGATTGGCGGGGCGCTTGCAGGTGGTTCGATGTACGGCGTTGCAGGTGCGGCGGCAGGCGGTGTCCTTTTTGGTAAAGAAAAGACAAGAGATACGAGAAGAACAGCCACAGTTACTAATTGTACCTATGTGGGAGTTGAAGTAATTATGTACGGAAAGCCCGTGAACATAAGTATTTTTACCGGCGCGACAGGACTTGAAAGCAAGATATATTCGGAAGCACTTGTTAAGGCACAGGTAATTATGTCACAGTTAGCGGGTCTTGCTGCTACACCTATGCCGGAATCATATCTCAGAGTTGATGAAGAACCGGATGTGGTTGCACTTGATAAGGTAATTAAGTTAAAACATATGGAATGGCGTAAAATGGTGGACGAACCCCGTGTATATCCCGAGCCGTTCAGATAAAAAAGTGGCGCTGTCTTAATTTACAGGAATATAATTTTTTTCTTGCATATATAAAATCCTTTTGATATAATGACGGCGAAATTAGATAATATTATGAAACGAGGTGAATTCTATGGATAGTTGCGATATAGGTCGAAGTAGTAAGATATGCAATGTACAAAGATATGAGACAGGAATGCAGCTACCCGTAGAAGTCAGGTAGTTTCATTCTGTATTGTTGTGTACCTTTTTAGACATTGCATATCGTATGTGCAATGTTATTTTTATGCAATTAAGGAGGTATAGCAATGATCAGAGATTATGTTAAAGAGATTGTAAAAATTATCCGTTCAACCAAGGATGCAGACAAATTAAAGGATTTACTGTCAGATTATCATGAAAAAGATATTGCCGAGGCAATAACGCAGTTGAGCGGACAGGAAAGAGCAAAGCTATATAATATATTAGACATACAGACGGTCGCTGAGATTTTTTCATATATAGATGATGTACAGAAATATCTGGAAGAACTTACGATTGATAAAGCAGCCAAAGTCGTGTCCTACATGGATGCGGACGATGCAGTGGATGTACTTGACGATTTGTCTGAAAACAAAAAGAATGAGATTGTCAATAACCTTGATGAGGTCACAGGTAAAGATGTAAGAAAACTTCTCTCTTATGAAGAAGATGAAATCGGCAGCTGGATGACCAATAATTACGTATGTATAACCGATGACCTGACAATAAGAGGCGCAATGAGCGAACTTGTCCGTCAGGCAGGCAAGCATGACAACATTTCAACCATCTATGTTGTTGACAAAGACGGTAAATTCGCTGGAACCATAGAACTTAAAGATTTGATAATCGCAAGGGAAAACGATAACCTTTCGGATATTATAAGCAGTTCTTATCCTTATGTTTTTGAAAAAGAAAAAGTAAGTGACTGCATTGAAAAGATAACAGAATACGAGGAAGATTCCATCCCTGTCCTTACAATGGAGGGCAGAATCGCAGGTATTGTTACATCAACGGATATTGTTGAAATGGTTGACGATGCCATGGGTGATGATTATGCGAAGTTAGCAGGTCTTACATCCGAGGATGATTTAAAGGAAAAGACCTTTGTAAGTATTAAAAAAAGACTGCCATGGCTTATTATTCTTTTATTCCTTGGAATGGCAGTATCCTCTGTTGTGGGAATGTTTGAATCGGTAGTGGCAATACTACCGGTAGTAATATGCTTCCAGTCCCTTGTACTTGATATGGCAGGCAATGTAGGAACACAGTCCCTTGCCGTAACTATCCGTGTACTTATGGATGAAAATATTGATGCGAAGAAAAAAATGGCACTTTTGTTCAAAGAGATGAAGATAGGACTGCTTAATGGTGCAAGTCTTGGTCTAATGACGTTTGTCATACTTGGTTTTTATATTCACTTTTTCAAAAAGTATGTATGGATGTCCGCATTCCTTATATCAGGCTGTGTGGGAATATCACTTGTGGTTGCGATGGTAATATCAAGTCTTGTGGGAACCATAATTCCTATGTTTTTCCACAAGGTTCACATTGACCCTGCGGTTGCCTCAGGCCCGCTTATCACTACAATTAATGACCTTGTAGCAGTTGTGACATATTACGGACTTGCGAGACTGCTTTTAATTAATATTTTTCATATCTGAATAGGACAGCAATAAATGAGTAAGAGAAATACAAAAGAACTTGATATGTTAAACGGAAAAACGGCGGGCAAACTTATTATGTTTGCCATTCCGTTGGCATTAAGCAGTATTTTACAACAGCTTTTTAATTCAGCAGATGTTGCGGTAGTGGGAAGGTTTGCAAAGGGCAATGCAATGGCAGCAGTAGGAAGCTGTGTTGCACTTGTAGGAATTTTTGTTAACCTTATTGTAGGTCTTTCCGTAGGCCCTAACGCATCCCTTGCCACCATTATCGGGCAGAAAAGAAGGGATGACATAAACGGAATGTTGCATACGATTATTACCTTTGGGGCAATACTTGGAATTGTGCTAATGGGTATCGGAATCGGAACGGCAAAAGTCATACTTGAAATATCCGGAACACCTGAGGGCGTTTTGCCGGAGGCTTTATTATATATAAGGATATATTTTATAAGTATACCGTTTATGGTTATTTATAATTTCGGAGCCGCCATTTTGAGAAGCTTTGGCGATACCAGAAGACCAATGTTTTACCTGATAATCACGGGTGTTGTTAATGTTGCGCTTAATCTTTTTCTTGTAATATGTTGTAAACTCGGAGTGGCAGGAGTGGCAATCGCTACCCTGATTTCCAATGTATTAAGTGCAATTCTTGTTATGGTTTACCTTTGCAGAAGAAAAGATGAGTTCAAATTCTGCTTCAGGAATATGAGAATAGAAAATAAATATCTTAAAAATATTTTAAAAATTGGAATACCTGCGGGTGTTCAGGGCGCGATTTTTTCGATATCCAATGTATTTATCCAGAGCGGAATCAATTCTTTCGGAGAGGATGCAATAGCAGGTTCTTCCCTGGCACTTAATTTTGAGTATTTTACTTATGACATATCCAATGCCTTTGCGCAGGCTGCCGTAACTTTCATAAGCCAGAATTTCGGAGCCTGCAATATTAAAAGATGTAAAAAAATATTCTGGCAGTGTATGGCATTTGGAATATGTTTTACGGAAGTCCTTGCTGTGGTATTTATGATATGGGATGATTTTTTCGTAAGTATATACACCACAAGTTCTGCAATTGCGGCATTTGGTTTAATCAGGATGCATCATGTATGTGCTCTTGAAGGGCTTACAGCAACCTACGAAGTAGAAAGTGCTGCCTTAAGAGGAATGGGTAAGTCATTAGGACCTGCGATAATCACTATCCTCGGAACCGTTGTTTTCAGGATTATATGGCTTGTGACCGTATTCAGGCTTGTACCTACCTACACCATGTTGATGAATGTCTACATTGCATCATGGATTTTTACCGGTGGAGCAATATTTATCCTGCTTGCGGTCCATATGAAAAAAATAATGTTAATTCACGGATCCGGTAAAATATCTCCTCTGAAGTGATTTCGCAAGTTAATAATGAAGTTTAAAAGAGTCAGTGATGGCTCTTTTTTTATGTTATGCAAAAGATGTGATTAGTAAAGCCACAGCCGGGACAAATATACTTGTCATGAAAAGAATTCGGATGTATCATATTATATAGGTATAGAGGAGAAGGACCTTATGAAAGATAAAATATTAATCGTAGATGATACACAATTGAATAGAGAACTGTTAAAAGATATCTTATGTGAAGAATATGATATTCTGGAGGCAGAAAATGGCAGGGAGGCTTTGGACATTGTACGTCATGAGATGACCAATATTGCCGCAATACTTCTTGATCTTGTTATGCCTGTAATGGATGGGTTTACATTTATTGAGGAATTACAGAAAATTAATATAATGGACAAGGTTCCTATTCTGGTAATAAGCGGTGAAAAGAGCGTTCAGAATGAAAAGAAATGTTTTGATTATGGCGTATCAGATTTTATTGGCCGCCCTTTTAATTCCGTACTTGTAACAAAGCGTGTGCAGAATGTGGTTAATCATTATGCTTACAAAAACGAACTTGAAGAAAAAGTTAAAGAACAGACCTCTATTTTAAGAAAGGCATACAACACTTTAAAGATACAGGCTGAAAAATTGCAGAAAAGAAATCAGAAAATAATAGATATGCTTGGAAATATTGTTGAATACCGTAATCTGGAAAGCGGTGAACATATCCAGCGTGTTAAGGGTTACACAAAGATTCTCGCAAAAAAGTTCAGCATACAATATCCGGAATACAATCTCGACAAAGATACGGTAGCAACCATCGTTGACATAAGTGCATTGCATGACATAGGTAAAATTGCAATCCCTGACAGTATTTTATTAAAACCGGGAAAACTTACCAAAGATGAATTTGAATGTATGAAATCCCATACTATAAGAGGATGTGAAATACTTGAGAAAATGGGTAAGGACTGGGAGCCTAAGTTCAAAAAAATCAGTATGGAGATAGTGAGATACCATCACGAACGTTATGACGGGAAAGGCTATCCTGACGGACTTAAAGGTGAGGACATCCCTGTTTCGGCACAGATTGTCTCTCTTGCTGACGTATATGATGCCCTTGTCAGCGAGCGCTGCTACAAGAGTGCATACTCAAAGGATCAGGCATTCAATATGATTGTAGGCGGAGAATGCGGCGTTTTTTCACCTAAGCTTATTGAAGTGTTCCGTGAAGTGAGAAATGATTTTGAAAATTTTGCAGATAATCCTATTAAAAAGAAAGGTAAAACTGCTATTCCAAAGGAGAATTGTTAAATGAATGACACATTAAAAGTATTGGAAACAAGAAGAAGCTGCAGAAATTTTGACCCTGCAAAACCGGTATCGGACGAGGCAGTTCAGGCAATTGTCAAAGCGGGAACATACGCTCCTACAGGCAGGGGCCTACAAAGCCCTATCATTATCGCAGTATCCAACAAAAAATTGCGTGACGAGATATCGGCGGAAAATGCAAGAATCATGGGAGTTGATTGCGACCCATTTTACGGTGCACCCGTGATTCTCATAGTGCTTGCCGATAAAGACATTCCAACCTACATATATGACGGTACACTTGTTATGGGAAATCTTCTTAATGCAGCTGAAAGCCTTGGAATCAACAGTATATGGATTCATAGGGCAAAGGAAGAATTTGAATCCGGGTTCGGTAAAAATATTCTTAAAAAACTTGGCATTGAGGGCAACTACGAGGGTATCGGACACTGTGCAATCGGATACGCAGCCGAACCTGTAAATGCACCTGCCCCACGAAAAGAAAATTATGTTTATTATGTAAAATAGATGGGGAATAACAGAAGTAATTATACAATGATGTTTTACGATACAACACCGGAAATCCAAGTAATATTTTTTCTTGTTTTTAATACGCCAAAGGAATATACTAATGTACTAGAGATAGTCTGGAGGTAGTAACAATGATTGCAGATAAAATGGTTAATCTGGTTAATAACAGCTCAGTAATCAGGGCAATGTTTGAGGAAGGAAGAAGACTTGCGGGAATATATGGGGCAGATAAGGTATATGATTTCAGTCTGGGTAATCCTAATGTTCCTGCACCCAAGGAAGTTAATAAGGCAATACATGATATAATTAATGAAGAAGATTCCGTATTTGTCCACGGATATATGAGCAATTCAGGATATGAAGATGTAAGAGAGGCCATAGCAGACTCTCTTAACAGAAGATTCGGGACACATTTTTCTTTTAATAATATAATAATGACGGTAGGTGCAGCAGGTGGTATCAACTCATTCTTTAAGGCGTTTGTCAACCCCGGAGATGAGATAATTGCTTTTGCACCTTATTTTGGTGAATACAGGGCTTATGCGGCTAATGTGGATGCAGAACTTGTTGTAATTCCACCTGATACGGATACTTTCCAGCCTGACCTTGCGGCTTTTGAAAAAGCAATCACACCTAAGACTAAAGTTGTAATTGTTAATACACCTAATAACCCTACAGGTGTTGTATACAGTGAAAAGACAATTACCGAAATGGCAGATATTTTAAGAAAAAAACAGAAGGAATACGGAACAGTCATCGCTCTTTTTTCTGATGAACCATACCGTGAACTTGCTTATGACGGCGTGAAGGTTCCATATCTTACCAAATATTATGAGAATACGGTTGTAGGATATTCTTATAGTAAATCATTATCTCTTCCGGGAGAAAGAATAGGATATCTTGTTATTCCCGATGAATTTGATGACAGTGCTAAAGTAATTACAGCCTGCAATGTAGCAACAAGAGTATTAGGATTTGTTAATGCACCATCTCTTATGCAGAGAGTAATTTTAAGATGTGTTGACGTGGATGTAAGCAGCAACATTGCAGTATATAACAGAAACAGGGAGACTTTGTATAAAGGACTTCGTGACCTTGGGTTTGAATGTATTAAGCCTGAGGGTGCGTTTTATATGTTTGTAAAGACACCTATAGATGATGTGGAATTCAGTAATATGGCTAAGAAATATAACATACTTGTGGTTCCGGGAAGTTCCTTTGCATGTAAAGGCTTCGTAAGAATCGCATATTGCGTATCTTACGATACTGTGGTCAATTCGTTGCCTGAATTTAAGAAACTCGCAGAAGAATTAAAACTAATATAAGAGGAATCCGATAATGAGAGAATGGGAAAAAAATATACGAAAAGTCGAACCTTATGTTCCCGGAGAACAGCCTAAGGATAAGGATATTATTAAATTAAATACCAACGAGAATCCCTATCCTCCGGCACCACATGTAAAAGAAGTTCTTGAAAGCATCAGAACGGAGGATTTCAGAAAATATCCTGATCCTGCGGCAGATATGTTAATATCAGCCATATCAGAAAATTACGGTGTTGATAAAAATATGATTTTTACCGGTGTGGGATCTGATGATGTACTGTCAATGATATTCCTGACATTTTTTAATTCGGACCGTCCTGTGCTTTTTCCGGATATAACATATTCTTTTTACAGCGTATGGGCAGATGTTTACAGAATTAAATATGAGACACCGCTACTTGATGAGAATTTCAATATAAGGGCAGAAGATTACTATAAGCCTAACGGTGGTGTGGTTATCGCTAATCCGAATGCACCTACGGGAATATACAGAAATCTGGATTTTATAAAGGATATTCTTGAACATAACCATGATGTAATTGTTGTTGTGGATGAAGCATATATTGATTTTGCGGGACAGTCAGCAGTATCGCTTCTTAAAGATTATGATAATCTTATAGTAGTGCAGACTTTTTCAAAATCCAAATCATTGGCAGGTATGAGAATAGGCATGGCATTTGCTAATCCTGAACTTATAAAGGCACTTAATGACGTAAAGTATTCCGTAAATTCTTACACTATGAATATGCCGTCAATACTCCTTGGAACTGCCGCGGCAGAAAGTATGGATTACTATAATAGAACAACAGAGAAAATTATTGAGACAAGAAAACGTTCAGCCGGAAGACTTAAAGCATTGGGTTTTGAGTGCCTTGAATCCGGATCTAACTTTATTTTTGCAAGACATGGCAGGGTAAAAGGAACTGATATATATGATTTTCTCAGGAAAAATAAAGTGTTCGTAAGGCATTTTAATGCTCCACGTATTGATGATTTCTTAAGAATTTCCATAGGTACCGATGCAGAAATGGACAGATTGTTTGAGCTACTTGAAGGGTATCTTGCAAATTTATAAAAAATTAATAATATATTATATATTTTTAATGGCTTTTTGAAAGCAATACATATATGATTATTATCATATAAATATGCGAGGTGGCAGACAATGTCAGGTAGATTCAGAGACAAGATGGCTAATTTTATGGCAGGAAGATACGGAATGGATGAGTTTGGAAAGTTCATTAATATATTACTTTTTGTAATGATTATTGTATCTTTTTTTGTAAGATTTTTATTCCTTCCGACGTTACTGCTTCTGATATACAGTTATTTCAGAATTTTATCAAGAAATTATCCGGCAAGAAACAGAGAGAACCAGTGGTACCTTAATGCAACGAGAATGTTCAGAAAGAACAGAAGCAGCTATGGTAACGATGCGGGTACGAGACAGAGAGATACGGCACACAGGATATTTAAGTGCCCTAACTGCAGTCAGAAGATAAGAGTACCTAAGGGCAAGGGTAAGATATGTATAAGATGTCCGAAATGCCGTATAGAATTTATTAAGAGAACATAAGTCAGGGTGCGATATGTTTGGATATATTGTTATTCACAAGGATGAACTTAAGGTTAAGGATTACAACAGATATAACAGCTTTTATTGTGGTGTCTGCAGAAGTCTTAGGAATAATTATGGATTACCGGGCCAGATAACACTTAATTATGATATGACATTTCTTGCAATACTTTTATCGGGACTTTATGAAGATGATACTAAGACAGTTATGCGTCATTGTGTCATACATCATGTTAAGAAGCATGGTGAAATCAGTAACGAATATACAGATTATGCGGCGGCAATGAATATATTGCTATCGTATTATAAGCTTAAGGATAACTGGGATGACGATAGGAGCCTTAAGTCCAATATCTGTGCCGGTCTTCTTAAGAAAGCATTTAAGAAGGCTGCCTCAAAGTTTCCAAAACAGGCCGGGATAATAGAAGATTATATAAGTGGACAGAGTGAATGTGAAAAGTCCCATGAAAATAATATAGATACAGTTTCTTCATATACCGGTAAGATGCTTGGCGGTATTTTTGCAATGAAAGATGATATCTGGAAAGAAGATCTTTACAGGATGGGATTTTTCCTTGGCAAATATATCTACATAATGGATGCTTTTGATGATATTGATAAAGACATTAAGAACGAAAGCTATAATCCGTTGATACCAAGACGGAATGATGGCGATTTTAATGAATATTGTAAAAATATTTTAACCATAACTGCGGCAGAGTCTGCAAGAGCATTTGAATGTCTGCCGATTATTGATAATATTGATATTTTGAGAAATATTATGTATGCTGGTATATGGACTAAATATAACATAATAATACAGAAACGGGATAAAGATCCTGACAGAGAGGTATAGAATGACAGATCCGTATTCAGTGCTTGGCATATCAAGAGGTGCAAGTACAGAAGAAATTAAGAAAGCATATAGACAGCTAAGCAGAAAGTATCATCCCGATGCCAATGTTAATAACCCTAATAAGGCTCAGGCAGAGGAGAAATTTAAGCAGGTACAGGAAGCTTATAATCAGATAATCCATGAGAAAGAAAACGGTGGTTCTTCTTATGGCAGTTACAGCGGAAGCTACGGAGGAAGCTATGGTTCAGGTAACAGTTATAACAGTTATAGCAGTTCCGAGGATCAGAGAATAGTTGCGGCAGCTAATCTTGTAAGAAACAGACAGTTCAGGGAAGCAATAATTGTACTTGAGGGTATGACGGAAAGAAGTGCCAGATGGTATTATGTGCATGCCTACGCAAGTGCCGGAGTCGGCAATATGATAGTTGCACAAGAGGATGCAAGGACTGCGGTACAGATGGAACCGGGCAATCAGGAATATATTAACCTTCTTAACCAGCTCCAGAATACAGGTAGCTGGTATACGGGAGCAGGAGCCGGATACGGACAGGACAGTGCCGGAGCGGGCAGCTGTTGTACACAGATGCTTTGCCTTAATCTTTTATGCAACTGCTGTTGTTGCGGCGGAGGATTCTAAGAGTCAGTGATTAGAGCCGGAATCTGACATAATGTGCTTCACTTCCGGCAGCATAATGTAATTTATAGAGAAAATAAGACAGCAGATTTCGTAATTTGGTGTCTTTTTTTGCGATAAATAGTGCTTGCAATAAATTCCTGACATATATAAAATCATTGTAGAAAAAGATACTCAATGGATATAAGAGGCTTGAAATGGTTAAAGAAACAGATTACATATATAACATACCTAAATTTTCAAAGAAATCGTCCCTTGCCAATACCAGGATAATGCTTGACAGAATAGGATTTGATGAAAACAGTAAGAAAATAATACATGTTGCAGGAACTAACGGCAAGGGCTCGGTATGTGCCTATCTTGCGGGGATATTAGGTAAGGCCGGTAAGAAAACCGGACTTTTTACGTCACCGCATCTTGTCAGAGTCAATGAGAGAATCGTAATTAACGGAGAAGAAGTTACAGACAGCGTATTTGAGGATTCTTTTAAAAGGATTAAGAAAATATCCGAGGATATGGTAAGGGACGGATTTGACCATCCATCTTTTTTTGAATTTCTTTTCGGAATGGCAATGGATATTTTCAAGAACAGTGATACAGAGTATATTATTCTTGAGACGGGACTGGGGGGAAGACTTGATGCAACCAATGTGATAACACGTCCTGTAATGACAGTTCTTACGTCAATAAGTCTTGACCATACTGAAATATTGGGAGATACCTATGAAAAAATAGCTATGGAAAAGGCCGGCATAATTAAAGAAGGTGTGCCTGTTTTATTTATAAACAGAAGAAAAGATGTAACGGATGTATTTATGGAAAAGGCCAGGGAAAAAAATGCACCGGTGACCATAATAGAACCGGATGATATTAAAGATATTGTAATTAAAGATAAAAATATTGATTTTTGTCTTCATAATAAGTATTATGATAATGAGATTTTTTCAGTACAGACTAAGGCAGAATATCAGGCTGAAAATGCTTCCCTTGCGGCAACGGCGGCAGCAATGCTTTCCATAGACCGCACCTCTGTAAAAGAAGGGCTTTCAAGCGTTGTGTGGATTGGCAGGATGCAGCGGATGGATGATGGTCTTGTGGTCGACGGCGGACATAATGATGACGGTATAGAACATTTTCTTGCCTCGGTCCGTAAAGACGGATGGAAAGGCAGACGAATCCTGCTTTTCTCAGCAGTTAAGGACAAACATTACGCCGGCATGATTGATAAAATCTGTACGTCCGGGCTTTTCCGGGTTATAGTAACGGGAGTTCTTGATGACAAAAGAGGTATAGACACAGATACATTTAAAAAAGTGTTTGATAAGTATGATTGTGTTGATGTAATCCATTGTGCCAATGTTCCCGATGCATACAGAAAATTAATGGAATTATCCGATGAAAACACAATGAAATACGCTGTAGGTTCTTTATACCTTGCAGGTGAAATTTTGAACATAGAATGGAGATAAGTATGATTGACTTTGATGAAGAGATAAGAAAATTCCAGCCAAGTCTTGAAGTTGACGAAGCAGAGGATGCGATTTACCGTAATAATACAACGGACGTTACGGAAGTAATTGATAAAATAATAAGAGAAATAACAGATAAATAGGAGCAGGTTAATGAGATGTTATAAATGTAACAGTGTACTTACTGACAACGATTACTGCCTTAAATGCGGAGCAGATGTATCTGTATATAAGATAGTTGTCAAATCGTCCAATTCCTATTATAATCTCGGTCTTGCAAAAGCACAGGTCAGGGATTTAACAGGAGCGGTATCAGCACTTAAAACCAGTCTTAAAATTAATAAATCCAACATTAAAGCAAGAAATCTCCTGGGCCTTGTATATTTTGAAATCGGAGAAACAGCACTTGCCCTTAAAGAGTGGGTAATAAGCGTTAATCTTAAGCCGGATAAAAATGTTGCAACCGTTTACATTAAGAAAGTTAAGTTCAATCCCAATAAACTTGAACAGCTTAATCAGGCAGCTAAGAAATATAATTACGCTTTAAATAAGCTGCAGGAGGGCAGCGATGATGTTGCTCTTATACAGCTAAAAAAAGTAGTGACACTTAATCCAAGATTTGTAAGAGCACAGCTGCTTCTTGGTCTTTTGTATATGAAACATGGGAACATGGATAAAGCTGCAAAGACCATAAAAAAAGCTCTTGAAACAGACAGAACCAATACTCTGGGATTAAGATATATGGACGAGCTTAATAACGAGGGCATAGCTGCTGCATCAAAAAATGATGAGGTATACTATAAGCCTAAGAAAAAAGGATTATCAGGCAATGATGTAATTCTGCCTCCTAATTCCTATAAAGAGCCGTCAAGCGGTATGCTTACCGTTGTCCAGATATTGTTTGGAGTTATTATAGGTGTTGCACTTGTATGGTTCCTTGTAGTACCGTCCAAGGTCCAGAACGCCAAGAAGGAAAGCAATGACACCATAAAACAGTACAGTGAGAGTATGTCAAGCCAGTCTGTCAGAATAACTGACCTTGAAAAACAGTTAAGCGAGGCCAAGGACGAGCTTAAAACCGTTAAAGATGAACTTGCCGGATATGCAGGTGATTCGGGTTCGGTTAATATGTATGCAGGACTTATTGATGCTGTTTCATATTATCTTGATGATGATTTTGACAATGCTATGGTGGAACTTGCTAAGATAGATGTTACCAAACTTCCTACGGACAAGGCTAAATCGCTTTACACATTGCTTGACGAGAACTGCAACAGTGGTGCGGAAACATATCTTAAAGCAGGCTCTAATGCTTATGACAAGTCAGATTACATAACTGCAGTCAAGTATCTTGAATTATCATACAAGTTTAATCCTGAATCGGATGAGGCGATTTATTATCTTGCAATGTCTCATTTCAGGCTTAATGAAAATGACAAAGGTAAGGAATATGCCGATATTTTGAAAAACAAGTTCGGTAATTCTAAGTTTACCGGAGACATAACCAAATATATGGAAGAAAACAATATTACTTAAGAATAAACCACGTTACACGGCGGAGCAGATTATATGCTCCGCTTTATTATTTTTCAGGAGGAGAATATGAATAATTTATGTGTTATAAGGAGAGGCATCCTTATAGTTAATCTGGGTGGTGACCTTGATCATCACGTTACCGAAATGATAAGAGATGAGATAGACAGAAAAATTAACGGTCAGAAGGTACATACAATAACTTTTAATTTCAGAAATGTGAGCTTTATGGACAGTGCAGGAATAGGACTGCTGATGGGAAGATACAGAAAGATAAAAGAAATCGGAGGAGAAATATATGTAAGCAATATAGGACAGGGTGTACAAAGAATATTCAGAATGTCAGGATTATTCAAAATATTAAAAACCAGCAGGGAAATGGATTGCTTTGTTAATGAAGGAGGACAAAATGAACAGATTTAAAATGGAAATGGAAGCATTATCGGAAAATGAAGGATTTGCCAGAGTGTGCGTAGCGGCATTTGTAACAAGACTTGACCCTACATTAGAGGAAATTAATGACGTAAAAACAGCGGTCTCAGAGGCTGTAACCAATTCTGTTATTCACGGTTACGGTGGAAATGGCGGGAAAATAATAATCGAATGTTCTGTTGAGAATAATACAATGGAAGTTATGATAAAAGATTTTGGAAAAGGAATTGCTGATGTTGAAAAGGCAATGGAACCTATGTATACAACCGATGCGCTGCATGAGCGCTCAGGCATGGGATTTACATTTATGGAAGTGTTTATGGATGAACTTCAGGTGGTGTCTGAAAAAGGTGGGGGCACAACCGTGATCATGAAAAAAACATTCGGGAGAATAACGGAGTAATTGGAGGTGTGATTTATGGATCATACCAAAGAACTTATTGCTCTTGCCCATGAAGGGAATAAAGAAGCCAGAGATATGCTTGTAATGCATAATATGGGGCTTGTCTACAGTATTGCAAAGCGTTTTGCCAACAGAGGTTATGAAATGGATGACATTGTTTCCATAGGAACAATAGGATTAATTAAAGCCATTGATAAGTTCGACCTGAATATGGATGTAATGTTATCGACCTACGCCGTGCCTATGATAAGCGGGGAAATCAAAAGATTTATAAGGGATGACGGAATAATCAAAATATCACGCTCCATAAAAGAGAATGGCTGGAAAATCAACCAGGCAAAAGATTATCTGTCACAAAAACTTAAAAGAGAGGTAACCATTGAAGAGATTTCCAAAGAAACGGGGATATGCACTGAGGATATTGTTGTAGCGATGGAAGCATCAAAAGATGTTGAATCAATTTACCAGACAATTTATCAAAGCGACGGTAATCAGATATATGTGGTAGATAAACTTGCTGCATCAGCCAAAGAAAGTGACCATGATAAAATTATGAATCATGTCATGCTTGAAGAAACCATGAATATTTTGGAAGAAAATGAGAAAACTATTATAGAAATGAGATATTTTCAGGAAAAGACCCAGTCGGAGGTTGCAAAAATACTGGGAATATCCCAGGTTCAGGTATCACGCATGGAGAAAAAAATTTTGCTCAGGATGCGTAAAAATATGGAGGTATAAATGGACAAGGTCTATATCAGTTTTCAAAAAAGCAGTGAAGTAAGCAGCAGGAAAATAACGATTGGAGACATTGCATCTGTATATTGTAAAGATAATTCCATACAGGCAAAAATAAAGTCTTTACCCATAATAAGCGTACCTGAAACAGAAAGCAGAAGATATGTGGTAACAGCAATAAAAGTGTTTTCTGTAATTGAAGAAAACGTTAATGGAACAGAGCTGATTAACCTTGGCGAACCGGAGTTTGTTGTGTCTTACAAAAAGGAAAAAAAGCAGAACAAGGTAACTGATTTCCTGAAAGTTATACTTGCTTCCGTTGTTATATTCTGCGGAAGTGCTTTTGCAATCATGGCTTATGACAATGATGTGGACATTAATGGTATATTTGAGACAATGAGTAAATGGGTTACGGGGGACAATAAAGCCGTGTTTTTGCAGCAGGTGATGTATTCACTGGGACTTTTTCTGGGAATTATGATTTTTTATAACAGAATCGGAAAAAGAAAGTCTGTGAAAGATCCAACCCCTCTTGATATACAGATGAGACTATATGAAGATGATATTAACACCACCATAATAAATAACAGCGAAAGAGAGGAAAAAGCAGATGATGTGGAATGAATTTTTGCTGATTGTCCTTTTTTCACTGGGAGCAGGATTTGTGACTTCCTGCGGATATTTCGCGTTATTTATGACCGTTGGGGTTATTAGCAGAATAGTACAGTTTACCCATACGGCAGGCAGAGAAAGGTTTTACGAGAACCTTGTCATAACCGGGGTTACGGTAGGAAATGCATTTTTTACATTTACTCCGTATGAATTTCTTCCGTCGGCAGTATGGGTGGTATTTTCTGTATTTGCCGGTATGTATACGGGATGTTTTCTTATTTCACTTGCGGAAGCGGTAAAAGGGATACCTGTTTTTTCAAGAAGAGCAAGGCTTAGGACAGGTTTTGTAATTATTTTGTTTTTTTTAGCCCTTGGAAAAGGATTGGGGGCTTTATTTTATTTCAGTTCTTAAGTATAATATCCGTAAGGAGAAGATTACTTATGGATGATATGAGAGCATTTTTTAATCTGATAGATGATTTTGCCATTGTGGTGGTGGATTATAACAACGGCAACATTATTTATATGAATGATGAAGCAAGACAAAAAGTACTTGTTAATCTGAAAGCTATGAATTTTTTCAGAAACAGGAATGAATTGCAGAAAGTTATCGGCAATAAGAAAAAGGTCAGGTTCAGAATGACCTGTAACGGTGAAAATAATCTTACAGGTGTTTTCTATAGGATGAATTTTGAAAATGAGGATGCGGTTATAGCATACTTTGACAAAAATGTCTCACCGGATGCGGATTCTGATACAACGATTATTCTTGATGGCTTTTACAGGCAGTATTATTCCGTATTTATGGTAAACGGTAATACAGGAAAATATAATATATTGTATTCCAACGGTACGCTTACGAAGTATTCCGAAAGCTTTAGCGATTATACGGAACTTATAAGAGATTACTGCAATAATTATGTATGCGGGAAAGACCGGGTTAAAGTAAGAAGAGAATCGGATATTAACAATATAATAAGACGAATTAACGAAAGCGGACCATATCAGGTCAACTATCAGATGAATGACGGAGAATGGAGAGGTTTGAAATTTATGCCCGTTAAAGACGAGTATAATGATAATCTTTTTATGGCAGGCGTTGTTATATTTGATAAAGAGATGCAGAATTACCAGCGTGTGAAGAATCTTCAGGAGACAATTTCAGGATTGACAGAGACATATCAGATGATATGCAGGGTTAATCTTGACAATGGTAAGAAAGAGGTACTGCTCAATAACGAAGATGGTACGGATGGTCTCTACATAACACAGTTTATTAATGAAAATTATTCAATATATGGCAAAGTATATGTTGACCCGTCATTCAGAAGTGAACTTCATTCCACAATAACCCATAAAGCGGTTAAGGAATATTTTAAATATAATGATGATGTTATAACCAAATATTTTAAGGAAATCAACGGCAAATGGATTGAAATTAAAGTAGCCAAAGATGCTAATTATACAGAAGACAGCCCATACGTTGTATATGCGGTCAAAGAATGTACGGAAAAAATCGAATCAGAGAACCGTGGTATAGTAAGTGAGACTGCATTATCCAAAGTATTTATTGCAGCATTGATTATTGATACCGAAAAGGATGAATACGAGTCCGTATATAAAGTTGAACATATAAAAGGAATTGCCAGAAAAGGTTCATTCGGGAATCTTATGGACAATTTCAGGACAATTATCAATAAAGACGATTATGATGAATTTGAAAACACATTAAAAAAAGCCAGCAGTATGTACAGCGGATTTGCTGAATGTGAATTTCAGGCAATAGACGAGGACAGTAATGAACATTTCTATGATGGAATGGCAACCAATATTCATCTTCCGGGCGGAGACAGGCTTTTACTGCTTATAATGGATAATGATGAACGTGTTGCTAACAGGACAAACCTTATTTCTTTAAATAAAGAATACGATATGACGAGGACTGTCCTTTATACATTAGGTGATGCGTATTTCGGTATGTATTATTTTGATTTTACGGCAGGAACAATCAAAACACTCCGTCTGCCGGTTGACCTTTGCGATATTTTTGAAAGGACGCAGAGAATAGAGGAATTTACTGATGAATACGTTTCAAGAATTGCCCATCCTGATGATGAGATGAATATACGCAGATGTAATTCAAGGGAATATCTCGATGAAATGATGGCAAATGGTAAAGATGAGATATATTGCGAATACAGAAGACTTGTTGATAATGAATATAAATGGGTACGTCTTGATATAAAAATTACTAAATTCTGTGACGGACATACGATGGAAGCCGTCTATGCCTTAAAAGATATCCATGAAGAAAGGGATATGGAATTAAAAAGAAATAAGCAGCTTGTGGAGGCAACAGATGCTGCCAACAGAGCTAATGAAGCAAAAAGTAATTTCCTTTCAAATATGTCCCATGATATAAGAACTCCTCTCAATGCAATTATCGGCATGACTGATATGGCAATTAATCATATAGAAAACAGACAGCGTGTATACAGTAATCTTATGAAAATAAAGAGTTCCGGTAGGATTCTCTTATACCTGGTAAATAACATACTTGATATGTCATATATAGAAAGTGGTAAGGTTGTAGTAAATGAAAGTCCGTTGTCCCTTGCAGATTTATTTCATAGTGTGGCTACCATGGTTCAGGGACAGATTAAGGAAAAACATCTTAAATTTAAGGTATACGCAAAAAATGTAAAAAATGAGATAGTGCTTTCCGATAAGTCTACCCTTAATAAGATAATAATTAATCTTCTGGGTAATTCGATAAAATATACAAAGGAATATGGACTTGTATCGTTAAGCATTGAAGAACAGCCTACAAAAACAGCTGATCTTTCAAATTATATAATAAAAATATCGGACACCGGAATCGGTATGTCGGAAGATTTCGTTAAAAGGATGTTTGAGCCTTTTGAAAGAGCCAAGGACACAACTATAAGCGGTGTTGAAGGTACAGGGCTTGGAATGTCAATTACCAAACAGCTGATTGAAATTGTTGGTGGAAATATAGATGTTAAAAGTGAACTTAATGTAGGTTCCGAATTTACTGTAACCATTCCGCTTAAACATGCAGAAGCAGATGACGAAGATACGACGGAATATGATATTGAAGATTATAAGGTGTTCTATATTGAAAGTGACGAAAATAACACATATAACGAGGTAAAGGAATATATAGGAACCAAGGGCCATAAGGAAGTTGTAGTGGTTACATCGTATGATATGGAAGAAGATATTCCTAAATTTGAAAAACTTGGTGTTAAAAAAATTATATCTGAACCTGTATTTAATTCGGATTTAAGGAAACTTCTTTCTGACAAGAAGAATAAGACAAGGCTTAAAAAGGACAAAAACATATTCAAAGGCAGAAAGATACTTATTGTTGAAGACAATGAGATTAATATTGATATCATAAGTGATTACCTTGATGATGTTGAGATAAAATATGACAGTGTCAGAAATGGGCTTGATGCCTATAACAGAATTAAACAGAACCATAGCTATGATTGTGTTCTTATGGACATTAAGATGCCTGTGATGGATGGATACGAAGCAACAAGAAAGATAAGAGCACTTGACGATGATTATGTAAGAAAACTTCCTATTATTGCTATGACTGCCAATGCTTTTGCAGAAGATGTACAGAAATCAAAAGAGGCCGGAATGAACGACCATATAACCAAACCTGTTAATCTGGAATTATTTTATTCCGTTATAAAAAAACATATGATAGGAGAAGAGTGATGCAAGACTGGAAAAAAGAACTTATGGATTTTAATGTGGATGTAAACGGCTCTATCGAGCGGTTTTCGGGACGTGAGGACAGGTACGTAAAGTATCTTAAAAGATTTGGAGAGGATACTAATTTTGAAGATATGAAATATGCCGTTGAGAAAGGAGATGTGCAGGCAGCTTTTGGAGCCTGCCATACGTTAAAAGGACTTACAGGTAATTTAGGCTTTGACGGACTTACAGGTACGGTATGCGAAGTATGTGAAATTCTCCGTGCGGGAAGCCTTGAAGGTGTTAAAGAAAAAATAGAGACAGTTAATGACAATTATTTTAATATAATAAATGTAATTAAAACCTTGTTATAAAGGCATGTTTTATGTTATCATAGGTGCTATAGAATAAGGATATTTAAGGGTACGTGTAGTATGAAAAAAAACATAAGAATAATAGTGGCAGATGATAACTCGTTGGTCAGGGAAATGTTAGTGGACGGAATTGCAGACCAGAAGGACTTTGAGATACTTGCAACCGCATCTAACGGCAGGGAGACAATAGAGTTAATTAAAGAGCATGAGCCGGATGTTGTACTTCTGGATCTTGTTATGCCTATAGTGGACGGGCTTGGCGTTATGGAGGCCGTAAGAGAGGATAATAATGGTAAAGTACCATATTTTATAATTGTGTCGGCAGCAGGTAAGGAAGATATAGTAACGCAGGCACTTGATTCGGGAGCATCATATTTCTTTATGAAGCCCTTTGACGAAGGCGCATTAATCAGAAGAATCAGACAGTTATGTGACTCTGAACCTAAGAAAAGTATTGCAGAGTCTTCATATATGCAGAATGATACTTCATATAGTGTTGAGAATGAGACCTCATCACTGATACGTAAACTTGGAATGCCTGCCAAGATGATAGGTTACAAGTATGCTATAGATGCTATAATAATCACATTGGAGGAACCGGATGCGATAGTTTCCATAACCAAGGATATTTATCCTAAGATAGGGGAACGTTACGGAACATCTCCTACCAATGTTGAACGTAATATAAGATACGGCATAGAGACAGCGTGGTCTAAGAGAGACAGCATAATGAAGACCCGCGAAGGTAAAGAAATCTTTGGTTCATGTACCAAGAGGCCTACTAATTCCGAATTTATTAATTCCTGTTCCGAATGGTTAAAATTTCATAAGTCCAGACGATAACCGGATATAAGTCTGTCCGGCTGAAATAAAAGGGGTGTATAACATACACCCTTTTTTTACAATACTAATTATAATCAAACATGACAAAACAAATATAAAGGAGAATTATTATGATAAAGACAACATTAAAAATCGACGGAATGATGTGCGGTATGTGTGAGAGCCATATCAACACAGCAATAAGAAATAATTTTAAAGTAAAGAAAGTAAACTCATCACATTCGGCAGGTGAGACAGAAATTATTTCAGATGAGCCTCTTGATGAAGACAGGATTAAAAGTGTAATAGGAGAAACCGGATATACTCTTAAGGGCATATCGTCAGAAGAATACGAAAAGAAAAAATTTACGCTTTTCGGAAGGAATAACTGATATATGAAGCAATATAACATAAAAGGAATGAGTTGCGCCGCCTGTAGTGCCAGGGTGGAAAAGGCGGTATCAAAGGTGTCAGGCGTAACATCTTGTTCAGTAAATCTGCTGACAAATTCCATGAGTGTTGAAGGCAGTGCAGCAGATAGCGATATTATTAAAGCTGTTAAAAATGCAGGTTATGGGGCCTCATCCATAAAAAATAAAGAAAAAGCAGAGGATACCTCCACGGAATCACCTATCAGACCTATGAGGACAAGATTTATCACATCACTTGTTTTCTTATTGATACTTATGTATTTTTCAATGGGCCATATGATGTGGAGCTTCCCACTTCCTAAGTTCTATGATGGAAACCATATAGCCATGGGACTTACCCAGTTACTCCTTACTGTTATTATAATGGTAATTAATCAGAAGTTCTTTATATCAGGCTATAAAAGCCTTATACACGGTGCTCCTAATATGGATACCCTTGTTGCTCTCGGAGCTACGGCAGCTTTCGGTTACAGTACTTTTGCACTTTTTGCCATGACTAAAGCACAGGTTGCAGGTGATATGGAACTTGTGGAAAAGTATATGATGGAATTTTACTTTGAATCAGCCGCAATGATTCTTACACTGATTACCCTCGGAAAAATGCTTGAGGCATATTCAAAAGGCAAAACGACGGATGCCTTAAAAGGATTGATGGAGTTAGCTCCTAAATCAGCCAATATCATAAGAGACGGCAAAGAAGTTAATTTGCCGGTTGAAGAAGTCGTAAAAGGCGACATATTTATCGTAAGACCGGGAGAAAGCATTCCTGTAGATGGTGTTGTAATTGACGGACACAGTGCAGTCAATGAATCTTCATTGACGGGAGAAAGTATTCCTGTAGATAAAGAGCCGGATGACAAAGTATCTGCTGCAACCATTAACCAGTCGGGCATTATAACCTGTAAAGCATTAAGGGTAGGCGAAGATACAGCACTTTCAAAGATTATTAAAATGGTAAGTGACGCTTCGGCGACCAAACCTCATATAGCAAGAATAGCCGATAAAGTATCGGGTATATTTGTTCCCACGGTAATAGCAATAGCGGTCGTAACAATAATTGTGTGGCTCTTAATAGGTAAGAGTGCCGGATTTGCCATTGCAAGAGGAATATCGGTACTTGTAATAAGCTGTCCATGTGCCCTGGGACTTGCAACACCTGTTGCTATTATGGTAGGCAACGGAAAAGGTGCCAGAAACGGTATTTTGTTTAAAAACGCTGCCGCCATTGAAGAAACAGGAAAACTTAAGATTGTTGCTCTTGATAAGACAGGAACAATAACAGAAGGCAAGCCTGTTGTAACAGGCATCTATCCTGCAAAGGACATAACGGAAGAGGAACTTCTGCACATAGCGGGTTCCCTTGAGTACAATAGTGAGCATCCTTTGGCAGGTGCGGTTAATCAGGAGATTGAAAAGCGTAAAATAACCATAAGTCCGGTCAAAAACTTTAATGCACTCCCGGGAAATGGCCTTTTGGGAGAAATAGACGGTGTAATCGTTATGGGCGGAAATTACAGATTCATTTCAGGGCATACTGCCGATAAGGAGGAATTAAAAAATATTTCCGATAAAGTATCAAATGAAGGAAAGACACCGCTTATTTTTGCAAAAGATAACCATTATATAGGAACCATCGCTGTTGCTGATACAATAAAAGAGGACAGCCATAAGGCAGTAAGCGAACTTAAGAAAATGGGTATCCATGTGGTAATGCTTACAGGCGATAATGAAAAGACAGCGGCAATTATCGGCAAAGAAGCCGGAGTTGACGAAGTAATAGCCGGAGTTCTTCCGGACGGTAAAGAAAATGTTATCAGGGAACTTATGAAAAAAGGCAGAACTGCGATGGTTGGTGACGGAATTAATGATGCACCTGCCCTTACGAGAGCCGATACCGGTATCGCAATCGGTGCAGGAACCGATATAGCAATAGACGCAGCAGACGTTGTACTTATGAAGAGCAGGCTTACGGATGTTGCAGCATCAATAAGACTTAGTAAATCAACCTTAAGAAATATACACGAAAATCTTTTCTGGGCATTTTTCTATAATACCATAGGAATTCCTCTGGCAGCAGGTGCTTTTGTAGGACTTGGACTTACTTTGAATCCTATGTTCGGGGCGGCAGCCATGAGCCTTAGCAGCTTTTGTGTTGTAACCAATGCATTAAGGCTTAACCTTGCGGATATTTACGGAAAACGTAAAAAAACTGAATAATTATATCCTCTTCATTGCATAATATCCATAAAAAGGAGGTTGCAATGGATAAGGAAGCAAAAAAAAGATATAACGAATATGTGGAGACAGTTACACCGACTCATAATCTTTTAAGCCAGATGTTAAGAGCTTTTTTAACAGGCGGCATAATATGTACAATGGGTCAGGGCCTAAGGAATGTCTTCACATATTTTTTTGATATGGATAAGGTAACATCATCAACATGGGTATCCATAACTTTAATTTTCATTTCGGTAGCATTGACGGCATTTGGAATATATCCCAAAATAACGAAATACGGTGGGGCGGGTTCACTTGTGCCAATTACGGGTTTTGCCAATTCCGTAGCTGCACCCGCCATAGAATTTAAGAAAGAAGGGCAGGTATTTGGAATAGGCTGCCAGATATTTAAAATTGCCGGACCGGTTGTATTATACGGTGTATTGTCCTCATGGATTCTTGGCCTTATATACTGGATTGTAAAGATGATTAATGGCTAAATATGAGTTGAAAAAATATATAAGGCACATTATAATGAATGGACTGACTTTAAGGGAAAAAAGATTATGAAAAAGAACAATAAATTTTTTAAGTACGTATCACAGAATATTTTTGCAATGATAGGTATGTCCTGTTACATCATTGCGGACACATTTTTTATATCAAGAGCAGAGGGAACTGACGGAATAACAGTTTTAAACCTTGCACTTCCGCTATATGGGATTATATTCGCAATCGCTGCCATGATTGGAATAGGTTCGGCAACAAGGTATGCAATAGCAAGGGAACGAAAAGACAAGGACGAGAACAGGTATTTCTGTAATGCTGTAGTTTTTGAAATTTTGATCGGACTTATATTCATGACCGCAGGTGTATTTTTTACCGATAAAGTAATGGCAGTAATGGGTGCAGACAAGGAAATAATTGAACTTGGAAGAGGCTATAACAGAATTTTTCTGGCATTTGCACCGGCTTTTATGGTTAATTATACCTTTACGGGGTTTGTCAGGAATGACAATGATTCAAAACTTGTTATGATTGCCACGCTTACAAGCTGTGTATCCAATATTATACTTGATTATGTATTTATGTTTCCAATGGGGATGGGCATGAACGGTGCGGCACTTGCAACATCTTTATCGCCTATCATAAGTATACTGATCTGTTCAATCCATTTCTTAAAAAAAATAAACAGAATAAAATTTATTCCTTCATTGCCAAGTATAAAGCTGATATTCAAATCCTGCCAGCTTGGAGTCGCATCCTTTGTGGCAGAGATTTCTTCAGCGGTTACAACAACTGTTTTTAACTTTATCCTGCTTAGGATAGCAGGCAATACAGGGGTTGCTGCTTATGGTCTTATTGCCAATCTTGCCCTTGTAGGTGCAGCTATCTTTAACGGTATTGCGCAGGGAACACAGCCTCTTGTAAGTGAATCTTTTGGCAGGGGTAATGATAAGGAAGTTGCCTCGTACCTGAAGAAAGCTGTAATTACAGCTTTGGCATTTGCACTTATAATTGTAGGAATTATATACGGATTTACGGATTACTGTGTGGCTCTTTTCAACAGTGAACATTCTGTTGAACTTGCAAGTCTTGCTTATCCGGGAATGAGAATATATTTTATCGGATTTATTTTTGCCTCATTAAATATTGTATGCGCGGCATTTTTCGGGGCCACGGAACAGGCTGGCAGGACTTTTTTAATATCCATAATGAGAGGATTTGTCATGAATGTGATAAGCTCATTGGTTCTTTCATCAATATTTGGTATAACGGGAGTATGGCTTGCATTCCCTGTTGCAGAATTTGTAACAGGCGTTGTAACGGCCTTGCTTCTCAGAAAATATTTTCAAAACAACAGGAGAGAAAACCATGAATGAAATAGAAGCCCACTACAATAAATTCAACGAAGAAAAAAGACTGGATTCCCGTCACGGCAGGGTAGAATATATAACTTCCATGAAGTATATACATAAATATATACCTGAATGTGATAATCCGGCAGACATCAATATCCTGGATATAGGTGCGGGTACAGGCAGGTATTCAGTACCGCTTTCAGAGGAAGGATATACAGTGACAGCGATAGAGCTTGTAAGACATAATCTTGGTCTTTTAAAAGCAAAAAACAGTAATGTAATCGCTAAACAGGGCAATGCACTTAATCTCAAGAAATATCCTGAAAATTACTATGATGTGGTTCTTTTATTCGGACCGATGTACCATCTTTTTACTTTTGAAGATAAGTTAAAAGCTCTTAATGAAGCAAAAAGAGTATGTAAAAAAGGTGGAACCATCCTTGTGGCATACATAATGAATGAATATGGTGTAATAACATACGGTTTTAAGAAGCAGCATATCCTTGAAAGCATTAAAGAGGGAAAACTGACAGAGGATTTCCAGATACTTTCAGAAGAAAAAGATTTATATGATTATATGAGGCTTGAGGCTATTAATAGTCTTAATGAAGCTGCGGGACTTGAAAGAATACAGATAATTACCCCTGACGGCGCGGCCGATTTCATGCGACAGGAGCTTAACAGACTGACGGAGGAAGAATTTGAAATGTTTATAAAATATCATCTTTCAATATGCGAACGTCAGGATATCCTTGGAGCTTCGGCACACACACTTGATATACTCAGGGCGTAATTGGAAGCGTTGTTGTATCCTTCTTTTATCCTGCTCTTGGAATTCATCAGGTTCCCGGTGCCGCCGGTTGGAAATCTCTACCCAAATAGCGGAAACCGGACGAAAAGGGTAGAGAATCCCGGTGTCGCTTGCCCTGCAACCTTGAAGACCCCTCCAGAAATAGTGCATTTTTCGATTAGAGTTTGTTGTTTACATATAGAAAGAAAATTAAAAAATGTCAAAGGAAAAAAAGAAAAGCAGCTTAAAGATATATGGGGATATCTTTCACCAAGGATTGAATATCTGAAAGACATTCCTAAAAATATTTTTGATAAAGGTATTTCTGCAATATCTTATACAGAAGAATTTAAAGAAGAATTTGATAAAAATCCAAAGGATATATTAAAGCATATTATTGATAAGCTGAACTCCGAATTGAATTCCATATTACATGAGTATGATTTTAATTAAGCTCGCCCCGGATTTTGACAAATCAACATTAAATCCGAACTTAGATGAGTCTAAAATATGGTTTGATGAAATGGCTGAGCAATTATATAATTCAGACCTTGAGGTTGAGAAAAAAAACTTAGAAAAAGGGGATACCCCAAATCTGGAAATTAAAGAGATGGATGAACACTTTACTGCAATGACAGGACTTGAAATGGATAGCAATAGAGGTTTTAAATTTGTATTAACTGAAGACGGCAATTACGATATTGAAAAAACTCCTTTACACGGATATGATTCAGTATATCAGTATACAAGTGTTTGGGACGATTTACTTGAGACAAGAAAAACAGTCATGAATTTTATGAGTCCTAAAAATTTAAAAGCAGAATTTGATGAAAAAGATATTGCTGGTCTACTTAGAACATTCGAAAGAAATCTTAGTGTTGACAGGTAATTTATCAAATGTTAGGTATTTACTTCAATCACTTTTCTTAATTTCTGCTGAGACGGATTCAAAGAAAATTCCGGGAAATAATATACAAATCGCAATCAGCTTCAGCCATTGCAAAACCTGATTTTTTAGCAACCATATACTTATTTATCTTGGATAATATTTGTCTTCTTAACCTTTTTAATGGTTCCGTCAGGATACTTAATTGACATATTATCAAGGTGTGCTCCGATTCCTGCCTTAATGCTGTTAATATAATCCCATCTTAATCTTCCTTGTTCTTCTTTTTCTTCTTCAGTAAGCTCTGTTTCTTTGGATTTATGATATAATTCATTAATTCTTGCTATTTTTTCTTCCATTGTCATAGTAATAATCTCCAATCTTCCTTGTGATAGGTATTTTACCACATTCGTGAATTAACATACAGTATTTTATTTAATTTTTACTAAAATATAGGGAGAAATATACAAATGTGACGCAACCTTGAACGTTCCTCCAGAAATGGTGTTTCATTTAACTGAAACAATAAAAGCAACTATTGTTTATTTCAAGACAGGAAGTCATATAATATCAAGATGGATGTAAAACAATGAAACTAAAACGGTTCTATAATAAAAAGTGAATATTGTTACTAAAGAAGGAATTGCATTTAGCGGTGTTGTTACTGAATACTTTTATCCTGAAGAAAATGAATCAGGAAAGGAAAGTATAGTAATAGATTCTTCAAGTGGTAATCTTGTCGAGTTCTATGAGGAAGATATAAAAATAATTTACAATCAAGATATAATTTGATGTATGAAGATGCTAATAGTATAGCTGAAAAAAATATAGTGATATATGTGAGAACTGTGACTGTCACGCATATAGTAAAGCAGAGAAAATGATAGTTACCGAAGAACAAAAAAAAGAGATAAAAAAATATGGTGTGGATATTGATAAACTCATAAAAAACGGAGATGTTAATGAAGTTTTGTTTGCAATAGATGATGTTATTCTTGATCTAATGGATGAAGATGGAGAACTGGATAAAGAAGGCGTTAAGCTTCAGTTAATATACGACCAGATATATAATGCTAATTAAGTGCCGTAAATAACATGATAGGATTAAAAGAGACTCTAATGAGAATCATTCACTCAAAGAGCCTCTTTTATTGGTTCATTTTAAAAGTTTTCGATATTCAGATGGTGAACAGCCTTTTTGTTTATGAAACAGTCGGCTAAAATACAGTGGGTTATCATAACCGACAATGCGTGCAATTTCATTTACGGCGTAATTTGTGGTTTCCAATAACATTTGGGAATTAGTGATTCGAATGGAGGTGATGAACTGCATGGGTGTTGTACCGGTAAATTTTTTGAAATTCCGAATAAACCAACTGACACTCATTCCTCTGGAAATAGCATATTCTTCGATGTTGATATCACGGTTATAGTTTTCGTCAAAATAGGACGCTGCAGTGTCCATTTCATGATCGAGGTATTCGTTTTTTAGTACATGTTTACGGGTAAGCTCCCGGTGAAAAATGATCAGTAAATGGCGTATCAGTAGTGTCAGCATATCTTCGTAATCATCCTGACATCTTTGCAATTCTAAAATAATGCGTTTAAAAATACGTTCGTATTCCAGAGATGTTCCAACATGGAAGATATGCTGGTCATTCGGGAAACCATAATTTCTTAAAATGTTATTTACATCACTTCCGGTAAAATGCACCCAGTAAACTTCTGTTTTATCAATGCCATAGTATTCATATTTCTGGAATTCTTTGGGGCGGTAAAGTACTATGTTTCCTGCTGTAACGATAGTATCGTCATCTGCGTTGTCAAAATGAAAATGAGCTCGTCCGGCTGCTATATAGATGATTTGAAAGTCAAGTCTTCCTCTGGGACGATAAGTTGGAAGCTTTGGGTGTGAGGATAGGCGATAGGTGCCACAGCTTCCTACAATAAGTGGTCGGCTTTTGTCTTTGAAGTCGATAAGGGAGTGATTGTGATAACCGGAATTTATATACATTTTGAGTCCTCCTTTGGAAAGTGAAATGTCTGACTGTTAACAGTCAATGGTGAACCGGAGTTATGAAGCGAATGCCACCTCAAAATCCACGTTTTTTCGGTGACAGCTACGCGCATATAGTTTTAACCCTTCCTAAATATCTGACTACAAGTAGTCAATATTTGAGAAGAACTAAAACGGTGTTTACTTTAGTGTATCATTTTGTGCATATTCTGTCCATTTCTGTTTATAGACATTTTCTTTGTAAAAATGTATGATGATTTCAAGGTAATACAAAGACGGAAGATAATGAGACACAGAAGGTGTTTTATTGATTGCCTAATGCGATGAATAAAAAAATATATATTAAAGGAGGATTACACAATGCTCGTACCACGCTTTTATGAAGATTTGAATGTTTTGCACGACAAGACAATGCCAGCGAGGACATATTACATTCCGGCATCAGTTCGTATGAATGATCTAGTGGAGCATCGGGAAAGATCGGATCGTTTTCAGCTGTTAAACGGAGAGTGGAAGTTTCAGTATTATAACAGCATTTATGACGTAACGGAATCATTTTATGAGAAAGGCTATGATGTTTCCGGGTTTGATCAGGTAACTGTTCCGGGTGTATGGCAGATGGATGGTTATGACACGCATCAGTACACGAATATTCGTTACCCGTTTCCATTCGATCCACCATATGTGCCACAGGATATTCCATGTGGAGCATATGTTCATAACTTTGAATATCACAGAGAAAAAAAGGCATCAAAAGCATTTCTGAATTTTGAAGGTGTCGATAGCTGTTTTTATGTATGGGTAAATGGTGCTTATGCCGGATACAGTCAGGTGCCTCACGCTACCAGTGAATTTGATGTTACAGACTTGTTGAATGAAGGGGAAAATACATTAGCGGTTCTGGTGCTCAAATGGTGTGATGGATCGTATTTGGAGGATCAGGATAAGTTTCGGATGAGTGGCATTTTCAGAGATGTTTATTTGCTGAAAAGACCAGAAAAGACAATCAGAGATTATTACATTACGACAGATGTAGAAAAAGACAGCGTTGTTGTAAAATTGGATATGCATTTTGCAGAACCGGTGGAAACGAAAGTTACTATAGAAGATAAATATGGAGCAGTCGTAGCAAGAGGCGAAACAGCAGAGAATGGTGTGTTAGAACTGACCGTGTTAAATCCGGTTTTATGGAATGCGGAGAATCCTTATTTGTATCAGGTTATTTTGACAATGCCGGATGAAGTGATTGTTGATCGAATTGGTTTCCGTACGATTGAAATTAAGGACAAGGTTGTTTATTTTAACGGAGAAAAGATTAAATTCCGTGGAGTCAACCGCCATGATTCTGATCCGGAGACAGGATTTGTGATTAATGTCCAGCAGATCAAAAAGGATTTAATGTTGATGAAGCAGCATAACTTTAACGCTATTCGTTCCAGTCATTATCCAAATGCACCATATTTTTATCAGATGTGCGATAAATATGGATTTATGGTGATTGACGAGGCGGATATTGAGGCACATGGACCATTTATGCTGTACCGGAAGGAGGATACAGACCGGAACCGTTTTTACCATTGGAATGAAAAGATTGCAGATGATCCGGCATGGGAAAAGGCAATTATGGACCGTGTCCAGCTTATGGTACAGAGAGACAAAAACCGTCCAAGCATTGTAATGTGGTCTATGGGAAATGAAAGTGCGTATGGATGTAATTTTGAAAAGGCGCTTGCATGGACAAAGAAGTTTGATCCGGACAGGATCACGCAGTACGAAAGTGCAAGATACCGTAATTATGATATTACCTATGATTATGACAATTTGGATCTTTACAGCCGGATGTATCCGTCACTGCAGGAGATAGAGGATTATCTGAAAAATGACGGAAGCAAACCGTTTCTGCTGGTAGAATACTGCCATAGTATGGGAAACGGACCGGGAGATTTTGAAGATTATTTTCAGATGATTCATAAGGATGACCGGATGTGTGGCGGGTTTGTCTGGGAATGGTGTGATCATGCGATCGCACATGGAACGGCAGAAAATGGAAAGACCAGATATTATTATGGAGGAGATCATGGAGAAACCATTCATGATGGCAATTTCTGTGTGGACGGGTTGGTCTATCCGGATCGTACACCGCATACGGGACTGCTGGAATATAAAAATGTCTATCGTCCGGTGAGAATCGTGTCTTATGACCAAGAAAACGGACAGATGGTTCTTCACAATTATATGGATTTTGATGATTTGAAGGATTATGTGGATATTTTCTATGAAATGACACAGGATGGCTTGACTGTGGAAAAAGGAAAACTGGCAAATGTTGTTGCATCACCCCATAGCGATGCGAAAGTGGAGTTGAAACTGCAGGTTCCAAATACCGGTAAGATTTATCTGAAGCTTATTTACCGGTTGAAAAAGGAAATGCCGTTGCTTGAACATGGGTATGAATTAGGTTTTGATGAAATGAAGCTTGCAAATGAGGATGATAGAAACAGACAGGTTGTAAAGTGGCTGGAGCAGGAAAAAGTAATCGGAACCATTGCTGTTAAGGAAAACGATAAGCAGATCGTATTACAGGCAAAGGATTTTACTTATGTTTTAGATAAGCGTACCGGATTGTTTGAGAACATGCAGTTTGCCGGAAGAAGTTATATTAACCATCCAATGGAATTGAATATTTGGCGGGCTCCGACGGATAACGATATGTATATAAAACTGGAATGGAAAAAGGCACATTATGATGCTGCCTATACCAGGGCATACCGTATAGAGGTGCTTCAGAACAAGCACGGTGTGCTGATCATGGAGCATCTGGCAGTGGTAGCTGATACCGTACAAAAGATTTTGGATGTGGAAATGACATGGAAAATCAATGAAGACGGGAAAATAGAGGCGGTTATAGATGCAGTAAAAGATAAAGAATTCCCAGATCTGCCAAGGTTTGGAATTCGAATGTTTTTGAATAAGAAAATGGATGAGATTACTTATTTTGGAATGGGACCACAGGAAAGCTACCAGGATAAACACCAGGCTTCCTGTCATGGATTGTTCCGTTCGAAGGTGGCTCAGATGCATGAAGATTATATTCGTCCACAGGAGAATGGAAGCCATTATGACTGTGATTATGTAGAGCTTACAAATGGTCAATGTGGAATTGCAGCAGTTTCAAAGAATTCATTTTCGTTTAACGCTTCTGTTTATACACAGGAGGAGTTGGAACGGGTATCGCACAATTATGAATTGAAAGAATCGGATAGCACCGTATTCTGTATGGATTATGCAATGAATGGAATTGGTTCAAATAGCTGCGGACCGGATGTCATGGATAAATATCGGTTTGATGAGGAAGCATTTCAGTTTCAGTTTGCATTAATTCCGTTTGTAAAAGGATAATTGACAACAAACAATTAGAAAAGACAAAAACGATAGACTACAGGGACTTCTAAATAACAAATAGTGAAGGAGCGATTCTTATGGAGGAAAAAAAATACTTAAAATGGTACAACAAGATAGGATACGGATCTGGTGATATTGCGGGAAATGTAGTGTATGCATTCCTAACATCATTTGTGATGGTATATCTGACAGATACGATTGGATTGGCATCCGGTATAGTGGGAACACTGATTGCCGTTTCCAAATTACTCGATGGATTTACAGACATCTTTTTTGGATCAATGATTGATAAGACGCATAGTAAGATGGGAAAGGCAAGACCATGGATGCTGTACGGTTACATTGGTTGTGCAATTACATTGGTAGCCTGTTTTGCAGTTCCAACAAGTCTTGGCAGGACGGCACAGTATGCGTGGTTCTTTATTTCGTATACGCTGTTGAATGGCGTGTTTTATACGGCAAATAACATTGCTTATTCTGCTCTGACATCACTTGTTACCAAGAACAGTAAAGAGCGTGTGCAGATGGGTTCTTACCGTTTCATTTTTGCTTTTTCAACCAGTGTTCTGATTCAAGCAGTTACTGTTGGATTCGTTGCAAAATGTGGTGGAGATGCAGCCGCATGGCGTATGGTTGCAATTATTTATGCAGTGATCGGATTAGTTGTGAATACTATTTCCACATTATCTGTTAAAGAACTTCCAAAAGAGGAATTAAATGAAGGAGACACAACAGGTGAAGAGGAAAAAAATGGGCTGGTTCAATCATTCAAGCTGCTGGTAAAGAATAAATTTTATCTGATGATCTGTGGTACTTATATTTTGCAGCAGTTATACAGTGCAATGATCGGTGCCGGTATTTATTATATGACCTGGGTTTTGAAAGATAAAAATCTGTTTGGACAATTTGCCTGGGCGGTAAACGTTCCTCTTATCATTGCATTAATCTTTACACCAACACTGGTTGGAAAGTGGAATGGTATGTATAAGCTGAACTTGAGAGGTTACATCCTTGCCGTGATTGGCAGAGCTCTTGTTGTTGTTGCCGGATATATGGGAAGTATTCCTTTGATGATGGCATTTACAGCATTAGCAGCATTAGGACAGGGACCTTGGCAGGGAGACATGAATGCAGTGATCGCATCTTGTTCCGAGTATACATACCTGACACAGGGAAAGCGTGTGGATGGTACGATGTATTCCTGTACTTCACTTGGCGTTAAGATTGGTGGAGGTATTGGAACGGCGGTCGTAGGATGGCTCTTAGAATTTAGTGGCTATGTGGGAACACATGCTGTTCAGCCACGGTCCGCGTTGAATATGATGCAGTTTATGTATCTTTGGCTGCCACTAATCTTTGATGTACTTATTATGTTTATCCTTTCCAGAATGAATGTGGAGGAGACAAATGCAAAGATCAAAAAAGAAAAGGGAATTACATTAGAAACCGCTCAGCAGTAATGAGCAGAAACTGGTAACAGAAGGAGATGGGTTTGTGGTAACACATGATTTGATAAAAAAAATAAAAAATGGAATGTATGATGAAACATTGAAAGATATTTATGTGGATGAGAAGAAAATAGCGTATGAAAGAGAGCGTTATATTAAGGCAATAGAGAGTTATACAGAACATTTTGGAGAGGGAGAAGTCTTTGTCTTTAGTGCACCGGGCAGAAGTGAAATTGGTGGGAATCATACAGATCATCAATGTGGAGAGGTGCTGGCAGCTTCCATTAACAATGATGTAATAGCTATTGTACAAAATTTGGAAGAACCGTGTGTCAGAGTTATATCTGCAGGATATGAGATGATCACGATATATCTGGATGATCTATGTAGGAGAGAGGATGAGGAAGCAACAACAACTGCATTAATTCGAGGGGTGTTGGCAAAAACAAAAGAATATGGATATCAGATAGGTGGTTTTCAGGCTGTTGTTACCAGTGATGTGTTGATAGGAGCCGGATTGTCTTCTTCAGCAGCGTTTGAAACATTGATGGGAACAATCTTGTCAGAATTGTTTAATGATGGAAAGATTTCGCCTATTGAAATAGCCATGATTGGGCAATTTGCAGAAAATGTATATTTTGGAAAACCATGTGGATTGATGGATCAGATGGCGTGTTCCGTTGGAAGTTTGGCACATATTGATTTTCAGAATCCTGCGGCACCATTGGTGGAGCAGATTGAGTTTGACTTGGATGGATACGGATATAGTCTTTGTATTACCGATACAAAAGGCTCACATGCGGATTTGACATCGGATTATGCAGCAATTCCGGAAGAAATGAAAAGAGCAGCAGCTTGTTTGGGAAAAGAAGTGCTTGGAAAGGTTACGAGAAAAGAAGTACTTACTAATCTTCCGCGCATCAGAGAACAGGCAGGAGATCGGGCAGCACTTAGAGCAATTCACTATGTGTGTGAAAATGAGCGAGTGCGAAAAGAAGTGGCAGCATTGAGAGAGAATAGATTTGGAGATTTTTTAAGATTAGTTAAAGAGTCAGGTGATTCTTCTTATAAGTATTTGCAGAATGTGTATGTGTGCCATGATGTGGAACATCAGAATGTTTCTATTGCATTGGCTGTCAGTGATATGATTTTAGGCGCGCAGGGAGCAAACAGGGTGCATGGTGGTGGCTTTGCCGGAACAATACAGGCATTTGTACCAAATGATATTGTTACATTATATAAAACAGAGATGGAAAAGGTGTTTGGAGATGGTGCTTGTGATGTACTTAAAATTCGCAAATATGGTGGAATTCAAGTGATGTAAGATACTCAAAAAAGACAAGGAGGAATGGTTATGGGTAGCATTTTAGTATTAGGCGGAGCTGGATATATTGGCTCACATACTGTTTATGAGTTGATCGAGGCAGGAAAGGATGTGGTGGTTGTAGATAATCTTGAAACAGGTTTTCGAGCAGCGGTTCATCCGGAAGCGAAGTTTTATAAAGGAGATATTCGTAACCGAGCTTTTATTGATTCGGTATTTGATAAAGAAAATATAGATGGAGTTATTCATTTTGCAGCAAATTCGCAAGTAGGCGAAAGTATGATAAAGCCATTAAAATATTATAGTAATAATCTTTGTGGTACAGAAGTGCTGTTGGAGAGTATGGTTGCACATAGCGTAGATAAGATAGTGTTTTCTTCTACGGCGGCAACATATGGAGAACCGGAGCGAATTCCTATTATGGAATCGGATCGTACACTTCCGACAAATTGTTATGGTGAAACAAAATTGTCTATGGAAAAAATGTTTAAATGGACGGCAAATGCACATAACTTAAGATTTGTGTCCTTGCGTTATTTTAATGCTTGTGGGGCTCATCCTAATGGAAAGATTGGAGAGGCTCACAATCCGGAAACACATCTTATTCCTTTAATTTTACAGGTGCCAAATGAAAAGAGAGAGTATATTTCTATTTATGGAACGGACTATGACACAAAGGATGGTACTTGTGTCAGAGACTATATTCATGTAAATGATCTTGCACAGGCTCATATTCTTGCAATGAAGTATCTTTGTGATGGAAATGACAGCAATATATTTAATCTTGGAAATGGAGTTGGTTTTACGGTAAAAGAGGTTGTGGAAACTGCGAGAAAAGTGACAGGACATCCAATTCCGGCGAAGGAAGAACCACGTCGAGCAGGAGATCCATCTATGTTGATCGCTTCCAGTGCAAAAGCAAGGGAAGTGTTAGGATGGAATCCGCAATATGCAGATTTGGAAACAATTATCGGTACGGCATGGAAATGGCATAAAAGTCATCCAAATGGATATCAGAATGTGTGAAGGGGGGAAGTGTCATGATTAATGAGTATATCAATGAACTTGTGGCGTATGGACTGAACCATGGATTGGTTGATCCGGAAGATGAAGTATATGTGACGAATCGCCTTCTGGAATTATTTCAATTGACAGAGCATGAAGGAACAGCGAAAGATGTTAGATCAGAAAGAGAATTGTCACAGATTTTAAATGATATGTTGGAATATGCATGTCGGCAGGGGATGCTGGAGGAAGAAACAATTACGGAAAAGGATTTGTTTGATACAAAGATTATGGGAATATTGACACCCAATCCCTCTGTGGTTCGCAGACAGTTTTGGGATAAATACAGTATATCTCCTAAAACTGCAACAGATTTTTATTATCAGTTTAGCCAGGCAACAAATTATATTAGAAAAGATCGAATTGCAAAGGATGAGAAATGGACAGCAAATACAGAATTTGGTGCAATGGATATAACCATCAATTTATCAAAACCGGAAAAAGATCCTCGTGATATTGCAAAGGCAGGAAAAGCAAAAAAATCGGGGTATCCGAGTTGTTTGCTGTGCAAAGAAAATGAAGGTTACGCCGGACATATTTCTCATCCGGCAAGACAAAATCACAGAATTATTCCGATTACATTGTGTGGAGAACAGTACAATTTACAGTATTCGCCGTATGTGTACTATAACGAACATTGTATTGTCTTCAATGATCGGCATATTCCAATGAAAATTAATAAAGCAGTTTTTGCCAAATTGTTGGATTTTATAAAACAGTTTCCACATTATACAGTAGGATCAAATGCAGATTTGCCAATTGTAGGTGGATCTATATTAAGCCATGATCATTTTCAAGGGGGAGAATATGAGTTCGCAATGGCTAAAGCACCTTATGAGACAGAAATTTCATTAAAAGAATTTCCGGATATTCATGCAGGAACTGTGAAATGGCCTATGTCTGTTATTCGTCTACAAGGGAATAACACAGAGTCGTTGGTAGGGGCTGCTGACCGTGTCCTGTCTTGTTGGCGTGAATACACAGATGAAAAAGCATTTATTTTCAGTGAAACACAAGGCGTATCGCATAACACGATCACACCAATTGCAAGAAAGAGAGGAGATCTGTTTGAATTAGACCTGGTGTTACGAAACAATATTACCACAGAAGAGTTTCCGCTAGGTGTGTATCATCCCCATCCGGAATATTACCATATAAAAAAAGAAAATATTGGTTTGATCGAAGTGATGGGACTGGCAGTTCTTCCGGCTAGATTGCAAATGGAAATGGCGGAGCTGGAACGTAGAATTCTGCAGAATGAGGATCTGCGGGAAAGCTATTTGACCAAAACGCATGCGGATTGGGCAGAAAAATGGCTGCCAAACTATGAAATTACAGAAGAGAATCTTCATGCAATTGTGCAGAAAGAAATAGGATTTGTGTTTGCAAAAGTGCTGGAATGCGCAGGTGTTTACAAAAGAACACCGGAAGGACAAGCTGCCTTCAAAAAATTTTTGGAGTGCATATAAAAAAAGGACCATTTCACATTTGTGAAGTGGTCTGCTATTTCAGTATTCAGTTTTCACAAATAGTCCTTTTAGCCAGATTATGCATGATATACATGCTCAAAGTATCCTTTATAGAAAGCTAAAAGGTTGTTTATAAATTTTTTGAATTTGCTCATTTTGTATTCCTCCTTTCCTTGTTTGCAAGTTCATTATAGGACAGGCTGGATAAGAATGCTTGCCAAATTAAAAGAAAATATAGACAAATGTTGCAGAGGAAATCAACAATTAAGTAATAAATGGGAGATGTATCAATGCATTTGACGTTTAAGGAAACAAAGGATGAGGTATATGCGGCACAAAGAGTGTCAAAACATGTACCTCCACATTTACATAACGCATTGGAGATTGTGTGCGTAACGGAAGGAACACTTGAGATGGGAGTGGGGCAGGAATTATATCATATGGAAAAGGGTGATATCGGATTTGTCTTTTCTGATATTATTCATCATTATCAAGTGTTTTCAGAAAAAACGAGCCGGGCGGATTATATCTTGGTTCCGTCTTCTTTTGCAGGAGTATTTAAAGATAAAATACAAGGATATGCTCCTAAATATCCGGTTATTCGTGCGGGGCAGATTGAACCAGATGTTTATAATGCAATTCAGGCGATTATCCAAATGGAAGAAAACGAACCTATGATTGTTCAAGCTTATGTTCAAATTGTGCTGGCAAGATGTATAGGAAAAATGAAATTGGTGGAAAAAAGTTGCGTGGGGAGTGATGATTTGATATACAGAACAGTATCTTATGTGTCGGGAAATTTTAGGAAAAAATTTTCTCTAGAGGATATGGCGCATGATCTTGGAGTAAGTAAGTATGTCTTGTCACGAGTATTTTCTAAAACATTTCATCGTAATTTTAATCAGTATCTTAATGATGCCAGATTGAGCTATGCATGTACAAGGCTAGTGAATTCGGGAGATACAATTCTTGATATCTGTTTGGATAGTGGCTTTGATAGCCAGAGAACATTTAATAGAGCGTTTAAGGAACGTTATAGAATTACTCCGAGCGAATATCGAAAATTAAAACGATAAGCAGGTTAAGGACAGTCGTTTGTTTATAGTCCGGAATATCGGAATAAATTGCTCATTTGTATCGGAACAAATACTCTGTTCAGTTAAAAAACTTTTGGATTTTTTAATGATCCAAAAGAAATAAATGTGATACTAGAGATGCAATATCTTCCGGAAGAATACAGAGCCAGATTGGTAGGATATCTGAGATGTTTGCGGGATGATATGAAGAAATAATCAGTCATTTACGGACAGAAGTTAAAAATTGAATTTATTTCTAGGATGTATTGATAGAACTATGTCCTAGCATTTCTTGGATATATTGAATATCAACATCTGCATCTAATAAGGAACTGGCAAATGTATGACGGAACATATGAGGTGTAATATGCTGTTCGATAGAAGCAAGAGAAGTGTACTTGATAAGTGTTCTCCGTACTGTTTGATCTGATAAAGGAGAGCCGGACGGATACTTAGTAGTAAGACTTCCCATTTTACTACTATTTCTACTACTAACAGGTAGTCACAACTTGCTCAATTATGCTATAATTTGCTTAGTTGACAAGCAAACTAAAGAAGAAACAAGTCGGCAAAATGCCCCAAAACACGGCATTTCTCGGCTTTTTATGATAGGAGAAATTTATGATTAGAGTTTTATTCATCTGCCACGGCAGTATTTTCCGAAAACTCCTAAAACCTTGAATTTATAGTATGTTTTGGACTCTGAGGAAGAAATTTACTAAGAATTTACTAAGAACAAAAATTAGTAAGAAATCCCTAGCACGAATTTAGAAATGAATATGAAACTTAGGACTTTATTAGTTGTGAAAGACAATTAGCAGAGTCCTTTTTATTTATCTAAAGGAGGATCAGAACATGAACAACACAGCGTTAAGAGCAGAAAACAAAAAGGAACAGACAATCAATTTTATCAGCGAAGCACATGAAAAATTCTACTATGAAAAATTAAAAGAGGTACGCTATCAGGATGTGTACCACAAGGCACTTTGCTATTGCCTTGGCATTAACGATGATACCAGAAGAAATGCAAATCGCATTTATGATTTTAAGACAGGCTGTGTAAAAACAGAATGTTTGCATGAAGGCTGGCAGACCAGCGGAAGCGTGAAAGTAGTCAGAATGGCATTTAATTTATATTGCAATGCCACACCAAGCGTGGATGATTACACGGATGCAGAGGAGCAGATTAACGAGTGTAGGCAGTATGCAGTGGAGGAATTATTCTGTTGTGCCTATGCACCATATTTTTGGCAGGCAATACAAATCCGGTATCCGGAGTATGCAACCTATAACCGGAAACTGTATGCCCTGTTTTGAGGAGCAGATTGATGTTAAAAGTTCGATTGATGGGAACGAAGAATGATATTAAATGGTTTGGGAAGATTTTGCAGAGAAATCCCAAGATTGAAGTAACAGAGTTTTCAGATTTATACCCGAATAAAGGGACAAAGAAGTTTTACAGAGCGTATGTAGAAGTGAAAAGACTAATGTAGCAGAAAGTTAGCAGAGAGTAAAGGAGAATGTATCATGTGTAAAATAATAGCAATCGCAAATCAGAAAGGTGGAGTCGGAAAGACCACCACAACAAGCAATTTAGAAATTGGATTAGCAAAGCAGGGCAAGAGAGTTCTGCTGATAGATACAGATGCACAGGGCAGTTTGACTGCAAGTTTGGGATTTACAGAGCCAGACATGCTGGAGGAAACACTTGCGACTGTGATGGCAAATATCATCAATGATGTGGAAATGGAAGTTGATTACGGTATTTTAAGGCATGAGGAAGGAATTGACCTTATGCCGGGCAATATCGAATTATCCGGTCTAGAGGTATCCTTGGTAAATGTCATGAGCAGAGAGCTTGTGATGCGTTCCTACATAGAGCAGGTGAAAGAGCGATATGATTATATACTGATTGACTGTATGCCTTCACTTGGTATGATAACCATAAATGCATTTGCCTGTGCGGACAGTATCTTAATTCCGGTACAGACGGCATATCTGCCAGTGAAAGGTCTGGAACAGCTTATCAAGACGATTGGTAAGGTGAAGCGTCAGATAAATCCGAAGCTGTCCATTGAGGGTATTTTGCTGACCATGGTTGACAGCAGGACAAATTATGCAAAGGACATCAGTGCATTACTGATTGAGAATTATGGCAGCAAAGTAAGGATATTTGAAAATAGTATTCCGATTTCCGTAAGAGCTGCGGAGATTTCGGCAGAGGGTGTCAGCATTTATCAGCATGATCCGAAAGGAAAAGTGGCAAGTGCCTATCAGTCTTTGACGGAGGAGGTGATTGGTAATGAATAAGGCAGGAAGTGCGGCAAAGGTAAAGTTAAACAGTTTTGATGATTTATTTGGTGCATCTGATATGACCGCAGGTATCGATCAGGTGTAGGAGATACCTCTTTCAGAGCTTTATGAGTTCAAAGGACACACTTTTAAGGTGCTGGATGATGAAAAGATGCAGGAAACAGTGGAGAGCATCAGAAACTATGGTGTGCTTATGCCCGGTATTGCAAGACCAAGAGCAGAGGGCGGTTATGAGATAATTGCCGGACATCGTAGAAAACACGGCTGTGTGCTTGCAGGTCTTTCCACCATGCCTATGTTTATCAGAGATTACAATGATGATGAAGCTACAGTGATTATGGTGGATACCAATATCCAGAGGGAAGATATTCTCCCAAGTGAAAAGGCAAGAGCCTATTCCATGAAGTATGAAGCCATGAAGCATCAGGGAAAAAAGGGAAAAGGAAGCAGCCTTGATGAAGTGGGAGAAGCAGCCGGAGAGAGTGGCAAGACGGTTCAGCGTTATATATGGCTTGCTCGTCTGTCAGATGAATTACTGGATATGGTTGATAAGAAAAAAATCGGTCTGGTACAGGGTGTTGACATATCTTTTCTGACAGAGCAGGGACAGGAATGGGTGCAGGGCATTCTTGAAGAAACGGGAGCATCTATATCGACTACCCAATCATCAAAGTTAAAGGAATATGGGAAAAACGGCGAGCTGACTCTGCCGATGGTAAGACTGATATTGACGGAGGAAAAGCCGAAGGAAAGAAAAGTTACAATTAAGGCTGATAAAATCAGCAGATATTTTACGGAGGATTATTCCAGTGAGGATATAGAAAACATTATCTATCAGCTATTGGAAGAATGGAACACCGGAAAGGTGTCGAATAAGCAGTAAAGGAGGCACGGTAAAGTGGGCGATACAATAAACTTTGATTATTACTACGGAATTGAAGCAGAGCAATTCTCTTTTTATCGTGTTCCCCGACTTTTGATTAAGGATGAGAGATTTAAGGGGCTTAGCAGTGATGCTAAGCTCCTCTATGGACTGATGCTGGACAGAATGTCCTTATCCATGAAAAACGGGTGGCTGGATGATGAAAATAGGGCGTACATTATTTATACGGTGGATGCCATTATGGAAGATTTGGGATGTTCTAAACCTACCTGTACGAAAATTATGCGTGAACTGGATTCTGAAAATGGCATTGGATTGATTGAGAAAAAACGGAGAGGGCTTGGTAAACCGGACATCATTTATGTGAAAAACTTTTCTTCTGTTCCAGAAGAAAAAGAGCCTTCAAACCCTGATGTTTCCACAGAAGTAAAAAAATTTAACTTCAAGAAGCAAAAGAATTTAACTTCTGGAAGTAAAGAAAGTGAACTTCAAGAGGTAAAAGAATCTGACCTCAAGAGGGAAAGAAAGTTGACTTCTGAAAGTAAAGAAATTGTACCTCAAGAAGTAAAAGATTTTTTCTCTAATTATAACAATTTTAATTATAATGATATGAATTATACCAATTCTATCAATCAATCTGGTAATGAGAGTAATACGGAAAAAAGAATTGATTTGATGGATGATGTCAATGCATACATAGAACTGATTAAGGAGAACATCGAATATGAGCATCACATGAAGTACGATGACTGGCAGAACAAGGCTTTGTATGGGGAGCTTTTTGAGGTTATCTGTGAGGTAGTGTGTGTAAAACGTACAACAATTCGGATTGCAGGAGAGGATTATCCTTATGAGCTTGTAAAATCTAAATTCCTGAAGCTGAACAGTGGACATCTGGAGTATGTGATTGGCTGTATGCATGATACAAATACGAAAATAACCAATATCAAGGCATATATGGTTACTGCTCTTTATAATGCATCCTCAACGATGAACCATTATTATCAGCAGGAAGTGCAGCACGATATGTGCGGAGGTGGCTGGCATGAAAAAGGTATTGTTTAAAATAATTATCTCGCTGTGCGTTCTTGGGCTGTGGATGATCACCTGTTATCCGGTCTGTAATAAAGCCGAGGGGGTTGACTATTTCCTCTATTGGATTTTGGTAGGATGTCCTTATGGTTTCAGAAAAATGTGTATGTTTCTTGTACCGAAGAATTTTGGAATTGCAGGAAGTATGGGAATACTGGCACTGAATTGTATCGTTGGAGGTCTGATTGGTGGTATTATTGTTCTTGTGAGGATTATCGTTATATTTACGGAGATAATAAAAGTAATAGCAGGACACATCAGGACACAATGTCCAAAGGTGTAGAAGAAAAAAGGGCAACAAAAAAGGCATTGTCAATCAATCATGAACAATACCTCTACTTGTCATCTGGAACATATTCCATAATATCTTCAATCCGGCAGTCAAGTATCTGACATAGCCTGTTCAGAATAATGGTCTTTACCACCATATTTTGCCGGAGCCGCTGAAGCTGTGCTTTGTCAATGCCATAATCTTTAATGAGCTGGTACTGACTGATGTTCTTAGCCTTAAGCGTTTGCCAAAGGGGATCGTATTTAATCATACAGGCAACTCCTTTCCTACCTTGTATTTTAATGGTAGGGAACGTATAATAATATGGTGCGTGTATGCACCGTAAAATATGCAAATGGTAAAGACGATAATGATTATTTCAGAAGAATGAGGATATAGATGCAGGTAGTGTGGTTTTGAAACAGGAGGATGGTTAATCGTGAAAGAAAAATACATTACAGACGATGAAAGGGAGAAATGCAGAAAAGTTGCAGATGCTTTTGCAGAGCTGTATGAGATTGAAAATATACTTGTTGTAGATGCCGGAAGATACGGATTTGTTAAATTGCAGTATTATAAACCGCCGCAAGGTTTTGAAGATGCAATCACCTTTACGGATAGCAAAAGTATGTTTGAAAACCTGTGGGAGGAATGGTTTGATACGCAGCTTTTTCTTCTGGCAAAAGGAACACCAATGGCAGGAATGGGATACAGTGAAATATTTGAGTGTCTACCAAAAGAAAAACAGAAGGAGCTCATCGATAAAAAAGTTGAGTTTGTAAGAGTAGCAGGAATCGAATAAAAGGGAAACAGCGTAAGGGCAGTTATGAGTGAAATACTTGTAGCTGCTCTTTTTCTTTTGGACACAATGTCCAGAAGTGGGAAGGAGAAAATTGCAAATGGAATCTATGAGAGATATTAACAGAGTCATGGAACGTGAGATAGCGAAGGGAAGCAGTCCCTTGAAGCTGGAACATATCGAGTTTGGAGAATATTCGTATCAGGAGATAACATCAAAGGAAAAATTGCTGGAGGTGCTATCCTATTTGCTGAGAATAGGTGATTTCAGCCAGTATGCCGGAAAAACTATTTTGAATAATGTGTATATGGTTTTGCGTGGGAAAAAGCCGGTATTCAAGCGAACACGGACGGCAATGGAAAGAAATAATATATTTGCAACAATCAAAAGGTATGCAAAAAGGTTAAAGCCGCAGTATAATGGAGATGTATATCTGGAAACGGTCAGATGTTATTTCGATATACCGCAAGAAAATCTGGAAAAGTGCCGATATACATATCAAGGGAACGAAGCATACGCCTTTCCAATGTCAGACAAGTACATAATGGCATTGTATACGCATTGCCTGGTGGCGAGAAAAGAAGCTGCCATACAGGGGATGCAGATTGAAGGACTCACAGAAAAAGAGTATGGTATGGTCAGGCTGGAGAATGTGGGGGATGTTTTGTTTCAGGCGTTATTGTTTGATAATGTAAAAGTTGATGGTAACAAAATATATACAGAACTGTATGTAATTTATCATTATATTAAATGATGTGCAGTGTGTGATGTTTCAGGATTACAAATTTTGAAGAGGAAGGTGAATATGGAATTTTACCAGGATAGAATATCAAAACTGCTAAAAGAATTAAGAGAATCACTTGCTTGTAATTTTGATAACGAACAAATTGAAAGACTGAATGTTTCGCTACAGCAATTTGGTTCAGCTTTAAAAAATGTAACAGAAAACATATCTCTTCAATTTCTTAATGAAGATATGAAGAATTTCATTGCTGAAACTAAAGAAAGTGAGAAGTTATCACAAACGGAATTTGAAGAAAAATATTCATACGAAATGGAAGTATGTAAGAAACTGGGACGCGCTGGTTGGGTTGTTTCAGAACATTCCAATCCCAGAGAAATTAAGGAATGGTATGATTTTTTATCTAGTCAAGAAGATAACAAAATTATTTCTTATTTTGAGGGAGATAATGGATGTATTTTAGAAAATATTTTTCATAGTCTGGAACATAAATATTGTGAAGAGCCAAATCAAAGATACTTTTTTAAAGCAAAATATTACTTTGAACATGAGGATTACATGACATCAGCAATGTATTTAGTGGCAGTAATAGAAGCAAGAACAAATGAGTTAATGAATTACCCCAAAGGGACTCGGTATAAACAAAAGTATTCAATGGAAGGATTTGAAGATCATTTACAGACAGAGTTTGGTAGGACAGATTCTTTTTTTACTAAGAGATTTTTATTCTTGGAAATGTATCCTTCTATTATTGAATTTTTGAATAGACTGTTTGTAGATGGTGAATACTCGTTTGAAAATGGAGTAGAACCACCCTATATTAATCGAAATTGGCTTTTGCATGGAAAGAGTTGTAGAGTGATTGAACGATATGAGTGTATACAGTTGTTTAATGCATTAAGTGTTATAGAGTTTGTTTTTTCAATTAGCAATAGGTTAAATGAAAAAGATGAATAAATATATCGTGTTAAGGTAGTTTTGCAAAAGGAGAAAAGGATATGGCATATTTAGACTATAAAATAGAAAATTCTGAACCGATAGGGAGCGGAGGAAATGCAAATGTTTATTTGGCAAAGAATGTAAAAACAGGGAGTATGGTAGCACTTAAGGAATTAAAGACTGGAGGAAGATTTTTTGAAGAAAAAAAAGACAGGTTTTGTATAGAAACACGATTAGTACAAAAAATACAGGATTCAGTTAAAGGAATAATTCCAATTTTTGATGCTGGACTGCCAGATGAAAATAATAAAAAAAAGTATTGGTATGCAATGCCAATTGCAGAGCCGATTGCAAAAAAGTTTTCAGGACAGGAATCAGTAGAACAAATTGCAAATTGTGTAATTGAACTGGCAAATGTAATGAATGTGTTGCATAAACAAGGAATAGTTCATAGGGATATTAAGCCGAGTAATATATATTTTTATAAGGGTGGATATTGCTTTGGGGATTTCGGGCTGGTTGATTATCCAGAAAAAGAAAATTTGACTAAGATAAAAGAGTCAGTAGGGGCAAAGACAACGATTGCACCAGAAATGAAAAGAAATGCAAAAGATTCAGATGGCAAAAAAGCAGATGTATATTCTTTAGCAAAAACTTTATGGATGCTTTTGACACGTAATGAAACAGGATTTGATGGAACATATGATGCAGAGAGCAAACTAATGGGATTGTCAGGAATTTTAAAAGGGGAGCATATTGTTGAATTAGAAGAATTGTTATATGATTCTACACGTGAGGAACCTGAACTTCGTCCAACAATGGAACAGTTTGCAAAACGACTTAAAGAATGGTTAGAAATAAGAGCGGATTTTGAAAAAAGTAATTTAAGCCAGTGGAAATTTATCCAAAATACTTTGTTTGGAAAAATTGTACCAGATTCAGCCAAGTGGAGTAATGTTGATGATATTATCACAGTATTAAATTTTCTTGGAAGGATGCCGAATATTAATCACATGTTTGTTCCGAGTGGTGGCGGTGAAGATTTTGAATCTGCAGAAAAAACAGGAGAAGATGGGTGCATTTGTATAAAATCTTTGGGTAATGTAATTGTTAAGCCTAAATGTCTATATGCTGAGAATATTGAGAAAGATTATATATGGAGTTATTTTCGCTTAGATTTAGATGAACTGAAGTCTATTTTTGAAATTGATGATGGTCAAATATACGAAAATTTGACGGAGGATGTATCGGGGCATTATATTTCATGGAAGTGTGGAAACTATGGTTATTATGAGGATGGTACACCTTTACCCAAAGACTACAGAATTGTATATAGGTATTTAAAGGGGAGTTTTGTTATCTTTGCAAAAACATCTATATATAATGATATCAGCGGTACATATGATGCTCGACATAGTAAAATGACAGCAGAGGAGTTTAAAAAGTATATTTTAAATCTAAGGCAATGTAGATTAACATTTCCATATGAAATATTTATGAGATTGGCAAATAAGAATCCATTTGCATCAATAGAAAATCCTATTGAAAAGGAGGCAGAGAGGAAAAGGCAAAGAGAGAAGTATAAAAAATGTAAGGCATTTGTAATTGAAAATATAAAACAATGGGATTTTTCTGAAAATATAGTGGATGTAATAAGAAGCCACGATGAGAAAATTGGTTATTGCATAAAGTATGGATTAGAAAACAGCTATTTTGAAAAGAACTATCTCTGTGAGAATGGGGAATTTCAACGTGAAACAGAGGATGGTAAGAGATATTTAGTTTATGATAAAAATACTGCTATAAAATTAGTTAATGAACTGCAAAATTTCGTTAAGAAACAATGTGAAAAAGCAGGAGTTGAATTTGATATTGGATATGAACAAATATTTGATCTTGAGATACAGCGATTAGCTAAACCAAGTCATTTGTTTACATATGAGGAATTGGAGATACAATTGAGAAACGGAGATGATTCAAAGAATAACAGACTAGTCATTGATGCAGACGGATATGTGAAGCTTATAGAAGAATGTGACTATCCACATTTGTACCCTGTAAGATTTGAAGAATATTGTGCATATAATAATTATGTTGGGAAATATGCAGATTTAACGGACTTGAATGATGAATACACTATGTGTTTGCAAGGATGGTTATTATATTTGAAATCAGGTAGAACAACTTATATGGATTATGTACATAAAAATGATGATATTGAAAAGTTGCTAGAAGAAATAGAAAAATTTTACTAATTATTACAACGGTATTAGGACAGTTACAGATATTACTTCTGGAGATGAAGGTATAAAAAATACGAGGAGATTTGATTTATGAACTATGTGCTTTTAGATACTAATATAATTATTGATATGGTTGTTGACCGGAGAAATCAAATTAATAACAAATTGTTGAATAAATTTCTGAAATTGTTAGATTTTGATGAAATAAAGCTTGTTGTACCAGAAATTATTAAAACAGAAACATATAGACATTTAAATGAAGAAATAAATAATGTCGGGAAGCAAATTGAAAAAGTATTAGATAATATAGGAAATCTTTATGGTGTGTCAACACTTGAGATGGAGGGCTTGGATTTATCAGTCTATAAAAAGAAGGCTCGTAAAGAACTTAATGATGCATTAACACTTTTCGATTCAAAACGAGAGGCTTATAAAGCAGATATTTTTAAGTCCATTGATTTGATATTTAGTCACAAAAATTGTATTCAAATTGAGGATATTTCGTTGATGGATATGGTGTTAAAGAGAAAAATTTATAAGAGAGCACCATTTCATAAAGTTGAGAAAGAATCAAATGGAGATGGTGTGATTACAGAATCTTTAATAAATATTAATCAATTTGTAGCTGTAAACGAGAAAGACATAATTTATTTTGTTACTGGAAATTATAAAGATTTTTCTAATCCAAATAAAAAGAGTGAATTACATCCAGATATACTTGAAGATTTACAAAAAAAGAATTTAAAGGATATTGTTAAGTATATCAGTTCTTTTGAAAAACTTATTGGTTCAGAACTCAGAGATAATGTTAAAAATGCTGAATTGCTCGAAGAGATGGAAGAAGATATGAAAGAAAGGGAGCGTGAAATAGCTGAACAATATGAAAGTGATATAGAAGATAACATAAGAGAAAGTGTAGGGCTCTCTTCCTTAAGCTCTTTTGAAAGCAATGTTGAGGAAGTGTTACAACTATCGGATTTTAGTAGTGCGCTAAATAATTTAAGTGAAGGTTTTTCAAGTATTAAAGATAGTATTGAAGAATTGAAATGGTTTTATGAAGATGGATTTATAGATTTATTGTCGAATGTCCCTACTAATTCTTTAAAGAATTTATTGATGAAATTGTCTGAGATATGTCCAGATATCGAAGAAGACACATTGGAGGGAATATTTACATTACAGGAATGGTCGAAGGAAAAATATACTGAATTACTTGAATACAAAATAGAAGGTCATTTTGAATGTATAGAATATGGAAAAAAGTATAATGTCTATTCTTTAGAGCAAGAAGAATACACATTGGAATTTGATGAGATGTATTTGTTGCCAAGTACAGGAGAGAAAGATGAAATTGATATTAGATTGCGAGGCGAATATGAAGAGGAGGTGTGGTATGCACAGGTTGACATTTCATATGGCGAAGTTAAATTAGATGATGATGGTGGCATTGCGGATGCATTTGAAGAAGGCGTATATTTAGAAGACTATGGAATTGTTGATAAACTAAGAGAACTCTTGAATGAATGGGAAAGCTTTATAGCACAAGAAGAAAGCATAAGGGAGAGTGTTAAGGATATTTTTGATGAAGTTCAGAGTGAAGACGAAGAAGATGTAGAACTTTAGCTTAATGAAATGTTACATGAACAAGTTGGGATAAAATTTTGAAAATATAACAGCGTCAGGGCAGTTATAAGTCGAGAGATTTGTAGCTGCCCTTTTTTTATTGCTTTTGGACACGATGTCCAGAAGCGGAAAGGAGAGTTATGAGGTATTTATTACATCGGCTGTATGTTCCACCTTAGCGGAGCATACGCACATGGAAATGCAGATCGGAGGTACTTATGCAAGAGGAAGTAACGCAGAAAACAATCGCTCTTGTAATTAAGACCGCTAAACTGGATGCCAACGTCTTGAAGGCTGCAATGCGGATGTATTTGAACCACCGCAGACAGAAAGTGCAGAAAACGCATGGTAAAACTTCTGTGAAAAAGCTGGTTGGCGAAGGCGTGGGAGTTGCATCTATCGAAGTGACGGATGGCAATATCAAATCCTTTGAGCGGGTAGCTCGTAAATATAATGTTAATTTCGCCGTCAAGAAAGACAAGACAAAGAAAAGTGAACAGACAGCCTAATTGTAATAGACAATGAAGTGTGGTATTGTATAGATGGTTTACCAAATCGTTGTTTGGCGATTTGGTAAATCCCAATAAATTAATTTTATAGGAACAGAAAATTTGAATTCTCACTTGAGGTATTTTAAGGGATTTAATAACTGTTATAGCTTGTTATGAAAATCTTAGCAAATCATTGAAAACACGAAAGTTTTCGTGGGTGTTCTCTCCGTCACATCTTGTATCGTGTTATATCGTTTTACCCTTGGTTATGACCTCTGATAAGGGAAAAAACAAGGGAAAGAAAATCAGGTAACAACTTATAACAAATTATAAAAATGACAGTGGGACTGGATGAGATGCTTTTAATAGATTTTAATGAAAGGGATAAACAAGACATTTGTAAAATTTGTTGAAATATGGAAAATAATATAGTATTATTCTACAATAATATATCTTTAAGGAAAGGAAGTGAGATTGTATTTTTAAAGCTGATAATTAATTTAGGGCAAACTTATGGAAACGTAAGGACGCAAAGCATGAAGTCTAAGTAATAAAATACATACATTTTATTATATTGACGGTTCGGTTGCAATGATAATCATTGCAGCTTTTTTTTTAAGGAGGTTAATGTATTATGAAGAGATTAAAACGACGAATCTTAGCAGGATTGCTTGCATTCGTAATGTGTATTAGTACAGTAAATGTAACTGCATTCGCTCAGGAAAATGAAACGTCTAGTGAAATTCAGGAAACTGTTGCAGTTAGCGAAACAGGAAGTTCTAATGAAGCATCGACAGAAAATATTGAAATAACAGATACGTCTGTTTCGGGAAATAACGTAGAACCAGTTGAAGAAAAATTACTTAATGAAAATCAGGAACAACTAACAAATGAAAAAATTTATGAAAATGAAAATTATAATGTAACATTTTCTTTAACATCTTCTTGGGAATCCGGTTATAATGCGAATGTCAAGATTGAAAACACAGGAGATGATACGATACAGAACTGGTATTTATCATTTGAATATGATGATCAAATTACCAATATTTGGGATGCAGAGATTTCTACACATGAAGAAAATCAATATATTGTTAAGAATGCTGGCTGGAATCAGGATATTGTTGCTGGGGGAAGCATAGAATTTGGTATTTCAGGTAGTACAGCATTTAATGAATTTCCAGAAAATTTTAATGTTGTAGGAGAAAATAAAGAGGTTCAAGAGGAAGATTATTCTGTACATTATCAGGTTGATAGTGATTGGGGAAGTGGTTTCACAGGTAGCATTCAGATTACGAACAATACGGACAAGATATTAGAAGATTGGGTGTTAGAGTTTGATTTCGAAAGAGAAATAACAAATATTTGGAATGCTGTTATTGAGTGCCATGAAGGAAATCATTATGTAATAAGAAATGCCGGGTACAATGCGAATATTAATGCGGGACAGATGGTTTCATTTGGATTTAACGGAATGAATGGTTCAAAAGATATAGTCCCCGAGAATAATAAATTATATTCTTATGAAGCAAGTATAGAAATTGATTTGAATTTAGATTCAGATAATGACGGCGCAGAAGATTACATAGAGGATTATTTCGGAACCGATAAAAAGAAAGAGGATACAGATGGAGATGGCTTGTCTGATTATATTGAGATCTTTATTATAGGTTCAGAACCTACAATTATTGATACAGATCAAAATGGAATTAATGATGGTGATGAAGATGCTGACCAAGATGGACTTTCCAATTTATCTGAAGTAGAAATTGGAACAGATTTAATAAAAATTGATACTGACAGCGATGGGCTTTCTGATTATGAAGAAAAAAATACTTATCAAACAAATTCTTTAGAGTATGATACTGATCAAGACAATGTATCAGATGGAACAGAGATTGAATTAGGAACAAATCCATTAGTATATGATGAAAACTTTGATTTGTGTATTACAGCAACCGATGAAGATACAGTTAAAGTTTCAGTGGAAATGAATTTATCAGGCGTTCAGGTAGAAACATTGTCTGTTGAGAAATACGAAAATGAATTCTTTTTCCCAACTAGCATGCCTGGGTATATAGGAGGAGCGTATGATTTTTCAGTAGATGGAGAATTTGATAAGGCTACAATTAATTTTGAGTTCGATGAAATCTTGTTGGAAGACTCATCTTTTGATCCTGTTATTTATCATTTTAATGAAGAAAAACAACTGTTAGAAGAATTAGAAACAACTGTTTCAGGAAATGTTGCATCTGCGCAGGTGACACATTTTTCGAAGTATATTTTGTTAAATAGAAAAGTGTTTCAGAGTGCTTTTGAATGGCAGGATGTATGGAGTACAACAGGATATACCGGAGTTGAAATCGTACTTGTAATAGATGATTCAGGAAGTTTGGGCGGTGATTATAGCTATAATGCTACCACCGGGATATTTACTGGAGGGGAAGATCCTGAACATAAGCGTTTAGAAGTAGCAAGGAATTTTGTTGATAATGCAAATGCAAGTGCCAAAATAGGGATTGTTAAATTTGATGGTGTAATAGATAATATTTCCAATGGACTTATTGAATGTAATCAAGCTGGAAAAGATATATTAAAGGATTATTTGCAATTTACTTATGTAAACAGTGGTAGTTATAATATAAACGGTATTTTTGATTCTCGCGGATATACATATATGTATGGTGGAATTGAAATGGCTATGAATCAATTTTCAAAAGATTCAGAAGACACATTAAAGGCACTTGTAGTGTTTACAGATGGACAAGCCCATGATATCAGTAAACATTCTTCGGTGATTTCTACTGCTAATAACAATGGCGTGAAGATTTATACGGTAGGTCTTGGTGGTAGTTCTACTTATTTTACAAACTATTTACAACCATTAGCACAAAATACTGGGGGAGCTTTTTATTTAGCATCAAATGCAAATGAACTGACGGATATATATAACGATATAAATGAAAAGATAGATATTGAAACGGATAGTGATGGAGATGGTATTACAGATTATTATGAAGATAATATGGTAATGTTTAATGGCGTAACACTTGCATTAGATAAGAACAATCCAGATACAGATAATGATGGTGTACTTGACGGCAAAGAAGTATGCGAATTAAAGTATGAATATAATTCAGATAAGACAAAAGTCATTGTTACAGGCAAATTGATATCAAGCCCTTTAGAACCAGATAGTGATTATGACGGAAAACCAGATAGTACAGATAAAGCACCTTTAAATAATCATTTTACAGGAACGCTTACGACGGAATATGCAACTAGTAATATAGCATTTGATATGGATTATCGATGGTTCTTTAATGATAATAACATCTATTGTGAAGATCTTAGTATAACGTCGAGTTTGTTTGCATCTGCTATTTACCAACCAAATTCTTTAAGTATTATAGATTCTGAAAAAATGGATACAACGTCTGGAACATCAATGTCTGATATAATGAATTATTTTGGAATGAGTAATACAAAGACTATTGAATTAAAAGACACATATAATGACATTCATGTGTCCGAAGTTGGAGTAGGTTATAGAACAGTTTCATATAATGGCGAAAATAAGAATATAATTGCAGTGGTTGTTCGTGGAACTAATGGAACAATCGATGAATGGTCAAGTAATTTCGAGATTGGAAAGTTAGGAGATTTTGAATCGGAAGTAGATTGGATAAATGTCGACAATCATATGGGATTTGATATTGCAGCGAATAGAATTATAAATATTGTTAGTCAATATGTAAGTGATAATCAACTAGAAATGAATGAATGTGCATATTGGATAACTGGACATTCGAGAGGAGCTGCGATAGCAAATATTATTGGAGCTTATTATGAGAATGAACAAAAAAGAGCTTATACATATACATATGCTGCACCAAATACAACAATGAATGCAGACGCAAGTGATTATAAAACAATATTTAATGTTGTAAATGCTGATGATTTTGTACCATGTCTGCCGATGACATCATGGGGATATACAAGGTATGGAAAAACTGCTTCAATAAGTCTTTCGGCAAATTACGAAAAAGAGTGGGAAAATCTTACTGGTATATGGGATTATAATCCCGATACTTATGGAATGCAGGATACAGTAGATGCACTTGGAGATATCATTGCGTCGGGAGATGCAAGAGAGGAGGTTTATAAATATACATGTAATTGTCATGGAGACAATTCGATTGATACAATTACTGTAACCAATTATGGAATATCAAAAGATAGTAGAGAAAAGGCTATTGCAAAAATACCAAGCAATGCTTTACCTTATTGTACAATTACGAGATATGACGGATGGTTGGTAGGCGGTTGGAATTTTGATAATTGCCAAACACCAGCATATTTTATGCAGATTTTAGCAGCCCAGATGTCTGGAGAACTAACAAAAAAACAATTTGTAGTTGATATAAATATTGCTAAACGATATGAGAATGCAAAGACAGCAGTAATAAAATCTGCAATAGGAGGTCTTTCTCATCCTCATTATACAGAATCTTACTATATACTTTCCAATAATCTTACGAATGGAGCATTTAAGTAGAATTGCTATGAAGAAAAAGATATTAATTACGGACATAATATTTATTGTGATAACTATTTTACTTCTGTTCTACTTTAATTATACTGAAAGTACTGGATTGGTAGCTCTTGAGGATGTTGGAAAATTTGTGGTATGTCTATTATGTTTAGGCGTAGAGATATTAATATTAATCATTTTATGTGTTATTTGTTTATTCAAAAAATAAGAGGTAGTGTATAATAAAGAATTACTGTCTTATTTGTCTTAAATACAAGATGGATTATAAAAAATCTATACAAATTTTATGGCAAGAATTATGAAGATGCTACAATTGTGTAGTATAATAAAGTTAGCGACAGATTGTAAATTGAATTAACTAAAATGTAGAGGGGTGAGAGATTTGATTGATTATCTCGCCCCTTTATCTCTGATTCGGTAAGGTTGGCTGGCGTTTAGTCTGTCAGCCTTTTCTTGATACCGTTTTATCTTGTCGTGCATTGTTTCGGCTTTTAGAGAAACTTTATCACCGTAGGTTTCTTCCCACTTGGCACATTCTTTCTGATATGCGTCTGTGACACGCTGTGCGGTATAGAATGCGGCGTAGAAATCCTGCACCGTTGCGAATCCATGTTGTCTGACGATACCGGATAATCCGGCTTTGAGGGTTCGGATTTCCTCGTTTTTGGTGGAAAACCTGCTTTCAAGCTCCTTTTTCTTGGTAAGCCTTGCAAGTCCCTTTAAATCGCTTAATTCAAGCTCCAGTTTTGTCCGTTCACGCTCTGCTTCAAAGATAAGATGATTGTGTTTATCAAGCGAAAACTTGATTTTTTGAAGTCTTGGAAAAGCGGCTACTTCCGGTGGCATAACCGGTCTTGGCGGTATCTGTGGCTTGGGCTGTTCTACAACCTCTGCTTTCGGAACAGTTGTGGTAATAGTGTTTACCGGTGGTTCGGGTTCTGTTATTGCTTCCTTTGCCGGAGCAATAATAACGTCTGTGGTGTCCTCAGCTTTTATAACAGCCTTACTTCCGTATTCTTTTTCAAGAGCTTCATAAAACAGCTTGTTTTTCAGTTCCCTTGCGACAGTCAGTACCTTAGAAATCAGAAGTGCAAGTTTCGCTGTGGCAGTTGTGATAATGCCTGCCAGCTTCTCAGGACACTTGCCGAATACATCTATGGATAATCGGATACGCTCCGTAATCCATTTCTGCTTTATCTGCCGTATCTCATCCTCCAGCACTTGGCTGACTAAGGCTCGGTCTACTTCGTGATTCCACATCATACGAACCTCATTATCTTCCTTTATCTGTTCCGCTTTGGGATTATTCTTACCGATTTTCTTGGTGGCAAGATACAATCCGTTTTTGTCGAATACTCGAAGCTTATCTTTATCGTCGTCTATCATACGATTGATAACGTCGGTATAAAAACATTTTACCTCGTCCAGATAATGCTCCTGCTTGAACAGCTTGTTTTTGGCGGTAAATAAGGTTCGTTCATAGACTTCGCCTTTTTTGATTACCTTACAGCCCTTACGGACATTACCGCTATCATCCAGTATCTCTTTCTTGGTGCGCACATGCTTTTTCTGTTCGTTGTAGAACATATTGCGTGGTGCAATCTTTTCTATGGGTTCCGGTAACAGCTCTCTTTCGGAAAAGATGAGATGGATATGATAGTTGGTCTTGCGTTTGTTGTGGTGGAGGGCTGATACACACTCCACACCATATTTTTCCTTAAAGCGGTTGGTAAACATCTGTAACAGTCTGTCAGGATCATAGAGGTCGGGAAAGAATTCCGGCAGGGCTATAATCAGTTCCTTTGCCTCGATACATTTCCTTTCCGTACCGCTTTTTAGAAATTCCTGCTGATTAAATCGTGCAAGCTCCGTCCAGTAGTGTCGGTCTGTGGTTTCATAGACTGCATACAGATTTTCCTGCTTGGCGTGACTGGATATATAAGTAATCCTGCCACGGACATTGTGGAGCTTGCTCATCTGAATAAATGAATTTCTTTCGATAGTGCTTCCTCCTCTCGTAAATGTTACTTAGGGAAAGAGGTGGAAGGATTATATAAGTGAGTGGATAGCTTAGGCTATCCGGTTACGAATATGATGCCGTATCCGGCATTATCTCAAATGCGGTAGCATTTGTATAAGTCACGCCTGCGTGACTTTGCTCCCTGCAAGGGTGAAATACCCCAGAGTACAAATCGAAGATTTGTGCGAAGGGTGTATTTCGCTTTCAAACGCCGAGTGCTTATGAAAGACCTGCGTTAAGAGCTTAGCATCACTCACTTCAATATGAAATTGTCCTATAAAATTCCTGCTCCTTTCCCTAAAATTTCTGGTTGATACCAGAGGAAGCACATGATATAATCTATTTGCGTGTAGGTATATCATGGCTTCGGTCTGATGTCGGACAGACCAGTCTGTCCGATGATGTGACATTCGCCAAATGTAAATGCAAGCATTTCCACTTGGCTCATTGTTTTCACACATACCAAAGGGTGGTTTCGTAGGAAGCCACCCTTTTAAGTTACAGCAGTTTTTCTGTTAACTGCTTTGACAGTATTCTTATCCCTTAAGTCCCTGCCCTCGTTGGTTTCCATGAACTGCTCCAGTATATCAGTTTTAATAAGAACCTTTCGTCCTACCTGAAGTACCGGGAGCTTCTTCCACTTTACCAAATCTCGGAGTGTATTTCTTCCGATACCGGTATAGTCGGCTGCTTCCTCAATGGATAAGGCAATTTTCATTTCTGTCATTGAATCACCTCCTTGCGAATTGCAGTATGCAATTTTTAAACTAAGCATAATATAAACCTTTTATATCTTCTTGCCAAGCGTTACGAAATTTTAAAAATAATTATTAACTTGCATATTGCAATTATAAAAAGATGTATGTTATAGTAGTACCATACCGAAAAAGGGAGGCAACGCCTCCTAAAAGAGCAGGAGGCGTATGAAGATGAAAGATAAAGAATTACGCAAGCTAATCGGTAGCAGGGCAAAACAGCGAAGATTGGAGCTTGGATTGAAACAGCCCTATGTAGCTGAAAAGATGGGAGTGACCGCTTCCACTATTCAGAGATATGAAGCCGGAACAATCGACAACACCAAGAAGCTGGTGCTGGATGGACTTTCAGAGGCACTTCATGTATCTGTGGAATGGCTCAAGGGAGAGGCAGAGGAATACGAAACAGATATTACGGATAAAAGGGAATTACAGATTCGTGATGCAATGAGCAGTATTTTGAACCGCTTACCCTTTGACCTTAATAATGAGGAAGCTGACTTCTCGAAAGACCTACTGCTACTGATGTTACAGGAGTATGAGTTGTTTATGGATTCGTTCCAGTTTGCCTGTAAGAACTTTAAGGGCAACACAGAGAATGCGGACATAGCAGCCACCATAGGTTTTGAATCGAATAAGGAATACAACGAAATCATGTTTCTTAGGGAGATTACCCACACAGTCAATGCCTTTAACGATATGGCAGATGTGATAAGGCTCTATTCCAAGAAACCGGAGACAGCCACACAGAGGCTTGCAAATCTTTTATCGGAAGATTCCGAATCGGTATAGTTAGACAACCGGAGTTATGATATACTTACACGCAAGAAGCATTTCATCAGTTCCGATTGTCGATATCGAAAGGAGAAACGATTATGGCAAAAGGTTCTGTAAGGAAAAAAGGCAAGAAATGGTATTACCGCTATTATGTGGAGGATGCCAGTGGTAACTTGGTTCAGAAGGAATGCGTAGGAACAGAAAGTAAGTCGGAAACGGAAAAACTGCTCCGTAAGGCTATGGAGGAATACGAAAGTAAGAAAATCGTAGCCAAGACGGAGAACATCACACTGGGAGAGCTTTTGGATGTGTGGGTGGATGAGGAACTGAAAGTCAGTTCCCTTAGTAATAACACTGTAACCCTTTATCTTGGGGTAGTGAAGATTATGAAAAGATACCCTTTAAGCAAAAGGAAGCTTCGGACAGTCACAAGTGAACACATGCAGGAATATATGGATTATTTAAGCTTCGGTGGAACGGCTCCCGATGGTACGGAAGCAAAACTATTGAGCATAGACCGTATCCATTCATTTTCAGCAGTGTTACAGAGGGCTTTCCGGTATGCGGTGTTTCCAAAGCAGTATATCAGTTTCAATCATATGCAGTATGTAGTAATCAGACGACCGACGCAGGAAGTGGATTTGTTCGCTACGGAAGATGAAGATTTTTCGCAGGAAAAGACCATTATCCACCAGCAGTACAATGAAATCATAGCTTATCTTACCAAAAAGAAAAGCTCCTCACTGCTGGCAGTGCAGATAGCATATTATGCAGGTCTGCGAATTGGGGAAGTGACCGGATTATCTTGGGATGACATCAACTTAGAGGAACAGTATCTGACGGTGCGTAGGAGCTTAAGCCGGAACAATGCAAGGCATAAGCTGGAGCTTGGACCTACCAAGCGTAAAAAGGTCAGAATCGTGGATTTTGGCGATACCCTTGCTGAAATCTTACGAAAGGCGAAAAAGGAACAGCACAAGCAACGCTTTCAGTACGGACAGCTTTATCAGAGGAATTACTACAAGGAAGTCAGAGAAAAGAACAGAGTTTACTACGAACTGTATTCATTGGACGGAACACGGGAAGTGCCGGAGGACTACACAGAGATTTCTCTGGTGTGTGTCAGACAGGACGGAATGTACTTAGGAAGGGAAGCACTGGACTGGATGTGCAGGTCAATCAGGAAGCACCTGAAAGGATTTGAAAACTTCCACTTCCATTCATTAAGACACACTTACACAAGCAATCTGCTGGCAAACGGAGCACCACCGAAAGATGTGCAGGAACTCTTGGGACATTCCGCAGTAAGTACCACAATGAATATTTACGCCCACGCTACAAGGGAAGCCAAGAAAAATTCAGCAAGGCTCCTTGATAAGGTAGTAGGGAACGATTAAGACGAAAACAACACTTTTTCCCTTATAGCTTCCTCACAAGGGAAAAAATAAGGGAAAAGTGCAAATTACATAGATGTTGATGGGCGGAAAAACCCGTAAATATTGGAAAGTTGAGAAAATACACGAGTAATTTTGAAGTTTAAGGTGAGTGCAGAATGAATAAAGAATATGTAGAAATGAATGAGTGTGAAAAGAATCACTTAATTAAAAGGTCTAAAGAAATGCTTCAAAAGGAGTTTGATTATATAAGCATTGACGATTATGAAATATATAATCGATATATAAAGGATAAGGATATCTTAAATGCATTAATAATGTTACTTGGTGCAAATTTGGAAATAAAAAAAATTCAATGCAATTATTCTAATGAGTATATTGATTCAGACAATAACCATAGATTTTTCATACATGGAGCAGAAAAAATTCGTATAAATTATGACAATGTATTAGCTATAATTCCAAATGAAAGATTTACATATTTATATGAAGACGAAGATATTACAGAATTTTTTGTTTTAAGTATGGATATGATTGGTGTAGACTCCTACTCAGGAAAGTTTATTTATGCTGGAATACTTGACGAAGAATCAGCAGATGCAGGATTCGCTGATTTAAATAGCACGATATTGATTAATGAAACAAAAATATATAATATTGATGAGAATAGTGCTATGTGGAAGAGATATTTTGCAGAGTCATATAGATTGTATGATGCAGAGCAATATAAATTGGCATTTTTGCATGCTTTTATTGGATTTGAGAGCTTAATAGAACATATAAATAGTATTCTTTATCAAGTATATCTTGATGAACAAAATCAAACCTTAGAATTTGTATTAAAAAAATATAATCGTTCATATTGGACACCACTAAGTTTGTTGGAAAATAGTATATTGAAATCACAATCTTACCAAAGATTAAAACATCTAGAAAATGAAAACAGAGGACTTATCGATGATAAACTTAAAACGATTTTTCGCTATGTAAATAATTTAGAAAGCAAAACGGCAGATAAGAAAATAAGCACTTTAAAATTTTATGAAAAACTAAGAAACATATTAGCTCATGGAGATTCATTACAAAGAGAAGATTTAAAAGAACATCGCTTATATCAAAAATATTATTGTGATGAAGAAAATAGTTTGAATTTTGATGTTGTGTATATAGATTTCTTTGAACAGATTGGAATATTAGTAAAAGAGTTAGTTGCATTATAGATACCATAATTTATGTTAGAAATAGTACATTAGCGGACAGGAATGAAGATTATCTACCCACAAAACTATAAGTGCAAATTTCAGTTTGTCGGGTTGTAAAGACAGAGCCTTATGCAAGGTGCAGGAGAAAGACTCCACTCGGGTTAAGGGCGAAGCGCCTTAGCAGGTCAAGGGTGCAACCATTGCCCAGTTAGTGGCGTTTCTCCACTAAGTAATGGGTATTGCTTGTAGCAGAACTTCACAAGATTAAGCAACTTCGTTGCAAATCCCTTCGGGAAAAACTAAATATTGTTATTATTAACAGACTGAGTAGAAAGATTTACTTGGTCTTTTTTTGTAGAAAAAAAGAAAGGAAGAGTTGAATGAAAGCAACAAGACATAATGGAAGGTCGGGAAGGCATGGGACTTATGATGCCAAACATAATGACCGCAGATTTGATGTAGAGAACAGTGAGCATATTGACGCAGAGAGGACGAAATTTAATGTCTATTGGGATTGCTATCAGGGTTATAGTCTGCCGAATGATGAAAACGAAAGAGCAAAATTTACTTTTACCGAAGTGGAGAAGGCATATTATGTTGAAAAATATTCAGATCATGTGGACGGACAGAATGAAAGAAATCGAAAGGCAAGACACTATGACCGTGTAAAAACGATTGATGGTATTCTTGAAAATAATAAAACGTGTCCGGAAGAGACTTTATTACAGCTTGGAAACATTGATGGAACAGTTTCAGCCGATGTACTGGCTCAGATTAGTGCAGAATATTTTGAGGAATTTAATAGGCGATATGGTTCTCACGTCCATATTTTGGACTGGGCTTTGCATCTTGATGAAGCCACACCGCATATCCACGAAAGACACGTTTTTGATGCGGTCAATCAATATGGAGAATTGTGCCCCCAACAGGATAAGGCATTGGAAGAATTGGGGTTTGAACTCCCGAAACCGAATGAGAAAAAGGGGAAATACAATAACCGTAAGATGGTCTTTGATGAAGAGTGCAGAAAGTTGTTTATCAGCATCTGTCAGAAACACGGACTGGATATAGATGTTGAACCGGTCTTTGGTGGTGCAAGCTATCTGGAAAAGCAGGATTTTATTATCATGAACCAACAGAAGCGCATTGATGAGAAACAAGCTGTCTTAGATGGTCTTATGATGAAGATAGAGGATGTAAATGTAGTTGTTGAGGAAGCGGTAGACCTTGCCTATGAAAAGGCTTGTGAGGTGGTCACAGAGCGTGTGAAAGAGGAAACAGTGAAGCATGATGTGGATGTCGTAAAAGATTATGGGGAACTGTTACAGAAACAGCCAAAGGAGAAGCTCAGTGACAGTTCCAAATCGGTTGCTTCCAAAATTGTAAATGCGATTGTTTTCCGACTGGAAAAAGCGTCTCAGGTTTTTCTTGGCAATATCATTTCTGCCCTGAATGAACCGAAGAATAAGGCGAAAGCAAAGGAGCTGATTTGGGAGCAGGCAAGAGTATCTATTCAGGAGAAGCTGAAAGAAATGCAAAAGCAAGTCAAAGAAGCAGAGAAAGAACGGAACGTATCTGTCAGAAAAAAGAATATGGAACTTTAAGGAGCATTTGTTATCCATGACTGGAAAAACAGATGCTTTTTTATTGTCCGGAAAGGATATTATGGGAGTATTTGATGAAGTAAAGGAACGAGTGACCGCAAGGGCGGTTATGGAACGAGCCGGAATTGTTTTTAACCGTAGTAATATGTGCAGATGTCCGTTTCATCAGGACAAGACAGCGAGCATGAAAGTAAAGCCGACAGATAAAAAATATTTCTGTTTTGGCTGTGGGGAAAAAGGAGATGCGATTGATTTTGTTGCCAGGTATTATAATCTTTCTCCCAAAGATGCAGCCATGCAGATTGAAGATGAATTTGGAATAGCCTATGACAGTTCGGTTCGTTCTCCACCAAAGCCGGTCAGGAGAGAAAAATCCCCAATGCAGATACTGGCAGAAGCTAAGACAAAGACCTACCGGGTGTTGTCTGATTATTTCCATTTGTTAAAAAAAGGGAAAGAAATTTCAAACCGAAGAGCATGGATGAAATTGATGCAAGGTATGAAGAAGCGGTGCAGAATCTGCCAAAAGTGGAGTGTAAGCTTGATATTTTGCTATGGGGGGACAGAAGAAGGAAAAGAAATGTTGGTAAGAGATTTGGGAAAGGGGGTGGAGGATATTGAACGGAGAGTCAATGAGTATCGCAGAAATCAGGGAACAGTTAATCACAACAGACAAAGGAGCTGTGAGGCAGTGCATTAGGAGTGTTGTTACGGTATTGGAGAATGATCCGAAGTTCAGGGGTGTTATTTGTTACAACATGATGACAGACCGGAACGACATTGTAAAAGATTTAGGATGGTATCGGGAAAGCTCAGTCCTGACGGATTCTGACATAGACCATATCATGCTGTATCTTGAAAAAAATTACAGTTTGACAACTGAGAAAAAGATAAAATCGGCAATCAATGTAGTGGCTATGGAAAACAAGTATCATCCCATTCAGGAAAAACTCAATTCTCTGATTTGGGACAAAAAAGAGCGTATCAAGGATGTGCTGTATCACTTTCTTGGAGCTGACAGGAATGTTTATGTTTACGAAGCAATGAAAGTTCTTTTGTTGGGGGCAATTTCAGGAGTGTTTCGTCCGGGAACGAAATTTGAATATATGCTGATACTTGTGGGCGGTCAGGGAGCCGGAAAGTCCACATTTTTCAGGTTCCTTGCCATGAATGATTCATGGTTTACTGATGATCTGAAAAAACTTGATGATGAAAATGTGTTCCGAAAAATGCAGGGACATTTCATCATAGAACTGTCGGAAATGATAGCGACTGCCATTGCCAGGAGCATTGAGGATATTAAGTCTTTTATCAGTAGGCAGAGTGATATTTATAAAGTACCTTATGAGACACAGCCAAAGGACAGACCGAGACAGTGCGTGTTTGGCGGTACTTCCAATGCTATGGATACACTTCCGCTTGATCGTACCGGTAACAGACGATTCATGCCGGTCATGGTTTATCCTGAGAGAGCAGAGTGTTATATTCTTGATAATGAAGCAAGTTCAAGGGAATATATCAAGCAGGTGTGGGCGGAAGCTATGGAGATATTCAGATCAGGAGAGTTCAGGCTGATGCTTAGTAAGGATTCTTCTGAATACCTGAAAGATTATCAGAAGCAGTTCATGCCAGAAGATGCTGATGCCGGAATGATTCTTGCCTTTCTTGATGATTTCAAGGGGGACAGGGTTTGTTCCAAACTGTTGTGGAAAGAAGCACTTCACAGAGACTACGAACCTAAGAGGATTGAGCTAGAGCAGATTTGCGATATTATGAACAATTCTGTGACCGACTGGGTTATGAGTGATGGGGCAATGCACTTTGGAGATTATGGAAAGCAACGAGGTTGGGTGCGTGTCGGTTCGTCTCAGGAGATCCCCGACAAAGCGGATAGCGATGGTTTTATGGAAATACCGAAACAGTTGGAATTGGAGATACCATTTAAGTAACAAAATTGATGAAGTTACCTTGTTGTTACTGTAAACACAGATTTGGATTTGCTTGTAAATATCGTGGACGGACATATGACAGTCTGTGAACTTGTAGACCGATATTTGAAAACAAAGACCGGAGTAAGGCAAAGCACAAAACAGGGATATGTTACAGTACAGAGATTACTTGCAAAGGAATCCTTCGGGCAAAAGACAATCCGAAGTGTGAAAACATCGGATGCTAAGTTGTTTCTTATCAAGCTGCAATAGGAAGATGGAAAAAGATTTAGTTCCATTCATACAATCAGGGGAGTGCTGCGCCCGGCCTTTCAGATGGCAGTGGATGATGACATTCTTGTAAAGAATCCATTCGGATTTCAGCTTGCCGGAGTATTGGTAAATGACGCAGTTACAAGAGAGGCAATCACAAAAGACCAGATGAGAAAATTCCTAAAGTTTGTGCATGATGATGTGGTGTACTGTAAATACTATGAAGTAGTGTACATATTATTTCATACAGGAATGTCAGAATTTTGTGGATTGACGCTGAAAGACATTGATCTTGAGAACAGAACTGTAAATATCGACCACCAATTGCAGAGAACATCGGATATGCGATACATCATAGAAACCACAAAAACGGATGCAGGAACAAGAGTATTGCCGATTACAGAGGATGTGGCACAGATGTTTCAGGCAATCATCGAGGATAGAAATGCACCGAAAGTGGAGAAAGCTATAGACGGCTATAGCGGATTCCTATTCTATGATGATAATGGAATGCCACTTGTGGCAATGCACTGGCAACACCGCTTCAACCATATGGTAGGCAGATACAATGACATCTACCGGGTGCAGATGCCAAACATTACTCCACATGTATGCCGACATACATATTGCTCCAATATGGCAAAATCGGGAATGAATCCTAAGACGTTGCAGTACCTCATGGGGCATTCGGATATAAGTGTTACAATGAATGTGTACACGCATATCGGTTTTGATGATGCTGAGGAAGAACTGAAACGAATGGAAGAGTTTAGGAAGGCACAAGCGGAGGTTGAGCAGAAGAAGGAGAAACCGATGTCGCAAAAGATGTTTAAGGTAATTTGATATAGAAGATGGATAACGCTCCGGCTTGGCTGGGGCGTTTTTCTGTGGAAAAAAGTAGGTTCAGAGGATATAATATATATTGTATTTTTTATACAAAAGAGGTGGTATCAATTAAATTAAAAATAGATTTTTTTAAAGATGATTTGAAGTTGTTAACTGTAAATGGGCAATTTTTTCCTGAACAAATGAGTTCAAGATTATTTATGCCAAAGGAAGATGTAGCAAATAAATACCAAATTGCATTTCATGAACGATTTCATTATTTACAATATATTTTTACTCCTTATGGTCATATGAAATGGGGAGCAAATAGAACATATTCATCAGAGATTTTAGGTATGTGGTTAGAGAATAATTTGGTGACAAAAAAGAAGATTCCGGTATCAGAATATCTGGAAAACAATGAAAATAGTATAAGGGTACTTTGTAGTATTATGATGCAAGATTTTGCTAAGAGGTTATCTGATGTTACCGATGGAATTGCGCTTACAAAAGAAGAACTGAAATTGTTGGGAATCGATAATAAAAATGATTTGCTTCCGCAAATTAAAGTTAATGGAAAAAAGTATTTATTAAATGGTCTTGATATTATTGAAAGTTTTGCAAAATATGAAGAAGCCATATTAGCTTTTTTGGTGGAAAACAAAGATATCAATGATACAATAAATCCAGATTTTCTTTCTCCAAGATATTATGTTGTACTGTATTATTTTGTTGAGCAACTAGGTATGGATAGATTAGAAGAATTTCCCATTGCTTGTGAGTTATCTCTGTGTTTTTCGCATTTACCAAGAGCTAATGATAGAGCAAGTATGGTAAATTATCATCCAGGATGGAGATTTATAAAAATAGTTGAGTTTCTGAAAGATAACAGACCAGAATATAATATATTTGAAGATGAATCATTTTGGCAATATACATCGCAAGTGTTAAAGGAATGTCAATTTGAGGGATGGGATGAACTTTGGAAAACAGCAGAAGAGTATGCAAAGCAATGTGATTTGTCCATAAGTCAAGAAATGTCAAGAGCAATTCATTACAAAAAGAAACATCCATGGTGTTTAACGTATCCGATGGCTAATCCAAAGGAATTTACAGGAGAAGAGTTTAATAGGTTTTATCCGTTATTTACAATAACGGATAACGAAGTTTTTTATAATGTAGCAGGAGTTAATCAAAATGAAATTTTTTTGGAAAATGAGATACAATCAGTTGTAAATCAGATAATAGGATATAAGTCAAAATATAATTTATATCCTAATTCCATACAGTGTGCAGATAGTTATTATGGCATTAAGTCATGTAAACATTGGATAGATGGAAGTTGTGATGGTCATTTATGTGCTGAGTCGGAAGTACCTAAGTTAGTTATGGATGATAATTCTAATATTATAGATGGCTGTATGTTGGAAATATGCCTGAATATCTGGGAAACTTCAATTAGAGAAATTGAAATAGGTAATACTGGGAATAGAATTGAATTTTCAAAATTGGCATCAAAAGTGAAAGAAGTAAAAGAAAGAAGGGAAAATCCTTAGTAGTAAGAATTTCCATTTTACTACCAACTTTACTACTAACAGCTCGCAATAACTTGCTCCATCTTGCCATATTTTGCCAAGAATCCAACCAAAACACACATTTTACAAATCCCCGAAATCCCTTGCAAAACAGGGCATTCCGGGGTAAATTAAGGAGAAACAAAACTATGATAAAAATACTATTTATCTGCCACGGCAATGTCCTGTGACATTTGAATAATACGTTGCACATCGCGGCAAAACGCGGCATATCTTGCTTTTTCCAATAACACGTGACTACTGTTTTACTACGAATGACGGAATGCAAATAGTATATCTGTAGTATGTTTCGTTAAATAGTTATGAGCTCTGGCATTTTGCCGGAGCTTCTTATCGTTAAAAGGTTCTCTGATATAGATACAAGATAGGTAGCAAAACATGGCAAATCAGTGCATTTCTAGGCATTGGTGAAATCGTTAAATTGTTAGGAGTAATCGTTAAAAGGTATCTTTTTGTTGAAACTATTCCTCCGTGGGAATATAATAAAAATGAGATATTCATGCAAATGAAAAGAGGTATTGGTATATGAAAGTAAGTGGAAAATTATCATATAAATCTGCAATTATTGTGAATGATGTATTTTTTAAGGACATAGATGAATTATTAAGAGAATATTTTGAAAAACCTAAATATTCTGCACAACTTATAAATGGTGATGAGGTTGAGTTTGAATCTGTTTCAGAATTAATATCATATGACAATTTTTCTAACCGTGCTATAAAGACAATGAGAATTGGATTTGGAATAGGAAACTGTATTAGGATTGAACCATCAATGGCATTCATTAATGGATATAAATCTACGTTAGAAATGGGTTTTGAAGTTGAAAATAATGACAAATCAGAGGAAATAAAAAGAAAAGTAAATGACCTTTGTGATAAGCATAAACAATCATTTATGTACACGGCAGCATCTAAATTCACTTTAATGCACATCTGTATTTTGTTGTTGGGGGTAAGTTTTATTTCGAACTTGAACGTATTAATTACACATAAAACAGATGATGGAACGATGTCTAATTCAACTATAGTAGCTGCCGTCACAGTTGGAGTAGTGATTATGCTGTTGATTAGTGCGGCACTGTCATGGATAATAAAGCAATATTTTCCTGCTATCGTTTTTTACTTAGGTGAAAATATAAAAAGTGTTGAAAAAAAGTCGAAAACTAAAAGTAATATATTCTGGTGCATCATTGTAGCAGGAATAGTTTCTGCTATTGTTTCATCATTTTTTAATTAAAGGTAGATTAACTTAAGGTATTTGTAATATTGGAGGCATTATATGGAATTATTATCAACTTCAGAAATTGCAGAAAAATGGAATGTTTCGAGAAGAAGAGTAACAACCTTATGTATAGAGGGGCGTATAGAAGGTGCTGTACATAAGGGAAATATGTGGCTTCTTCCAGAAGATGCCAAGAAACCAACGGATCCGAGAAAAAGTACCTGTAAAGGGGGTAAATAGATATGGCAGTATTAAGTAAAAAGCAAATGTCAGAAGAAGACATTAAGTTAAACTTTATAACACCAGCGATTCAACCAAACTGGCAAGGTCATATCACAATGGAGACCAAGATAACAGATGGTCGTATCAATATTAAAGGCAACATTGTGGCACGGAGTAAGCCTAAATTTGCCGATTATATCCAACAAGGGTGTGTCCCTGCACACCCTTTCGTTAGATTTGACCCCTTGGGTGCAAAAATGAACCCCCTAAATTGGCTCAATGGTTTCAAATGCACCCACCAAAATCAGAGTAGTAACACACTTTATTTTGACTACGTTTCTACTACGAATGAGTGTATCGATTTGCCTTATATTGCCACGATATGTCAAGATATGTACGAAAAATCAATGTCGCTTGGCATTGTAACAATACCTTGTACATTTTTGAAAGTGGCAAAACACGGCAAATTACGGCAAAATAAGGCTTTTTAGGAGGAAAAAACATGAGTATTCGCGTACTTTTCATCTGCCACGGCAACATCTGCCGTTCCCCCATGGCAGAATATATATTAAAAGACATGGCTGAGAAGCGGGGTTTGAAAGACATTCTGGAGATAGCGTCAGCAGCCACCAGCACGGAAGAGATATGGAACGGCAAAGGGAATCCGGTTTACCCACCGGCACAGAAGGAACTTTTGAAGCACGGGATAGGAAAGACGGGATATACTGATTTTACCGGGAAAAGGGCAAGGCAGGTAACAAAAGAAGATTACGGATATTATGATTATTTATTGTGCGCCGATGGTAATAATATAAGAAATACAATAATGATAACGGGACCCGACAAAGATAATAAAATTAGGCTCCTGATGGATTTTGCAGGAAAACCGGGCAGACCCATTGCAGACCCATGGTATACGGGCAGATTTGACGAGACCTATAAAGATGTGGTAGAAGGATGTGAGGGACTGTTAGATTTTTTAGGACTAAAATAAATTGGATGGTGAGAATCAATGAAGACAGGATTGATAATGGAAGGCGGAGCAATGAGAGGTATGTTTACCTGCGGAGTTATAGATGTGATGCAGGAGGCAGGGATAACCTTTGATGGGGCAATCGGCGTATCGGCGGGAGCTGTGCTTGGATGTAATTATAAGTCAGAACAGATTGGAAGAGCCTATAGGTATACGAGGCAGTATTGCAAAGATTACAGATATGGAAGTATGAAATCATTCAGAAAAACGGGAAATGCCTATGATGTGGATTTCTGTTACCATGAAATACCGGAAAAACTGGACGTTTTTGATAAGGAGGCCTTTAAGGCTAATCCAATGATATTTTATGCGGTGGCAACGGATGTTGTTACGGGAAAAGCTGTATATCATAAATGCAGTGACGGAGAGCGGGAAGATATTGAATGGCTCAGAGCATCTGCATCCATGCCCCTTGTGTCCAAAGTGGTGAATATTAATGGGCATAATCTGTTAGATGGGGGAATAGGAGATTCAATACCACTTAAATTTATGGAAGAGCAGGGATTTGACCGGAATGTTGTAATACTGACCCAGCCCCTGCATTATGTAAAACAAAAAAATAAATTTATGCCGATAGCAAAAATCTTTTTACACAAGTATCCTAATATGGTAAAATCAATGGGAGACAGACATTTCAGATATAATGACACAATCAGCTACATTGAGAGCAGGGAAAAAGAAGGAAAAGTGCTGGTAATCAGACCACCGGAAGCTCTTAATATAGGAAGTATGGAGACCAGAACCGAAGAGATAGACAGGGTATATATGATAGGTAGAGAAACGGGCCTTGGATATGTGGAGTTAATCAAAGATTTTTTGAAAAAAGATATCTTTGCGGGAAATAAGCTGTCCTAAAGAATGTTTTTTAAGGAGTAGATATGGAACTTTCAGCAATAAGACATATAGCAGATAAAAGATGTTGCTTATCAGTTGGAAATAACGGTTTTTTATTTAGAATACAGACTAAAAAAAGCGATGTATCGGAAATTGTACTTCATACATTGGATAAGTATATGAAGCCTGAAGTAAAAGATACGAAGCAGGCACATATGATGAAAAAAATCGCAACAGACAGGCTTTGCGATTATTATGAGACAACGGTGTACTTTGATTACAGCATAAGATGTATAAGATATTATTTTGAAATAACAGGAAATGACGGAGAAAAAGTATTCATCGGAAGTGAATGTTTTTCCGGTAATGAGATAACAGACATTGACAGAATGTATAACTGCACATGCAAGTTAAGGGAAGAAGAAAGAATTGATGTCCCTGATTGGGCGGCAGGTAAGGTTGTATATCAGATTTTTCCTGCAAGATATGCTACAACAAAGCATGTACCGGAGAATGTCTGGTATAAAGCACCGATAGGAGACAAAGCAGACCTTAAAGGTGATTTAAGAGGAATAATTAATACTTTGGACCATCTTAAGGAACTTGGAATAGATATATTATATCTCACACCGATTTTTAAATCTCCGTCAACACATAAATATAATACTGTAGATTATTATGAGATATCTCCTGATCTGGGAACTAAGGCAGACCTGAAAGAGCTTGTGGAAAAATGCCACGAAATGGGTATGAAGGTTATACTTGACGGAGTTTTTAATCATACAGCCACCGATTTTTTTGCTTTTCAGGATGTAATGAAGAATGGCAGCAGTTCCAGGTATTATGACTGGTATTATATAGAAAAATATCCCATCAATATGGGTTCGGGAACTAATATTCCGGGATATCTTACGTTTGCATATTATGGCGGAATGCCAAAACTTAATATGTCCAATGAGGAAACGGCAGAATATTTTACTAACGTAGGCAAGTACTGGATTGAGGAATGTGACATAGACGGCTGGAGACTTGATGTCGGAGATGAGATTTCCCATTCATTTATGAAAAAATTCAGAAAAGCAATCCGCAGTGTCAAAAAAGAGGCCCTCATTGTTGGAGAAGACTGGCAGCACGGCAGGGATTATCTTGACGGTGATGAATGGGACAGCATAATGAATTACAGCTTCTGGCGTCTGGTAAAAGATTATGTTATGGACAGCAGTATAACTGCAAGCGAAGCGGTTGAAGACATAGGACATATAAGAGGAATGTTTCCATCACAGATATTCAATGTGTTGTGGAATTTGATTGATACACATGATACTCCGCGTTTTCTTGCAATGTGCGGTAATGATAGGAAAAAACAATGTTTTGCTGCGGCAATGTCGCTGCTTTTACCCGGTATGCCTTTTATATATTACGGAGACGAATATGGAATCGGAGGGGGAAATGACCCTGACAACAGACGTGGAATGTTGTGGGATTCCAAATATCAGGATGAAGATACATACAGTCTGTACAGAAAGCTTATTGCAATCCGTAAGGAATATAAAGATATAGCACAGGGCACAATAACCGAATACAGGACAGATGATGAGAATAATATAATTATATACTGTTGTGGTGAAGGTGATGGTAAAGTGACTGTTATTCTGCATGGAAAAGGTGACAGAGTGACCTTGGAAGAGTTTGCCGGCAGGAGTAATCTTTTATCCGATAAGATATTTGACGGTATAATGGAAGAATTTTCTATAGCAGTGATAAAATAATTATGTTATAATTTTTAAAAAATCAGGAGGATATTGATATGAGTATGGCAAGTGAAAGAAAAGCCGAGATGCAGGTTTTTCACAGTGGTGATGTAATTGTTTCAGACAGAATATATAACCTTACACTGGGAGCAACAGTGTTATGGGGAGTGGCAATGAACGTTGTTCTTTGTGCTTTTTGCGGTGATTTTGTTGCAAGCGTTAATCCGTTTATTTTCCTTATTGCATATTTTGCATTGGCATTTGGCGGTCAGGTAATTTCATATAAGAGTAAGAGTCCGGTTGTCAGTTTTATCGGATATAATATGGTAGTTGTGCCGGTAGGGCTTGTTGTGGCTTCCGTTGTTTCATATTACGGCGGAATAGGAGCGGAAGAAGTAGGACTTGCATTTCTTTTTACCGCGATAATTACAGGATGTATGATTTCTTTAAGCATAATATATCCTAACTTTTTCTCAAGAATCGGCGGTTTATTGTTCGCAGGACTGATTGGGCTTGTTTTATCCGGAATAGTAATGACATTCCTTGGTATTGATTCTTACATTTATTCATGGATTGGAGCAGTAATTTTCAGTCTTTACATCGGATATGATTATTACGTTGCACAAAGATATATCAAGACAGTGGATAATGCGGTAGACAGTGCAATATCAATTTATCTTGATATAACCAATCTTTTCCTCCATCTGCTCAGAATACTTGGAAGAAAAAGATAATCCGTCATTACCTGAAAGGATATAGAACCAATGAAGATTATTGATTTGCTCAAATCAGATAAAGTAACGATTTCGTTTGAGGTTTTTCCGCCCAAGTCAGAAGCCAATTATGAATCAATTTATAATGCTGCAATGAATGTTGCCGCATTGAAGCCTGCATATATGAGTGTTACCTACGGAGCCGGAGGAAGCACAAGTAAGAGCACCTTAGATATTGCCGGTGATATCCAGAAAAGATATGATGTATGCACTATTGCACATTTAACCTGTGCAGGTGCGGATAAAGATGATATACATAGATCTCTTGATGCCATGAAAACTAAAGGAATTGAGAACATTCTTGCATTAAGAGGCGACAGACCTAAAGATTATGACGGAGATCCTTTTGCACATTACAGATATGCGTCAGAGCTTATATCAGAAATAAAAGAATATGCCGGCGATAGTTTTTGCATAGGAGGAGCATGCTACCCTGAGGGACATGTTGATGCCGCTAATAAGAAGGAAGATATCGGTAACCTTAAGAAAAAGATTGAGGCAGGCTGTGAATTCCTTACGACACAGATGTTTTTTGATAATAATATCTACTATAATTTCCTTTACAGGATAAGGGAACGGGGTATCGTCGTACCTGTGGTACCCGGAATAATGCCTATTACAAGAGCTACGCAGGTTGCCAATGCACTTAAGCTTTCAGGCAGTAATATGCCTGAGAGATTCAGAAATCTTGTGGACCATTTCGGGACTAATCCTGCGGCAATGCAGCAGGCGGGAATTGCTTATGCCACAGACCAGATTATTGATTTAATCGCCAATGGAATAAATCATATTCATGTATATTCAATGAATAAGCCGGAAGTAGCAGCGGGAATCCAGAAGAATCTTTCGGAGATTATTAAATAAATGATAACCAGAAAAGAAGTAATCCGTTACCTTGGATACGGACAGAATATTCCTGATGACAAGGTAATGGAATTAATTAATAACTGCATAAAGGAAGTTGAAGCGGCTGCCAAACCAAAAAATGTTTACAGGCGCTTTGATGTTTTTATATCAGAAGATGACGTGATATCTGTAGCAGGCCTCACCATTGAAAGCCATAATCTTGCAAAAAATTTAAGAGGCTGTAGTGAGGCCGTTCTTTTTGCGGCAACGTTAGGAACAGATGTTGACCGCCTTCTTAATAAAGCACTTAAACTTGACATAGCCAAAGCTGCAGTAATTCAGGCTGCGGCGGCAGCTGCAATCGAAGATTATTGTGATGACTGTCAGAATGAAATAACCGCAAAGGTTAAAAAAGAGGGATTGTACGTCAGACCGAGATTCAGTCCGGGATATGGAGATTTTGCATTAAGTCATCAGGGAAAATTCCTTAATGCAATAAATGCCACCAAATTAATAGGGATTACTTTGTCTGAAGGGGGAATAATGATTCCTGAAAAGTCGGTATCCGCCATTATGGGACTTAGTAAAATAGATACAAAATGCCATTTGGAGGGCTGTGAAGCCTGTGGTAATGCCGAATGCCAATATAGAAGATAAGAAAGAAGAATATTTATGAACATCCTTGATGAATTAGGCAGAAGAATATTATTTTTTGACGGCGGACTAGGCTCCCTTTTACAGGAAAGAGGTCTTGAACCGGGAGAGCTTCCTGAGACCTGGAACCTTACCAGACCGGAAATTTTGATAGATATTCATAAGGCATATATCAATGCCGGAGCGGATATTATTAATGCCAATACTTTCGGCGCTAACAGATTTAAGTTTGATAATCTTGAAGAGATAATTACAGCGGGTATTGCCAATGCTAAGAAAGCTGTTGCCGAAACAGGTAAAAAGGCTTATGTGGCACTTGATATAGGCTCCTGTGGCAAATTATTAAAACCAATGGGAACCCTTGATTTTGCTGATGCGGTTGATGTATTTGCGGAAATTGTACGAATAGGCGACAAAGCGGGGGCGGACCTCATCCTTATTGAAACAATGAGTGATACCTATGAGCTTAAGGCGGCTGTTCTTGCCGCAAAAGAAAATTCAGATCTTCCTGTGTTTGCGACCGTTATTTTTGATGAAAGCCATAAAATGCTTACAGGAGCAACTCCGGCAGCAGTCGTAGCACTTCTTGAAGGGCTTAATGTTGATGCAATAGGAATGAATTGCGGACTCGGACCTGAACAGATGAAACCGATTTTTGAAGAAATGGCAGAATACGCTTCTGTACCGCTTATTATCAATCCTAATGCCGGACTTCCGCGATCTGAAAATGGCAGGACGGTTTATGATGTAGGACCTGAAGAATTTGCCGGTTATATGGAGCTTCTTGTAAAAGACGGAGCATGGATTATCGGCGGATGTTGTGGAACAACACCTGAACACATCATGGCAACATACGATAGATGTAAGGATTTAAAGCCGATTCCTATTGTGGAAAAAGATATTACGCTTGTGTCTTCGTATTCCCATGCGGTAGAAATTGGAAAAGTGCCCGTAATTATCGGAGAAAGAATCAATCCTACAGGTAAATCCAAGTTTAAACAGGCATTACGTGACCACAATATGACATATATCCTTGAAGAGGGAACTAAACAGGCTGATTCGGGAGCACACATTCTTGATGTTAATGTCGGACTTCCGGAAATAGATGAGACAGCAATGATGAAAGATACTGTTTTTGAACTGCAAAGTATTCTTGATCTTCCTCTTCAGATTGATACAACTGATATGAATGCAATGGAAACTGCTATGAGAATCTACAACGGCAAGCCGATGGTTAATTCTGTTAATGGCAAGAAGGAAGTTATGGAACAGGTATTTCCTCTTGTAAAAAAATACGGCGGTGCGGTTGTTGCACTTTGCCTTGATGAGGATGGAATACCTGATACCGCAGAGGGCAGAATTAAAATTGCCGAAAAGATATATGCAACTGCGGCAACTTACGGAATTAAAGCTAAAGATATAGTTATAGATGCGCTCACAATGACAATGAGTACGGATAATGAATCGGCTAATATAACCCTTGATACTGTCCGTGAAATTAAAGCAAGAGGCGGAAGAACGGTTCTCGGCGTATCAAATATTTCTTTTGGACTGCCACAAAGAGAACTCATTACTTCAACATTTTTTACCATGGCACTTCAGGCAGGATTGTCGGCAGGTATAATTAATCCTAATGCAAAGGCGATGATGCAGTCTTACGATACATATATGGTTCTTTCAGGTAATGACAGCCAGTGCACAAAATATATTGAAAAATACGCAGTGGCACCTGAAACAGCAGAAACAAAACCTAAGACAACGGCAAATTTCAGTCTCTCGGATTGTATTGTCAAGGGACTTAAAGAAAATGCATACACAGAAACCGTTGAACTCCTTAAAACTAAAGCACCAATGGATATAATTAACGGAGATCTTGTGCCTGCACTTGATATTGTGGGTAAAGGTTTTGAAAAGGGAACAATGTTCCTTCCTCAGTTACTTATGAGTGCTGAAGCTGCCAAAGCCGGTTTTGAGGCAATTAAGGAATATATGAAAAAGAGCGGAAGCTCTGAAGAAAAGAAAGCAACAGTTGTTATTGCAACCGTTAAGGGTGACATCCATGACATCGGAAAAAATATCGTGAAGGTTATCCTTGAGAATTACAGCTATAATGTAATAGACCTTGGAAAGGACGTTCCGCCTGAGGATGTTGTTGATGCTGTAATAGCTAACGATGCCAAACTTGTAGGACTTAGTGCACTTATGACTACTACTGTAGTCAATATGGAAGCAACAATAAAACTTTTAAGGGAAAAATGTCCCGATTGTAAGATAATGGTTGGCGGTGCAGTTCTCACTCAGGAATATGCAGATATGATTGGAGCAGATTTTTATGGAAAAGACGCCATGCAATCGGTGTATTATGCAGAGAGCCTGTTTAATAAATAGAATATAGAAAAGGGCATTACCACTTCAAATAGTGGTAACGCCCTTTTTGTGTAAATTTATCTCTTTTCTACAGGGAGAACTCCCGGTTTAAGATGACTTACATCCATATATACAGGAATTCCGTCTCTATATGTGAGTGTAACTTCTCCTTCAATAAGTGGTTTTAAGTAGTCAATCATCTCAGCGGTTACGTCATTACCGCGTTCATTAATCCATTCAACAGGAACGGACTTGGCTTCATTGGCAATTCCTGCGATTCTGGCATAGCCGTATTCAATGGTATAAGGGGCGTTGCTTGAACGGGTCATTGTAACCATTGAAGCGGTAACACCTGCTTCGGCAAGCTCTACAGCCTTATGACCGGAATTAAAAGCTTCGTCAAGGTCTGTCTTTGAAGCTTCATGGGCTGCACAACGCTGTAATACATTGACTTCTACAGAACGGACTTTAACACCGATTTCTTCTTTTACGATTTCAGCAAGAGCCTGTCCGGCACCGCTTAACATCTTGTGACCGAAATGGTCGGCTACACAGTCTCCGGCACTTATATAGTTGCCGTCTTTATCTCGTATACCTTCGGAAATTGCAACAATAAGGTTATTATTGGTTTTAAGAAATTCTTTGGCATCTTCGATAAATTTGTCTTTGTCAAAAGGAACCTCAGGCAGATAAATAAAGTGAGGTGCGGTATTATAACCATTTCTTGCAAGTGCGGATGAGGCGGTAAGCCATCCGGCATCCCTTCCCATTATTTCAACTATGGTTACACTTTTTACCGCATAAATAAATGTGTCATGTGCAATTTCAAGAAGGGAGGTTGCAACATATTTTGCAGCGGAACCAAATCCCGGTGTGTGGTCTGTTACCATAAGGTCATTGTCAACAGTCTTTGGTATACCGATTATTTTTACATCACTGCCTATTAAAGAAGCATATTCCGAAAGCTTAAGCACAGTGTCCATGGAATCATTGCCGCCGATGTAGAAAAATGCTCCTATATTATAACGCTTGAATTGTTCAAAAATTCTCTTATAATCGCTGTCATCCCTGTGGTAATCCGGTAATTTGTAACGGCATGAACCAAGATACATGGCAGGTGTGTGCTTAAGGCATAAAAGTTCTTTATCATCAGGAACTTTTTCTGAAAGATTAAGGATCCTGTTATCAAGAATACCCAGAATACCGTTAACCGAACCGTAGATTGTGCCATACATTTCCGAGTCCGCGACACCCTTAATTACTCCCGCAAGACTGGAGTTGATTGCAACAGTAGGACCGCCTGACTGTGCAACAAAACAATTTAATTTAGCCATTGTAATTGTCTTCCTTATTTTATGTGATGTACTAATTGTAAGATAGACGTAAATTATTGTCAATAAATTCATCTGATAAGCAATCAAAGATTATATATTGGCCTGAAAAATCAATTGGCGGTGGGTGTTTGATGGATATAGAAAATGCAAAAAAATAAAAAAGAGTTCCGAAGCTTATATGCACGGAACTCTTTTTTGGTAATCAGGGAAAGAACGTCATAGAAATTTTTAACATTCTTTCCATTTGCCCTGCCTGTAGAAGAAGATAGATATGACAGTGGCAACCGTCCATCCGATTGGCCAAGCACACCAGATTCCGGTACTTAAAAGAGCTGTCTTTGATAAGACTATAGCAAGAACAACTCTTAATATAAGGTCTGTAAATGTTGCAATCATGAATTGCTTCATAAGACCTGCACCTCGGAGGATACCATCGGCTACAAGTTTAGCCGATACTACAAAATAAAATGGGGCAAGGATTTTCAGATATATTGAACCTGAACTTATAGCCTCAGCGGATGGATTATCGATAAAGAAGGTAAGTAAAGCCTTCGGAAATATGACATATAATAGACAAAGCGGAAGTGAAAGGCACCATACTAATTTTACACCTGCCTTAAAACCGGCTTTGACACGGTCGAATTTTGCTGCACCGATATTCTGGGAAGCAAAATTGGAGACGCCGTTTGCAAGTGTTGTAAATGATGTAATTACAAGGTTGTTAAGTTTGACGCCTGCGGAATATCCGGCAATTACGCCTGTTCCAAATCCATTGATGACTTTCTGGATAACGATATTACCGATTGATATGAAGCTCTGCTGTAAAATACTTGGAATTGCAATAATAATGAACTGTACGAAAATGCTTTTACTGAATATGTAATGTTTCTCATCGGTTTCGATTTTGTGAAGACGACGAAGAACTACAACAAGCGAAAGTATACAGCTTATACTCTGGCAAAGGAAAGTTGCCCATGCAACACCTGCAACACCCATATTGAATACCTTTACAAAAAGGATATCTACGCCGATGTTTGAAAGCGAGGATGCAGCAAGAAAATAGAAAGGCGTTTTGCTGTCACCGAGAGCAGAGAAAATACCTGTGGCTATGTTATAGAAAAATACAAAAGGAAGACCATATACATATATATCAAGATATAATTTGGAATCATCATAAATTTTGGTAGGTGTACCTATGGCATGAAGCAAAGCACCACCTGCAAATATTCCGATAAACATAAGTATAAGACATATAGCTGCACTTGTTACCATTGATGTGTAAACAGATGTTTTGACATTGCCGTATTCCTTGCTTCCGAAAAACCTTGCCGTAATTACGGAACAGCCTATGTTACAGCCGAATGCAAATGCAATAAAAATAAGAGTGATTTCATAACTGTTACCAACAGCCGCAAGAGCATTTTCACCGATGAATTTTCCGGCTACCCATGAATCGGCTATGTTGTATAACTGTTGGAAAATAATGCTTCCGAACAACGGAATACAGAATTTCCATAGCACATTTTCGGGATTTCCCACTGTTAAATCTTTGTTCATAATTTTTCTCCTTCTACTTAAAACTGAACCATTGATTATTTCTAGAAATAGATTATAATAATCACATATCTATATGTAAAAGGTATAAAAATAATATTTAACATATCAAAATGATATATAGGAGATTTATGAATATTACTTATGACTATTATAGGATATTTTATTACGTTGTGAAGTTCGGAAGTTTTACAAAGGCGGCAGAGGCTCTGGATAACAGCCAGCCCAATATAACAAGGGCTATGAACAATCTGGAATCACAGCTTGGAGTACAGGTGTTTTACCGTTCGAGAAAGGGAATTAAGCTTACAAGGGAGGGTGAAATGCTTTTTAAAAGGGTAAATATTGCTTTTGAACAGATATCCTTAGCGGAACATGAACTGGAACAGACTAAGAGAATGGATAGCGGCAGTGTCAAAATCGGAGTCAGTGAGATAGCATTACACGAAGTCCTTCTGCCGGTGCTTGCTGCCTACAGGAGAGATTTTCCCAATGTCATGGTCCAGATAACCAATGAGTCAACACCATCTGCGATAAAAAGCCTTAAAAATGATGAGGTGGAGCTGGCACTTGTAACCACACCCATAAATATTAACAAAAATGATTCTTTATCCTGTGAAAATCTTTGTGAATTCACGGAATATCCCGTAGCACATAAGATGTTTGGAATACCTGATAATAAAGAAATAAGCCTTAAGGAACTGGAAAAATATCCTGTTATTTTTCTTTCAAAAGGGACAGCAACAAGGGAGTATTATGAGGAACTTTTCAGAGAAAAAGGAATGGATATTAAACCTAATGTAATTGCGGCAACTACGGACCAGGTTATGCCAATGGTAAAATCAGGACTTGGAATAGGTTTTGTACCGGAAAGTATGATGGGTGGGAATGTAACCGTTATAAAATTAAAAGATAAGCTGCCAAAACGTCTGATATGTCTTTTATATGATGGGAGAAAACCACAATCACTTGCAACAAAAGAGCTAATAAAAAGGTTAAGAAGTATGTGACATCCTGCCGGAATTATTGTATAATAATGTCAGTTTAAGGGACGGGACAAGAGAAAACAGAATATGGAGGATAATTTATGGCAGGAAGAATGAACAGATTATTAGCTGTCCTTATTTCCGCTGTTACTGTAACATCATCGGTTAATTTTACCGCGATGGGAACGAAAGCGGCAGATGGTGTTAATAATGAAAAAGAGACTGTTGAAGCGGATACGAGGAGTGGCAATTCGGGGGCAGTACTGCATAGCTTTGAAGCACCTTTAGTAGGTAATTCAGGCAATATAAGCAGATATGTAGCAAATTCGGCAATATTTTATGGATTAGCAAAGAGCACGGCTATTCCGTCGTCATATTCATCTGTGGACAGAGGCTATGTGACAAGTGTCAAGGATCAGGGAAGCCTTGGAATCTGCTGGGCATACGGTGCGTGTGCTGCAATGGAATCCTACGCATTATCCCACGGATATGTGTCATCCCCGGATGATATAGATTTGTCGGAATTCGGACTTGCATATATGACATTCAATGACAGCACATTTACAGACCCACTTGGCGGTACAACGGGCGATAAGTCAACCAATTATAACATGACATATTCTTTTGCTAATGGTGGCAATGACCAGTATGCTTTTAAGACCCTTAGCAAGTGGGCGGGTGTTATGAATCAGAAAAGTGTTCCTGAAGCATTATATTCGGATAAGGAAAATACGAAGGAAACAACATATACCTTTAAGGCAGAAGATGTGTCATATATTTTAACCGGCCAGAAGTATATCAATATGAAGGAACGTGACCTTGTCAAGCAGGCAATTATTGAAAACGGTGCCGTAAGTACAATATATACCACCAATCAGAAATATTTAGATAAGTATGTATACTACTCCGTACCCACAGGTTCGGGACATGAAGTAACCATTGTAGGCTGGGATGATAATATTGATAAATCCCTGTTTGCTGCGAATGGTTATGAGACTCCTCCGGGAAACGGAGCATGGTTAATTAAGAACAGCTGGGGCAGCAGAGCCGGCAATAACGGATATTTCTGGATGTCATACTACGAATCAAGTATCCAGAATATGAATGCGGTTATATATGAAATCGTTCCGGCAGATACTTATGATTATAATTACCAGTATGACGGAAGCACGATTTTTAATCATTTTATCCAGAATAATGCTTCGTCTTATAAGAACGAGAAGAAATTTGCCAATATATTCAAGGTGAACGGAAGCACCGACGAGATCCTTAGAAGTGTGGCTTTTGCTGTTGGCAATTCTAATCTTTCATACACGATTGACATTTACAAAGTAGATACTAAAGCAGGCACCATAACTCCGGAGAACGGAACCTTGCTTACATCCTATACAGGAAAAACAACTTATGCCGGATATTATACAACGGAGCTTACTGAAAGCATTACGTTACATAGCGGAGATACTTTCTCCGTTGTAGTTACTTTTGATAATGCCTCAGGAATTAATTATTCAATAAGTGAATATCAGACCGCAGATAATGATCATATATATTGGGATGTGGTTAATTCCACAGCACCGGGACACAGTTATCTGTATTATTACAACAGATGGGTGGATATTAATGAAAACAGTTATGACAGATATCCGGATGCGGACTTCTGTATTAAAGCATTTACTACAGCTAAAAAAGATATAGAGGCTTCGGAAATAACGGGTACTGAACAGTCGGGACTTGATAAAGCAGTTATTACATGGAAAAAGACAAGCGATGCAACAGGGTATGCACTTTACAGAAAAGCTGAGGGAGACGCGGACTATTCACTTGTATATAATGGAACGGATGTGACCTTCACCGATACCGGTCTTGCTTTTGGAAAGACATATTACTATTATGTGAAAGCCTATAACAACAGCCATGGCATGGATACTATTTCTCCGTCGCAGATAAAGAAAATATCAATAGACATTCCAAGAACGAGAATAACTAATGTTGAATCCACAGGAACAGGAATTTCTGTTAAATGGGAAAAAATCAGTGGTGCAAAGGGCTATAAAGTATTACGCTCGGAAGATGGAGAAAATTACTCTGAAATAGCATCCGCGGTTACAAATGAATATACAGATAATAATGTGCCAAAGTATAACAAGGCATACTACTATTCCATCATTACGGTATTTAATGATGGAAGCAAGGACATAGAATCTTTAAAAAGCTCACGTTATGTTGGCATTAAAAAACTTAATAATCCAACAAACGGACACATTAATAATGATGAATACAAGAAATTTAAACTTACGTGGGACAAAGTTGAAAATGCATCAGGATATTATGTAAAACGTATAATAACAAATCAGGATACAGTTACAATAGATGCCAAAGATGTAGATTCATACATTGATGATGTGGAATCAATTGCAGAAAACACTCAGGTGACATATCAGATAATTCCGTATGTAATAGAAGATAATGTCTATAAACAGGGAAAGGGAATAGCGTTTAACCCAATGTATGTAAGGTATGAGCCAATTGCTAATCTTACATATGATAAAGTTGCCAATACAATTAAGTGGGATGCTTATACATTTCCTGACAAATATATAGATACAATGTATCATGTGTACATATCGGAATCAAAAGATGTAAATGATGGCTATTATAAATCATATACCAATACTTTTAATATGCCGGATTATGATGAGAACAAGACATATTATGTCAGGGTAACAGCTTATGCCAGAAATCCGTTGCAGGGTACGGGAAGGGAATTGACAGCGTTCCAGTCACCGGCATTGATAATAGGCAAGGAACCTGAAGTCATCGTAAAACCTGATAAGCCAATATTATCGTCTATCGGTGACAAAAATATAGAAATCGGCAGCAGAGTTGAACTCGCTGCAACAGTAACCAATATAGATTCGGCAGCAACATACACATACCAGTGGTACGAAGCATCTTCAAAGACCGCTTCAGGAACCCCAATAGCCAATGCCACATCCGCAAAATATGTACCTGCAACAGGCAAAAACGGAGAAAAATACTACTACTGCAATGTCACAGTCTCTAAGAACGGATATACCGAAACTACAACAACAAATCGTGCAAAAGTAAGAGTAACAACCTCTCTCAGCCGTGCAACAATAGGCAGTATTGCAGCACAGACATATACCGGAAAAGGAATAACACCTTCTGTTACCGTGAAGTATAACGGAATAACACTTACTAACGGAACGGATTATACAGTTTCATACAGTAATCATATTAATCCGGGAACAGCAACAGTAACCATAACCGGAAAAGGCTATTACACCGGAAGCAGGGTAATTAATTTTACGATAAAAGAAAAAGTTATTATAAAACCTAATAAGCCAATATTATCGTCTATCGGTGACAAAAATATAGAAATCGGCAGCAGAGTTGAACTCGCTGCAACAGTAACCAATATAGATTCGGCAGCAACATACACATACCAGTGGTACGAAGCATCTTCAAAGACCGCTTCAGGAACCCCAATAGCCAATGCCACATCCGCAAAATATGTACCTGCAACAGGCAAAAACGGAGAAAAATACTACTACTGCAATGTCACAGTCTCTAAGAACGGATATACCGAAACTACAACAACAAATCGTGCAAAAGTAAGAGTAACAACCTCTCTCAGCCGTGCAACAATAGGCAGTATTGCAGCACAGACATATACCGGAAAAGGAATAACACCTTCTGTTACCGTGAAGTATAACGGAATAACACTTACTAACGGAACGGATTATACAGTTTCATACAGTAATCATATTAATCCGGGAACAGCAACAGTAACCATAACCGGAAAAGGCTATTACACCGGAAGCAGGAAAATTAACTTCACAATAAATAAACCGGCGGTGAAGCTACCTGCTCAGGCAACTTCATCTAAAGTAAGTATTGACCAGTCAGGAAACATTGCCAGAAGTATCAAATCCGGAACAAATGTTAATTCACTTTTGCAGAGTATCAATGAAAAGCAATATTGTGAAATCAGGAAAAACAATGTAAAACAGTCTGGAAATGTGTCGGTAGGAACCGGAATGCAGTTATGCGTAATTAACAATAATAAAGTAGTCAAGTCTTATAATATCATCGTCACCGGGGATACGAACGGTGATGGAAAAACCAATATCACTGATTTGATTGCGGTTAAACAGAGTATACTTGGAAGATCATCATTGTCCAACATACAGAAACAGGCAGCAGATATGAATAATGACGGAAAAGTCAATATTACCGATTTTATCAAAGTAAAAGCAAAAATACTTGGAAGGGAATAACTACCAATGAAGAAAATAAATAAGATTCTTACTTTTATAGTTGTATTCACACTCTGTGTGATTTGCGGATTTAAGAAAACAGATGTCAATGCGGCATCTGCGGCACTTACAGGTCCTGGAACAGTAAGAGCCGGAGATACAATTACATTGAATCTTAATATATCATCACCGGGAAGCTACGGATTTGAAGGCAGCCTTGCCTATGATGGCTCTGTTTCACTCGTAAGCATGAGTGCAGGAACAGGCGGCTGGAAACTTGAACAGAACGGAAGCAGAGTTGTAGTATATGATGATGCACTGTCTAATCCTCTTGGAAATAACTCAACCGTAATAAAAGCAGTATTTAAGGTAAATAATGTGGCAACCGGAACCGGTATAAATATTTCTTTCAACAATATTGTTGTATCGGATGGTAACAATGAAAGCAGTATCGGAACAGCTAAATATTCGGTTGCAGTAGCCGCACCACTCTCCGGCAACAATAATCTTGGCTCATTGTCGATAGCCGGCCATAACATTAATTTTAATACATCGCAGACATCCTATGATATAGGAACTGTGGAGTTTTCGGAAAGCAGTCTTAACATCAGTGCAGCACCGGCAGACGCAACCGCTAAAGTATCGGTAGGCAATACTGCACTTAACGTAGGTGCTAATACAATTACAATCAACGTAACTGCACAAAATGGTGCTGTTAAGACATACACTATAACAGCCAACAGAAAGCAGGACCCTGATTACAAGGAAAGCAATAATGCCAATCTTAGCGGTATAACTGTCAGTGAAGGAAAGTTATCTCCGGAATTTTCACCTGAGGTAACAGATTATGTCATATATGTACCATTTGGGACAAAGACAATTTCCGCAACAGGAACACTGCAGGATGAAAAAGGAAAACAGGTTCTTAACGGCCTTGTAGAAACATTAAAACAGGGTGAAAATAAAATGACAGTCACGGGTGTAGCTGAAGATGATTCAAAGAAGGTATATAACATTAACGTCGTTGTAATGCCGGAATACAAAGGAAAACTTCCATCTATATCAGGAGTTGAAACTGTAACGGAAGCTGAGACAGAAACGGTGGAAGAAACTGAAAGCACAACAGAAAGTGTATCTGCAACAGAAACTGATGAAGCAGCATCCGAAAATACCAAAAAATCAGGAATTCCGGTAGCAGTATTAATTATTACCGCATTTGTAATGTTAGCAGCAGGCTATGGAATATGTTATGCGCTTATGACACGCGGAAATAAGAAATCCATATAAAACTTATGGCTGAGGATGAGATTTTTATGTATGTATCTGAATTTGACAGGCAAGCCGAAAAATATTTAAAAGGTGAATAACAGAAGGTAATGGCTATTATGGAAACAGGTAAAAAAAACTATATCTTATACTTTGATCTACTCAATATATTTGCATGCTTTGCTGTGGTTGCACTGCATGTAAACGGAGCAGTTCATACATTTGCAAAGACAAGAAACTGGGTTTCATGTATGTTTATTGAAGCTCTGTTTTACTTTGCGGTACCCGTGTTTTTTATGCTGACGGGTGCCACACTTATAAATTACAGAAAAAGATATGGCACAGGAACATTTTTTAAGAAAAGATTACTTAAAACACTTGTTCCGTTCATTATTTGGAGTATCATAGGAATATGCTGGTCAATATTTTATACAAAAGGAATGAAAATTTCCGATATCAATACACCGGCAAAATTTATCAGTGCCGTTATTAATTGTAAAGGAATGGGAATATACTGGTTTTTTCCGGCATTGTTCTCGGTATATCTGACAATTCCACTGTTTTCTCTTGTGGATGAAGATAAGCGGATTGGCAAAAACGGAGTATTCACATATCTTATATTCTTGTATCTTATATTAAATGTTCTAATGCCTTTTATATGCAAAAAGGCAAAGATACAGTGGAACTATTCGCTAAGTACGGTGTGTTGCGGCGGTTATACGGTGTGGATACTTACAGGATATTACCTTGCTAATACTGATATTAAAAAGAGCTTCAGAATCTTTATATATATTCTTGGACTGCTCGGTTTCTTTATGTATTTTTACCTGACAGTACAAAAATCCTTTAAAGCCGGAAGCTTTGACAAAACCTATGCAGGATATATGAATATACCTGCGATGCTTATGGGAACAGCAGTCTTTGTGTTCTTTAAATACGGAAAATGGAGTTTCATAGAGAAGCATGAAAAAGCCGTTAAGTTTGTAAGAAATCTCTCGGCAGCTAGCTTTGGGGTATATCTTATCCATTATTACCTTAAAGATTTTTCAATCAGGCATTTTGGAATTGACCCAAGAAGTACTTTATATAGAATTGCTGGAACATTTATTATATATGGGGTAAGTGTTATTATAGTTCGCCTGATACAGAAAATTCCTGTTATCAGGAAAATTATACCATAATAATTAGGGGTGTCATGGATTTATGGACATTGGATTTATAATATGATATAATAAATTTTAATTTGGCAAATCACAATAAATTAACACATTAGGAGAAAACAAGGTATGTGCAATAAAAAACTATTGTTTATCGTTGAGGCCATGGGTGGCGGCGTTTTTACATATATATGGCAATTAGCAAATGAGTTATGTAATTATTATGATATGACCATTATATATGGATTGAGACCGCAAACACCTTCTGATTATGAAGATAAATTTGACAAAAGAATAAAACTCATTTACGAAAAAAATTTTGTAAGAAGCATTTCTCTAAAAAAAGATCTGGCAGCATATAAGGATTTGAAAAAATATGTTAAGGAAATTTCACCGGATATAATTCATTGCCATTCTTCAAAGGCTGGTGTGTTGGGAAGAATATTGAAAATTCCTAAGGATTGTAAACGGTTTTATACTCCGCATGGATTTTCATTTCTGAAGGAAGATGACAGCAAATTTATAAGAAAGATATATTGGCTTATAGAAAAAGTAATGGCTAAGAAAAAATCAATTACCATTGCCTGCAGTGTTGGAGAATGTGAGATTGCTAAGAAGTTAAATAAAAATGCAACTTTTGTTAATAATGGAATAAATATTGATGAGAACATTTATTCTGAAAAGAATGAATCTAGTTATGAATATGACGTATGTACTGTTGGAAGAATAATGTATCAAAAGAATCCTGAGTTATTTAATGAAATTGCCTTGAAAATGCCTCAGTACAAGTTTTTGTGGATAGGCGATGGCGAGGATAGAGGTGTACTTACAGCTCCGAATATAGAAATATCTGGATGGTTGGACCGAAAAAAAGTGGTAGAATTAATGATTACAGCACCTGTTTTTATATTACCATCAAGATGGGAAGGACTTCCAATTTCAATCCTTGAGGCTATGTACTTAAAACGTGGAGTAATAGTCAGTAATGTTATAGGTAATAGAGACATAGTCAAAAATGGTGAGAATGGATTTATTGCCAATAGTGTTGAAGAATTTGTAGTGGATATTAATAAAATGATTAATGATTCGGATATGAGAGAAACGATGGGGAAAAATGCTCATCAGGATATCCGGAAACAGTATACAATTAAGGTTATGGCAGAAAAGTATAGAGAGATTTATAAAACTGTTGTGGAGCGTTGATATGAAATTTGATGAACTGGTAAGCGTGATTATACCTGTATATAATGTTGAAGAATATTTAACATGCTGCGTAAAAAGTGTTATGAGACAGACATATACTAATATTGAAATTATTCTTGTTGATGATGGCTCAACAGATAAATCCGGTATTATGTGTGACGAATTACAAACAGAGGATAGTAGAATTAGTGTCATCCATAAAAGCAATGGTGGTCTATCTGATGCAAGAAACATCGGGATAAGTAAGGCTTGTGGTAGATATACTGCTTTAATTGATAGTGATGATTTTGTTAGTGATGACTATATTGAAGTATTATTAAAAGCTATGAATGATAATGATGCAGATATAGTACAGTGTAAATTTGCAGAAGTTTCAGAAAAATGTACAGTGTATAGTAGTAAAAAATCTAATCATATTAAAATTTATGATAGGGAACATGCATTAAAGGATATGCTTTACCAAAAGAAACTTAATAATTCAGCCTGGGGAAAGTTATATAAAACAGATGCATTAAAAAAGTATAAATATCCTGTAGGAAAACTTTATGAGGACTTGAATGTTACATACAAAATTATTGATACATCAGATAAGATTGTTTATATTGATTCAATAATGTATTTGTATAGAATCAGAAACAGCAGCATTGTCAGAAGTTCGTTTAATGAAAAAAAGATGATAAGCGTTGAATTTGTAGATGAAATGAAAGAATGCCTTGTCAATGAGAATAAAATATATGATATGGCATGTAAAGCAAGATGTTTTAGTTTATATATGCATATTTTTAGACAAATACCAAATGAAGAAAGATATATTGATTTGAAAAAAGAATTATATATTAAGATAAAAAAGTATTCATTAATTAATATTTTTAATCCTAAAGTAAGGATTAAGAATAGAGTAGCTGCGATAATGTCTATATTTGGTTTTAGATTCCTAATAAAATTTTAATGAGGTATGAAATGAAAATATCAGTAATAACAACATTATTTTATGGTGAAAAATATATATCCAATCTTATAAAATGTATTGAAGATAATATTAATGTAATTAGTAACGAAAGTGAAGATATACAAGTAGAGTATGTATTTATCAATGATTCACCTGAACAACAGATAAAAGATATATCAAGTGATTTATTTGATACAAAGATATACAATAACGAAATTAATATGGGAATCCATAAATCAAGGGTAAAGGGGTTAGAAATTGCAACAGGGGACTATATTTTGTTCTTAGACCAGGATGATAAAATAAAAAATAATTTTATGTTGGAAATGGGGAAAAAAGCAAAAGAACGCTTTGCTGATGTTATAATTGCTAATGCAATAATTGAAGACGAATATGGAAAGCATATTTTTTATACAAATGAATATGCGATTAAATGCGCAACGAAATTTAGACCGTACTATAGAATTAATAATCAAATCTTTTCACCCGGACAGTGTTTGATAAAGAAAGAAAGTATTCCAGATGAATGGAAAGAATATCATATGAAAAACAATGGTGCAGATGATTATTTTCTTTGGATATTAATGTTTTCAAAGAAAAAAGTATTTACATACTTAAATAAATGTCTATATATACATTGCTATACAGGAGAAAATTTATCTTATAATCTCGATAAAATGTTAGAATCAACAATGGAGATGTTATCGTATATATCAAAAGTTCCATATGTATCCGGTAAGATTATAAATAATGTATCCAGATACAGTATTTATAAAAATAAGTTTAGAAAAGAAAACAGACTAAAAAAAATACTTATTAGCATTAAATATTTTGGATATGCTTTGGATAATGTATTTTACAGATTAAAATGTAAATTATAAGAGGTATAAAATGAGTGAAAAGATAAAGAAAGTACTTGATGTGGAATTTCTCTTATTGGGAATATTGTGTACAATGTTTGCCTTGGCAATTAAATTTGCAGGAACAGAGTGGGCAATTTATAATTTTGTGATTGTAGCAATAATTATAACAAAGTTGTTTTTTACTAAGGGCAAAAGAATTTATTTGTATAAGTATAAAATTCCAATTTATATACTTATGGTTTTATTTGTTTTGTCTACAGTAATAAATTATGACTACCTAGGTGAAAAGCTTTTTCTCAAGAGTGTAAGGGCGATTGTAAAATATATTATATTATTATTCCCTATTTGCATTATATTTTCTGATGAGGAATTGTTACACTTTAGAAATAAGTTTTTTAAAGGACTATATATTTCAGCGTGTGTACAACTTGTTTGGATTTTCTTACAACTTATTTTGTGGACTAATTTTAGAATATCTTTGAACGAGGTCGTTTTTGGAAAGCTGCTTCATTTGAATGGTGCCGGTGGGTGGACTCTTATTATGCATATAGGAGGAGTCAATCAGTTTAGGCCATCGGGAATTGGCTGGGATACATCAGCAGTTGCTGCAGTTTTATTGATTGGATTTTTTATGTCTAAGAAATGGTATTCCAAGTGCTTTTTCCTGTTAGGAATACTGCTAAGTTCCTCAAGAACAGGAATAATTGTATTGATTGCAGGAGTGATTATTGAATTTGCTCTGAAAAAATATGACAAGAACAGAGAAAAGGTTAATGAGCATTTTAAAAAATATTGTATACCATATTTAATACTTTTGGGTTGTATTGTGGCCAGTATCATTTTTGCATTGATTAATCTAGACAAAGTTGCCAATGCTGTTCTTGGGTTAATGAGCAGTGGAGATACTCTTGGCGATTATAGTGCAGGAAGACATGCAGATTACTATTTAAAACTTCCAAAAATCTTTGATAAGGCTGACATTAAAAATATGTTATTCGGATATGGGACAATGGCATCTGGCGAGGTATATTCTAGGATGTTTGGCTTATCGACTAAACTGGATATATGGAATCCGGAATCGGATTTTATTACTCTTTTGATTGGCAATGGTATATTAGGAGTGATAACTTATTATGTGTGTCTTATTAAAACTTATATGTATGTGAGAAGAGATTCTATAGCTAGAATTCTTATAATTTTAGCCGCTATACTCGGGCTCTTTTATCTTTATATAAGAGGAGCCTGGTTGATTTTAGTGATTTTAATGTTATATGTAAAAAATACTAATAATAAAAATATAATGGAACAGGAAGAATAACATGGGAAGAAATATTTTAATTATTCATGCACATACAGAAAATAGAGGAGATGAGGCTGCTGTTAAAGCAATGATAGCCGCCATAAAAGAAAAAGAACCTGATGCAAATATATGTATTTCTTATAACGGACCTACGTTTTATCCTAATATGAACAACGTAAAAGAAATCTGCAGATTTCCTAAGATTGCGTCAAAGTTGGCACAGCTTGACTTTTTTTTGATACTTATGACTAAAGGAAAATTATCTGTCACTAAAGAAGGCAGGGAATTTATTAATGAAGTTAAAAAAGCAGACATTGTGCTTCATGCACCGGGTGGGCCTTCTATCGGAGATATTTATGAAGAATTTGAATGGTTATACCTTAAAAGACTTCATCTGATAAAGAAAATGGGCGTCCATTATATGTTTTATGCGCCGTCTATGGGACCATTTAAGAGTGAGAAAAGGAATAAGCAGAGAAAAATAATATTACAGGGCGCAGAGAAAATAGTGCTCAGAGATCCAATCTCACTTAAATATGTAAATGAGTTTCTAGGTGAGAATAAAGCATTGCTAGCGCTTGACTCCGCATTCCAGAACAATATCGACGAAAATATTTATGGAAAATTGTTTGATGGTTATAAAGAATTAAATGATTTTATGGCAATGCATAAAAAGTGTATAGGTATTACGATAACCGATTTGTTATGGCATCCTAAACACAGGAATAATAAAACTTTATTAAGTAAAATAGAGGAGAGCTTTAAGAAAAATATTGAGAAGCTTACCTCTGAAGGTTACGGAATTGTTTTTATTCCGCAGTTATATGGAAAACAGGATGATGAAAAGCTGATGAACGGCTATCGTATAAATGAAAACTGTTTTACGATTACTTCTAAGTCAGAAAAATATGATTCACAGTTCCAGCAGTATGTTATATCAAAGTTATATGCTGTAATAGGAATGAGATATCACAGCAATATTTTTTCGGCAAAACAGTGTACCCCATTTATTTCTATTAGCTATGAACAGAAGATGCGTGGCTTTATGAAAGAATCTGGCTTGGAAGAATACTGTATTGATATAGATGAATTAAACGATTCTGTACTTGAAGAAAAATTTGAATATCTTGTTGATACATATGATGACTATCTTGACAAATTAAAAATATTGAAGCCAGAATTTAAAAACAAGTCTCATATAACAACAGATGAGTTATTTAAAACGTTGAATAATCCGAGGTAGAAATATGAAGTTAAAAGACTTTTTGAGATGTATAAAAAGAAACTGTCTGATAAGGAGAGAATTCAAACACGAATGTAATGAATATATTAAATATAATTACAACAACCCTAATCAGAAATCATTTAATTCGTACCAGGCAAAGATATATAGGCAGATACATGTTATTGAAAAAGCATTATCTATTTCTAATACAAGAAAGGGTTTTGGCATAGCAAGAGTACATGAACTTTTTGCTATGATGGACCAATATCTAGTACTTGGGTTTGATACTGAGGAATATGTATTTCAAGCTGCAATAGAGGCTTTGAATAAATATATTGAGTTCCAGCATTCAGTTGATTATGATGTATCAGATATTGAAAAACGTGCTGAGAAGTACCTTCCCTTCTACAAACATAATGAAAATGTGGATGCCGGCGCAAAAGAAACGGATTATATATCAATAAAAAAAGCCACAGGAGAGAGCTTTGACAGATTCGTTTTTTCAAGACATTCCGTAAGACAGTTTGATACATCTAAAAAAGTAACGGTCGAAGATATAGAAAAAGCCGTTGCCTTGGCAAAAAAATCACCTTCGGCATGTAATAGACAAGCATCAAAGGTATATGTTTTTGACAGCAAAGAAACAAATGATTATATTGGTAATTATGTTAAAGGTAATACAGGCTTTAAAGAAGAAGTGGATAAATATTTAGTAATAACAGCAGATAGAGCATGCTTTTATGATGCTATGGAAATAAATCAGGAATATGTTGATGGAGCAATATTTGGTACCGTATTAACATATGCATTACATTACTATGGTATAGCATCTTGTATATTACAGAATGGACAGGATTATAAAACATCAAATGCATTGAAAGAGAAACTTGCTATACCAGCCAGTGAAAGAATAATATTTTTTATTGCAATTGGTGCTTATAAAGATAAATTTAAAATTGCAGTATCGCAGAGAAAATGTATGAATGAAGTATTAATAGTAAGAAAGTAGGCAGTTATGGATAAAGAGAATTATATTGTTACTGTCATTGTTCCGGTATATAATCATGAAAATTATATAGAACAGACATTAATGAGTATATATAATCAGAAGACAGATTATAAATATCTTGTTTATATAGGTGAAGATAAATCTACAGATAATTCAAGAAAAGTACTTATGGAATTACAAAAAAAACTCCCGGATAATTTTATTTTCTTATATAGAGAAAAAAATATGGGGATTCAGAATTTCTATGATATGTATGAAAAAATAACAACAAAGTATTACATTGTACTTGAAGGTGATGATTTTTGGTGTGATGATAATAAATTGCAGACTCAGGTTGATTTTCTTGAAAAAAACCCGGAGTATATAGGAGTTAGTCATTGGATTAATATTGTTGATAAAAATGGGAATTGCAGTAATGTTGAAAGAAAAGAGATAACAGGCGAATATCTACTTAAAGATTATAAAAATGGTAGAATGCCAGGACATACTTCTTCTAAGTTAATGAGACATGAATTCTATAATTATAAAAAGATGTATGTAAATCAGTTTCCTGATTTGAAATATCCAGGTGACCAGATAGAAGCTTTTTTGATTGCAGACTTTTTCAAAATATATTGTATTCCAAAAATAATGAGTAGTTATAGATATGTTACAGATTCAGGTACAAGTTATTCTGCTACTTATAAATTTGATAATTCCGCGAAGATAAATAGAATAAAATTTTATTATTATTGTTATATTTTTTCAAAAGAAAATGTTGGAAAAAAAGAAATAACAGAGTTAAGCCAGTTACAATATATATTTTATATGTGCAGATACAGAAAAGAGTTAAAAATTCCAAAGCAGTTAATTAAGAAAGAAATACGAAATAGCGGGGAAATTTTAAAAACGTATAGTTATATTTTATTAAGAGCTACAAAATCAGCTTGCGAAAGAATGAAAAGCATTTTTATGAATCATAATACAAGAATTCGTACCTAAAAAGTTATAATTTGATAGCTCTAAGTTGATAAAGAATTAATTAGATAGTATAAGTTTTATATATAATACTATGATATATAGTAGATCTAGGAGAAAAAATGGAAAATTCAAGGAAGATATATATATTTGAAATGCTTAAATATTCTATAAGAAAATATGTTACGTTTATAGTCTGTTTGATTATTTCGTTCTGCGTTGTTTTTATATATTACTATAAAAATGAAAGCAATATTATAAAAAAACAAGGAAATAAAGAAGAACAAGAATTGACAAGTGTAGAAAGCCAGGCAGTAGATCATGTGGTTAATCTTAGAAAACGTTTTGCAGGAGTAAAGTATTATTATTACAATGGTGTTACTATGAATATAGATGCTACATGCACACCGCAGATGACATTAGAATATTCGTTAAAAGGTGGATGTAAAGAAGTTCTTGAAATTATTGCACAGACAGTAAATAACGAGAGTGTTTCAAATGTAGTATTGAATAAATATAAAGGCGTAGTTAACGATGCAGAAATAAAAACATTGATTACATCTGAAATCAAAGAACATTCATTAGTAATTAGTATTGTAGGAAATAGCAAATCTATGTGTGAAGAGATTTCTGAAATTGTTATAAATGCTATTAACAATAAGATAGAAGAAATTAAACCAATATATTCTGACGCAGATGTATACAAAACAGATCAATCATTTGGATATGTCTTAAATGAACATATTTATGAAGCACAGAAATTGACAAAAGAAATTTACGATACTACATATAGCAAATATCAAAGAGCACTCAAGGATTTAACAGAATTACAATTAAAAGAATATAAGATTAAAATTGGAGATGAAGTTGATAATAAGGAAAATATTGTTACTGAGGCTAACTCAAAAAGACAAATTATTATGAATTTTATTTCATTTAAATGGTTCCTTATAATAATTCTTGTTGGATTTGGTGCAGGACTGGTTATAAATTGCTTCATATATTGCTTTAGAAAAACAATTCGTAATATTTATGAGATAGAAGATTTAAATGCCTTTAGTTTTGTTTATGGTCTTTCTCATAGGAATGAAAGGGAAAAAAGATATACAATTAATCTTATTCAAAAAAAAGTATCAGATAGTGAAAATTCAAAGGTGTATTTTGACTGTGATTGCGAATTGACTGTGACTGAAAAGGAATATATTGATTTGCTTATTGCAAAACTAAAAGAAAATGGATGTAATGTTAAAGAAATTGATTCGCTTATAGATGAAAAAGGAGATATTAACGTTGATACCGGTAATATTATTTTGATACGTAAAAGTATGGTTTCTCGTTATGATTGGTTGTGCAAAGAAGTAAAAATGTATGATGATATAGATATAAGCAAAATAGGAGTTGTTGTTTTTTAACATTGAAATATTTTGAATGACATATTTTCTGAAGTAAAATAGAGGTATGAAATGGCAGAAGATAATTTAAATAAAAAGGTGTTTTCGGGACTAATATGGAAATTTGGAGAGAGATTTACAGCAGAACTTGTTACATTTATTGTTTCCGTTGTTCTTGCAAGAATTTTGATGCCAGACGATTATGGTGTCATTGCACTTATAATGGTTTTCATTACAATTGCAAATGTATTTGTGGTAAATGGTTTTGGAAATGCTCTTATACAGAAAAAAAATGCTGATAATAAAGATTTTTCGTCAGTTTTCTATTTTAATATCGTTTTTTCAATAGGTGTATATTTTATTTTATTTGCATTGGCACCTGGTATAGCCAAGTTTTATAATATGCCGATTATATGTCCTGCACTAAGGGTTTTATCATTCAGAATTGTTATTGCATCAGTTAATTCCGTGCAGCAGGCATATGTTTCAAGAAATATGCTTTTTAAAAGATTTTTTTGGTCTACATTGTTTGGAACATTATTCTCAGGTGTTATAGGAATAATAATGGCTTACAGAGGATATGGAATATGGGCTATAGTTGCACAATATCTTACAAATACATGTATTGATACAATTGTTTTATGGATAACTGTAAAGTGGAGACCAGAAAAGTATTTTTCATTTAAGAATTTAGGAGATTTAATTTCGTATGGTTGGAAAATACTTGTGTCAGGGTTACTTGATACAGGATATAACCAATTAAGGAATCTTGTAATCGGTAAAAAATATAGTTCAGCGGATTTGGCACAGTATAACAAGGGACAACAGTATCCACAACTTATTGTTACAAATATCAATTCATCAATCAGCGGTGTTCTTTTTCCGGCAATTTCAAAGTGTCAGGATAATATTGAGAGCGTAAAAAGTATGACAAGAAGAGCAATTAAAGTAAGCTCTTATGTTATGTGGCCGCTAATGGTTGGACTTGCAGTTATTGCCAGACCATTAATTTTAATTATGCTAACTGAAAAATGGTTGCCTTGTGTACCTTATGTTTGGATTGCATGTTTTAATTATGGATTATGGCCGATACATACGGCCAATCTTGAAGCAATGAAAGCAGTTGGAAGAAGTGATTTGTTTCTTAAGCTTGAAATAATAAAAAAAATAATCGGAATAACAGTTTTAATTATTTCAATGCGATATGGAGTTATGGTTATTGCTTTAAGCCAGATTGTTACATCAATTATAAGTACATTTATTAATGCTTCACCAAATAGAAAGCTACTAAGGTATAGTTATATTGAACAAATAAAAGATATGATTCCATCTTTTGCATCAGCTATTGCAATGGGAATTTTAATTTATCCGTTTACATTTTTAATAAAGAATAGTTTTTTGCTCATTGTTGTACAGGTTATATGTGGCATTTTGATTTACATTGGGATTACTAAGGTATTTAAAAATGATAATTTAGGCTATCTTATTAAGATAATTAAAAAGAATAAAAAGAAAGCCTAGTATAATTATAAAGAAAACCGGAAATGACAAAATTTTAAGAAAACGATATAGGAGGTCTTATTATGAAAAAGTTGATGATTTTAGGTGGTTCAAGGTATGCAGTACCAGTTATAGAAGCAGCTCATAATTTGGGATTATATGTAATTACTTGTGATTATTTGCCAGATAACATAGCACATAAATTTTCTGATGAATATTGCAATGTCAGTATTATTGATAAAGAAGCTACTTATGAGGCTGCAAAGAGATTAAAAATTGATGGCATTGTTTCTTTTGCATGCGATCCCGGGGTTGCTACAGCAGCTTATATAGCTGAGAAAATGGGGTTGCCATTTCAGTGCTCATACAGAGCAACAGAAATATTGCAGGATAAAGGATTGTTTCGCCATTTTTTAACAGAAAATGGATTTAATTGTCCTCATGCTAAAAGATATGAAGATAAAAAATCACCATTTAATGATATTGATTATTTTAATTGGCCGGTTATTGTTAAACCTACTGATTCAGCAGGTAGTAAAGGAGTTACAAGAGTTGACAGGGTTGAAGATCTTGCTGATGCAATCAATGTTGCATTAGGAGGAGCACATAACGGAGCATTCATTATTGAAGATTTTCTTACCTTTGAAGGATATCATTCATCAACGGATCCATTTACCGTAGATGGACAGTTAAAATTTGCAACTTATTCTGATCAGTTATTTGATCCTGAAGCAGACAATCCTTATACACCTGCGTATATTATCTGGCCATCAACTATGAAACAGGAACATCAGGATTATCTTACCTCAGAAATTCAAAGACTTATGACACTTTTGAATATGAAAACAGGAATTTATAATATTGAAACTTGTGTTGCAAATGGCAAGCCTTACATTATGGAGGTTTCGCCAAGAGGTGGCGGATGTAAAATTGCAGAGCTTCAGAGAATGGCATATGGAGTTGATTTAATAGAAGCAGAGGTAAAAAAAGCTGTTGGAATGCCTATTGATGAAATTAAACAGACGGAGTGTGACGGATGTTGGTGTGAGATGGTTGTACATGCCAGACCTGGAAAAAGCGGTATATTAAGATCAGTTACGGTTGACTCTGATATAAAAGAAAAATATTTAAAGGTAGTTGATCTTTCAGCTAAACCGGGTGATTTTGTACAGCCTTTTACCGGTGCTAATATGTCACTTGGAGATATGTTTTTTAGATTTGATGATAGAACAGAATTGGAAACTGTCATGTCTAAATCAAATGAATGGTTGCACATTGAACTTGATGAAAAATAAATATTGTGAAAGGATTTTTGTATATGAAGAAGATTATTGTTTTTGGAGCAAGTGGTGATACAGGAAAATATTTTGTAGATTACTTATTAAATACTGTACATACTGATTTTGAAATAATTGCATCAGGAACAAAAGACTGCAGATATTATGAGCATAACAATATTAAATATATTAAAGTTGATATTACCCAAAAGAAAGATTTTGATAAATTACCTAAAGATGATGTGTATGCTGTTGTCGATTTAGCAGGATTTATGCCGGCGAGAATGAAAGGCTACGATCCATATAAATATATAGATGTAAATATAACAGGTAATTTAAATATATTAGAATTTTGTAGGAAAAACCATGTTTCTAAAATTCTGTATGCTCAGAGTTTTGGCGATATAAAGAATTATGCAGAAAAAGATATACTGTTAAAACCGGATATGAAGCCGGATTTCAGCTATAATACTGATCATACAATATATGTTATGACAAAGAATTTCACAGTTGATATGATAAAAAATTATAATCAAATGTATGGCATCAGCGCATTTATTTTTAGATTACCAACAATATATTTATATTCCAAAACAGATACATACTTTGTCGATGGAGAAGAAAGAAAAATTGGCTACAGGTTACTGATTGACAATGCAATTGAAGGGAAAGATATAGAAATATGGGGAGACAAAACCAGAAAAAAAGATATGGTTTACGTCAAAGATTTTTGCCAGATGATGTATAAGGCATTAATTTCAGATAGAAAATTCGGACATTATAATGTAGGCACAGGTGTTGGAACTTCATTAGAAAAACAAATTGAAGGAATTATAGATGTTTTTTCAGATGGAGTGCATAAATCTAAAATTATTGAACGAAAAGATAAACCAAATTCACCACAATACATAATGGATATTCAGAATGCGAAAGATGAATTAGGATATGAGCCTAAATATAATTATATAGAAATGCTTAAAGATTTAAAACGTGAAATGAATGAAAAAAGATTTGATTGTTAGCGTGCTGTTTATATGACAAAGTTGACAAAGAATACTTTGCATAGTATAAAATATGAGAATATAAAAGATTATTGCAAATTGATTTAGGAGATATTACTATGGATGAAAAAATAATGGTTACCAGATCATCAATGCCACCAATGGAGGAATTTATTGAAGAAATAAAGTCAATATGGGAAACTCATTGGCTGACTAATATGGGTGAAAAACATAAAACACTCGAAAAATTACTTAGAGATTATCTCGGTGTTGAGAATGTGTCGCTTATGACCAATGGGCATCTTGCCCTTGAACTGGGTATTCAGGCTATGAATCTTAGTGGAGAAGTAATTACTACACCTTTTACGTTTGCATCAACAACTCATGCCATAGTAAGAAATGGACTGACACCGGTTTTTTGTGATATTAAAAAAGATAATTTTACAATTGATGTAAACAAAATAGAAAGCCTTATTACTGATAAGACATCTGCAATTATGCCTGTTCATGTATATGGTAATATTTGTGATATTGAGGCTATCGACGAAATAGCAAAAAGGCATAATCTTAAAGTTATATATGATGCTGCTCATACATTTGGTGAGAGATATAAGGGAAAAGGAATTGGTTCATTCGGTGATGCATCAATGTTTAGTTTTCATGCTACTAAAGTATTTAATACAATAGAAGGTGGAGCTGTTTGTTATAAGGACAGTGAATATGGACTTGACTTATACAGATTAAAGAATTTTGGAATCAGAGATCAGGAGACTGTTGATGCAGTAGGTGCAAATGCCAAAATGAATGAATTTCAAGCTGCAATGGGAATATGCAATTTAAAACATATTAAGGAAGAAATTGAAAAACGTAAGATAGTATATTTTAGATATCGGAATAATCTTAATGATATGGAAGGCATCTTTATGCCAGCTCTTAATCCTGATATAGAGTACAATTATGCCTATTTTCCAATTGTGATAGATCCTGATATTGCTGGCTTTAGCAGGGATGACGTGTATAATAAACTGATGAATGAAAATATTTATACAAGAAAGTATTTTTATCCGATTACTAATGAATTTGATTGCTATAAAGGTAGATTTTATGCTGGAGATACGCCAATCGCACTTGATATATCAAAGAAGGTTCTAACATTGCCAATGTACGCCGATTTATCGGTGGATGTGGTGGATGTAATATGTAATCTTATTAAATCTATGAAGTGATTTTTATAGCCTTTTAACAAGGATAGGTGGTAATATGAACATTAAGATTTTAGTAGCCGCACATAAGAAATACCGGATGCCGGAAGATAAGATATATTTCCCTGTCCAGGTTGGCTCATATGGAAAAGAGAATATAGGATTCGCCAGAGATGACGAGGGCGATAATATTTCACAGAAGAATCCTTATTTTTGTGAACTGACAGGCCTATACTGGATATGGAAGAATGTAGATGCGGATTATTACGGACTTGTTCATTACAGGCGTTATTTTTCGGCTGTTCCTAAGATTAAAAGGACTTCACATGATAAGTTCAGATATATTCTTGACGAGGCAACCCTTGAGAATATACTTAAGGATTATGATATTGTTGTGCCTAAGAAGAGAAAGTATTTTATTGAAAGTCTTTATTCCCACTACGCACATACACATTATGAAGAACACATCCTGATTACAGAGAAAGTAATTAAGGAGATATGCCCTGATTATGAAGCGTCATTTAAAAAGGTAATGAAAAGCAGCAGTGCCCATATGTTTAACATGATGATAATGAGCAAAGAAAAATTTAATGAATATTGCAAATGGCTTTTTGATATTCTTTTTGAAATAGAAAAGAGAATAGATATTACACAGTACGATGCTTATCAGGCAAGATTGTTCGGAAGAATCAGTGAATTGTTACTTGATGTATGGATAGGAAAAAATTCATACAGATATAAGGAAGTCGGATTGCTGTATATGGAAAAAATGGATTGGAAAAACAAGATTTGTTCGTTCATCAAAGCAAAATTTGGTGGAAAGAAATATGACAGGAGCTTTTAATCAATGAATAAAAAAGCTGCATACAGACCGGATGAATTAATTTTTCTTATGGCTGTTATAATTTTTTATATATCTGTTTTATTAAACCTGACCGTTATTAAGGTTAGGTTTGGACAGGTATATACATTATGTATGTATTTACAGAAATTGTCTTACATTCTTCTGGCAATATCTGTTTTATTCCAGACGTACAGAACGTCAAATTTTTATATTGGAATTATTATGATATGCGTATCGGTGATTGCCGCAATAACCTCAGGAGAAAGTATTGTAATGTGGGGTGTGATTGCAATTGTTGCCGGTAACTGCACTAACTCCCGCAAAGTTATAAAGGCAGTATTGATTACACAGATTGTTGTATTTGCCATAACTTTTATATTATGTGGAGCCGGTGTGATACAGGACTATATTTTTGATCCGGAAACAAGAGCCAGACATTCCCTTGGATTTACATGGACAACTACACCAATTATAATTTTTATGTTTATGATTATGGAATATTGTTATCTTAGAAGCAGGGATTTAACCTTATTTGAGATATGCTTGCTTGAAGTTTTAATGACAATATTGTTTGTACTTACCAATACGAGAATGTGTTACGCAGTAACAACCTTAATGCTTATTGTTATTGCATTGAATAAATATTTTAAATGGAGACCTGCTAATAAAGTTAAGAAGAATACGGGTAAGGGCATGGTAATCATACCGTGGATTATATTCGCCTTTGTTCTGACTGTATCCTTTATGTACAGTAACAGTGCAAGTTGGGAAAAGGTTAATCTGTTTTTCAATTTTAGACTAAGCCTAGCCCATAATGCCATAAATACTTATGGGATACACCTTGTGGGAAACCCAATAAAGTGGATTGGATTTGGATATGGCGGAATTGACGGAATATATAATTATGTTGACAGTTCATATATCCAGGCACTGTTGTCATATGGCGTTTTATTTATGCTAATGATATTAGCTGTTTACAGTTGCATATTTAAACATGCTAAGAAAAATGGTTATGCAATTGTAATAGCTGCGGCACTTTTAATTTCAATAACAGAACCAAGACTTTGGAATCTTACCTTTAATCCATTGCCTTTCTTATTAATTGATGCGGTTAAGGATAGGAACAGTTTTAGCACACAAGAGGTAGTATCGAATGTTTAATATTTTGATATTCGGAATGAATGACAATCCCGGAGGGGTTGAAAGCTTCCTGATGAATTACGCAAGAAATTTTGATAAAACCAAGGTTCATATGGATTTCCTTTGTAATACAAAGGTTGTTGCGTATGAAAATGAGCTTACGGATATGGGATGTAAGGTAATTAAAGTTACCGCAAGAAGAGATAATCCTGTCAGATATAAAAAGGACATGAAAGCTTTTTTTAAGGATCATGCTGCAGAATATGATGTGATATGGGTTAATCTTTGCAGTCTTGCCAATATTGATTATTTAAAAATGGCAAAAAAATACGGAATACCTGTAAGAATAATACACAGCCACAATTCAAGAAACATGGATTCCAGACTTCGTGGTATTCTCCACAAAATCAATAAAAAGAAAATCGGCAGGATAGCAACCGACTATTGGGCATGCTCGTATGAGGCAGCAAAGTGGTTTTATCCTGATAAAATAATCAATTCCGACCAATACAGACTTATATATAATGCGATAGATACTTCCTCATATAGGTTCAATGAGGATATAAGAGATAATTACAGAAAAGAACTTAATATAGAAGATAAAATTGTGCTTGGCCATATCGGACGTATGCACTTCCAGAAAAACCAGTCCTTTTTATTGGAAATATTTGCGGAATTTAAGAAAATACACAGCAATTCGGTGCTTATGCTTATTGGACAGGGCGAAGATGAGGATATGCTTCATGAAAAAGCAAAGCTGTTAGGGATAACAGACAGCGTGATGTTTATGGGCATCAGAAATGACGTGAAGAATCTTTTGATGGCTATGGATGTTTTTGTATTTCCGTCGTTATTTGAGGGGTTAAGTGTGGTTGCTATGGAGGTACAGTCATCAGGGCTTCCGGCAGTTGCATCGGATAATGTAATTCCCGATTATGCGGTGGCTGATGAGAACTTTCACAGGATAAGCCTTGAAAGAGGAGCTGCTGACTGGGCAAAGGAAGCAGACCTGCTTCTTAAAAGTGATGATATTAATAGGAAAAACGGCGTAGATAAAGTAAAAGCTGCGGGATTTGACATAGTCAGTCAGGCAAAAGATTTGCAGGACTGGTTTCTGGCAAAAAAGTGTTAATTACGTTGAAAGGGTTATAATTATGGATATAGATGTTGTAATTCCCTGGGTAGACCCCACAGATAAGGAATGGCAGGCAAGTAAAAATAAATTCCTTAAAGACTTAAATAATGATAAAGTTGATAATTCGGAAAACAGGTTCAGGGATTGGGACAATTTTAAGTATGTATTCCGTGGAATAGATAAATTTATGCCGTGGGTGCATAAGATTTACCTTATTACATGCGGGCAGGTCCCTGACTGGATGAATAAGGAGGCGGATGACAGGCTCGTAATTGTAAATCATTCCGATTATATTCCCAAAGAGTATCTTCCGACTTTCAGTTCACACCCTATAGAGCTTAATCTTCACAGAATTAAGGAGCTGTCGGAACATTTTATATATCTGAATGATGACTATTTTGTTATAAATGAGACTTCGCCGGAAGATTTTTTCGTTGATGGATTACCTTGCGATTATGCATTGGAAGACCCGATAACACCTGACCATAAGGACATTTTTAATAATATTTTAATTAATAATATGGTGCTGCTTAACAGTCATTATGACAGAAGAACGGTGTTGAAAGAGCAGAAGAAAAAGTTTTATTCCATGTGCGATAAAAAAGCATTTATAACCAATATGTGCTTCAGACCACTTAAAAGGAATCATTTTTTCGGTCTTCACTATTCACACCTTGCATCCAACATATTAAAAAGCACTATTGAGAAGGTCTGGACGGAAAACAGGGAGATACTTGAAGCCACCAGCAGCCATAAATTCAGAAATGCGGATGATGTGAATCAGTTTATATTTAAAAATGAGCAGTATGTAACGGGAAAATTTCATCCATATAACATAAACCGTTTCGGAAGGGCAATACAGCTTGACGATACAATAGAGGGAGCAGTGGAGGATGTATGCCGCACCATTACAGACAGCGATTACAAAATGATATGTATAAATGACTGCAATATCGAGGATTTTGATAATACCAGAACAAAGATTAACGCGGCATTGGAAAAGATTCTTCCGAATCCGTCAGTATGGGAAAGGTAAATATTATGAGTGAACCTAAGAAAGTATTAATAGCTGGTTTTACTGAAAATAAAGGTGGAATGGAAAGCTATGTAATGAATATCTACAGGAATTGCGACAGGGAAAAACTCCAGTTTGATTTTGTAACCTTTTGTGACAAGGAAGTGGCATATTCTGACGAAATTACTTCCCTTGGCGGAAGAGTATTTCACATTCCGAGAAAAAAACAGTCCGTAAAAGAGCATTACGGTATGATGAAAAAAATATTTGAGAATACTCCGTACGAAGCGGTATATTTCCAATTTAACATGAAGCCGTTAAGCCTTGATTTATTCAGATATGCCAAGAAATATGGTGTTAAAAAGAGAATAATCCATTCCCACAATACCACAGAGCCAAAGATGTCCGTTAAAGACCGTATAAGGGAAAAACTTGCAGATATGAAGCTTGATAAATATGTTAATTATCGTTTCGCGTGCTCTTATGACGCAGGTAAATGGATGTTTGGAAACAGGGACTATAAAGTAATACCTAATTGTGTTAATTGTGACGATTTTAAGTACGATACGGATAGAAGAAACGCAAAAAGACGGGAATTGGGACTTGAAAATAAATATGTTATCGGAACGGTAGGGCGTTTGCAGCCGGCGAAAAATCCGGAATATATAATTGATATTGTAAATGCGTGGACCAAAAGGGATAAGGATGTTATGCTTCTCCATATAGGTGATGGTGAACTTAAAGGCAGTATTGACAACAAGGTAAAGTCGCTTAACCTTCAGGATAATGTAAGACTTTTGGGACAAAGAAGCGATATAGCAGATTTAATGAATGCAATGGACGCATTTATTCTTCCTTCGTTACATGAAGGTTTTCCTATTGTACTTGTTGAAGCACAGGCGACAGGATTAAGGTGTTATGTGGCAGATAATATTACAAGGGACTGTAACATAACCGGCAATGTGAAATATCTGCCTATAGACGTTACTCCTGAGGTATGGGCTGAGACAATATCACAGGATAAAGATATTGAAAGAAGAGATATGTCGGATATAGTCAGGAAAAAAGGCTATGACATTAAAATGATGGCAGAGGAAATGGAGAAATTTTTTCTTAGTTAAATATCTGTATATAATAGAAAGGACTTACCATGACACAAAATATAGCAGCAGTTGTTGTAACCTACAACAGAAAAGCTTTACTTAAAAAATGTATTGACCATATTCTTAAACAGAGTGCCGGAGCGCCTGATATTCTTGTAATAGATAATGCCAGTACGGACGGAACCGGAGGCTTCATTACCGAGGAATATAAGGATGTACCTGAAGTAAAGTATTATAACACGGGTGCCAATCTTGGCGGAGCGGGTGGTTTCTCCTATGGAATTAATAAAGCCGTATGCCTTGATTATGAATATCTCTGGATAATGGATGATGATACCATTCCTAAGGAGGATGCTCTTTCAGAACTTATTAAGGCGGATAAGCTGCTTGACGGTAATTACGGCTTCCTTTCAAGTTATGCAAAATGGATTGACGGAACACCTTGTGAGATGAATGTGCCTGCCATAAGTTATAAATGGCGGGAAAATATTAATCTCATGGATGAAAAAATGATAAGGCTTGATTCTGCTTCATTTGTATCAATGTATATTAAAGCCTCCGTTGTAAAGGAAGTGGGACTTCCTATAAAAGAATTTTTTATATGGGCGGATGATGTTGAATATTCTTTGAGAATATCGGAGAAACATCCATGTTACTTTGTATATGGAAGCCAGGTTGTCCATGAGATGGGCAGCAATAAGGCAACCGCTATCTGGGAAACTGATATGGACAGAATTGACAGATATAAGTGTCTTTATCGCAACAGATATTATATTGCCAGAAGAAAAAGCAAGAGAGAAGTGTTTAATTTCTGGATTAATATTAAAAATACCATCAAAGATATTAAGAAGTCGGGATGTTCTGACAAGAGAAAACGTATTAAGATTGTACGAAAAAGTGCTTTAAGCGGGTTGAAATTCAAACCCTCAATCGAGTATCCGGGAGAAAAAGAAAATGGACGTTAAGCATAAATCAGTTAAAGTTAATATGATTATGAATGCGATACTTACAATGTCCTCATTTATTTTTCCGTTGATTACATTCCCATATGTATCACGTATTCTTTTGGCTGAGGGAACGGGCAAGGTTAACTTTGCTACATCCATAATTGCGTATTTTGCAATGTTTGCCCAGCTCGGAATACCTACTTACGGGGTTAAGGCGTGTGCCAGGGTCAGGGATAATAAGGAGGAACTTTCACGCACCGCACATGAGATATTGAGCATCAACCTTTTTATGTGCGTAATCGTGTATATTGCTTTTTTTATATCATTAAAGGCAGTGCCTAAGTTTGCAAGTGAACGCACGCTTATGCTGATTGTAAGTATTACGATTTTCCTCAATGCAATCGGTGTTGAATGGCTCTACAAGGCAATGGAGCAATATACTTATATAACGGTAAGGTCGGTTATTTTTAAACTTGTGGCACTTATTGCAATGTTTCTGCTTGTGCATACAAAGGAAGATTACGTTATATACGGGGCAATTTCGATTTTTGCGTCGGGAGCTTCCAATGTGCTTAATTTTATAAATGTAAGGAAACTTATATATGTAAAACCGGTGGGCGGATATTGCCTGAAAAGGCATTTTAAGATGATTGCTGTATTTTTTGCAATGTCTGTTGCGACAACAGTGTACACAAACCTTGATACTGCCATGCTTGGTTTTATGAAAACCGATACGGATGTTGGATATTATTCGGCAGCGGTTAAAATTAAGACCATCCTTGTAAGTTTTGTAACTTCGGCAAGCTCTGTGCTTTTACCGAGAATGACATATTATATTGAGAATAATGAGAAGAGCGAATTTGACAGAATTGCCAAAAAGACGATGAAATTTATTTTCCTACTTGCATCACCCTGCGTAATTTATTTTATGATTTTTGCAAAAGAAGGTATATATGCCCTATCGGGTAATGGATTTGCAGGGTCCGTGCTTCCGATGCAGATTATAATGCCAACATTGCTTCTTATCGGTATAACTAACGTTATCGGTATTCAGATTATGGTGCCTATGGGAAAAGAAAAACATGTTCTTTTTTCGGAAATTGCAGGTGCTCTTGTGGATCTTGCAATAAATGCTGCACTTATTCCGGAATATGGTGCGGCAGGTGCGGCAATAGGAACGCTGGTTGCGGAAACAGTGGTACTTATATGGCAGTATTTTTCACTTAAAGATGTGGCAGGTACAATGCTTAAATCCGTAAAATACTGGCTGATACTTATTGCACTTACGGCATCAACCGCAGCATCTTTATGGGTAAAATTGCTTAAATTTAATGATATACTGGCAATACTTGTTTCGGCAGTGCTATTCTTTGGAATATATCTTTTGATAATGATAATTTTTAAAGAGCCGCTTGTACATGAAACTTTTATACAGATAAAAAATAAATTCAAAAAAGGAGAATCACAAAAATGAAATACGATTATTTAATAGTTGGGGCAGGACTTTTCGGTGCTGTTTTTGCTTATGAAGCCACTAAAAAAGGAAAAAAGTGTCTTGTAATAGATAAACGTGACCATATTGCAGGTAATATATATACAAAAGAAACAGAGAATATCAATGTCCACCAGTATGGCGCACATATTTTCCATACCTCCGACAGAAAAATCTGGGATTATGTAAATTCCTTTGCGGATTTTAATAACTACATTAATTCACCTGTTGCGGTATATAAGGACGAGCTTTACAATCTTCCTTTCAATATGAATACTTTCTCTAAGATGTGGAATATAAAGACCCCATCTGAAGCCAAGGCAATTATTGAGAAACAGATAGAGGAACTTAACATAACCGAGCCTCAGAACCTTGAAGAACAGGCATTATCCCTTGTAGGAACAGATGTTTACGAGAAACTTATCAAAGGTTATACGGAAAAACAGTGGGGAAGGAACTGTAAGGAGCTTCCTGCGTTTATTATTAAGAGACTTCCTCTCCGTTTTACATACGATAATAATTATTTTAACGACAGATACCAGGGAATACCAATTGGCGGTTATACAAAGATTGTGGAAAAGATGTTAGAGGGCAGTGATGTTCTGCTTGATACGGATTATTTTGAATTTATCAAAGATAACGAAGGCATTGCGGATAAAGTATTGTTTACGGGAATGATTGATGAATATTATGATTTCTGTTACGGACACCTTGAATACAGAACCGTAAGATTTGAAACGGAGGTTCTTGACTGTGACAATTATCAGGGTAATGCGGTTGTAAATTATACAGACAGGGAAGTGCCTTATACAAGAATAATTGAGCATAAGCATTTTGAGTTCGGAAAACAGGAAAAGACCATTATTTCAAGGGAATACTCTACGGAGTGGGAGCCTGGAATGGAACCATATTATCCTGTTAATAACGAACGTAACAATGATCTTTTTGAAAAGTACAAAGCTCTTGCCGATAAAGAAGAAAAGGTGATATTTGGCGGACGCCTTGGTAATTATAAATATTACGATATGGACAAGGTAATTATTGCGGCATTAGAGGCAGTTGAAAAGTATGTACGATAAATTAATCAGTATAATTGTTCCGGTATATAATGCGGAGAATACAATTGGGACTTGTGTGGACTCTTTGGTCCGCCAGTCCCATAAGCTGTTGGAAATAATTCTTGTTGACGATGGCTCAACGGATAACAGCGGTAAAATATGCGATGAACTGGCAATTAAAGACAACAGGATTAAGGTAATCCATAAGGATAACGAAGGAGTGTCCGTTGCAAGAAATACAGGCATAAATAAGGCTGCCGGCTATGCCATAACATTTGTTGACGCAGACGATACACTTGATATAAATGCCGTAAGTCTTATGTTAAACAAAATGCTTAACAATGACTGCGATATTGTTATGTGTGATTACTCTATAATATATTCTGACCATATGGAAAAACATGTATATAGGGAAGATGATTTCTGCCTTGAGAAAGAGGGCGTATCGGAATTTCTTGATGATGCATTAAAACCACAGTCAGGTGTGGGTTTTATCTGGGGAAAATTATTCAACAGGGAATTTCTTATTAGAAATAATCTTTTGCTTAATGACAATCTTACGGCGGCAGAGGATGCTGAATTTATGCTTCGCACGGCATTTTATGCGGATAGGGTGAGTTTTGTGGCAAAATCCCTCTATAATTATCTTCACAATACCGTTTCGGCGGTAAGAAGTTTCAGAACGGATTATGTTGAAAGATATAGAAAATCTCTTTCTGTGATGTACGATTTCCTCGTGTATAATGGTCTTAGTAAACACCTTGTTACTTATGACAACTGTGTTTTATATCATTTACTCCTTATTGTGGTTAATTATTCTTTTAATCCTGCCAGGAAAGATACAAAGAAAGAACAGACAGCAGCTTTTAAAAAACTGGTTAAAGACCCTTTCTTTGCTAATGCCATGAAATCACTGCGTTTAAAGGATTTTTCAATGACCAGAAAGATTACCCTTATCTGTATTAAACTTAAAATGTACCGTATGGTAAGGCTTATTGCTTTATTCAGGCAGAAGCAGACGGGAACCTCCTAAAAGTTCACAAAAAGTTCACAAAAAATTAGCACTCTCCTATTGACATTGCTAATAATAGGTGCTATATTACAACTAGAACAAAGGAAGAGATAAAAATTAAATCTTCCGGTTCCAAGAAAACATGGTTAATGAGCATTTATTTAGAAAAGGAGAGATGACTTATGTTGATGCCTAGTATTTTTGGAGAAAATTTATTTGATGACTGGTTTGATGAATTCCCATTCTATGACAGGGATATGAAGGACACAGAAAAGAAACTTTACGGTAAGAAAGCAGACAGGATTATGAAAACCGATATTAAGGAAACTGATAACGGTTATGAATTAGAGATTGATTTACCTGGCTTTACTAAAGATGAGATTAAGGCTTCGTTGAACGACGGATATCTTACAATCAGTGCAGCCAAGGGACTTGATAAGGACGAACAGGAGAAAGAATCAGGCAGATATATCCGTAGGGAACGTTATGCCGGAGCATGCCAGAGAAGCTTTTATGTCGGTGAAGCTGTTAAACAGGAAGACATTAAGGGTGAGTTTAAGCATGGTATCCTGAAACTCTTCGTACCTAAGGTAGAAGCTAAGAAAGCAGTAGAAGGAAATAAATATATTGCCATTGAAGGTTAATTTTCAGACGACATAGTATCGGAAAGAGGCGAATGATTATGGCAGATAAGAATCCAAAACATCCTTTGAAGAAAAAAGCTAAGACAAAGGATAAAAAGAAAAACATCTACGAATAGCAGATAGTTAAAAAAGCTACAGGTGGTAAGTCACCTGTAGCTTTTTTTAACCAAAAGTTACAATTTTTTAACCATTTATTACATTTTACGTTTCAAATGGGATTAATGTGCTAGACTAACACAAAATGAACAGATTGGAATGAGCCGATAAATGATACAAGTAGCCATTTGCGATGAAAATAATAAAACACTTGAAAAATTGGAGAAATTAATTAAAAATACGCTTGGAAATGAAGTATCGGTATCAACGCATGATAATGTATTTTCACTTGTTACATATGTATGCGATGAGAGAAAAGGAAAATTGGATGCGGTTTATATTGATATTAATGCGGGGCAGAAAGGAGGTATCGTTGCAGCGGAAAGCCTGCAAAAAGAATATCCCAATATTAAAATAATATTTCTTTCTGATGACATCGAGAGGGCTAAAGATATATTCCGTATTAACCCGATATATTTTCTTACGAGACCTTATGAAGAAGATTATGTAAAAGATTCACTTTATAAAATTATACAGATAGTGGATGAAGATAGTGCGGAACTGCTGACAATAGGGAATCCTGAGAGCAAAAAAGGCGATTCCGTTGTTCTTCTTAAGGATATTTATTATATAGAAAGTCAGAAAAGAGTTATAAACATACATTATTATGATGGCTTCAGTACATATTACTACAAACTGGATGAAGTTGAGAAGAAACTTAAGAAAAATTTCCTGCGCACACATCAGAGTTTTATCGTTAATCTTGACAAAGTCAAGAAACTTGTTAATGACGGACTTCTTTTATACGGTGGAACTATAGTTCCCATAAGCCGTTCAAGATATAAGGATGTAGTGGGTACAGTAAGCAGATATCTTAATATAGGAGAGGAGGCATAGAAGATGAATAAATGTGAGAGAGGACACTATTATGATGAAAACAAATTTAGTAAATGTCCTGTTTGTGATGAAGATATGAATAAAAAAAATATTGCATTCCTGGAATGTATATTCGGAACAGGTGTAGGAAAAAAGTATCCTATACACGAAGGTCTTAACCGAATAGGCACGGGATATCAGATGGATGTACATTTGACAGATGATATTCAGATTACGCGTGACAATCATTGCACAATAGTATATGATATAGGTAAGGATAAATATAAAATTGTTCCATCAACAGGTTCATTTACATACCTTAATAACGTTTTGTTAAGAAAACCAAAATATATACATGAGAACGATGTGTTCCGTATTGGGAGAAGTAACTTTCGCTTGGTCAAGAAATAGAACTCAAAGTTCAGAAAGGAAACACTGTATGGATTCTGCAAGCTTAAATAAGCGTGGATACATTGAGGGAATCAGAGGTGTTTATGCAGGGTATATTATAGAATTGGAGCAGGGTGAACAGCTGATAATAGGAAGCTCAAGGACAGAGTCTAATCTCATCATAAGGAGTGATAATGTCAGCAGCGTGCACTGCATCATTACCTGTAATGGTATTGTCGGCAGTTACATAGTAACTGATTTCTCGAAGGAGGGTACATATCTTTCGGACGGAACCAGATTAAGCTATGGGAATCCGGCAATTGTCCCTGCCAATACAATTATATATATTGGCGATATTGAGAATGCTTTTAAGGTGAGGTAACATTTGTTACCTCATTTTTACATTGGAGGATAAATGAAATATGCGGAGTGAAAAGAAAAATACAGGATTGGCTGCAGGAGCTGTGTTAATTGCCATACTTATTATCATCCAGATTGGTGATTCGTATTGTTCTGAACTTTATGATAAAATACAGTCACTTTTTCTTATGGATCTGATTATGAATCCCTTGAATATGTCTTTGGAGGATGCAACGGTAATGATTAACAGCGTTGCAATTCCGTTTTATGCGATATCTCTAATTTCACCGGTTTTCAGGGGAATGGTTGATTATCTTGGCAAGAAAAAAGTCCTTTTGCTTAACCTGCTTCTGTATATACCCAGTCTTTTGTTGTGTATGACTACAAGGAAGTACATAGTATTTCTTATTGGTAATTCCCTGATATCACTTAGCACAAGCGTAGATATCCAGTATATATACATTGCTTCATTTATCGATGAAAAGAAGCGCGCCACCGTAAGGGGAATACTTGCGGCGGCGGCAGCGTTGTCTGCAGCATCCGTACCTGTTATCCGTAAAGTTGCCATAACAGGCAGACCATACGATTATGCAAGGATGTATGGAATCGGAATAGCAATTACTGCTTTTGTGGCTGTTATTGTATTTATTTTTCTTCCATGGGACAAAAAACAGACAACAACAGAAAAAATAACACAATTACCCACATGCAGAAATAAAAGAAATTCTGCACTTATATACCTGTATATTGTTATTTTTGCATGGGGTGCCGGTACGTCCGGAATAAAATTCTATAACGAGCCTATGATAACCATGCGGTTTAAAACAGATTACATAATTAACAGGATTCTTTTTATACAGCCCCTTATAACTATCATAATTAATATAGCAAGCGGCATTATGGGAGACCGTTTATCAAGGAGAAAAGCAATCTGTGCAGATGTGGCTGCCACTGTTGTTTCGCTGATATTATTTATTGTATCAAAGAATTATATTATAACGGCAGCAGCATACGGAATAATGATAGGAGCATATTTTTCCGCCGCGAATATTATAATGTTAGTGATAATGGAGTCATCACCAAAAGAACGTATAGGAAGGAATTTTGCATGGGCAACTGTTTATAACAGTGTCGGAAATGCTATAGGTATGGTATTAATCAGCATCCTGGCAAAAAAAATTGGTACATCTGCGGCAAAGAGCGTGATTTTGATTATACCTGCTGTCCTCACGGTAACCGGAATAATCATCAGACCCCGGAAAGCTTCTTGATTTCTTTGATAATTTTTTTCTTTGAGACTCTTTTTGGAATATATAATATAGCAAAGAAATATATCAGGATAAAAGCAGCCGTTACAGGGAAAAACAACCGGTACTGTCTTGTATGCCACACAAAAAACATAATTACAATGACATACAGCATACATACTGTAATTCCAAGAAAAGCATTGAGCGTACTTTTTCTATGGGCAAATAACATTCTGTCGGATTCAGGCAAAATGTCCTCAATAACCCCGCCATTATTAAAAATTGCCATATTATACAGATAAATTCCCCGGGCTTCATCCACTTCTTTTATATAGTTGTCACATTGTAGTGTAGTATATATCTTTTCAGCATCCTGTGGATGGTTCCCGATGTGTATAATACTGTGGGCTAAAAGTGCAATACCATGCATTTTTGAACTGTTGGTAATTGCAACTATGATACTGAAAATTCCTGCAGAAAGTATGTATATAAGTACAAAAATATTAACATCTACATTATCCGGTATCCTGAAAAATCTTCCCTTACTGCCGATAAGATAGTTGAAAATTACGAATATTACCAGAAACAGATTGAGGAAGAACAGTATAAGGTGCTGGTTCATTAATGACCATTTATTACGGTCATAAGCCATGGAAAAGATGTTTTTATAGCATACATTACAATGCAGGGGAATGGTGTCTTTATAATAGTTATCATTAAGGTTAAGACCTGTTTTCTCATATTCCCACCGGTAAATCTTGGCAAGCCCACGGAATTCAGAGGGCTTTGTACCCTTTGGAGATGTAAGCATATCGTAATATTCCCTGTATCTCTTATCATTGGTTATTCTGTCAATCAGCATACATATAAGGCATACCATAACCCACAAACCTATAAGAACCGGGAAACTTTGAAAAATAAAAGAAGGAATAAGTGCCAGGGCACAGGAAATGACTACCAGTACCATTCCGGCATGGCGCAGGGAATCCCTTGATTTATCGACCTTGGACTTACTTTTGAATATGGGCGTCATAATCCTTTTTATAAATGAGTTTTCAGAGTAATTGTCAAAATCTTTTTCACTATAGTCATCAATATACATATACATGGTTCTAAGCTCTGCATAATTTAATGAATAAGAGGTCTGGAACAACCAGAATAAAGTAGTCAGAGAGGAATATATAAGTATAATAATGGAATATATGCTTTGTTCTGTAGTTGAAATGGAATTATATTTCGGAATGAAGTTGGGCGCTAAAGCCAGAATAAATTCCACAATAAGCAAAAATACAAGAATTCCTGTATACAGACGGATATGACTATTCTTTTTGCTTAAAAAAAGACTGATTCTATGCTTAAATGAGGATTCAGAGATAGAAACAGGTTCAAAAGATGGCTTTTTCTCCGCTACAAATTTCTGAAGCATTGAATCAAAAGTCTGGCTGTTGAACATTCCATTTAATATTATCCATACAATGTACTCGTAGTCCGAGGTACATATGACGCGGAGTCTGGCATGAAGGATAACGTCATCCTCAAAAACCTTATCAATAAAGTTGCACAAAGCATCCTGTTTTTCCTGCTCAAGATTGTTGGTAAGGGTATTATAGTACAGATACATTTTACCTATATCAATGGAATCGGCAAACTCCAGAACCGGGAAACGGTTGCTGTTATCCTTGGGATTCATAAGTTCTGAAAAGGAATTACGGATATTGGGATAATTCTGGTACGATAAATCGTCATTGGCAAGAAAATATCCTATCTGTGATTCATTAAAGTCTGACGGTGTATATAAATCATCATATATGAGTTCTTTTATAACTGTATTTACACGGTAAGAACCATTCCTGTTTTTCTCAAAATGAAAGTCATATATGTCGCCTAACTGCGTAAAAAAATCTCGTAATACCATATTTCACATCCTGTAATAATCATAATATGATGATTATATCACGGATAAATTAATAGTGTAAAGATTACCGAAAAACGGACTTTTTATGTGCACTAACCAATTCCAGTGCGGTAAATTCCGTGACACAGCTGCCGTTTTGGGATATTTTGATATTACAAAATACGAATGAGGAGCGTTGTAGGAATGATAAATATAGCAATTTGTGATGAAAGCAGGTATTATGCAGATGAACTAAAAAATTATATCTACGGAATTTTGGGAGATAATGTATTTGTTTCAGTTCATGACAATTATTTTTCACTTACGACATATATAGTTGACGAATGTAAAGGAGAAGTTGATGCAGTGTATATCAATACCCGCATCGGAAAAGATGATGGAGTAAAAGTAACATCAAGTCTTAAATCGGATTATCCGTATATCAGATTCGCTTATATGTCGGAAGACATACAGGAGGTAAAACGAATATTCGGCTCAGATCCTTTTTATTTTCTTACAGAACCATATTGCAGGGAGTATATAGAAGATTCTTTATACAAACTTATTAATATGATTAATGAAGATAATGACGAGTCGTTATTTATCAAAAACCGGGAAAAATATGTAAGGATTAAGCTGAAAAACATATATTATGTAGAAAGTGAATTAAGGCTGTTGCACATATATACTAACAGTGGAATGTACACTACATATATGACAATCGAAAGTGTACAGGAAAAACTGAACGGCAATTTCATAAGGTGCCACAGAAGTTATATCGTAAACAGTAGCAAGATAATGAAAATAGAAAAGGACAATATAAAATTATACAATGATAAGGTAATACCTATCAGCAGAAGTCATTATAAAGATCTTACAGAAGATTTCTTTAATAAATTAAGTTAAATTAACTAGGCAAAAATAATAAAATACTTTAAAATGGAAAAAACGATTACATTTATGGAGGTTTTATGACATATTTGCTTATTGTATCATTGATTATTTTTGCCTGCGTATTATTGAGCAGAATATCCGGAAAGCTTGGAATACCAATACTGCTTTCATTTATCGTACTTGGTATGCTTTTTGGTTCAGATGGCATATTCAAGATACATTTTGACGACTATTCTTTTGCTGAGAATATATGTTCTGTAGCATTGATTTTTATTATGTTTTATGGCGGATTCGGTACCAATGTAAGATATGCTAAAAATGTTGCGGTAAGGGCAGTACTTTTATCAACTGTAGGTGTTCTTGTTACCTTTGCGGTTACAGGTGTTTTCTGTCATTTTGCTCTCCGTATGAATCCGGTTGAATCATTTTTAATCGGCGCTTTAATAAGCTCAACGGATGCAGCATCAGTCTTTTCAATACTTCGTTCCAAAAAACTTAATTTAAAATATAATACTGCGTCAATGCTTGAAATAGAAAGCGGAAGCAATGATCCTTGTGCATATATGCTTACGGCAACCATGATAGCCATAGCAAAAGGCGGTGCAAGCGTTAACGGTATTGCCATTCTCATTGTCAGGCAGGTCTTTCTGGGGCTGTTATTCGGTGGCATTATTGCTGTAGTATCTTATTTTATTCTTAAGAAGGCAAGGTTCACCATAGCCGGTTTTGATATGATATTTGTTGTGGGAATAGCCCTTGCCGGATATGCCATACCACAGGCTTTTGGCGGAAATGGTTATTTGAGCGTATACATAGTAGGTATTGTGATTGGTAATATGAAGGATATTTACAATAAAAGAAATCTTGTTAATTTCTTTGATGGAACAACGGGACTTATGCAGGTGCTTATATTTTTCCTGTTGGGACTTTTGTCATTTCCATCAAGAATACCTGCTGTTATCGGGCCTGCACTTCTGACGGGATTGTTTATTATGGTGGTTGCAAGACCTATAGCTGTTTTTCTTGTAATGCTGCCGTTTAAAAGTAAACTTAAACAGATACTTTTAGTAGCTTTTGCAGGTCTTAGGGGAGCGTCGTCCATTGTTTTTGCCATATTTGCGGTGCTGTCCGTTAATACGGATAATGATATTTTTCATTTTGTATTTTTTATCGTATTGTTCTCAATACTTTTTCAGGGCAGCCTTCTTCCTTTCGTTGCCAAAAAACTTGGCATGATTGATACCAAAGCTGATGTAATGAAGACATTTAACGATTACGCCGAGGAAGTCCCGGTACAATTTATACAGGTGGATATTCCCAAAGAACATACCTGGTGCAACAGAAAAATAAAGGACATCATATTGCCGCCACAGACTCTTATAGTGCTTCTTAAAAGAAATGGCGAGAATATAATACCCAACGGAGATACCCTTCTTCTTCCCGAAGATACCCTTATTCTCAGTGCTATTTCACCTGAACAGGTTGACGGAATTACACTTTCGGAAATAGTAATAGACGAGGGCAGCAGGTATTTAGGTAAAAAATTATCTGAGATTCCTAAAAAAGAGGGCTCTCTTGTGGTAATGATAATGCGGAATGACAGCATAGTAATTCCTAACGGAAGCATCAGCCTTGAAGAAGGAGATACGATTGTAGTTATTTAAAGAATTTTTTTACATAAAATGCACATACTAAACTACAAATAATGTAGGGATGGTAGTGTTTTATGGAAATGGAAAGATTGTATGATGCTGTAATTATAGGAGGCGGACCTGCAGGGCTTACCGCCTCTTTGTATCTTGCGAGGGCAGGCTACAGAGTGCTTGTAATGGAGGAAAATAATTTCGGAGGACAGATAGTCATTACCGAGAAGGTTGTTAATTATCCGGGGATATACGAGATAAGCGGTGCAGAACTTACGGGAATTATGAAAAAACAGGGGACACGTTTCGGAGCGGAGTATCTTAAAGCCAAGGTTCTGTCACTTTGTCCTGATAAGGATATTAAGGTTATTAATACGGATAAGGGTGTTTTTTACGCTTTTTCCATACTTATAGCCACAGGGGCACATCCGAGAATGATTGGGTTTCCGGGAGAAGAGGAATATAAGGGTAAAGGAATTGCGTATTGTGCCACCTGTGACGGAATTTTTTTTAAGGACAAGGAGGTATTTGTCATTGGCGGAGGATATGCGGCGGCACAGGAAAGTGTTTTTCTTACCAGGTACGCAAGTCATGTTACGATTATCATGAGGGAAAAAGAGTTTACCTGTCCCGAAAAAGTATCCGCAAAGGCAAAACAGAATGAGAAAATATCAATCCTTTACAATACCAAGGTGTTAGAAGTCAGGGGCGATGAGGAGATGATAAAAAGTATTACCTATTGCAATGACCTGACAGGGGAAAAGACTACTTTTGCACCGGATAACGAAAGATTCGGAGTATTTATATTTGCAGGCTATGAACCTGCCACGGAATTTGTAAGGGATATTATTAAGTTAAACGATAAGGATTATATTGTGACGGACTGTGCTAAAAAGACAAGTATTGACGGTGTATATGCGGCAGGTGACGTATGCGAAAAAAATCTCCGTCAGGTTGTAACGGCGGTGGGGGACGGCGCTACTGCCTCAACGGAGATGGAGAGATATATTTCCGAAATCAAAAAACGTAAATTATGATTTTTTAAAAGTTTTTTTATAAATGATTACCGCGGCGAAAGCTGTTATAAATTCTGTTATCCAGAAGCTGTGCCATACACCTTGGGCACCGATAACCTTATTAAGGATACATGCAAGAAGAAGCATTATGCCTATATACCTTAATATGGAGATAATAAGTGAGCTTATACCTTTTCCGAGAGCTTCAAGTGCACCTGATATGGTGACAGGTATTGAGGAAACGATAAAGCCTATGCTTATTATTCTTATTGCCTGCACCCCGATTGCTATTGTGTCCGGATTGGATGAAAAAATTCCTATCAGCCTGTCCGGTGCAATAAGGCATAGTATGGTTCCGAGAGTCATGACAATGCCGATTATAGAGAGGGAACAGATAAAAATATTACGCACACGTTTATGCTCTCCGGCACCGTAATTAAAGCTGAGAACAGGCCGCATTCCCTGCACAACACCGTTTGCCGTAAGGTATAGGAAGGTCTGCAGCTTGTAATAAGAGCCGAGGACAAGGACATATCCGCCCTGATATACCGATAATATCTTATTAAGTACAAATACCTGAAGTGATGGCAATGCCATATTAAGACCGGCAGGAATACCGATTGAATACAATTTCTTACATATTTTTCCGTCAAAATGCAGTTCCTTGAGAGAAAAACGTACCGGGACGGAAGAGAATGTGTAGAATAAAAAATATGCCAGAAGAGTGACGCACTGGCCTGTAACGGTAGCTATTGCTGCACCTTTAATCCCCATTGCAGGGATAAAGCCGGCACCGAATATGAATAAGGGATCAAGGATTATATTGGTGACACATCCTGCCATCATACAGATCATTGATACTTTCATGCGTCCCACCGCCTGAAAAGTTTTTTCAAAGGTCATGGATATTGATACCGGTATGCAGAATGAGAAAACAACATAAGAATATTGCATTCCCGAAGATATGACATCCTTATTACCGGTAAATAACTTTAAAAAGACAGGAATTGTCGTCAGAAAAAGTACCGTGAGGACAACTCCGTGAATTATATTGAAAAACATTCCGAGGGATGCTGCGGTGTCTGCAGTTTTTTTGTCATTGGCACCCAGGTAAAATGCCACTACGGCATTGATTCCTATACCAAAACCCACGGTAATTGCGGTAAGAACATTCTGCAACGGAAATACAAGTGAAAGTGCTGTCATTGCATCTTCACTGATTTTTGCGACAAAATACCCGTCGACTATGTTATATAAAGCATTTACAAGCATTGAAATTGTCATGGGAAGGGCCATGGAAATAACTAACGGAAGTATTGGTTTTTTCTTCATAAATTCCTGATTCATAAAAATGCCTCCTTGACAATCGTACTATAACAAAGCAAAATGAATAATGTCAATATGAACAACATGTGCTATAATTAGAAACGATACGAAAATAGAAAGAGGACAGGCATGAGTTTATATTTAATTGATTACGAAAACGTAAGAGAAAAAGGCTTTGAGGGAGTAGAAAAGCTGACCGGGAGAGATGAAGTTATTATATTTTACAGTGAATTCATTAAGAATCTGCCATTTCAGATTCATGTGGAATTAATGAATTCCAAAGCAAAATATGAGTATTTTGCCACACATAAGGTTGGCAAGAATTATCTTGATTTCCAGCTTGCCACATTTTTAGGCTACAGAATCGCCCAGGGAGGAACCGGTAATGTTGTAATTATCACAGGGGATACAGGCTTTGACAGTATTGTTGACTTCTGGGAAGAAAGAGGTGTAACAATTTGCAGAAAAAGCTATATATCAGGCAGACCTGAATGTGGAAAGGCACATAAGAGTGCAGTCGTAAAGAATCCGGATACTGTACATAAGAATCAGCCGCAGCCTGTTGAAAGTCCGCTTGCAAAGCCGGACAAAGAGCAGGATGGAGCTTCACAGGTTAAGGCTGCACGCAGGAGAGAACTGATTATTGAGTTCCCTGATAAGTACAAGCATATGATTAGAAGTACGGTTATCGTTCCCGGTTTTACAATCGGCAATTACAATACTATTTACAGTGCAATCATGAAAAGTGAGAATACGCTGGAACTCAACAATAATATTGTAAAAGCATTTGGAACAGAGCTTACAGGCAAGATTTATAAGCAGATTAAAAATGTGTACAGAGTGTATATGCACGATGAATACGGAGTAGATGTATGAGATACGACATAGCAGTTATCGGTACAGGTCCGGCGGGACTTTCGGCAGCCATAAATGCAAAAAACCGGAACCGGAATATAATTATTTTCGGCAAAAAGAATTTATCGGACAAAATAATATCGGCCCATGAAATTAATAACTACCTTGGATTGTATGGAATGACAGGCATGGAAGTAGTAGAAGCATTTAAGAATCATATTGACAGGATGGGTATAGAAATCACTGAGGAAAATGTGATTTCCGTATATCCTATGGACGATTATTTTTCCATACTTTCATCAGACGGAATGTACGAATCATCAACGGTTATACTTGCAACAGGTATTTCTTTTGGCACACCGGTAAAAGGTGAAAAAGAATTTCTTGGAAAAGGAGTCAGTTATTGTGCTACATGTGATGCAATGTTTTATCGTAATAAGACGGTTGCGGTAGCAGGATTTTCCAAGGATAGCGAATCGGAAGCTAAGTTCCTTTCGGAAGTTGCTTCCAAGGTATATTATGTGCCATATACGGACAGCGACCTTTGTGATACAGATAAAATTACGGTGATACACGATAAGATTATTGAAATTACAGGAGAGCAGAAAGTTACGGGAATCAGGCTTAAAGAATCCCGGCTGCAGGTTGACGCAGTTTTTATACTGAGAGATTGTATTGCTCCGGACAGGCTTATTCCAGGACTTGAGATTGAGAATAACCATGTATGCACAGACAGAAAGATGCGTACCAATATCCAGGGCTGTTTTGCCGCCGGAGATATTACCGGAACACCTTACCAGTATATCAAATCCGCAGGAGAAGGCAACGTAGCTGCGTTGTCGGCAGTTGAATATTTAAGTAAAAAATGATTACAGGAGAATATGATGGGAAACAATCGTAGAAGAAAGAAAAAGAGCAGGACAGGTCTTTACATCTGCTTAACATTTATAATATTATTTTTTTTGGTAATAGTTACGCTCGCGATAATGGTACTGCTAAGGCTTAATAAATTGGATAAGAAGGACGATACGGTTTTGACAGCAAAGACAACAGCGTCATCCGAGGCCGTTACAACAATACCTGTGACATCCGAGGAGACCACTACGGAATACGAGGTTACGATAGGCAGCAAAGTTGTAAAGAGCACGGATGAGGAACTGGATTTAAGCGGGATGACTTTTGATGGTACAGATTCACTTATAGCGTCATTATCAAAGCTTCCTTCATTAAAACATGTGGATTTATGCGATTCCAACCTCACCAATGAACAGATGGAGATCCTGCAGGCAAAATTTCCGGACATAAAATTTGTATGGAAGGTTACGCTTGGACTTTGGACCATAAGAACCGATACGGTTGCTTTTTCCACTTTAAAAGACGGTTCTATTACATACAGACTTACCAATGATGATTGCAAAGTGCTTAAGTATTGTACAGATATGGTAGCCCTTGATATAGGACATAACAAGGTTACGGACATATCCTTTTTACAGTATATGCCTGATTTAAGAATTCTTATTCTTGTGGACAACTGGGACGGAGATACTTCCGACCATTATCTCAGCGATTTATCATATGTAAAATACTGTAAAAAACTTATGTATCTTGAGTTTTTTGTAGGAGATGTGACAGATCTTAGTGTACTTGCTGATTTAAATGAAATGGTTGACCTTAACATAAGTTACAATCCGGTAAGTGACATTACGCCATTACTTAATTATCCTAAACTTGAAAGACTTTTTCTTGAGCATACCAATGTATCTGAGGCAGACTATGAACTTTTGAAAAAAACATATCCTGATGCACAGATTGTACTTTACGGAGAGGGCTCTGTTGACCAGGGCTGGAGAACACATCCCAGATATTACGCAATGAAGGATATGTATGTTAAAAATTACGTTAATGATTTGTTTAAATAGGTAGCATATTGGAGGATATATGGACAACAATGTTGAAAATAACATAAATTCGGAATTTAACGGACTTACTGCTGCGGAAGTCAATGCGAGGATTGAAGCAGGTAAAATTAATATTGCGGATGACAGTTCCGACAGAACAACGGGAAAGATAATCCGTGATAATCTTTTGACATATTTTAACCTTATATTTCTTGTTATAACGGTACTTTTATGTATCGCCGGAGCATTCAGGGATTTAACATTTCTTCCTATCATAATCGGTAATATTTTAATAGGAATTGTCCAGGAACTTCGTGCAAAAAAGACTCTGGATAAAATGAAAATACTTAACGCCGGACACGCTGTTGTTATAAGAGGGGGCAAAAGACAAAAGGTAACGGCGGAAGAACTTGTTATAGATGATCTTATATGGCTTTCTTCGGGAGATGCCATATGTGCCGATTCTGTTGTAGTTTCAGGTGAAATAACCGTTAACGAATCAATGCTTACAGGTGAGGCAGACGGAATAGTTAAGAAAGAAAATGAAGAACTCCTGTCAGGAAGTTTTGTTGTATCAGGCGAAGGCTATGCCAGACTTACAAGGGTCGGTAACGATTCATACATTTCCAAGCTCACTAATGAAGCCAAAGCTTTGAAAAAAGGCGAAGAGTCGGAAATGATACGTTCTATCAATATGTTTGTTAAGGTTATAGGTATTATTATAATACCTATGAGTGTTATCCTTTTTGTGCAGGCATTCGTATTCCGCAATGCATCTTTCAGAACGAGCATAACGTCAATGGTTGCCTCAATAATCGGTCTTATTCCGGAGGGACTTTATCTTCTCACGACGCTGGCACTTGCAGTCAGTATGATGAAACTTGCTAAGGATAAAGTGCTTTTACATGATATGAAGAGTATTGAATCCCTTGCCAGGGTAGATGTACTTTGCGTTGATAAGACAGGAACAATAACCAAGCCGGAGATGACAGTAACTGAAATTGTATCCTGTGATGATTCAATGAATGAGGTTTTTGCAGATTATGTTATGTCATCAATCGATAATAACGCAACAGCGGTGGCATTAAAGAAATATCTCAATGACAATAATGTTGTGAACGGCAAAAGGACAGCATCAAAAGTGTATCCATTTAATTCAACCGTAAAATACGGTGCAATGGCATTTAACGGTGACTATTATGTGCTTGGCGCTCCTGAGTTCATAATTAAAACAGGATTTAATAATTTAAAAGACGATATCAGCCAATATACAACTAAGGGCTACAGGGTAATTGTACTTGCAAAAGCCGAAAGCCTGACAAGGGACGGTGTCATTGACGGTGAGATACTTCCGTTAGGATTTGTTGTACTTGCAAACGAGATAAGAGATAACGCTGTGGAGACTTTTACTTATTTCAAGGAACAGGGTGTTGCAATCAAAGTTATATCAGGTGATAACCCTGCGACCGTATCAGAAGTCGCAAGACAGGCGGGAATAGAAAACGCGGAAAAGTATGTTGATGCATCCACTCTCACCGATAATCTGATGATTTCAGAGGCAATTGCCAAATATACGGTGTTTGGCAGGGTTACGCCTAAACAGAAACAGCAGTTTGTTAAAGCTCTTAAAATGCAGGGACATACTGTTGCAATGACCGGTGACGGTGTAAATGATATCCTTGCCTTGAAAGATGCTGACTGCAGTGTTGCAATGGCATCGGGAAGCGAAGCTACAGCCCAGGCGGCACAGATTGTACTCCTTGATTCGGATTTTTCAAGAATGCCTGAAATTGTTCTTGAAGGACGAAGGGTTGTTAATAATGTGCAGCGTTCCGCAAGTCTTTTCCTTGTAAAAAATCTATTTTCATTATTGCTGACGATATTTTCTACGGTATTGATGATTTCATATCCGTTAATGCCATCGCAGGTATCGTTAATAAGTATGTTTACAATTGGTATTCCGGGATTTTTACTTGCACTTGAACCTAACAAATCAAGAATTAAAGGCCATTTCCTTGGAAATGTGCTGTTAAAGGCATTGCCCGCCGGATTAACGGATTTCTTTGCGGTATCGGCACTTGTTATATGCGGACATGTTTTTAATATCCCATCTACGGATATAGCTACTGCCTCAACATTGCTGATTGCCGTTGTTGGTTTCATGATTATGATTAAAATAAGCCATCCGTTTAACAAATTCAAATACGGAATACTTGCACTTAATATCTTCGGACTTATTTTCTGCGGATTGTTCCTTGACAATCTCTTTGCAATGAGCGATATGTCCAATATATGTATTTTGCTAACGATTGTATTTGGGTTTGCGGCTGAATCAATGTTCAGATATATAACAATTTTTGTGGAATTTATACAGAACAGAATGAGAAAGAAGAAAAATGCTTTACGATAAAGACATAAGAGAGCCGTTGTTTATGTATTTTGAAGAGAAATACGGTAAGACCCGTGTGTTTGAGGAAAAACGCATGGGTAATTCAAGGGCGGACATATTAATAATTACAGAAAAAGATTTTATCGGCATCGAAATAAAAAGCGATGCCGATACTTATGCAAGACTGTCCGGGCAGGTTAAGGATTATGACCGCTATTGTGACTACAACTATGTGGTTGTAGGCAGCACCCACGGAACGCATATAGGTGAACATGTGCCTGAATACTGGGGAATTATAACCGTCGAAGAGACAGAAAAAGGTGTTGATTTCTACGAACTCAGGGCACCGTCTAAAAACCCTGAGGGGAGGATAGACAACAAACTTGCTATCTTATGGCGTCAGGAAATGGCACATATCCAGAAACTTAACAATATGCACGAATACAAGAGGGAGAGCAAGGCTTTTGTGGCTTCAAAGATACTTGAAAAAGTTCCGCATGACATACTTGAAAAACAGATATGTGATGAACTGTTTGAAAGGGATTATACAACAATAGCAGAGTCGATAGCCAGATACAGGGAAGAAAACGGACTTCATAAAAGAAGAAAAAAACGTATTTCAAAACGATATAAAATTAAATAAATTGTATTAAAAAATGTTGAAAATTTAACCGTATTATGTTAAAATTATACTATATTTGCAAAAGAAAGGAGACATGATATGAATATAGCAATACAGTGCTGCAGCTTGCTGGTTCTTATAGTGATTATGTATTTATATCTGAGTTGTAAAAAGGTATTTCTTAATTCGGAATTCGCTTTTTTTAACTTGCTATGTTCTACCGTTCTTTGTGTATTTATGGATATTATATCCATAGTTTTGATGAGTAAGTATGATTATTTCGGAAGAGGGATCGTAAACGGAGTAGCTAAGTTTTATCTTATTACAGTGGTTTATGTTGCCGTATGTTGTCTCATGTACATTATAAGTAATGTATACGACAAGGGAGACAAGCTTAAAATTTCAAGATTGGCAGTGTATGGATGCTTTGCAATTGTATGTATAGGTATATGTGTTGCGCCTATTGAATTCGTATCAGATGGGAAGGTGGTATATTCAAAGGGCTTGAGTCTTTATGTATCATATGTTTTCCTGTGTATATTCACTCTTCATTCGGCAGCACTGCTTGCTAAATACAGCAGGGTGCTTAATAAAGACAGAGTTAAGGTTATGAGCCTCTGGATTATATTATGGATAGCCGTATGTGTTGTACAGGCATTTTACAAAAAACAGCTTATCGTAAGCTTTGCGATTACACTGGGTATGCTTGTGGTATACATAAGACTTGAGAATCCGGAATCGGCACTTGACAGGGAAACCGGACTTTTTAACCAGAATACTTTCGGCCCGTATGTAAGCCAGCGTTTCCGTAACGGTGAACGTTTTTCACTCATAATGGTAACTTTTGATGATTTTAATAAAGCACCGGTATCCGGGACTATCAGATGTAAGAAAGAGATAATCAATCTTTTTAAGGATATACCGAATACTTTTGCCTTTAAGACGAATGAAAATGACATATATATCTTATATAAACATTCCGAAGAAGCGGAAAAGATGTTTGAGCTCCTCAGAAGAAGATTTATTCTTTATGGGGATAAAGAATTCCGGCCATACATATCTTATATGCCATATTCTGCCATAACTGATAATATTGATGATATGCTTCATATGTTCAGACAGGCGAACAGAAGTAATGAGATGTTGGAACACCACTGCATTATTATAGATAAAGCATTCAGGGACAGAATGATGGAAGTACAGAAAATCGAAAAGATGGTTAATGACGCTATTGAGAATAACAGGATAGAAGTTTATTACCAGCCAATATATTCCACCGAGAAGCATATCTTTACATCTGCGGAAGCACTTGTGAGAATAAGGGATGACAAAGGAAAAATTATCCCGCCCGCAACATTTATCGAGATTGCGGAACGTAATGGTACGATTCTTAAGCTTGGTGAGATTATTTTTGACAATGTCTGTACTTTTATTGAGACAAGTGATGTGCTTCAATACGGACTGGAATATATTGAAGTCAACTTATCCGTAGTCCAGTGTGAACATGAAGATCTGGCCAAAGAATTTATTGAAATTATGCGTAAGCATAATATATCAGGCGAGACGATTAATCTTGAAATTACAGAAACGGCCACACTTGCTTCAAAGAAGAAACTTATTGCCAATATGATTGCCCTTAGGAATTACGGCGTGGGATTTTCACTGGATGATTTTGGTACGGGTCAGAGTAATCTTAATTACATAGTGGACATGCCTGTGGATATTGTTAAATTTGATAAAGAAATGACCACGGCGTACTTTGAAAGTACAAAAGCCAAATATGTAATGGATGCGGCAATGCACATGATTCACGGCATGAAGCTTGATATTGTTTCAGAGGGTGTTGAGACTGCGGAACAGCTTGATACCATGGAAGAACTTGGAATACAGTATATACAGGGATATTATTTTTCAAAGCCGTTATCACAGAATGAATATCTTGAGTTTATTCACAAAAATAATAAAGATTATTATGAACAACATAATAAACAATAATTACTTGACAAGGTTATTTATAGCATATAAAATAACCTTGTTTTGTTTTATCTAAATATTTTTAGATAATTATTTTAAATTATTTTTTAGGAGAATTTTAAAAATGGTATTTAACAAAGTTAAAGAAATTATTAATGACACATTAAGCTGCGGAGAAGACATCATTACAATGGATGCTGTTCTTATAGATGATTTAGGAGCAGATTCTTTAGATGCTGTAGAATTATGTATGACAATCGAAGAGGCTTTTGATATAACAATTCCTGAAGACAAGATTGCTGACCTTAAGACAGTTAAGGATATAGTAGAATTTGTAGAAAGCCAGATTTAGGAGATTGCATTATGGTAGGAATAAAGGTAGTTTCTACAGGACATGCGGTACCTGATAAGGTTGTTACCAATGACGATCTTAGCAGAGTTGTGGATACCAACGATGAATGGATATATTCAAAGACAGGTATCAAAGAGAGGCATTTCTGTGAAAATGAGACTAACTGGGAACTCGCACTTAAAGCGGCAGATATTGCAATAGAACGTGCAGGAATAGATAAGAGTGAAATAGGTATGCTCATAGTAGCAACATTTACTCCTGACTATGCTACACCTTCAATTGCCTGTGTATTGCATGAAAAAATGGGACTTAGAACGGATATTCCGTCTTTTGACCTTAATGCTGCGTGTGCAGGATATGTATACGGACTTAAAGTCGCAGCATCACTTCTTCAGAGCAGTAAAGAGAGATATGCTCTTGTTATTGGAAGCGAACAGATTTCCACCCGTCTTGACATGGAGGACAGAAATACATGTGTGCTTTTTGGCGATGGAGCAGGAGCTACCGTTATAGAGCTTAAGGAAGGCACTGAATTATACTCTGTATGGGGTTCGGAAGGACTTACCGATGTACTCGGATGTACAGGACAGAATATGGGCAAGGCACATATTTTCATGGATGGACAGAAGACATTCAAAAATGCTGTAAAGCGTATGGGAAGTGCGGCAGCGGAGGTGCTTGAACAGTCAGGTTATACAATGGATGATATAGATTATGTTGTGTGCCATCAGGCTAACGAAAGAATCATAGATGCTGTAGTTAAGAGAATGGACATCCCTGAGGAAAAGGTTGTTAAGGTTATTGCCAGATATGGCAATACATCAGCAGCGTCAATTCCTATTACATTGGATGATATGTACGAGCAGGGAATGCTTGAAAAAGGAAATAGAATTCTACTGGCTACGTTTGGAGCAGGTTTTACCTGGGCAAGTATGATTGTGGAAATCTGATGAGGATTACAGAAAGGAAACGATGATGAGACGAGTAGTTATTACCGGTGTAGGTGCTGTAACTCCTATTGGCAATACGGTTAAAGAAATGTGGGCCGGAGTCAGGGAAGGAAAATGCGGCATTGATAAAATAACAAAATATGATATTTCCAACAGAAAGGTTAAGGTAGCCGCTGAGGTTAAGAATCTTCCTGTTGAAGAACTTGTAGATAAACATGATTTAAGAAAAATGGATCTTTTCTGTACTTTTGCTATGATAGCAGCAGATGAAGCCATTGCTGATTCCGGACTTTCTTTTGAAGGCGAAGAAGATAAATGCGGAGTAATCGTGTCAAGCGGTATTGGTGGTATTTCTACCATAGAGAAGGAATATTCAAAAGGTCTTGAAAAAGGCTTTGACAGAGTATCACCATATTTTATACCATCTGTAATTACCAATATGGCAGCAGGAAGAATAGCAATAAAGCACAATCTTCAGGGAATGTGCTCGTGCGTTGTAACTGCCTGTGCCGGAGGAACAAATGCTGTAGGCGACAGCTTCAGACAGATTCGTGACGGTTATGCCGATGTTATGGTATGCGGCGGAGCCGAAGCCGGAATTACCGAAATTTCCGTAGGCGGTTTTACAACATCCAAAGCATTGTGCCAGTCGGAAGACCCTATGAGAGCATCTATTCCTTTTGATAAGGAAAGAAGCGGATTTGTAATGGGCGAGGGAGCAGGTATACTTGTACTTGAGGAACTTGACCACGCATTAAAGAGAAATGCAAAAATTTATGCCGAAGTTGTAGGATACGGAGCTAATTGTGATGCACATCACATTACTGCACCTACAGAAGACGGAAGAGGCGCTGCAAAATGTATGCAGATTGCAATGAAAGATGCAGGTATTACAGCTGATAAAATTACATATATTAATGCACATGGAACATCAACACCGATGAATGATAAGGTTGAGACAATGGCTGTGAAGACTGCTTTCGGTGATGCGGCAAAGACTGTAATGATGAGTTCAACCAAATCAATGACAGGACATCTTCTTGGTGCAAGCGGAGCTGTTGAAGCAATCATAACAGCACTTGCAGTTAAAGAAGGATATGTACCTGCTACCATTAATTACAGAACACCGGATGAACTTTGTGACCTTGATATTGTGCCTAATGAAGGAAGAAACTGCGATATAGAATATGCTATGTCCAATTCCCTCGGATTCGGCGGACATAATGCCAGTATTATTATTAAAAAATATTGATGGAGTATCAGCGTGGTAAATGAAGCACTTGAAAACGTATATACAAAGTTTAAACTGCATTTTTACAAATCTTTTTTTGAAAAGATTCAGAACAGGGAAACTTCTCTGACAACAGTTGAGACTTACTGTATTGAAATAATAGCAGCAATGGGTAATCCCACGGTAAGCGAGTTTGCCTCGTTTATACAGATTTCATCCCCTAATGCAGCATATAAAATCAATTCCCTTGTTAAAAAAGGATATCTGAGAAAAATTCAATCGGAATCTGACAGGAGGGAATATCATCTTGAAGTAACGAAAAAATATCTTGATTATTATAATCTGAGTTCGGGATATGTTTCCAAGGTTGCGGACAGGATGAAGGAAGAGTTTTCGCAGGAAGAACTAATGTTGCTCGAAAAAATTTTAAAGAAAACCTCGGATGAACTTATGCCTGAGGTAAATATTGATAAAGTGGCTCTGTGATTATCATGGAGCCATTCTTGCGTTGAATATTATTTTAATTTGTATTACAATAGTAAAAAATCAGGAGGTGCTGTTTTGGCTACTGTTAAAAGAAAAGGACATTTGAATGTAAAAAGGGTGGTTATAACCGCACTTGTTTTTATACTGATTATTGCAGGAATAGTTACACTTATATGTATAAATAAAAATAAAAAAGGCAAAAATTCAGAGAATACCAATGAACCATCTGTCAATCGTAATGATTATATTAAAGACGGAGAATATATTAAAATTACCACGGATGACTGCAGTCTTTATGTAGGAACCACACTTACTTTAAGCATTGAGGGAAGTGATGATAAGGTTTTACAGTCCGTTGCATTTAAAAGCTCGGATAAAGATATAGTATCTGTAGATGAAAAAGGAAATGTAAGAGTGAATGGCACAGGAACCGCAATTATAACGGCAACCTCGGGATTGCTGACAGATTCGGTTGTTATTGCAGGCATAGACAAAGAGACGGTTACTGATACCGGCAATGGACCTGTATCAGAACCTGCACTGCCGGTTTATATACCTGACGGAAACGGCGGGGTGGTACCTAAAGAGACAAAGGCACCTGAGAATGACAATAATGACAATACATCACAGGAGACAACTGCTACAGTAGAAAGGGAGACAGGATCGGGAACAAATATACCGGATGTGATACCTACCAATCCTGACAGAACCGAAGAAACAGAGTCCGAAGATAATTACAAAGACATACTTATGAATACAATTACTTCACTTGGATATAAGAGATATAAGCAGGATATGGATTTTGCATATATATATGAAGAAGACGGAAATTATCTGGGAGAAGTCATAATAGATGACAATCAGGTCCAGATATATGTGCAGACAAGAACTATGGGATTTGACAATGCCTTGATTGAGCTGATAAAATGTGTGTGCGGCAATGAAAGCAATAATGTTTTCAGAGCATTTACAGAGGCACAGGACAACAAAACAATTATTGCAAATGGCCATACGATAAGAATACGTCCGGCATCAGACAGCGGACATTCAAAATTAATAATTTCGTATTAATTTTGTATTCGTAATTTAACAAAGGGTATGATATAATCCTTTTTAAGACTTGAATCAGGAGCAAAAGCATGATTAATAAAAGAAAGGTGCGTCTTATGGCACGTACGGCAATGTACCTTAAGCATGAAGGCACCGAAGATATTCCTAAATCCAAATATTACAGAAAAGATTATGTGTCACTTCATATGTGGCTTACGGCTATAGCAGTTACAATAGCATATTTTTTACTTCTTATACTTATTGCATGCTGTAATTTTGAAAGTCTCATTAACAGACTTACAACAATGAACTATACAGTTCTGCTTGTAGTTATTATTCTGGGATATATAGCCATGATGCTTATTTTTATGTTTATTGCATATTTTGTTTATTCATACAGATATACGGAATCCGAGAACGGCATCAAGGTATATCAGAACAGACTTGCCAGGATTTATAAACTTAACAAGGAAGATATGAAGAAGATAAAGTAGGAGGACGGTATGGCTTTTGTTAAGAATTTACTAATAATTAAAGAAAAACTGCTTGCGTTTTACGGCAGGTTCAGCACATATATTAATCTTGTGATGAAGTTTCTTCTCGCACTTTTTTCGTTTTTGTTAATCGGCAAGGCGATAGGAACACATGATATACTGGCTAATCCGCTTATATGTTTTGCCATAGCGGTTATGTGTGCTTTTGTGCCGGTAAGTGTTACGGTAATATGCGCTACGGTGCTTGCACTTATACATCTTTTCGGGATGTCTATGGAACTTGCGGCAATAGCAACGATTGTAGTGCTTATAGTGTATCTTCTGTATTTCAGGTTTGCACCTAAGACAGGAATACTTTTAATTCTTACACCGCTTTTATTTTACATCAAAATACCATATATTATTCCGGTAATTGCTGCACTTACCGTAGGTATGACGGGAATTGTGCCGGTTGTGTGTGGAATATTTATGTATTATATGATAAATTTTGCGTCAAGGTATTCTACGGCAATATCTTCCATGGATGCCGACAGCGCCGTCCAGAACATAACTTTTATTTTTAATAATATACTTAATAACAAAGAACTTATTATTACAATTGTATCATTTTCAATAGCGATACTTATGATATATCTTATAAAGAGACTGTCCGTAAATTATTCCTGGATTATCGGAATTGTTGCAGGATGTTTTACGAATGCAGTTATTCTCATCGTGTCATTTTCACTGTTATCGATAAAGACTAATGTATTATTTGTTGTAATAGGAACAGTTTTAGCCATAGTTATCGGACTTTTGCTGCATCTTTTCATATTTTCTGTGGATTATACGGCAACTGAATACGTGCAGTTTGAGGATAATGACTATTATTACTATGTAAAGGCAGTCCCTAAGGTATCGGTTACGGAAAGAGACATTACCGTTAAGAAAATCAACTCAAGAGACAAGGGATACATTCATACAGAAAGTTTTGAAGAGGATCAGGAAGACAGATAGCAATAGAATGGAAGTGAAATAATGAGTGCCATATCAAATTTTATTGAAGAATATATATCCAATATATATATTCCCAGAACATTAAGGGTTTCCAATATTTTTGAAATAATTATACTTGCAATAATTCTTTATGAATTTATGGCATGGGTTAAGACAACAAGGGCATTTGCTCTTTTAAAAGGCATTATTGTAATTCTTGTATTTCTGATTATTGCCTATATTTTTGATTTCACGACCATACTCTGGATAGCAGGCAAGGTAATTAATATAGCAATTATAGCAGTTGTGGTTATATTCCAGCCGGAACTCAGAAAAGCACTGGAACAACTGGGACAGAAAAAATACTTCAAAAGTATTCTTCCTTTTACCGAGAAAAAGGATAAAGGCGAGCGGTTCAGCGACAAGACAGTCAATGAGCTTGTGAGGGCATGTTTTGAACTTGCAAAAAATAAAACAGGGGCACTTATCGTAATAGAACAGGATATCCTGCTTACAGATTACGAAAAGACGGGTATTCCTGTGGATGGCATTGTTACAAGCCAGCTTCTTATCAATATTTTTGAACATAATACACCCCTCCATGATGGAGCGGTTATTGTCCGTGGCGACAGAATTGTGTCAGCTACATGTTATCTTCCGTTATCCGACAATATGCAGATAAGCAAGGAACTGGGAACGAGACACAGAGCTGCTGTGGGTATTTCTGAGGTTACGGATACCATGACTCTTGTGGTTTCAGAAGAGACAGGAAATGTATCCATTGCAATAGCAGGTGAGCTTATAAGAGCAGTGGACCAGGATTACCTTAAAAAGAAACTTACTTTTATCCAGAAAAAATCAATAGATGTAAAACGTTACAAACTTTGGAAGAAGGGGGCATCGGATAATGAAAAGCGTTAAAGAATTCAAATTCAAAGACCTGATTCTTCATAATTTTGCCCTGAAGATTCTTGCTGTTGTTCTGGCAGTAATAATATGGGTGGCTATTGTTAATATAGATAATCCCAGCAGAACCACTATGATATCTGGAATACAGGTGGTATTCCTCAATGAAGATACATTAGGACAGAAAGGGTATACTTATTCGGTCCAGAGCGGCTCTGTAATCAGTATTTCGGTCAAAGCACCACAGTCAATAGCAGAGAGTCTTGAAGCATCGGATTTTTATGCTTATGCCGATTTCAGTGAGCTTTCACCCGAATCAGACAAAGCCAAGATATATGTCAGGTGTGAGAAAAGCGAAGTTGTAAACCAGATAGATATTGTTTCCATAAGAAATGAATATGTAAGTCTTTCAATAGACAATAAATTATCTAAAGATATTACCATTGAATCATCATATACCGGAGAGCCGGCAGATGGATATGTTGTGGGAGAGTGCTATGTAGCACCTGATACGGTTACTGTTTCCGGGGCAGAAAGCGTTGTTAGCAGAATTAAGACTGCCAAGGTTACTTATGATGTTTCTAATCTGAAACAGAGCATTTCTGAAGATGCAAAAATAGTATTCTATGATGAGAACGGTATGGAAGTTAAGAGCGATTTACTTACCCTGAACAGAACTACAGGGCGTATCAATATAGACATAATTCCGACTAAATGGGTTGACGTTAATTATGCTGTAAACGGAGAACCGGCAGATGGATATGTGGTATCGGAAAGCAAGGGTTCATTGGATAAAGTCCAGGTTGCGGCTGCCAAAGATGTTCTTGACGGAATTACATCCATTGATATTCCGGCCGATGTACTTTCAACAGAAGGAATCAGTGAGAATACAACACTTACAGTGCCTCTTGGGGTATACCTTCCAAGCGGCTGCAGGATTGTATCTTCCGAAAGTACACTTAAGGTAGATATTACAGTTTTAAGAAAAGCAGAAATTGACTACCTTTACAGTGATATTTCTCTTACCGATACGAACAGTAATTACGATTATAAGATTGTAAGCGACAGCGATAATTTCAAAATTACGATAACAGGTGACAAAGATGTAGTCGATACGATAAGGTCAGGCAGCCTTGGCATAACAGCATCAATGGCGGGCAGGAAACCGGGTAAATACACCATAAGACTTAATATCAAAAAAAGTACCGATTACAATATCGAAGGAAATTACGATATAACCGTTGAAGTAACGGAAAAGACTGAGCAGCCTACAACACCTTCGGGTAATATATCGGAAAGCACACATGACAGCTCAAATGACAATAATAATTAAATTGAAAGTGGAGTAAAGAAATGGCAAGATTATTTGGAACAGACGGAGTCAGAGGCGTAGCTAACAAGGAACTTACAGTTGAACTTGCAATGAACCTTGGTAAGGCAGGAGCCTATGTCCTGACAAAAGAAAATTCGCACAAGGCGACTATACTTGTTGGGTGTGATACAAGAATATCGGGAGATATGTTAGCTAATGCCTTAATGGCAGGTATATGCTCAGTTGGAGCCAATGCTATATATGCAGGAGTTATACCTACACCGGCTATTGCATATCTTACGAGAAAATATAACTGTGATGCAGGTGTAGTTGTATCAGCTTCACATAATCCGGCTGAATATAACGGAATTAAATTCTTTGGCGGCACAGGCTATAAGTTGTCAGACCAGTTGGAAGATGAGATAGAAGAATACATAAGAGTTAACCTTGCAGAGTTTCCTATGCCTTTAGGAGGAGATGTGGGACGCATTACATACCTTGATAAAGCTAAAGACGATTATGTTAAGTTTGCCACAGATCTCTTTGATATGGATTTATCCGGTCTTAAGATAGTTGTTGACACGGCGGAGGGCGCATCTTATTATACAGCCGAAAAAGCACTCAGAAAGTTATCGGCTGACCCTTTGGTAATCCACAACAATCCGGATGGTGTGAATATTAACAGAAATTGCGGTTCCACACATCTTGAGGAACTTAAGAAAACCGTTATTGAGAATGGCGCCGATATTGGTATTGCATTTGACGGCGATGCCGACAGAATGTTAGCTGTTGATGAAAAAGGCAATGTGGTAGATGGCGATCAGGTAATGGCAATATGCGGATTATATATGAAAAATAAGGGAACACTTAAAAAGAATACAATTACGGCTACGGTTATGAGCAATCTCGGATTTTTCCAGATGGGTGAACGAGAGAATATTAACATAGAGCAGACCAAGGTGGGCGACAGATATGTTCTTGAGCGTATGCTTAAAGAAGGTTATAATCTCGGAGGAGAACAGTCGGGACATATTATTTTCCTTGATGAAAACACAACCGGGGACGGACTTATCAGTGCTTTACACCTTTTAGAAGTAATGGTTAATACCGGTAAGAAACTTTCAGAACTTGCTTCTGTAATGACCGTTCTTCCACAGGCACTTGTTAATGCAAAGGTAGCCAACAGAAAGAAAGAATATTATCTTGATAATAAAATTATTGCAGATGCCATTAAAGCATTTGAAAATAAATTTTCAGGCGAAGGCAGGGTACTTATAAGGCCTTCGGGAACAGAACCTCTTATAAGAGTTATGATTGAAGGCAAAGATATTGAACTTATCAGTAAGGAAGCAGAGAAACTTGCGGCACTTATAGAGGAAAATTTAGGAGAATAATTATGGTTGATGTGGTTATTCCGTTATACAGACCGGATGCCGGAACAGGAATACTTTTAAGACGTCTTTTAAAACAGGATTATGAAATTAACAGAATAATACTGATTAATACAAAAAAAGAATATTTTAATGAAGAACTTCTTTTTGATCCGGTAATAGAGGTGCACCATATTACAAAGCCTGAATTTGACCATGGTGCAACAAGGCATATGGGTATGGAATTATCCGATGCGGATTATGTCTTATTCCTTACAATGGATGCCATACCAGCCGACACACACCTTATTTCAAGCCTTGTAAAGTGCTTTGAACATAGGGGCAGCAAAGGAGAACCTGTTGCTGTGGCTTATGGCAGGCAGCTTGCTTCAAAGAAAGCTTCGTTTGAAGAAAAATATACAAGAAATTATAATTACCCTCCACAGGGAAGAATTAAGACGATTGATGACATTAAAGAGCTTGGGATTAAGACTTACTTCTGTTCGGATGTATGTGCCATGTATGACAGGGCGGCATATTTTAGTAACGGTGGTTTTCCTGAGAAAATCATCTTTAATGAGGATATGGTATATGCCTCAAAAGCAATGAAAAAAGGATATGCAGTCGAATACTGTGCTAAGGCAAGAGTATATCATTCCCATAATTACAGTTTCAGGGAGCAGTTCAGACGTAATTTTGATATGGGCGTATCCCAGAAGGATTATGAAGAAGTTTTTTCCGGGATAAAGTCGGAAAACGAAGGAATTAAGATGGTAGTGTCTGCGGCAGAATATATGATGGATAACGGACACTGGTATGACATACCCCATCTGTTTATTAACAGTGCGGCCAAGTATACAGGTTACAGACTGGGTAAAATGTATAAGCATCTTGGCAAAAAAATAATTTTAAAACTTACATCAAATAAAGAATATTGGGAAAGTCTGGAAGAGTGATATTGTGATAAAAAGTAATCAGCGTCAACTGAATATTTTACATGTAGTAATGGATGCCATAATAATGATTGTGGCTTATTTTGCTGCGTGGGCTATTAAATTTGGTGAGGCTTTTCTTAACAGCAGCGACCATTCCATGTATGGAGTGTATGTTGTTGCACTGATTGTAATAGTTCCGTCTTTTCTCATTCTGTACAGCATGTTCGGGTTATATACGCCTAAGAGGATGCATGGACAGAAATATGAAATGTTTAATATTTTCAAGGCCAATACGGTGGGCGTTGTATCGTGGATATTAATTTTATACATGGCACATCTTGAACATTTTTCAAGAGAAATGATATTTATATTCTTAGGGATAAATATTTTTCTTGAACTGCTTGCAAGAGTAGGCTTAAGAATGTTTTTACGCCACATAAGGAAGAAAGGCTTTAATCAGAAACATGTCCTTATGATTGGATACAGCAGGGCTGCGGAAGGATACATTGACAGAATTAAAGCATATCCTCAATGGGGATATCATGTAGTAGGTATTCTTGATGACAACGTGGAAGCAGGAACAAAATACCGTGGCATTGAGGTGATTGGTAAAATAGAAGAGCTGGAAAGGGTTATTGATGCAAATGACCTTGATGAGATTGTAATTACCCTCAGTATCGAAGAGTATGGCAAACTTGAAAAAATAGTGGCAAAATGTGAAAAATGCGGTATTCACACCAAGTTTATACCGGATTACAACAACATAATACCTACAAGAGCATATATTGAGGATGTTCAGGGACTTCCTGTAATCAATATAAGAAGAGTACCTTTAAGCGGACTTTTCAACAGATTTATAAAAAGATTTGCGGATATTGTATTAGCGGTACTTGCACTTATTATTTTTTCTCCTATAATGTTAATTGTAGCTGTGCTTGTAAAGACAACTTCAAAAGGACCTGTTATATATAAACAGGAAAGAGTAGGACTTCACAATAAGACATTTAAGATGTATAAATTCAGGTCGATGATTGACAGCTGTGATGGCAGTGATAAGAAAAAATGGACCACACAGGATGATCCGAGGGTAACCAAAGTAGGTAAATTCATCAGAAAAACAAGTCTGGATGAATTACCACAGTTTGTTAATGTCATAAAAGGTGACATGAGCATTGTGGGACCAAGACCGGAAAGACCTTATTATGTGGACAAGTTTAAGGAAGAAATTCCCCGTTATATGATAAAACACCAGGTCAGACCGGGTATTACGGGATGGGCACAGGTTAACGGATACAGAGGTGACACTTCTATTTACAAGAGAATTGAATGCGACCTTTATTATATTGAAAACTGGACCGTTTTGTTTGACATAAAAATTTTATTCTTTACGGTTTTCAAAGGATTTATTAATAAGAATGCCTACTAGGCATGGAGGAAATTAAATTATTATGGCTAAGTATAAAGATTTCGATGATGAGATTATATTTGATAGCGGGAGCAGTAATCCCGTAAAAAGTGTCAGAAATAAGAAAAAAAAGAAAAAAACATGGATACTTGTAGTCGTACTCGTTGTTGAATTTATATTAATAGTGGGGCTTTTAGGTGTATTGTATGTGGTTGATAAATTATCCAACATTAAAAGAACACCGCTTAATGAGGACCTTATTGTTATTAATCCGGATATAGACAACGATACTACCGAAAAATTAAAAGGTTATACCAACATACTTTTACTTGGTACCGATTCAAGAGACAATTCCACCGACGGACTTGATAAAGTGGGTGAGAATCATACAGATGCGATGCTTGTTGCAAGTATTAATAATGACAGTGGTGAAGTAAGAATTATTTCGGTATACAGGGACTGCCTCCTTGAGATGAATGATATTAAAACAGATAAAGATTTTAAAAATACCGTGATAAACAAAGCAACAGAAGCAGCATTTGAATATGGTATTGAATCAACTATAACCATGATTAACAGGAACCTTGATATGGATATCAAGGACTATGTAATGGTTAACTGGGCAGCACTTATAGACATTGTTGATTCTATAGGAGGTGTGGATATAGAGATAACCCAGATGGAGCAGAGATGGACTAACAGATATCTTGTAGACACTTCTAAAGCAACGGGCGTCTCTTATGAAGAACTTGATGTTTATGATGACGATGACACCAAACTTTCTGACGAAGAGTTAAGAATGGACAGCGATAAGATGAATACAAGACGCATGGTCCATATGGATGGTATCCAGGCTACAGCATTTGCCAGAGTAAGATATGGTGATGGCAAAGCCGATTACGGACGAACAGAAAGACAGAGAAAAGTTATTGAACAGATTGTGGCAAAAGCAAAGAAATTTGATATAGGAAGACTTAATTCAATTCTTACAGCAGTTACAAAGAATATTTCAACCAGTTTCGATATAAATGAGATACTTGACCTCGCAACAAGTATTACCAAATACAAACTCACGATGGTTGACGGCGGTTTCCCATTTACAAGAAATGACCAGATAAGGAGTAAAGACGGATGGAAATTTGCGGATCCTGTTATTCCGGTAACGCTTGAATCCAACGTTGTGAAATTTCACGAAAAACTGTTTGACAGTACGGATTATACCCCATCTACAACAGTAAAGAATATAAGTGAAAAAATAATAAGACTTACCGGAGTTTACGAATAATGAAAAAAATCTTTTCAAAAAAATATATACAGGTTATCACGGTTATAATTTTGTCTTTTATAATTGCTTTTTTTACGGAACTGATGTTTAATGTGAAAGTGTTAGGTCTGAAAGGCGAAGAAAAAGGCGTAAGGCAGATTGGATTTGATAAATGTACAGCAACCAATCTTCAAAAGACAGGTGAAGGTTATGTACTGAAAAAAGGTTCAGAAGGTAATTTTACTTTTGAGGTGAATGGTTATGTGGACAGAATAGTAATCGGATATGATACGGATACAACTTATTCCCAGACGCTTATGGTAGATTACCGGAATATATATAATATGTCCGAGGTTAAAGTTTTTAATGACAGTAATCCGGTTTATCTTGACGAAACCGTTGTTAATATCCGCAAGTATGTTAATAAAATAACATTAAATATTCCGGAACTTTCGGATGATGTGACGATTAAGTATATTTCAGTGAGAAATACGGCACAGCTTAACTGGCTGAGAGTTGCATTTTTTGTGCTTGGATTATCTTCAATAGGACTAATTATTGTTTTCAGAAAAATTATTGCGGATAAAGTACATGTCGGATTTGCAATAGTGGCAGCAACTGTAGGCCTTAGCATGGTACTTGTAATGCCGCTTGTAAGAGTCGGGTTTGATGAAGAAGCTCATTTCAGGTGTTCTTTTGTACTTTCGCTTGAGAAAACAACTATTGAAAATACCACATTATGGAATATGTTAAATGCGGCTGATGAGAACCATCCGGCTTTCAGAAGCGGTTCGTATGACGAATATAAAGCTTTTTACAAGTATCTTAACGAGAATGCCTTGTATACCGACAATGGTGTTGATACTTTCAGGGTAACCCCTAGAAATACAAGCGGAATGGCAACTTTTTCTTATATAATCCTTGCATTTTTTATGAGCCTTGCAAGATTATTTAAGATGAGTTTCGGAAATATATATATACTCGGAAGACTCGTTAATCTTATTGTATATGTTACGACAATGACATTTGCCATTAGGAAAATCAAAAAAGGTAAAATTCTCTTATCGGTAATAGGACTTCTGCCTACGGTAATGTTTTTGTCATCTACAATATCTTATGATCCGTTTGTATTGTCATTCATATCACTCGGTATGGCATATCTGCTTAACGCAGTGATGGACGAAGAAAAAATCACGGTTAAGGATTTTATACTGGGATGCCTTTTCTTAGGCATAGGCTGTACGGCAAAGGCTATTTACGCACCTTTGTTCCTTGTGGGGCTTATGATACCTGCGGACCGTTTTAAGGACAAAAAAACGGGTATAATCATGAAAACAGGTTTTGTAATCTGTTTCCTTGTACTTATGGCAACGGCAATGCTGCCTACAATGTTAGGACAAGACAGCGGCGACAGCAGAGGCGGCAATACAAGCCATATAAGCCAGCTGGGCTGTATGACCGGCAACCTTTTCGGATATTTCGGACTTATGATGTATTCAATTATAAGCAGATTCATTACGTATTCGGTGGGACCTATAGCGATAGATACAATGTATTTTTTCGGAACAGGAAAATGTATTGTTGTACTTGATATAATACTTACGGCAGTTGTACTGACACTTGGCGAAGATGGCTTCCGGTTTAAGAAAAAACAGAAAGCGGCGTTTGCGGGAATTATTTTTATAATCGTGGCACTTATCTGGACCAGCCTTTATATGGCATTTACGGAGGTAGGCGTTGCGAGCTCCATTAACGGAGTACAGGGACGATATTTTATTCCTCTTTTATTCCTGGGACTTTCAATGTTTGCCACTCCTAAGATTAAATGCAGTTGGAATAAGGAAAAATTTTATCCTGTAATACTGATAGCAATGTCACTTATTTTAAGTTTTGAAACATACAGCCAGATTATTGTTAATTCATGCGGCTAAATGAAAGGAAAACATTATGGAAATTTTAAGAGCAAAGACTAAGCTCCTTTTTCAGGGAAGACCACTTAGTGAAACCCATACTAAAAATTCGGAGCTGAACATTAAAGAAATTGATGAGGGAAAAACAATTCTTTCATCATATCCGAGAAGACTGGTACTTGAACTTACCAATGCATGCAATCTTAATTGCGTAATGTGCGGAAGAAATGCAGCGGACTTTAAAGCTACGGCTTTTGATATGGATGTATTCAGAAGTCTTGAACCTGTTATGGATTATGTAGAAGAGGTAACACTCATGGGATGGGGTGAACCTACAATTTACCCTAATTTTATTGAAATGCTTGATATAATTAACAGGCATGGGGCAAGAAAATATTTCTGTACTAACGGAATGAATCTTAAAAAAATAAAAAATGCAATTTTTGATTACAATGTTGATGTGTTTGCGGTAAGTCTTGACGGAGCTACAGATGAGACTAACAGCAGAATCAGAAGAGGCTCTAAAATAGATGTGATTTGTGATGATTTAAGGGATATAGTCAGAATAAAAAAAGAAAGAGGACTTACATATCCATGGATAAATTTTGTTTTTTGCGCAATGAAATCAAATATTCATGAGCTTCCTGACCTTGTAAGACTTGCGGCGGATATCGGACTTAATGAAGTAAAGGTTGTATATCTTACCGTTTTTGAACCTTCCATGCTTGAAGAAACATTATGGGGACAGGATGAACTTGTACATTCTGTTTTTGAAGAGGCAATTAAAGTAGCAGAAGAACTTAATATAGCCATTAAACTTCCTCATTATGTTGGAGAGGACGTAGCAGGAGATAAGGAACATAAGGACTGTTTCGTAAGCTGGAGGGATTTCTTCCTCGGTTCTGATGGATATGTAAGACCTTGTATGTCAACACCGGTTAAGTTTTTCCAATACGATATGAACAGGGATTTTATGGATATGTGGAATTCAAAAGAATATCAGGAATACCGCAAAAATGTCAATGATGAAAATAATATGGATGACCCATGTAAAAGATGCTACCAGTCATCACATTGCAATTGGAATAAGAGGCGCTCTTTTATACAGTGTGGCGAAAAATTCTCGCCTAGCTGGGAAAAAAAGTAGGTCTGTGTTGAATTGACGGTTTTATTATGGTAAAATGTAATTATGTATACAAAAAAGAAAGATGAGGAAATAATATGAGAACATATCTTGTTACCGGCGGAGCCGGATTTATCGGCTCAAATTATATTCACTATATGTTTAGAAAGTACGACAATGAGATTCGTATAATTAATGTGGATGTTCTGACATATGCAGGTAATCTGGAGAATCTTAAAGATATAGAAAACAGGGATAACTACACATTTATCAAGGCTGATATATGCGATAGGGAAGCAATTGAGAAGATTTTTGCAGAGAATGACATAGACAGAGTTGTTCATTTTGCTGCGGAGAGCCACGTTGACAGAAGTATCCGTAATCCTGAGGTGTTTGTGCAGACTAATGTTATGGGTACAGCGGTTATGCTTAATGCTGCTAAGAAGGCATGGGAACTTCCGGATGGAACATTTAAGGCTGACAAGAAATTCCTTCATGTATCTACTGATGAAGTATATGGTTCATTACCGGATGATGATAATGCCTTTTTCTATGAGACATCACCTATCGATCCTCATAGCCCATATTCGGCAAGCAAGGCATCCTCTGATATGCTTGTTAAGGCATATATAGACACATATCATTTTCCGGCCAATATTACTAACTGCAGTAATAATTACGGACCTTACCAGTTCCCGGAGAAACTTATACCGCTTATTATTAATAATGCACTTCACGGCAAGAAGCTTCCTGTATACGGTGACGGACTTAATGTCAGAGACTGGCTTTATGTTGATGACCATGCTAAGGCTATCGATATGGTTCAGGAAAAGGGAAGACTTGGAGAGAGATACAATATAGGCGGACATAATGAGAAGCGCAATATTGATATTATTAAGATAATTCTTGAGACTTTAAGGGAGATGCTTCCGGATGATGATGAACGTAAGGCACATATTAACGAAGATTTAATTACTTACGTTGAGGACCGAAAGGGACATGACAGAAGATATGCGATAGCACCTGATAAGATCAAGAGCGAAATCGGATGGTATCCGGAGACTATGTTCAAGGATGGAATCAGACTTACAATAGCATGGTTTTTTGAGCATGAAGAATGGATGAAGAATGTTACAAGCGGCGATTATCAGAAATACTATAGCGAAATGTATAAATAATAATTATGGCAGTATCCTGTATAGAGGATACTGCCTTAAGCTGTTTTTTATGAATACGAAATTTTATTAATTAAGGAGACCTAACATGAAAGGAATTATACTTGCAGGAGGATCAGGAACAAGACTTTATCCTCTTACTAAAGCAATATCAAAACAGATTATGCCTGTCTATGACAAGCCAATGATATATTATCCTTTATCAACACTTATGCTTGCAGGGATAAGAGAGGTGCTTATTATATCTACACCGAGAGACCTCCCTGTATTCAAGGATTTGCTTGGAAGCGGAGAACAGCTTGGAATGAGCTTTTCCTATGCGGTTCAGGAGACTCCAAGGGGGCTTGCGGATGCTTTTATCGTAGGTGCTGATTTCATAGGAGATGACAGTGTGGCACTGGTTCTCGGTGATAATATTTTCTACGGACAGAGTTTCTCAAGAGTGCTTCAGAATGCTGCAACAAGAGAAAAGGGCGCTACAATTTTCGGATATTATGTTAAGGATCCGAGAGAATACGGCGTTGTGGAATTTGACAGTAACAATAAGGCAGTTTCAATTGAAGAAAAGCCTGCTATACCTAAGTCAAATTACGCGGTTCCCGGATTGTATTTTTATGATAATGATGTAGTTGAGATAGCTAAGAATGTTAAGCCTTCTGCGAGAGGTGAGATAGAAATTACAAGCATTAACAATGAATATTTAAGACGCGGCGACTTGTATGTTGAGACACTGGGACGCGGGTTTGCATGGCTTGATACAGGTAACCATGACGCATTGCTTGATGCGGCTGATTTTGTAGCAGCATTTCAGAAAAGACAGGGATTATACATTTCCTGTATTGAAGAAATCGCTTATAAGAGAGGTTTCATAACAAGAGAACAGCTGGTTAAACTTGCACAGCCATTATTAAAAACAGATTATGGCAGATATTTAATAGATATTGCTAACGGATTATAGAAGAGGTAAGAAAATGGGACAGATTAAAGTTACGACATGCGAAATAGAAGGTCTTAAAGTAATAGAGCCAAGGGTATTCGGTGATGAAAGAGGATATTTCTTTGAATCATATAATTACAATGATTTTAAGGAGGCAGGGATACCGCAGGTTTTCGTTCAGGATAACCAGTCGGCTTCTAAGAGGGGTGTTTTAAGAGGTCTTCATTTTCAGAAGAATTTTCCTCAGGATAAATTAGTCCGGGTAATAAGAGGAGAAGTATTTGACGTTGCCGTTGATTTAAGAAAAGGTTCTAAGACATACGGTAAGTGGTTTGGAGTTGTTCTTTCAGAGGATAATAAGAAACAGTTCTTTATTCCAAAGAATTTTGCACACGGATTTCTTGTTTTATCGGATTATGCTGAATTTGCATATAAGTGTACCGATTTTTATCATCCTGATGATGAGGGCGGTCTGCTTTACAATGACCCTGATATCGGTGTGGAGTGGCCTTTTGAAGAAGGTGTTGAACTGATACTTTCAGATAAAGATCAGAAATGGTCCGGAATTAAAGAATATACAAAAGGAATCTGATTGTATGTCAACAATGGTAAGTAATTTAAAACAGTACATCCCTTTATTGTCAGAATTAGTGACGAGAGATATTAAGACCAAGTACAGACGTTCTGTACTTGGTGTTTTATGGACATTACTCAATCCTCTTCTTATGATGATTGTTCTGTCCATTGTTTTTTCACAGCTTTTCGGCAGATTTGCCATTGAAAATTATCCGATTTATCTTTTGAGCGGACAGGTGATTTTTAACTTTTTCTCGGAAAGCACATCAATGAGTATGACTTCTGTCATCAATAATGCACCATTACTGAAAAAAGTATATATTCCCAAATACGTTTTCGTTCTTTCAAGAGTAATTTCAAGCTCAATTAATTTAGCCGCATCCTTTGCGGCGCTTATTGTCGTTATGCTTGCCATGAGAACTGAATTGTATTATACGGTTATACTTTCATTACTGCCCGTACTTTCACTGATTGTTCTCTCTATAGGTGTTGGACTGATTCTTGCAGCACTTGCAGTTAAATTCAGGGATATTGTTCATCTCTATTCAGTATTTATAACAGCATTTATGTATCTTACACCTGTAATTTATCCGATAAGCAGTCTGCCACACTGGGTAGCCGGAATTGTAAAGGCTAATCCAATAACAAGCATATTAACAATGTTCAGAGGCTTCATGCTTTACGGAACGATGCCTGACGCATTTACCGTATGTATGACTGTTTTTCCGAGTATAGCATTTCTTTTGCTTGGAATAAGGGTATTTTACAAAAATCAGGATGACTTTATTCTGTATATCTAGGAGCTGAAAAATGGAAGATGCAATAATAAAAGTAGACCACGTTTCCATGCGTTTTAATCTTGCAAGGGAAAAGGTGGATAGTTTAAAAGAATATATAATAAAAGCCTTTAAAGGTAAATTGCAATATGATGAATTCTGGGCTCTTAAGGATGTCAGTTTTGAAGTAAAAAGAGGTGATGCCGTAGGACTTATAGGTCTTAACGGCAGCGGAAAAAGTACCATGCTAAAGGTTATAGCAAGGGTTCTTAAGCCTACCAAAGGTAAAGTTGAGGTTAACGGGACAGTTGCACCTCTGATTGAACTTGGGGCAGGATTTGATTTTGACCTTACCGGTAAAGAAAATATTTATCTGAATGGCGCATTGCTTGGACGTTCAAGAAAACAGATGAATGAAGTGGTAGATGATATTATTGAATTCTCGGAACTTGCCGAATTTATGGATGTACCTATGAAAAACTATTCATCAGGAATGTTGTCAAGGCTTGCTTTTGCAATAGCAACATCAGGCTCTGCCGATATTCTTATCGTCGATGAAGTTCTGGCTGTAGGAGATTTTCTTTTCCAGCAGAAATGTATTGACAGAATTAAGGGAATGATGGCAAACGGAACCACAGTTCTTTTTGTATCACATAGTATTGAGCAGGTGGAGGAAATTTGTAACAAAGCAGTGTGGATTAAATCCGGCGAGATATTTATGCAGGGTGATGCTAAAGAAGTCTGCAGCGTATATAAACAGTCATAGAAAATAAGTAGCTGAAAGGAAGTTCATTACATGAACCGTAAAATTAAAAAGATAATATTAATAGTATTAATTTTAGTCATTACCTGTACCGCTGCCTTTTTTTATGCCCATGTAAAGCAAAGCTCGGATATAACCGTTATCAGCAAAGAAAAGTTCATAAAGAACGGTGAAAGTATTTCATTTGAGTTCAGGTGTAAAGGTAATAAGTTATATGGTATTTTTACAGATATGGTACCGGATAACAGCGACGAAGGAACACTTTATTACGAGCTTAAGAACAGCTCAGGTGAAATTGTGGTAAATGACAGTATAAGTTTTGGAACAATTAATACAGACGGAAATACAGGCTTTGGATTTAATAAGATGAAATGTGAGAAAGACGGAATTTACACCATTACATTTAAAGCAGAATGTAAGGAGGACAATGGCGTCCTTTTTAAGGAGAATGGTGTGGTGAGATATGAATATATCGGCTTCCGTCTGGAAACAATGATAGTATTTATCTTATGTATTGCTTATCTTGTGGGATTGGCAAAGACATTAAACTGGATATTCAGAAAGTAGGACTAATTAATTATGAAACAACAGCAGGAACTTGTATATATTTCAGATTATAGATGCCGTCTTGATAATAAGAACAGAATTATAATCAACATAGGAAGTAATGAAAGAATAATGGCGGGGGTAAAGGTTACCGGGACAATAGACGGAAAATCTTTGCCTGTAGACGTAATATACAGAAATACAATACGTTCAAGATTCTGTTACAGAAATATCAATAACAAATTTAACAGGGAATATCAGGTTTGTGCCGATGTTAACAATAATTTTAAAACACTGCAGATTACACTTAAATTTGCAGGCGATAATGAGGGTGTTGTCAAGACAATTACAATACCGGGAAAACGTTTTCGCAAGAATTGTGACAGAATACAGGGCTGTGTGGATGTCTGCAAAAAGACAGATGAAGGCTGTAAGATTGAAGGCTGGGCCGCCGATGCCAAAGAAGTTAAAATCAAGGTTTTATGTGACGGCAAAGAGCTTACAGGGGATTTCAGACGTGTATTCAGACAGGATATAGCAGATTACTATCAGGATGGAGAGACTTCGGTTCCTCTGGGATATACCTTTGATATTATTAATAATAGTAAGGATATAAAAAAAGTCAGGGTTATATATTATACGGATGATCGCGAGTCCGACTTCAAATTTAACATTTCCAAATCAGGCAAAAAAAGTATACCGCTTACGGATGTTGTAAACAAAGTGGTCATATATACGCGCAAGTATGGTTTTACCGGTATGTTAAAAAAGGCTTACAGAAAGATAACACACAAGCCTATGATTGATTATAATGAATGGTATAAGGCTCACAAACCCTCAGAGGAGGAATTGAAAGAACAGCGTAAAGTTAAATTTGACTATATGCCAAAGTTTTCCATAATTATTCCGGTATACAGACCTGTTCCAAAGTATTTTACTGATATGATAAAGTCGATAAAACATCAGACGTATTCTAACTGGGAAATCTGTATTGCAGACGGCGGCGGAGAGGGACATACCGTGGATAAGACTCTTTTTGGGCTTGTTAAGGGTGATAAGGTCAGGTATGTTGCAATTTCGGAGAACTTAGGAATTTCCGGAAATACCAATGAAGCCATGAAAATGGCAACAGGTGATTATTTTGTACTTGGCGATCATGACGATGTATTTGAGCCTGATGCACTTTTTGAATGTGCAAGAGCCATTAATTCAAAAGAAAAACCTGATATGATATATTCGGATGAGGACAAAATAACAGAAGACGGCAAAAAGCATTGCGAGCCTTATTTTAAACCGGATTTTAATATTGATTTATTAAGAAACAATAACTATATATGCCATCTTTTCGTATTCTCAAGAGAACTGTCAGAAAAAGTTGGATATTTCAGAAAAGAGTTTGATGGAGCCCAGGATTACGATATGATTCTCAGATGTTCTGAGAAAGCAAAGTGCATAAAGCATATTCCTAAAGTGTTGTACAGCTGGAGAATATATTCCGGTTCAACATCTGCCAATCCTGAAAGCAAGAGATATGCTTTTACTGCGGGTAAGAGAGCCATTGACGAACATTTTAAGCGTATGGGAATAAAGGCTGAGGCAGAGATGAATGAAACGTATCTCGGAATTTACAGATCCAGATATGAGATAACCGGCAATCCTCTTATATCAATACTTATACCTAGTAAAGACCATACGGATGACCTTGATAAGTGTATTAAGTCCATCCTTAAACAGAAGTATGAGAATTATGAAATAATAGTAATTGAGAATAACAGCACAGAGGATGCCACTTTTGAATATTACAAGAAGCTTGAAAAAGAATGTAACAAAGTTAAAGTAGTATATTATAAGGATAAGTTTAACTATTCAAAGATTAATAATTTCGGAAGAAAAGAAGCTAAAGGCGGGTATCTTTTATTATTAAATAACGATACGGAAATGATTAACGATGATTGCCTTAATGAGCTTCTTTCATATACAGAGAGAGACGATGTGGGCATTACAGGTGCAAGACTTTTGTATGAAGACAATACAGTACAACATGCAGGTGTTGTAATTGGATACAATGGACTGGCAGGCCATACATTTGTCGGCAACGAACCTGATGATGTAGGATACCGTGCTTATGTAATCCAGGCAAGGGATTACAGTGCGGTTACCGCAGCCTGTCTTATGGTAAAGGCATCTTTATATGACGAAGTCGGCGGATTTGAGGAAGAACTTGAGGTTGCATTTAATGATGTGGATTTCTGCCTCAAAGTAAGGGAAAAAGGATATCTTGTCGTATACAATCCTTATGCAGTGCTTCACCACTATGAGTCAAAAAGCCGTGGATATGAGGATACGCCTGAAAAAAGGAACAGATTTGAAAAGGAAGCATTCTTTACTTACAATAAGTGGGAAAAGATACTTGCAGACGGCGACCCATGCTATAATCCAAATCTTACACTTTCAAATTCAGATTTCTCACTAAGGGAGTAATCCTGTATGTCAAAGATTAACAAAGCAGTAAAGTATATAAAAGAATACGGTTTTGTCAAAACGGCTAAAGCGGTTAAGACAAAGCTGTGTTCAGGTAAGGCTGCAACAGCAAAAAAATTAAAACGTATCATAAAAGAAAGCTATGATCACAAAGAATTTGAACAACTTAATACAAGTCTTAAAATAAGCATATTGATGCCTGTATATAATACGGATGTTGATATGCTGAAATGCGTTATGGAATCTGTAATAAACGGAAGCTATGACAATTACGAACTTTGCATATATGACGCAAGTGACGAAAACGGCAGGGATGCTACTAAAATCTGTGAAGATTACGCAGGTAAATTTCCAAAGATTAAATATCTGAAAGGTGATAACTTTGGAATTGCAGAGAATACCAACAGATGTTTTGACATATCGGAGGGCGGATATATTGCCCTGCTTGACCATGATGATGTGCTTCACAGGGACGCACTTTGTTATGTCGCAATGGAAGCCTGTAAAGGTGCGGATTTCATATATACGGATGAAGTAACTTTTTCGGGAAAAATAACCAATGTCGTAAGTTCCGACTTTAAGCCGGATTATTCGCCTTATATGTTAAGGTGCAATAATTATATCTGCCATTTTGTATGTTTCAGCCGTGAGCTGTTTGTAAGCTGCGGTAAATTTAATAAAAAATATGACGGAAGCCAGGATCATGAACTTTTTTTAAGGCTTACGGATAGAGCGAAAAAAGTATGTCATATTCCTAAGATTTTATATTTCTGGAGAGTGCATAAAGGCTCTGTATCGGACAGCATTGAGGCAAAAGAATATGCAATAACCGCAGGAATTAATGGTGTCAGGGATTTCCTTGCTTCAAAAAACATTGATGCGGAGGTGGAAGCTTCAGAGATATACCCTACAATATATAGAATCCATTATAAAATTACAGATGAAAAAGTGTCTGTGATAATATTAAATCATAATCACTATGAAGATTTAAAAAGATGTCTGGAATCAATTTATCGCAGTACCTATAAGAATTACGAGATTATAATTCTTGAAAATAACAGTAACGATCAGGTATTGTCAGACTACTATGCAGAGCTTTCACAAAAAGAAAATATTAAAATAATAACCTTGAATGAGCCATTTAATTATTCAAGATTTAACAATATTGCAGCAGGATATGCTGCCGGTACACAGCTTTTGTTTCTTAACAATGATATAGAAGCCGTATCGGAAAACTGGATTCAGGAAATGCTTATGTACAGCCAGAGAAATGATGTGGGGGCGGTGGGAGCACAGCTCAGATATCCGGATAAGACATTACAGCATTGCTATCTGATTACCGGAGCAGGACCTCATAAAGTAGCAATCCATGCAGGACTGGGACTCTTTGAGGGCGACTACGGATATCTTGACAGAATCGGTTTCGTAAGGGATGTAAGCGCCGTAACGGGGGCGTGCCTTATGGTAAAAAAGGATATTTTTGATAAAATCGGAGGTTTTGACGAAAAACTTTCTGTGGCATATAATGATGTGGATATATGTCTCAAGATAAGAAATGAAGGATATGGAATAATCTATACTCCGTATGCGAGGCTGATTCACTATGAATCATGCACAAGAGGCAGGGATAGCAAAGACAGTAACCGCAGACGCCTTGATGCGGAGGCAGAATATATAAAGAACAAGTGGAAAGATAAACTTATTGACAGATATTATAATGCTAATTTTTCCACAGACAGGGAGGGCATGTTGAGATGAATATTTTCACAAAAACAAAATCATATCTTAAAAGATACGGTGCTTTGAACCTAATAAGAAAAGTTATGGAAAAAGCTTCCAGAGGATTTGATATTTCAGAGGAATTCGTCTGTGAAAATTTAACCGACGAAGAACTTTTAAAACAACGCAATTATAAATTTTTACACAGCCCTGTCATTAGCATTGTCATGCCGGTGTATAATCCGGATGACAGGTATTTCAGGCAGACACTTAATTCAATTAAAAACCAGTCATACGAAAACTGGCAGTTATGTATAGGCGATGCCGGTAACAATAAGAAAAATAAAATTCTCGAAGAGGTTTTCGGAAATGATGACAGGGTAAAATATCTTGACATACCCGTAAATTACGGAATTTCGGGAAACTCCAATAAGGCACTTGAACTGGCTACAGGCGGGTATATAGGTTTAATGGACCATGATGATATTCTGACGTCAGATGCCCTTTTTATGATTGTATCCAAATTAAACGAAGGATATGACATTGTATATACCGATGAAGATAAGACGGACGAGAATTTAAACAGGTATTTTTCCGTATATAGAAAGCCGGATTTCAATCTTAATCTTTTTCTTTCCAATAATTATATGTGCCATTTTACAGTTATCAGTAAAAAGATAATTTCAGAAGCCGGAAATTTCAGAAGTGAATATGACGGTGCACAGGATTATGATTTGTTTTTAAGATGTATTGAAAAAACAGACAGAATAGGTCACGTTAATAAGGTGTTGTATCATTGGAGAACCGTGGGCGGTTCGACATCAGGCAATCCTTTTAACAAAGAATATGCTTTTGATGCAGGCAAAAGAGCCCTTCAGGATTATATATTAAGAAATAATATAAAAGGTGTAAAAGTTGCACAGATGGAAGACCCCGGATATTACAGGATAAGGTGTGGAAGAAAAGGAAAACTTTCTTTATCCATGGTGGTTGACGGCACTATTACCAATGACGGCAGCGATTATTATCTTGTGCTTGATGAAAATATGAAAATAAGCAGTTCTGATATAGATAAGATGTTAAAGAGGGCATATTTTACCGGTGCCGATATAGTTGTTCCTAAGATAATAAGAAACGGAAGATACGAGTATAACGGCAGGGCATATACAGGAAATGGATACACACCATCCCTTAAAGGAAAAAGAGAGTGGTACAAGGGACAGTCAAATCTTGGCATACTTAATATGGATGTTAATATTGTTCCGGCGAAAGGTATTCTTATAAGAAAAAAACTGTACGATAAATACATCAATCATAAGGGCAGATATATCTGTAACCTTAAAGGCAGTTTTAAAGGTGTAAAAATGGTATATGCACCGGAATCAGTAATTTCAAAATAGAGGAAAATATGAAAAAAGTAACAATAGTAATACCTAATTACAACGGAGAAAAGTATATTGATGAGTGCTTCAGTGCATTAACAAAACAGTCATATAAGGATTTTGATGTGATTCTGGCAGACAATGGTTCTGAAGATAACAGCATTAGTAAAGCCTGCCAATATAAAGATAAATTGGATTTGAATATAAAAAAACTTAATTGTAATTATGGTTTTGCAAAAGCTGTAAATGAAGGAATCCGTCAATCCCAGGCTGAATATGTGATTTTGCTTAATAATGACACCCATGCAGGCAGACATTTTGTCGAAAATCTTTTAAAAGCAATTGAGATGGAAAAAGATGTTTTTGCGGCACAGGCACTTATGCTTCAATATAATTCTCCTGAATTAGTTGATAGTGCCGGTGATTATTTTTGCGCATTAGGAGTAGCTTTCTCTGCAGGAAAAGATAAAAAAGCATCATTATATAAGAAAAAGAAAGATATTTTTTCAGCATGCGCAGGGGCTGCCATATACAGACGTAAAATCTTTGAGGAAATCGGATATTTTGAAGAAGAATTTTTTGCTTATCTGGAAGATGTGGATATATGCTATCGGGCAAAACTTTTTGGCTACCGTAATATTTTTGTGCCGGATGCAAAAGTGCTGCATGTGGGAAGTGCTTCCAGCGGGTCAAGATATAATGAATTCAAGGTGAGCCTTGCAGCAAGGAATTCCATGCTTCTTATGTATAAGAATTTTGCACCATGGCAGTGGGCTGTTAATTTTATACCGGTTCTGGCAGGAATTACGATTAAAGCTGTTTTTTTTACTAAAAAGAAATTGCTTAAGGCATATCTTGGTGGCATTGTGTCTTCCTTTAAGAAAATGGGATGTATGGAAAAAACACATTCTGACAGCAGAAGACTTGAATACAAAAAGGTTGAGAAAGAACTTCTATTTAATATATTAGTCAGGAGTGGAATTAAGGAATGAAGGTAAAAGAATTTATAAAAAAATATCATCTGATTGCATATCTTATTATGATAATCCTGATTTTTACTGTCGGCATGGCTGTAAAATGGTACAGATATAATGAATTTGCGGGACGTGGACCGGCTATTGGATATGCGTATAAGTATTTCAATCTTATACTTGGGTATATTCTGGTGGCTGCAACCATACTTTTTTATCTTCTTGTTATAAGAAAAACAGAAATGTCAAAAGCTTTTTTGGCGGCTTCAATCCTTATGGGAACTTTGTTTATACTGCTTATGCCACCTGACACACCGGCAGATGAAGATAAACATATGTTTGCCGTTACAGAGTTTTCTAATTCAATTATGGGAATTGAAGATGATGATACTCCTTATCATGCTTCATACAGGGAATGTGACGCAAATAGCGGATTCAGCCGTTCTATCTCAATTAGCAATTACATACTTATGGGACAGAAGTTATTTGAACGACCTTCAAGATCAGATTATGTGTCATATGAAGTTGAACATTTCAATTATGCAAAATCGACATTTATTTTTTATCTGCCGGCAATTATCGGTATGATAATAAGTAAACTTATAGGACTTGGAACGGTAATGATGTATTTTCTGTCAAGATTCCTTATGCTTGCCGTTTATTCCGTAATCGGATATTTTGCAATCAGAAAAATTCCAACGGGAAAAGCACTTCTTGCAGCAATAATGCTTCTACCTACAGGTTTAAGCCGTGCGGCCTGCGTTTCCCAGGACGGACTTTTACATGCGGTTATTTTCTTATTTATGGCTTATGTTTTTTATTTTGCTTTTTCAGGAAACAAAATGAAAGTAAAAGAAGTCATTGTTACAATAGTTGCAGGGGGATTGCTTGTAACAGGCAAGGGTGGGGCATATGTTCCTTTACTTTTATTGCTTTTCCTTATTCCCAGAGAAAACTTTGGGGAAAAAATCAAATATCCTGTTGTCGTTGGAATGGCAGTTTTTATTACAATAATAGTTTTCCTGATCTCCAATCCAAGTCTTTTTACGGACCTTGTCGGTTCCGGAAAGGGAACAGAGGATGAACTTATTTGGAGTGATGAACCAAGTTATACGCTTAAGAACCTTATTTGTAATCCGGGACACAGTGCAAAGATGCTTTTGGGGACTTTCGTGGGATTCTTTGGAACATTTTTCGGAGATATGATTTCAGGTGGCTTTGGATGGCTCCAGATAAGCTCGTCGCCGGTAATTGTATCCTGTTGTTTTGCAATTTTACTGGGACTTGCACTTAGTGAAAGCAACCAGACAATTGTTATGAGCAAAAAACAAAGAATTATTACAGGAGTGGCAGTAATCGGTGCAATCGGTCTTGTTATTTTATCAATGTGGATTTTCTGGACACCAATAAGTTATCAGTATATTGCGGGAGTCCAGGGCCGATACTTTATTGTAACAATACTCCCGGTATTTATGATGTTTAGAAATAACAGATTATCGTTAAAAAATGATTTAGGCAATAAAGGAATTATTGCTATCTGCGTCCTGGTTGTTTTTGCCGTATTTGAAATATGGACAAGGATTGCAGGTTAAATTTTTAACAAAAATGATGACAATCAGACAAATTAGTGGTATTATATCAAAGGTATAAAAGGGCAGAATAGTTCTTTTACATATTTATGAAAGGATTGAAAGTTTTATGTCATATCAGGAAGTATACAAACAGTGGTGTACAGATCCATATTTTTCAGAGGAGACAAGAGCGGAGCTTAAGTCTATCGAAGGCAATGAAAAGGAGATTGAGGACCGTTTTTATAAGAATCTTGAATTTGGAACAGCCGGTTTAAGAGGTGTAATAGGTAACGGAACTAACAGGATGAATATATATACTGTTAGAAGAGCATCACAGGGACTTGCCAATTTTATTATTAAGGAAAATGGACAGTCTAAGGGAGTAGCTATTGCTTATGACTCAAGACATATGTCACCGGAATTCTGTGACGAGGCTGCACTCTGTCTTAATGCCAATGGTATTAAAGCATATGTTTTTCCATCATTAAGACCAACACCGGAATTATCATTTGCCGTAAGACATCTGGGATGTATTGCAGGTATTGTTATTACAGCCAGCCATAATCCATCAGAATATAACGGATATAAAGTATATTGGGAAGACGGTGCACAGATTACGGCACCTAAAGATTCACTGATTATAAATGAAGTAAACAGCATAACGGATTTTGGAACACTTAAGACAATGGATAAGGACGAAGCAATTAAAGCAGGTCTTTACAATGTGGTTGCGGATGAAGTTGATGATGCATATATAGCAGAACTTAAGAAGCAGGTAATTAACCCTGATGTCGTTAAGGAGATGGGTGACAAGCTTGTTGCCGTATACACTCCTCTTCATGGTACCGGTAATATTCCTGCAAGAAGAGTTCTTAAAGAAATCGGACTTAATAAGGTATATGTTGTACCTGAACAGGAACTCCCTGACGGAGATTTTCCAACGGTCGGATATCCTAACCCTGAAGACCCTAAGGCATTTGAACTTGCACTTAAGTTAGCAGATGAAGTTAATGCAGATGTTGTTCTTGCAACAGACCCTGATGCAGACAGACTCGGTGTATATGCCAAGGATTCAGCAACAGGCAAGTATATGTCATTTACAGGTAATATGTCAGGTATGCTTATTGCCGAATATATTCTTTCCGAAAAGAAAGCAAAAGGAATTCTTCCTAAGAACGGCGCACTTATTAAGACAATCGTTACAACCAACCTTGCTGATGTTGTAGCTAAGGAATATAATGTTAAGCTTATTGAGGTGTTAACAGGATTTAAGTATATTGGCGAACAGATTAAGTTATTTGAACAGAATCATTCGTATGAATATGTATTTGGTTTTGAAGAGAGCTACGGCTGTCTTGTAGGTACACATGCAAGGGATAAGGATGCAATTGTTGCGGTTATGATGCTTTGCGAAGCTGCCGCATACTATAAGAAGCATGGACTTACACTCTGGGATCAGATGCTTAGAATATATGAGAAGTACGGCTACTTCAAAGAGACCCTTGTATCAATTACCAAGAAGGGTAAGGAAGGTCTTGCTGAGATTCAGGGTATGCTTGATAAATTAAGAAGCAATCCACCTAAGGAAATCGGCGGATATAAAGTTCTTGCGACAAGGGATTACAACAACAATACAGTAACTAAGGCTGATGGAACCGTTACAGAAACAGGACTTCCTAAATCTAACGTATTGTATTTTGACCTTGAGGATAACGCATGGTGTTGTGCGAGACCTTCGGGAACAGAGCCTAAGATTAAATTTTACATGGGTGTTAAAGGCAACAGCTTTGATGATGCCGATGCTAAGTTAGAGAAGCTTAAGAATGATATGATGGCTATTGTGGAATAATACGATAAGAATATTAAAAAGTGGTGGATTTTATTTTCACCACTTTTTCTTAATTGGAACACAAATTCGTCACAAATCCCATTTATACTATGGTCATACAATTAAAGGAGGATAAATATATGTACCTTAACGAAAATTATAATCCATATTCAGAATCGGCTGAAAGTGAGACTCCGGTTCAAAATGGAGCAAAAGTAAAAAAACAGAAAACACATAAAAAAGGACATTTTAAAAAATTTATTGCCTGGATATGTACGGCAGTATTGCTTGGAGGTTTTGCGGGAGCTGCATTTTACGGAGTGTATTATGCAGGCAGTAAAGTAATTCCTGTAAAGCAGAATAAGACAACAATTTCCTCAACTGCCAATAACGGTAACAATAGCAGCGGAACACAGGTCAGTTCCACAGATACCAAGAAAGAGATTAAAGCAACAGTTATGGATGTATCTGAATTAGTAGATAGTGTTATTACATCTGTTGTTGCAATAAGCGGAGAAGTAACATCTTACAATTACGGATTTTTCGGAGGCGAGCAGCAGAAGTCAGCAGTCAGTGGTTCAGGAATAATCATTGGTGTTAATGATGATGAAGTAATTTTTGTAACCAATGCCCATGTTATTGATGGAGTTGATGAAGGCACAATCAAAGTTAAGTTATATGATGGTACAGAACTCAGTGCTTACGTTAAAGGCAGCAAAACCGCATATGACCTTGCTGTAATAGCAGTCAAGAAAAGTGATGTTCCAAGTGATGCAGTATATTCTGTAGCAACTCTCGGAGATTCAACCAAAATTAAAGTCGGCGAAAGTGCCATTGTAGTAGGAAATGCCATGGGTACAGGAATATCTGTAACAACAGGTATAGTAAGTGCCCTTAACAAAACAATAACAGTCAGCAATACAGAATATAAGGATCTTATCCAGACAGATGCGGCAATTAATCCCGGTAACAGCGGTGGTGCTTTATTTAATGCCGAAGGAGAAGTAATGGGTATAAGTTCAGTGAAATTATCCACAACAAGTGTTGAAGGAATGGGATATGCAATTTCTGTATCATCAGTTAAGGAAGTTATAGAAGAACTTTCCCTTATGACGGCAAGAAAAAAATATAGCGAAGATGAAAGAGGATATCTTGGAATAACAGGCGTTACGATTTCCAGCCAGATAAGCAAGGAATACGGATATCCTGAAGGAGTTCTTGTAAGATCTGTTGCAGATAATTCAGGGGCAGATAATGCCGGTATTGTTAAGAATGATATCATTAAGTCAGTGGATGGAGAGAGCGTTGAGACATTTGACAGCCTCAGGGAAATGATGTCATATTACAAAGTAGGTGAAGACGTGGAAGTTGTATACTGCAGATTAAATGATAAAGGCGAATATGACGAAAATACAGTGACAGTTACACTTACGGCAAAATCCTGATTAAATGCATTTGGGTTTTTATACCGGAAATAGCTATGGACTTTATTTGGTTCGTAGCTATTTTTGTATTTTATGGGAATTCCAAAAGACTTTATATTAATTGAAATATAAAAAAATATATGTTAATATACACAATAAGTCATTTAATTGATGAAAGGAAATTATATGGAAGAAAATAACAACATTAATAACAGCAATAATAACAGCGATAATAGCAATGATGACTATGAAAAAGTATGCTATCTCTGCCATAGAAGTGAAAGCGTAGCGGGCAAGATGATTACTTTACAGCCTAATATAAATATATGTTCTGAGTGTATGCAGAATGCACTCAATACCATTAACAATAATTCCGATGATTTATTTAATTTTTCGGGAATACCGGGAATACATTTTATGAACATGTCGGATTTACAGGGTGTCCCTAAGAAACAGCGTCTTAAGAAAAAGAAAGAGGACAGCGAAGTGCCTCCTATAGATCTTAAATCCATCCCCGCACCACATGAAATTAAGGCAAAGCTTGATGAGTATGTGGTAGGACAGGAGCATGCAAAGAAGGTTATGTCAGTAGCTGTATACAATCATTATAAGAGAGTTGCCACATCTAATGACCAGTCGGTAGAGATTCAGAAATCCAATATGTTAATGATTGGGCCTACCGGTTCAGGTAAGACCTATCTGGTGCAGACACTTGCAAAGATTCTTGATGTACCTCTTGCAATTACCGATGCAACTTCACTTACAGAAGCGGGATATATAGGCGATGATATCGAAAGCGTTGTTTCAAAGCTTCTTGCGGCAGCAGACAATGATGTTGAGAAGGCTGAAAGAGGTATAATCTTTATCGATGAGATAGATAAAATAGCCAAGAAAAAAGAGACAAGAAGCAGGGATGTAAGTGGAGAATCCGTTCAGCAGGGCTTACTTAGAATTCTTGAAGGTTCTAATGTGGATGTTCCTGTGGGAGCTAACAGTAAAAATGCCATGGTTCCACTTACTACAATTAATACAAAGAACATTCTTTTTATATGCGGCGGTGCGTTCCCTGATCTTGCAGATATAATTAAAGAAAGACTTAACAAGCAGGCAGCTATTGGATTTACTGCAGATTTAAGAGACAAGTACGATAATGACCCTGATATTCTTGATAAGGTTACCATGGAGGACTTAAGAAACTTCGGTATGATTCCTGAATTCTTAGGACGACTTCCTGTAGTATTTGCACTTAAGGAACTTGATGAAGATATGCTTGTAAGAATACTTAAAGAGCCTAAGAACGCAATTATCAAACAGTACGAGAAACTTTTAGAGCTTGATGAAGTGAAACTTATGTTTAGTGACGAAGCACTCAGGGCAATTGCAGCCAAGGCTATAGAGAAAAAGACAGGGGCAAGAGCACTTCGTTCAATAATTGAGGAATTTATGTTAGATATTATGTACGAGATTCCGAAAGACAAGAATATCGGAAGTGTAACCATTACCAAGGAATATATTGAGAACACAGGCGGTCCTCAGATTGGAATGAGAGACACAGAACCTCTCGCAATAACTGAATAATTATTATTTTTAAGAGCAGAATGACTATGTTTGACAGTCATTCTGCTTTTATAATGGTATAATTTTCACTTTTATTATAAAGAAAAACTATACCAAACCCCAAATATATGATATTATACAGAAACACTATGATATAATAGATTTTACTTATATTAAGAAAAGGAAGGATGGAAACTATGACACTTACCCAGCTCAGATATGTGATTGCGGTAGCGGAATCCAAATCAATGAATGAAGCATCAAAACAGCTTTTTGTATCACAACCCAGTCTGTCTTCAGCAATTAAGGAACTTGAAGCGGAAACAGGTGTGGAAATCTTTAGAAGAAGCAATAAAGGTGTTGTAATAACACCGGAAGGTGAAGAATTTATCGGATATGCAAGACAGGTTGTGGAACAATATAAACTTATAGAGACAAAATATATAGAGAAATCCAATGAAAAAAAGAAATTCGCAGTATCGACACAACATTACACATTTGCGGTAAATGCCTTTGTGCAGATGGTAAAACAGTTCGGAATGAACGAATACGAATTTGCAATCAGGGAAACAAAGACTTATGAGGTAATTGAAGATGTTAAGAACTTTAAGAGCGAAATAGGAATTTTGTATATTAATGAATTTAATAAAAAAGTATTATTCAAGTTATTTTCAGAATATGGATTAACTTTTCACCCTATTCTGGACTGCAGTATTTACGTTTATATATGGAAAGGGCATCCTCTTGCGGATAAAAAAGAACTTACACTTGAAGAATTATCAGATTACCCATGTCTGTCTTTTGAACAGGGAAATAATAATTCTTTTTATTTTGCAGAGGAAGTGTTAAGCACCTACAACTATAAACAGCTTATAAAGGCCAATGACAGGGCAACACTTCTTAACCTTATGGTAGGATTAAACGGTTATACTCTTTGTTCAGGAATAATATGCGAAGAACTTAACGGTTCGGATTATTGTGCCGTAAGACTTAAATCAGATGAGATAATGACTATAGGCTATCTGTCCAGAAAAGGAGCAGCAATAAGCTCATTGGGGCAGAAATACATTGAAGAATTGTCGCTATATAAGGACAAAGCATTGCGTTAAGTGTTATAACTTTTGCCTATAGCGGACAAAAGTTTTTAGATATTATACAGAAAAATAATTTTGTGATAATCTTTTGGCATGTCAGAAAGGAGAAAACAAATGTACAGACTTTTGAATGTCAGCAAAACTTTTAAAGATAAAGAAAATATTGTAAATGCAGTAAATAACGTGAGCCTGACAATAGAAAAGGGAAGCATACACGGAATTATCGGATTTTCGGGAGCAGGTAAGTCAACACTTGTAAGATGTCTTAATCTTTTAGAGGTACCTGATTCAGGAAAAGTAATTTTTAACGGCAAGGACCTTATGACACTTAAAGGAAAGGAACTCAGAAAAAGCCGTCAGAAAATAGGAATGATTTTTCAGTCCTTTAATCTTCTGGCGCAGAGAACGGTTCTCGGAAATATATGTTATCCTCTTGAGATAGCAGGTGTAAGTAAGAAAGAAGCTGTGGTTAAGGCGAAAAAGCTGTTAGAAATGGTAGGAATCGCTGATAAGGCAAAAAGTTATCCGTCAAAGCTTTCAGGCGGACAAAAACAAAGGGTTGCAATTGCGAGAGCACTTGCCACAGATCCGGATGTGCTTTTATGTGATGAGGCAACAAGTGCACTTGATCCTATTACAACAACTTCAATATTGGAATTGCTGAAATCCATTAACAAGGAACTTGGCGTAACCATCGTTGTTATAACTCATGAAATGAAAGTTGTAAAACAGATATGTGATACAGTTTCGGTAATGAGTGATGGAAATATCGTTGAGCAGGGAAAAGTAAAGGACATCTTTATGAATCCACATTCTGATATAACTAAGAAGCTTGTAATCAACAACCTTGAGTGCAATGCAGAAGATAACAGAAAGTATCTCAGAATTGTGTTTGAAGGGCAGTCGGCTTTTGAACCGGTAATATCATCACTGACTCTTGAGTGTAATGAAATGGTAAATATACTCGGAGCCAATACGGAGAATATCGGCGGCAGGGCCTACGGACAGATGCTCATAGAACTTCCGGAAAATAAAGAATCTGTACAGAAAATTAAAAACTATCTTGACAAAAAACAGATAACCTTTGAGGAAGGAGGAGAAAACAATGACACCGCAAATGATTGATAGTCTTAAGAATGGTATTTTTGAAACCTTGTATATGGTGGTTATGTCAACGGCGTTTGCTTATATAATAGGTATTCCCCTTGGAGTTGCATTATATATTACGGATAAAAACGGAATATGTAAAAACAAAGTTGTTAATTTTATACTTGGACTGATTACCAATCTCATCCGTTCAATTCCGTTTTTGATACTGGTGGTTGCGATTATTCCATTTACAAGAGCTGTTGTGGGAACTTCGATAGGTCCCGGAGCAACGATTGTTCCACTGGTAATCTCAGCAGCACCGTTTGTGGCAAGAATGGTTGAATCCTCATTAAACGAGGTTAATCAGGGCGTTATCGAGGCTGCCCTTGCAATGGGTTCGTCAAAGATACAGATAATTTTTAAAGTTCTTCTCCCGGAAGCAAAGCCATCGCTTCTTTTGGGTGGAACAATCACATTGGCAACTGTTTTAGGTTATTCCGCAATGGCAGGATTTGTTGGAGGAGGCGGTCTTGGAGCCATCGCCATAAATTACGGATATTACAGATATAAGAAAGATATTATGTGGATTACCGTTGCACTTATAGTTGTAATTGTCCAGATTTTCCAGCTCGCAGGACAGGGAATAGCTAAAAAAACAGATAAAAGATAAGAAAAAGGAGAAAAAGATTATGAAAAAGAAAATTTTGAGCGTATTATTAGCAGCAACACTTGTAGTTTCATTATTTGCAGGATGCGGAAAAAGCAAAAAGGATAATATTATAAAGGTAGGAGCTTCTCCAACACCTCACGCAGAAATTCTTAAGGTTATTGAAGATAAACTTAAAGACAAGGGATATACATTGGAAATAGTAGAATATAACGATTATATTCTTCCAAACAATGCAACTGAAAACGGCGAACTTGATGCTAATTACTTCCAGCATCAGCCATACCTTGAAAACTTCAACGAAGAAAACGGTACACATCTTGTGTCTGTTGCGTCAGTACATTTTGAACCATTCGGAATTTATGCCGGAAAGACAGATGATCTTAAGAATCTCAAAGAAGGTGCTTCTGTAGCAGTTCCTAATGATACAACTAACGAAGCAAGAGCATTACTTTTACTTGAAGCAGAAGGACTTATCAAATTAAAAGATGGTGCAGGAATTACAGCAACTAAGAACGATGTTGTTGAAAATCCATTAAACCTTGATATTAAAGAACTTGAAGCAGCACAGATACCAAGAGCAGTAAAAGACGTTGATATTGCATGCATTAATGGTAACTATGCAGCTGAGGCAGGATACAAGGTAAGCGATGCTTTGGCAACAGAGTCAGCAGAATCACTTGCAGCCAAGACTTATGCAAATGTACTTGTTGTAAAAGAAGGAAATGAAAATTCAGAAAAGATAAAAGCATTAAAAGAAGCACTTTTATCTGATGAAGTTAAAGAATATATTAACAAGCAGTATGACGGTGGTGTAGTTCCTGTATTTTAAGGCATAACAAAGAGACTTCTTTCATAGTATAAAATAAAAATGTTATCAGATTGTTTTAACAGATTAAATTCAGAAGATTATACAGAATTTATTTTCAGGGATAATTATTTTTCAAAAAAAACATTGGAGGAAGTCTCAGACTACTGTGTTACGTATTTAAACAGTAAGTGGTCAATCATCAGTGTCAGAAATGACCTTGTGGGAGATCCGGTATACGGCAGATTCAGTTATGCTGTTTTGCCGGGGATATATGGTCTCAGTGATTTGGGTGCTGTGAGTGCAGCCGGTGTGATTAAAGTACGGGAACAGCCGGTACTTAGCCTTAAAGGATATGGAACCTGCGTTGCAATAATCGATTCCGGAATTAACTGGAGACATAAAGCATTTTTAAATGCTAACAATACAACTAAAATAAGAGCATTGTGGGATCAGGATACCAACATGGTATATGACAGTGTAAAAATTAACGAAGCCCTTTCTACCGGAGCTGATGATATACCCGGAGATGAAATTGGACATGGAACATTTATGGCAGGCATTGCCTGCGGAAGTGAAGATGTGAACAATCTTTTCTCCGGGGTAGCCCCGGCAGCAGGGCTTATTGTTGTTAAATTACGTTCTGCAAAAAGATTTTTAAGAAATTTTTATTCTGTTGATGAGAATATACCGGCTTACTCGGAGGCCGATATAATGAGAGGACTTCAGTTTGTGTCTGAATATATTGAATCCAATAGGGTACCGGCCTCAATAATAATAGGAGTCGGAACGTCACTTGGCACACATTACGGATATTCACCTCTTTCTGATATGATAAGGGATGAAACAGGAAAAACAGGAAGGTGTATTTCTGTAGCAGCCGGAAATGAGGGCAATGAACGACTGCATTTTAAGGGAGTTACCGATGGCATTAATCCGATAGGAGCGGAGCTTAGGATAGAACCGGGTTTAAACGGGCTTACAGCCAATATATGGTCCAAGGCACCTGTTGTATATTCTTTGGAAATTATTTCTCCCAGCGGACAGATTGCAGGTAGATTTCCGGTTAAAAATGAAAGTCAGCGTACATTTTTTGTATTTGAAAATTCTACAGTGTATGTATACAGCAGAAGAACAGAAAGCATATCGGGAGCTAATCTTATTACAATAAGAATGAGAAATCCGGCGGGAGGAATATGGAAATTTAATCTTTATCCGAATATCCAAGGGCATACTGAGGCAGATATATGGGTTATGAACCGGGGATTTCTCAATGAAAACACATATTTTATTGTTTCGGATCCGGAAGACACGATTGTTAATCCCGGTAATCTTGTGGAAGCAATTACAGTTACCGCTTATGACTACAGGGATAATACCATATATTTAAAAAACAGCAGGGGTAATAACTGGTACGGACTACCTAAACCGGATTTTGCGGCACCGGGAGTCAATATGACAGGTCCGTCACCTATAGGAACGGATAACTATGAGATAAGAAGCGGAACAAGTGTCGCCGCTGCATTTTACGGGGGAATTGCCGCCTTGCTTCTGGAGTATGGTATTGTGAATAATGCTATACCTTATCTTAGGACACCGGAAATTAAAACTATTACCATAGCAGGCTGCGTGCAGAAAAATAACATGGAATACCCTAATAAAATATGGGGTTATGGGATGGTAAATATACTTAATTCCTTAGAAAGACTGAGGGAGGAACTGTAGAAAAGATGGAAACATAATTGAGGGTACCGCACTAATTTCTTAGTGCGGCATCCCTTTATGCTTTTTTCAGAAATTAACGGAAGGATTGAAAGCATAGATGTTTTTCTTATTAAGCTTATCAGTTGTTATATTCAACGATTCTCCGAAACGCTGGAAGTGCACGATTTCACGTTCCCTAAGGAAGCGGAGGGGCGCTACAACATCCGGGTCTTTTATAAGTCTTAAGAGATTGTCATATACGACTCTGGCTTTCTGTTCGGCAGCCATATCCTCCACAAGGTCACATACAGGGTCGCCCTTTACCTGAAATTCACAGGCATTAAACGGAATACCACCTGCTGCCTGAGGCCATACACCAAGGGTATGGTCAACATAATATGGGGCAAAAGCCGAGTTCTGTATCTGCTCAGGCGTAAGATTCCTTGTAAGCTGGTGAATCATTGTGGCAATCATCTCGAGGTGCGCCAATTCATTGGTACATAAATGTTGGAAATTATAAACGTAAAAAAATTTCAAGTTTAAACTTGTTTTCAATCCATCTTCCGTGTCCTGATATTGAAGGCATATCATTGTGATAGATAATCTTTTCAAAACATGCTTTAAGAAGCATGTTTTTTTCGGCTGCAGGAACGCTGACATCATTAAGGGCATTTAAGCAATCTGTAAATCTTGCAATCTTTTCTTTATAGTTAATGGTAGGCGGCACGGAATCTTTTGCCTGGCAAAGAGCTTTCGTTGTTTCAGAAATCTGTTCCTGAAGTTTGGCATTTCTTGATGCATATTCTTCCTTGGTATATATACCGTCTTCATAAGCATCTTTTTGTCGGATGTCTTTATCCTTCAATTTTTTCAAGTTCGTTTCAAGATTGTAAACAATGTTCTTGTGAAGCTGTGCTGCGTCACCGTTATCCTTTTTTAGCTTAATTTCAAAATCTGCAATGGTAGATTCCAGAGTTTCCACAATTCTTTCCAAAAAAGTATCATACTTGACAGATTTCGTTTTGCACCAGGATTGTTTGTTACATAACATCAGTTTTGTGGGTTCACATTTCCCCTTTTTTTGATTGTATATTTTTAAGGACATAGCCTTACCACACTGACAGTACAGAAGTCCGGCAAAAGGGTTTTTTAATTCATTGAATCGTTTGATTTTCGGTGTTCTTCCTCTTCTTTCCTGCGCCGCATCAAATGTTGCCTGATCAATAATTGCCGGATGTTTACCTTGAACCAAAAACCAATCAGAAGGGTCCTGATTAATCGGCCTTGATTTAACAATTTGACCGTCTTCAATTTTTTTGACGGTTTTGAAGTAATTCCATCTGATTTTGCCTACATAGACAGGGTTTTCAAGCATATCACTGATAGCAGCCGGCGACCATGTTTCTGAACGCAAGGGTTTTATTTTCAATTCATCAAGGGTTTTTGCAATATTGGTGAATCCTTTTCCTTCAAGATACAATTTGAACATCAATTTCACAGCGTCAGCCTGTTCAGGGATGATTTCAAGTGTATGACAAGCATCTTTTCCAGTGCCTATTTTGACTTTCTTATATCCATAAGCTGCGACAGAACCAATGAAATTTCCTTTCTTGACAGAAGCAATTCTTCCTCTATTCAAGATTTTCTTTGTATATTCCAAATAGTCATTACCACGCATCAGTTCCATTTCAAAGAATTTGCGGTCATATTCATTAGTTAAGTCATATGTCTTTGGTGGGGTAGCGACAAGTGTGTGGGTATATCTGAAAATGTTGATTATCCTCCCACAGTCTTCTAAATCCCCTCTTGACAAACGCTGCGGTTCAATCACAAGTACTGCAGTGATATTACCGGCTTCAAGGAGCCGCATAACCTGTTTCATTACAGGGCGGTCAGCGATTGTCTCTCCAGAGACAACCTCTCTGAATATATGATCTTCAGGAATCTGTTCGCCGTATTCAGATACAGCATATTCCTGAAGTTGAAGCTCATGTTTGGCAAGTACATCTTCAACGGACATTCCTGGGTCATCAGATCTTGATTTTCGTAAATATATTATTATATTTTTTTCCAGCATAAGAACTCCTTTATTTCACTATAAATACGTTGTAGGTTTTACCATTCTTTTCTCTTTTTATTGTCCCAGATTTATCCCAACGATATAATAGTTCTTGGATATCATTTTTTAAAATAGGCTCAAATGCCTTATAAATATCTGTTTGAGATATTCCGTTGTGTTCTAATAAGAACTGGTATACGTCCTGTGGCATATTCTGTAGATATAATTGCCTTTTGTTATAATCATTTTCTAATTGAATAAGATTATCGGATAAGTACGACATCCTATCTTTCATTTTTTCATAGTAATCAGCAGTAAATAAAATGTTATTACACCAAAATGCAAAACATTCGCCTTTAGAAGCACACAACTGATTAAGGCTATACATATAGTGTACAAATGATGAAATGGCATTATATTCATCTCTAGGAGATTTGCTTCGTGATTCCAACCATGCATTTAGAAAATATGTATATTCAGTTTCTGCTGGATTCGTAAAATCTCTATTTGCATATATCCAACCCCACGGCAAATCATCATTTACAAGCTTATCTAGTGGTTCACCCAACGAGTTATAACGTTGTTCGTTTGCCTGAAATGAATTTGAATCTTTAGTATCGTTTGATTTTACTTTTTTTGACCTATTAAATAATCCCATTGTATCTCCTTATTAAAATACAACCATAATCGCAAGCTCCGGACAAAAACGGACTGTGTAATTATCAATACGCACCCAGTCGGTACCGTATATCTGTTTATACCGTTTGATAGCATCTTGCAGGAATGCCTCTGTAACATTCAAGTAGTCGGCGAATTCATATAGAGTATTGTATCCGCTTCTGAATGCGGATATGAAACAGTCGAGTGGCAGCAGTCGCTTGTAAGCCCAGAGCCGAGCTTTAAGCTCCTGCTTGCGATTTTCAACAGTACTTTGGTCGAGGATATTTCCTATGGTTGTGTAATAATGTCCAAGTTCCTCAGCCATGACACAACATTTTTCTGTTTCAGTCATATCAACACGTATGGCTATGTGCTTATCTTTAATGCGACCATCATTGGCACGCAGAGGTTTCTCCTTAGTAATTATATTCTGGCTATCTGCTTCAGCAAGAAGTTCTTCGTAAGTCATTAAATCACCCATTTAAAAATTATATATTAGAAGTTCTCATCATTCATGATATCTTCATTATGCTGTTTATCCTCATCAGATGCTCCGTCAATAGCATGTGCAGCATTGAGAAACTCTTTAGTTGTATATTGAGGAATGTATGTAAGTTCCTTTACCCTTTTAGTGGCTTCTTGTTTTCCTGAATTATTTAATGATTCGTAGTAATCCATAATCTTAGGAGAAACGGATACACTTGGCCCAAGTTGTCGCTTTATTATATAACGTATATTTTCTTCGTTTAAAATAAGTCTTTTTTCTGAAATACCCTCAAGATTTGCAGAAAAGAATAAATTCGTCAAATAAGCTTTAGGTAAGTTTAATTCACAACTTATTTTATTAAAAATTTTTTCAAGTTCGCTCCCTAAAATTATGGGTGTGCGTTCCATTGGAACATCATATCCCATGAGCCATGCTACATTTACACCTAAGCATTCTGATAATACAAATAATTTTGACTGATTTGGTTCAACCTTCCCAGATACATACTGACTTATATCTGACTTATTCATCTTTACGTTATATCTTTTACATATTGGTTCAACTAAGTTCAAAATATCCACTTGCTTCAAACCTCTATCCGCCATAAGTTGACGCAATCTAATTGATGTGTTTTCCTTTTTCATAGTAGTACCACCTTTCTGAGTGAAATATAACATAAAATGAACGAAAGTTCAATAGTATAAAATAAAAAGTTAAAAAAATTGAATTTAAGTATTGACATAGAACAATTTATCGATTATTATAGAAATAGTTCAAAATGTTGAACTTAAAGAAAGGAGAAAAAATGGTTTTTAATTACAACAAGTTAAAGGGCAAGATTACAGAAAAATATGGTACGCAACATTTATTTGCTCAGGCAATAGGCTGGTCAGATAGAACATTAAGCTTAAAATTGAATAATGTTGTACCTTGGAATCAGAAAGATATTCTTAAGGCAAAATCTCTTTTGAATATCGAGGATAGTGAAATAGTCCCCTTATTTTTTTTGTTATTAAGTTCAAAAGGTTGAACACCGAGACAATTAGAAAGGAGTAACGATTGATATGAATAAATGCGGATATAAGGAAGTCAGAAGATTGTATTCTGATGCATTAAGAGGTCTTTGCATAGCTAAAAACTGGTATACAAAGGGTAACTGTGATGAATATATGAACCTGCTTAATATGTGTGACAAAGAAAATATAACAACAGACGATATTGTTGAAATTGCGACAGATATCATGAGTCATTCATATGACAGTGAAGAAAGACTACTCACAAGCTATGCATTCGAGGTCGCAAGAATTTGTGTGACCTTCATTGAAGAGGATTAAGGTATGGCGAAGGAATTTTTAACAGATGAGCAGGTAGAAATTTAAAAACATTAGGACAATCGGTAGTTACATATCTTCAAAGAAAGGGAGGATTATGAAAATGGGATATTCAAAGACAATTGTTCAGGAATTCAAGAATGGTGTGAATGTCATTCATTTTCCGGACCTTACAGAGGATGAGAGAGCTAGAAGACAAGAGCAACTTTATAATGCTGCAGAACGATTTTTAAAGGTGGTGGAAAATGAAGCAACAAACAACAAAAGAAAAGTTGAATAGTGCGGCATTGGCTGTCCTTATAGTTATTCCTATTTGCTTTGCAAAAGTGTGCGTAAGCCAGCAACGAGGGCATGAAGCAGGTGTTAGGGCAATATCCGAACAGGAAGCGGACCTGTTAATTAAAGCCAATACTTCAACAGAAGTAGAGCCTGAAGTGGAGGTAATAGGACCTGTTTTTGCCGGATATGACTTCATTCCCCTTAATGCCGACTTTCAGTATCAGATTTATTCATTATGTAAGGAATATAAGGTTGAATATGACCTAATTCTTGCAGTAATTAAGACTGAAACAGAATTTGAATGGCTTTCTGGGGATAACGGACAGGCCACAGGATATATGCAGATTTGGTCTCGCTGGTGGCAGGAAACCGCAAATGCAGCAGGACTGAATATTAATGACCCTTTGGACAACATTCACATGGGAATAATCATTCTTTCTGATGCCATAGATGAGAATGATGGAAACCTAACGAGTGCCTTAAAACAGTACAATTCGGGTAATCCCGATTACACCGGGAACGAATACATAAACAAGGTATATGAAAATATCAGATGGATTTCGGATATGAAAGAAAGCAGGTGAAAAAACAGATGTGGAATTATGTATGTAATTCGTGCGGAGCAACTCTTGACCCTGGAGAAAAATGTACTTGCAATGAAGACCGAGACGAGAGAATCCGTAAATATATTAAACAGATAGGTCTTTCACAATTAGATAAAGAAGGACAGATTCAATTCGATTTTAGCAGGATGGTGAATAATGGTTGAAATTAAATATCTGAAAGACAGGGATGAATGGCTTCAGCACAGGATGTCCCGAATCGGTGGAAGCGACGCTTCCTGTATCGTGGGAATGAACCCATACCGCAGCAATGTTGAATTGTGGCAGGTTAAGACAGGACAGGTTGAACCTGAAGATATATCTGATAAGCCATACGTTCAATATGGCACACATGCAGAAACGTATTTGCGGGAACTTTTCCAGCTTGATTTTCCCCAGTATCAGGTTATATATGCAGAAAACAATATGTTTTTGAACGATAAATACCCATTCGCTCATGCTTCCTTGGACGGCTGGATGATTGAAAAGGAAACCGGAAGAACAGGTATCCTTGAAATCAAGACAACAAACATCCTGCAATCAATGCAGAAGGAGAAATGGGACCATAGGCTCCCTGACAATTACTACATCCAGGTACTTCACTACCTGATGGTTACAGGATTTGATTTTGCAATATTAAAAGCACAGTTGAAGTCCGAATTTAGCGGCAACATCTACATTCAGACGAGACATTACACAATAGAACGTTCAGATGTCGAGGAAGATATAAAGTTCCTTGCAGAAGCTGAACAGAAGTTCTGGCGGCAGGTGCAGGAAAGAAAGAAACCGGCACTGATACTGCCTGAAATATAAGGAGTAAGACAAATGGGAATAATCATAGATTGCTTTGCCGGAGGCGGTGGAGCTTCGGTGGGAATTGAAATGGCACTTGGGCGGAAGGTTGATATAGCAGTTAATCATGATCCAGAAGCTATTAGGATGCATAAAGTGAATCATCCGAATACGTTACATCTCACAGAAGACATTTTCGAGGTAGACCTTGAGCAATATGTACATGGCAGGAAGGTTGATTTGATGTGGGCTTCTCCGGATTGTACCAGCCACAGTAAAGCGAAGGGTGGACAACCTAGGAGTAAAGGACTTCGTATACTGCCATGGGCGGTGTACAAGCATGCAAGAAAACTTTTGCCTGCCGTAATCATCATGGAAAATGTTGAAGAAATACAGGAATGGGGACCGCTTGATTCTAACGGGTATCCAATCAAGAACAGAGCAGGGGAAGATTACAAAAAATTTATTGCATCAATGGAGTCGCTGGGATATGACTTTGCCAGCAGAGAATTGGTCGCTGCCGATTATGGAGCACCAACAACAAGAAAAAGGTGGTACGCAATTTTCCGGAATGACGGGAAACAGATAGTATTCCCCGAACCGACTCACAGCAGTTGTGGATTTCCTTTGAAAAAATGGCAACAATGTGGAGATTACATTGACTGGTCGGACTTGGGTAGGTCTATTTTTGACCGAAAAAGGCCATTGGCAGAGGCAACTCAGAAGCGAATAGCAAATGGCATTTTGAAATATATCGTCAACGAAAAACACCCATATATTGTGAAAAGTGAGGATGCACTTGCATTTCTTATTCAATACCACGGAGAAACTAAAGAAGGAACTTCGAGAGGACAGATGCTTACAGAGCCAATCAAAACAATTGATACAAGTAACAGATATGGTTTGGTGATGGCATTTATTACGAAATTTTACAAAACAGGAACAGGTCAGAGCTGTGAAGAACCATTACATACAATTACAACATCCCCAGGGCATTTTGGGGTTGTGTCAGCGTTTTTAGTGAAATATTACGGAACCGGCTGTGGGCAGCTAATAAATAAACCATTAGGAACTATTACTACAAAAGACAGGTTCGGACTGGTGAATGTGTTGATGGTTGAAGGACAGAAGTATATTATCTCTGATATTTTCTTGAGAATGTTGAAACCGGAAGAATTGAAAGTAATGCAAGGATTTCCGGATGATTACATAATCAACAGAGACATAGAATGGAAACCATATTCAAAAAAGGAGCAGGTAGCAAGGATTGGAAACAGTGTTGTGCCGATTATGGCACAGGTCCTTGTACAAGCCAATTGCCCATATCTGATTAAGGGCAAAAGGGCGAAAAACTTGGTTATAGATAGTAGCGGAGAGCAATGTAAATTTGCCATATAAACAAAAAGAAAAGGAGAACAGACAAATGGAACTTAAAGTAAATGAAGTAGAAATTCCTAAAGTAATTGAGTTCAATTACAAGGAATTGAAAAGCGAACTTGAAGAAAAAGTGTCGCACTATGAAACATTAGTGTACACAGATGAACAGATTAAAGAAGCCAAATCCGACAGGGCAAATCTTAACAAATTGAAAAAAGCTCTGAATGACGAGCGCATCAGGCGAGAGAAAGAGTATCTGCAGCCATTCAATGTATTTAAGGCACAGATAAATGAGATTATCGGAATTATTGACAGACCTATTACGGTCATTGATTCCCAGGTAAAGGCATACGAAGAAAAACAGAAGCAGGAAAAAAGAGCAGCTATTGAAGAAGTGTTCGGAACAATCGGTTTTCAGACTTTTGTTACATTGGACATGATATTCAACGATAAATGGCTTAACGCTTCAACGTCCTTGAAATCTATCGAAGAGGAAATGAAACAGTTAATGTACCGCTTTAGTACCGACCTCTTGACACTAAACAATCTGCCGGAATTTGGCTTTGAAGCAGTAGAGGTATATAAAACTACACTTGACATAAATAAAGCTATCAGTGAGGCACAGAGAATGTCACAGATAGCGAAGGCAAAGGCGGAAAAGGAAGCAGAGCAGGCAAGATTGAAAGCAGATCAGGATGCAGCAATGGAAAGAATGATTGCTGAAGAAGAAGCAAAAAAAGAAGCTGATGCAACAAGTTCCAAAATAGAACAGGTTGAACCGGTGGCTGATGCCCCAAAGCAATGGATTAAATTTCAGGCATATATGACAGTAGAGCAGGCAAAAGGCTTAGGTCAGTATATGAAATCCGCAGGGATTGAATATAAAGCACTTTAAAGGAAGGAGGATGAACAATGACAGGAATAATTATCACATCAATTATATGTGGCACAATTCTTTGCGTTTTCGGTATCACTTTCATTGCACGTCAGAGACAGAAAAAAAAGTCTGCTAAGGCGTTAGGAGGAATATTGAAAACAATCTTTGATGAAAAAGAAAGCGAGGATTAAACATGATTTTATGTGACATCAAAAACGGAAGAACTACAATATCCGGACCTGCAGTAATAATCTGCGGAGAGTTAGAAGAAATTATCAGGAAAGTGAATAAAAGTTTCATTGATATGCTTGGGAAAGAGGGGGCAGAAGAGATAATGCACGAACTCTTTAACAATGCACTGCTTTCCGAAGAAGAAAGAGACAAAAAAGCCAATAGAGATGTTAAAGAAGCTGATTCAGAATTAATTAGAGATTTTGAAAAATTCTTAAGTGGATTATTCACAGAGTAAAGGAAGGCGAAAAAAATGGTAAATAATTCTTTAGCAAAAAAACAGACAAAGACAACGTTTAGTGCATTCCTCGCAAAAGACGCAGTCAAGAATCAGATTAACAGCATAGTAGGAGGCAAGGATGGACAGCGATTCATCAGTGCCATTGTATCAGCAGTAAGTGTGAATCCTGCATTACAGGAGTGTGACAACAGCACTATTTTATCCGGAGCGTTGCTTGGTGAATCCCTGAAACTGTCACCTTCCCCACAGCTTGGACATTACTATTTAGTCCCATTCAATGACAAAGAAAGAGGAAAAGTAGCCACTTTCCAGCTTGGATACAAAGGATATATTCAGCTTGCTATCCGTTCGGGACAGTATAAGAAACTCAACGTTATGGCAATCAAAGAGGGTGAATTGGAGTTCTTTGACCCGCTCAACGAGGACATTAAAATCAACCTCATGATTAATGATTGGGACGCAAGAGAAGAAGCCCCAACAATCGGATATTACGCCTTTTTTGAACTTACAAACGGCTTCCGTAAAGCTATTTATTGGAGTAAAAAGCAAATGGAAGCACACGCTGATAAGTATTCGCCAGCTTTTAGCAAAGAAGCAACTGTTGTCAAGAATAAATTCGGCGAAAAAACAAAAGTTTCTTTTGCTGACTATGAAGCGGGCAATTACGATTCAAAAGATGCTTGGATGTATTCATCATTTTGGTATAAAGACTTTGACGGCATGGCGTACAAAACAATGCTTAGACAGTTAATAAGCAAGTGGGGAATTATGTCAACGGAAATGCAGCAGGCGTTCAGTTCGGATATGTCCTTTGAAAATGCGGACGGCTCAAGGAATTATGTTGAAACGGAAGATGATGTTATTGACGTAAATCCAACCGAATCGGTTCAGAGCGAACAGGAACAGCAGAATGAATCAGAACAGGCAGCAGAACCAGCACAGGACGTAGCATCCGCCTTGTTTGGTAATAATTAACAATTTAAGAAAGGAGAAACACTATGAAAGCAGTCGAACTACAGGAACTTGTCGGTGGAGCTTTACAGGAAAAATTCTCGAAATCGTTTGAAAAAGTGGTTGATAACTTACAGGACGTCAACACCTCATTCAAGACAAAGAGAAAGATAACTATAACCCTTGACTTCACACAGAACGAAAACAGGGATGATGTATCAGTTAATGTGAGCGTTGTTGAAAAATTAGCACCTTCGGCACCGCTGGCCACGAAGTTCGCAATCGGCAAGAACTTAGCAACAGGTGAATCGTATGCGGAAGAATACGGACGTCAGATTAAAGGGCAGTTGTCCTTTGATGATATGACACAGCCACAGCCAGTTCAGAAAACGGCAGACGGAAAACTTGTTGACACCGAGACAGGCGAAATAATCGAAGCGGCGGAAGAAACAGGCATTGTAGATTTTAGAAAAAAAGCATTAACAAACTAGAAAGGATTTTAAAGAATTATGGATAATTTAAAAGATGCGTTACAGTACATTGTCGAATTAGGCGAAGCAAAGGTCAAGGATGTTGTCCTTCCTGACGGAACGGTTCAGACATATTCGGACAAGCCGTTGAAGATGCTTAAGAAGCACCTTCCAATGGCAGAAGCCCCTCTGAAAATGAGCACACTCACAAGCCTTGTTGAATACATAAAAGGCAACATTGATTCAATGTCAGACAAGATGATTGTGCAGATAGTAGACCCTGAAACAGTAGTGCTGTTATCACAGCTTAACGAAGAAAGACAGCGTGAAAAGTTAGCCGTTGTCAATGCAACAATCCCTAATTTCCGTTTTAATGATTTCATTAATCAGGAAGAGTTCTGCATTAACCTTCAGTCAAAATTCATTGATGACGAGGAAACAGACAAGTCATTACTTCTCAAATTTGCTGGAACTGTTGAAGCCGGAACTGTAGCGGAATATGGGGATGACGGAACAACACAGAAAGCTACAATCAGAACAGGAATAGCTTCAAAAGGAGAAGCAATCGTTCCGAATCCTGTTTCCTTGAGACCGTTCCGCACATTCTTAGAGGTGACACAGCCTAAATCTGACTTCATATTTAGAATGAAGCAGGATAAGTATGACGGAATTGCATGTGCAATATTTGAAGCAGACGGCGGAGCGTGGAAGATTGCTGCGACAACTGCAATCAAGGAATATTTACAGTTTGAACTTGCCGGACTGAATCAGTTCACAATCATTTCTTAATCGGCAAAAAGGTTGAAACACCAAGGCGGAAACCTGAAAGAAGCGTTTGTTGGAGACACTGAAAAAAGTAATATATCACATAAAAAAGCATTTTTCAGACCTCTATTTTATCCCAAAGAGAGGAAGCGGATTGTTTCTTCTCTAATATAAAAAAATGGCTTATAGACGTAAAAATGGAAATAAATACAATAACAAAAAAGTGGAAGTTGACGGCATTGTTTTTGATTCAAAAAGAGAAGCAGAAAGGTATCAGGAGTTGTCATTACTTGAAAAAGCAGGGGTAATCAGAGACCTTCAGAGACAGGTAAAATACATCCTGATTCCCGCACAAAGAGAACCTGACATTGTCGGAAAAAGGGGCGGAATAAAGTCGGGAAGAGTGATTGAAAAAGAGTGTTCTTATGTTGCTGATTTTGTCTATTTTGACAATGAAAAGCAGGAAAACGTTGTTGAAGATACAAAAGGATTCAGGACTAAAGATTACACAATCAAGCGTAAACTGATGCTATATATTCACGGCATTAGGATAAATGAAATATAGAGAAAGGTAGATTGAATATGGGCGAAATACAGACTACTCACGATTTAGTAAAAGAAATTTTAAGGACTTCCCCAAAAGCGAGAAATTCTGACAATTATTTACTGTATGCAGTATACGCCACGATTGGCAGGAGACATAACATTGATATAGATCACATGTCAGTTCCAAAATTCTTTCTGAACATGAAAGAATATGGATTCCCTTCCCCGGAGACTGTCAGACGTACAAGGCAGAAAATACAGGCAGCACACCCGGAGCTGGCAGGAATTGAGGACGTGGAAGCAATGAGAGAGTTGAGAGAAGAAACATTCAGGAATTACGCAAGGGGGCATATTGTTTGATGGATTCAGAGATTGCAAGAAATGGTTCGGGTTATTATGACCCGACAGCTTTTGAAGCAATGAAAAATATTACAAAAAAGAAGGTGGACAAAATGAAACATGGCGAAATTTGGGAAATACAGCAGAATAATGGACAGTTCAAGAATGTGATTGTTCTTGCTTCACACAATGACATTGCACAGGTGCTTCATATTAGTGAATACGGTGGTGACAACAGCATTGAAGTAAATTGCCAGGGCATCAGCTTCACTGATCCACGCAAGATTCAATATGCCTTTAATGATAACTTCACTAATTACATCCGCACTTTAAAGGATGAGGAATTTGAAGCAATTATGGATGCTGTGGCGGAAGGACTTGGTCTTGCAACATCATATGAAAAAGCTGTTGAACCGGTACAGGAAGAATGGCATCCAATTCCTGAAGTGCTTGATAGATTACCTTTTGATGGTGAATCAGAAGAACTTATTAAGGCAAAGACTGAAAGAGATGTTTACAAGGACTTATATGAAAAATTACTTGCTGATGTGATGAAGGGATGATTTTATGTGCAATTTTAATTGCTTTAGCTGCACATATTCAGATTGTATCTGTAAAGCAGCCCCTACTATTGAAGAATGTAAAATGATAGATGATATTGACAGCGACATTGACTATGAGAATAGGAAAGACCGTTCAAGGCTGAATGGAACAATCAAATTTTTCAAATATAACAATTCCGAAAAGGGCAAGGCAACTGCCGAAAGGTACAAGAAAACCGACAAGAATAAGGCAAAACTTGACAAATATAATCATTCAGAAAAAGGCAAAGCAAGGCTTCAAAAATACTACAATTCAGAAAAAGGCAGAGAAAACGAAAAAAGAAAGGCTGAAAGAAAGCGAATGAAAAGGCTTCAACAGAAAGGGACAACGGCATGAAAGATAGAAAATGTATAACATGCACTCACTTCCTATTGTGCGAAGGGAAACCAACACCTGCACCATGCTTGAACTACGAAGAAAGGAAGAAGAAAGATGGCGGAAAAAAGAATGTTTTCAATGAAAATAGTAGACAGTGACCCATTTAAAGAAATGCCTTTGTCTGCACAGGCTCTATATTTTCATCTTGTTATGAACGCAGATGACGAAGGCTTTTTGAATAATGCTAAAAGCGTCCAAAGGTCAATAATGGCATCTGATGATGACATGAAGCTTTTAATTGTGAAGAGTTTCATAATCCGTTTCGATTCAGGAGTTATTGTAATCAAGCATTGGAAGATGCACAACACTATTCAGCCGAGTAGACTCAAACCTACTCAATACATAGAGGAACGAAAACTCCTTGAAGTGAAAGAAAACAAGTCTTACACCTTGAATTTAGGCCATGTTTCACCATTGCCGACAGATTGTCAACAAAATGACAGCAAATGCCAACAAAATGACGCAGAGATTAGATTAGAAGAGATTAGATTAGAAGAGTGTAGTGTAGTAGAGAGCGAGCCTGCACAACAGGCACCTGATTCAGCTAATTATAAATCTCTCATAAAACAGTATGGGAAAGAATTTGTTGATGAACGAATCGAACGTGCAAAGATGTACAAAGGAACGAACAACCTTGATACTGTTGCTAAATGGTGTGCCGAAGATTTCAAAAGACAGAAAACAAAGCAGAAGCAGAACACCTTCAATAGTTTTCCACAACGTTCTTATGATTTTTGGGATAACAATGATGACTTGATTGTAATTAATCAGCCCAATGATAGTTCCTGATTAATTTAACAATAAAACTATAACTTGAAAAAGGAGAGACAATTACAATGGCAATTATTGATGACGCAAAAACACCATACGAGAAAGCAATAGCACAATTTTTAGAAAAGCAGAGACATGTAAATAACTTTCTTGATGAACAGCTGAAAAAGAATACAAGAACACTTAACCAGTGCTGGGAATATATCAGGAACATGGCAAAAAGTAAGGCTCAAAATGGTTGTGCAATGATTGAGGACTCAGTAGTATATGGCTGGGCAGAAGACTTCTTCACAATGGCAGAAGAAGAATATAAAAAATTGAATGTAAAAAAGAGCAAAGAATCCGGAAATAAATCTTCAGAGAAAAGTGAAGAAAACAGAGAATCTGAAAAAAAGAAAACAAAAGAAGACATAAAAGATAACAAGGTACAGAAGAAAACGGAAGCAATAGCAGGACAGACATCCTTGTTTGACTTCCTGGGTGAATAAATGACTCGCCGGGCAAGGCTCCAAATGATTGAGGAACAGATGAATAAATTCATTAAACCTATTCCGGATGATTATTTGGAATTTTCGGACAAGGCAGTATTTAAACACAACAACTATATGATGTATTCCAAAGAAAAAGATTATGCACATTGTACCGGGTGCAATATGTCATTCGTATATGAGCAGGTACGTTCGTATAGCGATAACAGAACGCACATGAAGCACAACCGGAATGTATGGTGTCCTTTTTGTTCTAGAAGTGTAAAAGCAAAGTCTATGGGATATATCAGAAATGGTTTTGAAGATGTTGCATGGAGCGGAATAATAGAAGTCAATGAAGATAATGTGCTCGTAAGATATATACGTCACATAAGAAAATATAATACAGATGGTTCGTATAACACATATTTGTGCGAAAAAGAGAGATCTGTTATCAGTAAAAATGATACAAGTACATTTGGTTATTATGATGATGGATGGGCATATTACAGAAAACCATATAATCAATGGTCAGGACCGGGAATATACAGAGAACCGGTAAATGGACTGGTTATATATAATATAAGCATTGATGCTGAATTAACAAATACCGCTTGGAGATATTCTGCAATAGATATGTATATGGAGCATATTAGGGAATACGATCAGAGAGATTGTTTATATTCAGATAGCCATCTAAAAATCAAATCTCCATATGATATCCAATGGTACTTATCTACTTACATTGATTATCCTTTTATAGAAAAATTTGTGAAATTAAAACTCTTTGCTCTTTTAGATGAGCTGCCGGATTATCGCAGAAAGTTATATCTTGATATCAACCAGAAAGAAATGCATAAGCTTCTTAAGCTTACAAAAAACAACTGCAGATATTTTATTAGATACAATGGAGATTTTAATTACCTTAAACTGCTGCAACAACTCAATTACTACCAGCTTAATGAAAAACAGGCTATGGATTTATGGATGATAAGAGGACGTAGTCCGGCAAGCGATATAAAAGATATTGCAAGATATATGTCCTTGGATAAGGCGATTCAGATGTACAAGTCTTATTCGTCAACATATACGGACTACCTTGTAATGTGTCACAAAGTCGGACTTAATATGAAGGATAAATCAGTGCTTTTTCCTGCAGATGTTGATAAGGCTCATGCTGAGATTGTGAAAGCCTACAATGAAAAAAAAGATGAAATATCAAAGCTAAAATTTGATGAGATAAGCACCCATGCAGATAAATATCTGTTTGAAAATGAACAATTTAAAATTGTTGTTCCTAAGAAAATCGAAGATCTATTGCGTGAAGGAAAGACACTTCATCATTGCGTTGGAACGTACATTGACAAAGTTGTACAAGGTTTAACAATGATATTGTTTATCAGACAGAAAAGTCAGCCTGACAAACCATATTTTACGCTTGAATGGAGAGATGGAGAAGTTATTCAATGTCATGGATTTGACAATTGTAACCCAGATGTGAATGTGAATGACTTTGTAGCAGAGTTTAAAAAGAAAATGGATATTAATAATAGATTGTGAAAGGCGGTGGTGTAGATGGCAATTAAGCCGATTTTATTCAATACAGAAATGGTCCGGGCGATTCTGGAAGGTAGAAAGAGTTGCACCAGAAGAATTGTGAAACCGCAACAGCTCATAGGGATGTTGCCGGATAAATGCAAAAATGGAGCACCTGAAGAATTCTTGAAAGAAAAGAAACTCATGTTCAAATCATACTGCGATATGACAGATATAGAACTGATAAATACTGCATACAAAGCTCCATATCAGATAGGTGATATTCTGTATGTCCGAGAAACATGGATGGATTATGCCGGACTGACAATGTACAAGGCTGATTGCGACAAATACAAGTTAGAAAGCCTAAATTTTGCTGGTTTTGGATGGCACCCATCAATCCACATGCCGAAAGAAGCTGCACGCATCTGGCTTAAAATTACGGATGTGAGAGTGGAACGGTTGCGGGATATTACGGAAGAACAAGCATGTATGGAGGGCACAAACCCATGGGACGAAGCGTGCTACGAAAACAATGGGTGGTGTCCAACATTTTCAGACCCGGATAGTGGTGGAGAACCTAATATGGTCGATGGATTTCATAAACTTTGGAACTCCACCATCAAGAAATCTGACCTTGACCGCTATGGATGGGCTGCGGACCCTTGGGTATGGGTTATCGAATTTGAACAATGCGAAAAGCCAAAAGAAGAAAACTAAACTGAAATTTAGCGAGGTGAAAAGATATGGAAGATGAAAACTTCTTTGAAAAATGCAGAACTTGTCAACACTGTTATACGAAAAATGATGATGATTATGTTTATTGCAGGAAAAGAAATGGAAAATGTGAATATAAACCATATAAGCCAAGAAAAGAATTGAGAGGTGGAGAAAATGAGTACAGAAAATAAATTATTAACAGCATTTACAACATTCATGCTTGAGCATGGTATTGAGTGCGTAGAAGACATTCATCAGAATGACACTGTTGGTGAAGACAGTTTAGAGTTAATTGAAGATTTGTTTAATATCATAGATATTCAGATTAAATGTGACAACAAGCAGACCAATGCCGACATGATAAGGAATATGTCGGATGAAGAATTGGCAGAGTTTTTAGCTGTTCACGACTTAGGTTTAAAAGGTAATGATTTACCAATGCTTACCGATTGGTTTGATTGGCTTCAATCAGAAGCGGAATAGGAGTGATTCAGAATGAGTAATGATGCAAATATAGTAATAGCACAGGCTTTGATGATGAGAATTAAAAATTATGCAGAAAGAGCCTTGAACAGAGAAGACGTAACGCTTGATGTGGCTATGGCTGAAATACGCCATACAGTTGATGCTTATGACGAGTATTTTCAGACAGGCAGATTGCCAGCAAAATGAGGAACAGTGCGACGAATCGCTTGTTGCTCAGGATACAATACTCAATAGTTTAGATGAATGGTAAAGAGGTGGACATATGACAGAGAGTGAAGCAATAGAAGCAATACAGTTTGATTTAAAAATAGGCGGTGAAATACATTCTCAGGTATTGTGCAATGCTGTTGATGTTGCAATACAGGCACTTGAAAAGCAGATACCGAAGAAACCTATGATTAGTTATGATGAAAGAGTAAAAGAAAATTGGTGTTCTTGTAGCGTTTGTGCTTTTGGCTTTGGTTGGAAAAGAACAATACATTACAAATATTGCCCGGATTGCGGTCAGAAAATAGATTGGAGTGAAGAATAATATGGAAGATTTTATGAAAAAACTTTCTTGTGCTTTTCATAAAGAATATGGAGAGGACGCAAAATTAGAAAATGGTGAGATGCAAGTGTTTGAATTGCAGGATTGTACTGTGGTTATGAGCAATGAAGAAAATAATATTAAGATAAATGTGACGGCAGACAAGCCAATAAAATGTGACTTTGCATCAGGTTTGTTTGTAGAGGCAGAAAGTGAGGAATAATAAATGGAGAGATTAACAGAAAGAAATGATATAGGAAATTACTTCTATCCAAAATGCTTTGAAAAGTGTGACGGACTTGGAGCGAGTAGCAAATGTGACAATTGTGAACTTACAAGCAGTGTTTGCGAAAAACTTGGCGAATATGAGGACTTACAAGAACAGGGCAGACTTATCAAGTTGCCTTGCAAGGTTGGAGATACAGTTTATTGTATCGAAAATAAAGAAATATATACTTGCACAGCAGGAAAAATTTCTATTTCTAAAAATAATGGCGTATGGGTAGAAATAAATTTTCCAAAGGAAATGCCGGATATTGTTGCAATAGAATACAATCCAGATGATATAGGCAAAACAGTATTCCTCACAAAATCCGAGGCAGAAGCAAAACTGAAAGAATTGAAAGGTGGAAAGGAGTAGAAGAATGAATGTAAAATCATACTTGCTGCAAATTGAAGTTTTACAGACTAAAATTGAGCAGAAAAAGCAGAGAGCGAAAGATTACCGGGAACTTGCGTTGACTTCGGGCGGGTTCGATTACAGCAAAGAAAGGGTTCAGACCTCTAACCTCGGCGGGCAGATTGAAACCCCGGTGATTCGATACATAGCACTTGAACAGGAAATCAGCGAAGATGTGTTGAGACTTCAGCAGATTAAAGACAAGATAACAGGAGAAATTCACAATGTCAACAATGCAGATTTCATCAAATTGTTGTACAAAAAATACGTTGAATGTGAAAGCCTGTGGAGCATTGCTAAAAATATGGGATATTCGTATGACCGGATAAGACACATGCACGGCGAAGCTCTGAGAGAATTTGATAAAAAAAATGAAGTTAGCACAAAATAGCACATTCAAGTGTGATATTATGATATTGTCGAAAATTAAATATGATTCATAAAAAGGAACTGTGCCATTTGCGGTTCCTTTTTGTTTTGCCTGTCAGTGTGCCTTACTCCTCATATCTGACAGGCTTTTTTGTGAAAGGCGGTGATTGTATGCTTACAATAAAGCAGGAAAAATTCTGTCTTGAATATGCCGAGTGTGGGAATGCAAGGCAGGCATACATCAAAGCAGGATATTCACATACAAAAGACAGCACGGTTGACGTCAACGCATGCCGGCTACTAAAGAATGATAAGGTTCAGGCAAGATTGGCGGAGTTGGCTGAAGAAGTGAAAAATAACTCAATAGCAAACATACAGGAAATGCAGGAAAAGTTGACGCAGATTATCAGACAGGAAACAACAGAAGATGTAATTGTCACAGAATTTATCGGTGACGGTTGTTCAGAAGCGAGATTGCAGGAAAAGAAGCCAGCGGTCAAAGACGTGATAAGTGCTATCAACACACTTGGCAAAATGCAGGGCTTATTCAAAGATAAAATTGAAGTGGAAGCCATTATTCCTGTTTTTGCCGGTGAAGATGAACTTGAGGACTAAGCGAAAAGGTCACGGAAACATCATAGCCCAAAAGAAAAGTCATAAAGAGCGGAAGAAGCACCTTCCACCAAAAATGGAAACAAAAGTTGAGTTATATGACGGGAATATGTCATATTATCCGGTTGCTTATTGTAAAATCCACAGCGCCTATCTTACGCAGGGGCTTATTGATACACACAGATGCCAACACAGGCATTGCCAAGGGCTTGAATGGTTGGTGAATGATAAGTGATTAAAAAAGAATTACTGCGACTGCCTGAAATAGTTGGTAAAGGCTATAAAGCTTTTTGGAACTTCAAAGGCAGATACAGGGTTGTGAAGGGTTCAAGAGCATCCAAGAAATCAAAGACAACAGCATTGTGGTATATATACAACCTTATGAAATATAAGGATGCCAATTTGCTTGTTATTCGTAAGACGGGAAGAACCTTGAAGGATTCCTGCTATACAGAACTAAAATGGGCTGCAAAGCGGTTGAAGGTCGAACACCTGTGGAACTTCACATTGTCACCACTTGAAGCAACATACATTCCAACAGGACAAAAGATATACTTCAGAGGATTGGATGATCCTTTGAAGGTAACATCTATCACAGTTGATGTCGGATGTCTTTGTTGGATGTGGATAGAGGAAGCCTATGAGGTCATGAAAGAAGATGATTTCAATGTGCTTGACGAATCCATCCGAGGTGAAGTGCCTGAGGGCTTATTCAAACAGATAACGATTACATTCAACCCTTGGAATGAACATCATTGGTTGAAGAAGCGGTTCTTTGACAATCCGGATGATGATACACTTGCCATTACAACCAATTATCTATGCAATGAATGGCTTGATAAGGCTGATATAAAGGTCTTTGAAACAATGAAGAAGAACAACCCGAGAAGATATGCTGTTGCAGGTCTTGGCGGTTGGGGTATTGTTGATGGACTTGTATATGAGAATTGGAAGGAAGAAGCATTTGATCATACATCAGATGAATTCAAGGAAGCACATCCAAAGCTGATTTCAACATTCGGTCTTGACTTTGGTTATACAAATGACCCGACAGCTTTCTTCTGCGGATTGCTTGATTTGGAACATAAGCAGCTATTCGTTTTTGATGAAATGTATGAAAAAGGTCTGTCAAACAAGAGGATTGCAGACAACATCAAAGCGATGGGATATGGCAAGGAAAGAATTACAGCGGATTCCGCTGAACCAAAATCGATTGATGAATTAAAAAGCTTGTCATTGCATGTCAAACCTGCCCAAAAGGGCAAGGATAGCGTCAAGAATGGTATTCAGTGGATTCAGGACCTTGAGATTATCATACATCCAAGATGTGTGAACTTTTTGACAGAAATCAGCAATTATACTTGGGATGTAGATAAATTTGGCACAAAGTTGAATGTTCCGATTGATGATTTTAACCACTTGATGGATGCGATGAGATATGCACTTGAAAAATACATCACAGGAAGTAAGTGGATGACCTAAATTAAAAAATAAAGGCACAAGCCTTATATTACTAATCCTTTAGGGGGTGGAAGAAAAAATGTTGACAGAAAGCGAAATTGTACGGTTCATACAGGATGATACAGTAAGCGAGAAAAAAAGAATGGCTGCTACCGGTCAGAGGTATTATGACGGTGACCACGATATTAGAAATTACAAATTGTATTACTATAATGCGGATGGTGAATTGGTTGAGGACAAGACAAGAACCAATATTCGTATACCACATCCGTTTTTTACAGAGCTAACAGACCAGGCGGTTCAGTATATGTTATCAGGAAAGAGTGGGTTTGTGAAATCCGATAATCCTGAGTTGCAGTCAGAACTTGATGCACGCTTCAACGATAATGAAGATTTTACAGCAGAATTATATGATACACTAACCGGATGCTTTGCTAAGGGTTTTGAATACATATATGCTTACAAAAACGTAGAAGGTAAGACAGCATTTGAATGTGCTGACAGTCTCGGTGTTGTAGAAGTCAGAGCCAAGGATACAGATGATAAGACAGAATATGTGATTTACCACTATATTGACAGAATCGAAAAAGGCCACAAGAAAATCAAAAGAATTCAGGTGTGGGACGAAAAGCAGACATATTACTATGTCATGGAAGATGAAGGGAAGCTGATACTTGATGATTCATATCCTATTAATCCCAAACCACATACAGTCTACCAGAAAGAAGGGGATGAAGCCATCTATTACGAGCAGTATGGCTTTATTCCTTTTTTTAGGATTGACAACAACAGGAAACAAATCAGCAGTCTTAAGCCAATAAAAGACCTGATTGATGATTATGACCTTATGGCATGTGGCTTATCGAACAATCTTCAGGATGCATCAGAATATCTTGTTGTGGTTCATAACTTTGCCGGGGATAACCTCGACGAACTTATTCAGAACATCAAAACAAAGAAACACATAGGTGTTGATGAAGAAGGCGGTGTTGAATATAAGACAGTTGACATCCCATACGAAGCCCGAAAGGTAAAACTTGAACTTGATGAAAAGAATATATACAGATTTGGCGGAGGCCTTAACCTTTCAAGTCTGAAAGACACATCTGCAACAACCAATATTGCTATAAAGTCCGCCTATGCACTTCTTGACATGAGGTGTAATAAGTTGGAAATAAGGCTAAAACAGTTTATGAGAAAGCTGTTAAAAGTTGTTCTGGCGGAAATCAATGAAATGAATGGCACAGACTTTCAGCAGAAGGATGTCTATTTTGATTTTAAGAGAGAAGTAATATCTAACGCATTGGAAAACGCACAGATTGAGCTGACGGAAGCACAGAAGCAGCAGGTGGCTATTTCAACACTTTTGAACCTTGCAACACAGCTTGACAATGAAACACTGATGCAGTTGATATGTGATGAACTTGACATTGACTATGAGGATATAAAAGGCAAACTGCCAAAGGAAGATGATGGATTGGGAAATGCACAGGCTGCATTGAATGAGGTTGAAACAGATGAACAGCAAACAGAAAGAAGTCTTGCAATCTGAACTGAATAACGAAAAGAAGGTTATCAAAGAGCTTGAACAGGTCTACCAGCAGGCAATCAAAGACTGTGAGCGGAAAATAAGAGAACTTTCAATGCGTTCTGACATGGAAAATCTGCAAAGCATTGTATATCAGAAACAATACCAGCAGGCAATCAAGGGACAGCTTGAAGGAGTTCTTTCACAGCTTCATTCTAATGAGTTTGCAACCGTGTCTGAATATCTGAATAAGTGTTATACAACAGGCTTCGCAGGAAGCATGTATGACCTCACAGGACAGGGAATCCCGCTCATAGTTCCTATCAGCCATGAGCAGATTTTGAAAGCAATTCAGACTGATTCTAAGCTGTCAAAGACGTTGTATGAGAGCTTAGGAGAGGACGTGTCCAAACTCAAAACGGCGGTTAGAGCACAAGTGTCAAGAGGAATATCCAACGGTTCCTCATGGAATGACATAGCGAAAACGTTAGCGGAAAGAAATATGAAAAACACCCCATTCGGCACGGCAATCAACAACGCAACAAGGATTGTAAGAACCGAAGGACACAGGGTTCAAACTTCCGCTAAAATGGATGCCATGAAAGAAGCCAAGAAAAAGGGTGCGGATGTGGTTAAACAATGGGATTCCACCTTGGACGGCAACACAAGAACCAATCACCGCTTACTTGACGGACAAATAAGAGAGATTGACGAGCCGTTTGAAGTCGGAGGAATGGAAGTAGACGCACCGGGCTATTTTGGAGACCCAGCGGAAGACTGCAACTGCAGGTGTGCCGTTCTTCAACGTGCAAAATGGGCGTTGGATGATTCAGAGCTTGAAACATTGCAGCAGAGGGCGGAATATTTTGGACTTGACAAGACCGAGGATTTTGAGGATTACAAGTCAAAATATCTAAATATATCAGAAGAAGATATTAGAAAAGCAGACATTACAACCGCATTTATCCCGGCACAAAGTATTGAAGAAGCCGAAGAGTATATTAAACAATTCATTGGAAACGGCTATAGCCCAACATTTAAAAATCAGGCTATATACAAAGGAATTTCAGTAGAAAACGCTAATGAAATCAACAAGGTATTAACTGAATTATATTCACAATATGACCTTCCAAAAATAAGTGGAATAAAAACCATATCCCCAACGTCAACGCAGGGGAAAAAGGTATTTTCAAGTAGTGATGCAGTAGCAGCGTATAATCCTATTGAACATGGCATTTTTATTAATAAAAATGTGTTAAAAAATGCCACCGCATTGGCATCATACAACGAAGAAGCAGAAAAAGCATGGAATTTAGTCATGTCCAATATTGACAATCTTTCAGGAAAAGAAAAAGAATTGGCTTTGTTGTATAAAAACGCTGGAAGAGCATTAGTTGGAAATGGTAGTGTTCATGATTATATTATTCACGAAATGGGGCACCATGTTCAATGGAATGTGTTAGACGCCAAAATTAATAATGCAATGGGTTCAAGCATGAGCATATATGCACCAAAGATTTCAGGATATGCTAACGCAAGCAAAAGTGAATACATAGCGGAGAGTTTTGCAGCATACATAAAAGGCGAAACGAAACTTCTTGACCCTGATTTTGTTAAAGCAATCAATGAATACAACAAACTACTTGAAAAAGTAGCTAGAAGTAGTAAAATAACATCAGGGGCAGTAAGCGGTGCAAGAAATCCATATGGTGAAAAAGCCGAAGAACATGCAAAGAGATATTATGGTTTAGTTCGTAGTATGAAAACAGACGTTTCTAAAATATCTAAAGTAACAGGTATGGACGAAAAGGACATACAGGGTATTAAAGACTTTATATTCTTTGAAAAACATGATTTAGGTGGTAAGGAGTTAGAATACTTTGAACCTGATTATATGATGGCTGAATCATGGCAGAGATTGATTGAAGGTAAGCCAGAAGCACATGATATTACAATGTTGAAACATGAAATTTTAGAAAAAGAGCTAATAAAAAATGGCATGACACAAGAGCAGGCACATATAGAAGCATCAATGAAATATAACTATTCAAAGGAAGCAGGTGAATATTATGCTAAAATTGAAAAATATAAAAAGGAATAATGGTATCATTTCAGCAGAATATGATCCAGAAAACAGTGGTGATTTAGGAAACATTTCTATTGATACTAAAAGCGGTAAAGTAATAGAATCAAAATTATCAAAATTTGATAATCCTTTACCAATGTATTTACATCATGCATCTAATGCATTGAAAAAAATAATGAATGAAGAAGAACCACCAAAAGAAAAATTAGTTATGTGGTATTAAAAGCACTTTGCAGCAGATGCATGGTGCTTTTTTAGAAAGAAATCAATATGCCAAGAGATGATTATTTTTTAATGATATAAGAGATATTTAGGCCATGATAAAAACATGGTCTTTTTTAATGCCCGAAAGAAGGTGAATGAGAGTGGCAACAATAAGCGGTAACGTGTGCAATACTTATGTGCATATAGATTTAATTGTAAATGAAACAGGAACGTCCGTTGAAAATAATACATCCACAGTATCTTGGAAACTGGTAGGCTATTTGGGAAGCGGTGCTTCTTCTTCTCATTGGTACTCTAACAGTTATCATACAATTTCTGTTGTGATTAATGGCTCAACAGTATATTCATTACCGAATACTAGACAGAAAGCAATCTCAATTGGTACTAACACAAGTGCATCATCCCCAGTGACGATTGCATCAGGAACAACAACAGTGCCACATAATGCAGACGGAAGTAAGACATGTGCATGTTCATTTTCTGTTGTTTACAGATACAACAGTGCCTTCACTTGGAAAGGTTCAGGCAATGTTGGCCTGACAACAATTGCAAGGGCATCACAGCCTTCCTGCATTACCTATCCGAATACAACGCAGAATGTCGGGGCATTGGGTGGTACAATCACTATCCATATGAACTCCAATTCCTCAAATTTCAGACATACTGTTAGATATGCTTGGGGAAATAAGAGCGGAACTATTGCAACTAACGTTCAATATAACTGTCAATGGAAAATACCGCTTGATTTTGCAAATAATATTCCTAGTGCAACATCAGGCTGGGGAACAATTTATGTTGACACCTATAACGGAAGTAAGTTGATTGGTACAAAGTCGGTAACGTTCACGGCAACGGTGCCGGCAAGCATGGTTCCTTCTATTAGTTCTATAACCTGTACAGACCCGAAAGGCTACCTGTCAAAATATGGTGGGTATGTCCAGAATAAGTCAACGCTGAAGGTTGTTGTTAGTGCGTCCGGTTCGTACTCTTCATCAATTAAATCATACAAGATTGTTGCAAACGGCGTAACCTATACGGCAAATTCGCCCACCACCGGAGTTCTAATCACAAGTGGTACAAATACTATCACCGTGACAGTAACGGACAGCAGAGGGCGAACAGCAAGCAAGACAGCCACTATTTCAGTGCTTGCATACACTTCCCCAACAATAAGCTATCTGACAGCAGGAAGATGCAATTCAGAAGGCACAGCAGATGCAGACGGAGCTTATATAAGTGCTTCGTTTAAAACGGTTGTAACAGCCCTAAACAATAAGAATCACGCAACAGCAAAGCTTGAATATAAGAAAAACACCGAAACATCATGGACAACAGCAGGGACTTACACAGCATATACTCAAACACCGACAATGGTATTTGATGCTGATATTGATTCATCTTATAATGTCAGATTAACTGTTAAAGATGATTTTTCAACAGCCATGCTTGAAAAAGCGGTAGGAACAGTATATACCTTGATGGACTTCAGAAGCACAGGAAAAGGCATTGCACTTGGTAAAGTTTCTGAAGAAGATTTGTTTGATGTGAACATGGATACAAGGTTCAGAAAGGCTGTAAGAAGCGAGGATGATGTTGTCGCAGGGTTGGGAACAACTAATCAGACCTCATTGCTTGGCAAAGCGAATAAAAAATGGACACTCATAGGAAATACAACACAGGGGAACAAGATACATATATCCCAATCAATATATGATGTTGCTTACGAATATTATGTTATTATCAAAACATCACATGGAGCAACTTTTACTTTTTACACTTCCTATAATGATATTAAAAAAGATTTGATAAATGGTTACTATTATTCATCTAGTTATTATGCAACAGTGAGAATAATGTCAACATCACGAACGGATAAAGATGGATTTGACATGTCGCTAAATATGGCATGGACTAAAGAGCTGTATAACGGACAGGCATCCACTTTTGAAATATATATATATTATAGATAAATAAAAAGGAAAGGCGAAAGAATGAAAGCAATAATCAGCGAAAAAATGTATGACACAACGGCTTCTTATGTCATATTTGCAGACGGAACAGAAGCACTTTTTAAGACAAAAAATGGGGCGTACTTCAAAACCTCGGTTGACGGAATCACGCCGCTTTCAGCGCAGGAAGCTAAAAAGTGGCTTGGCGTGGTTGACGCAGACGCATATATTAAAGAGTTCGGAACTGTAGAATCCGCTTAATAATTGTCAAAAGAGCATCCGACAAGGGTGCTTTTTTTATACAAAAAATTATGAAAGGAGAAAGGGTGATGGACGGAATAATTGCTGCATTAATCACAAGCGGATTGGGGCTTGTCGGGATTATCATTACTAATGTAACGAGCAATCACAAAGTTGAGAACACACTCAAAACATCACAGGCGGTCACAGATTGCAAGATTGATGAACTGACAAGAGAGGTCCGTGAACACAACAATTTTGCGAAAAGAATGCCTGTTGTAGAAGAACAGATCAAGGAAATCAATCATAGAATTGAGGATTTAGAAAGGAAGGAATAACATGGAAAACATAATAGGAAACATCACAATGGTTTTAACAGTGATAGGTGTTATTGCATTTATCACAAGCGTAATCACGCAGGTGACAAAGGAATGGAAGGTCTTTAATAAGATTCCAACAGCAATTCAGGTATATATAACAGCACTTATTATCACAGTAATAAGCATAGTTGTGTATCTGCAGGTAAAAGGCTTCAAAATAGTGTGGTATTACATTGTAGGAGCGGTCATATTGAGCTTCTTTATATCCTTTGTGACAACGAACGGCTGGGAACAGTTAAAGACGTTATGGGACAGACTGAAATATAATAAAAGAGGTGATGAGTGATGTCAAAATACACGGCAAGATTAACAGCCCCGGCAAAGACAGACCGTCATTATTACAGTAATGACAACGCTTTTTTCAGAAGCGGTTTTGGGATTCCGAATTGCACCGCATACGCTCACGGTAGATTCGCCGAAATAACAGGCAAATTTCCGAAAATGTATGGTAATGCGGAAGATTGGTGGGACGAAGCAAAAAAGGCAGGATATGAGACGGGACCGGTCCCTAAATTGGGTGCTATTTGTGTGTGGAGAGCAGGTCAGACACATAATAGTGCAGACGGAGCGGGTCACGTTGCTATTGTCGAACAGATAAAAGCCAACGGAGACATTGTGACAAGTAACAGTGCATGGAAAGGCTTAGAGTTCTACACGCAGGAAATTACAAAAGCATCAGGATATATGTATGCAAGCAATAGACCGTTCCTTGGCTTTATTTACTGTGGAATTGAGTTTGAAATGGACACATCAAGCACAACAGGAAGCGTTGTGGCAGGTAAGGCGGTCATTTTGAAGAATACATCATGTTATTCATCAGAAAGTTCCAAAACTGCCTATGGTGTCAAGTCAGGCACATTCTATCTGTGGGATAATGTGGTTAGGTCAGGAAGAATCAGAATCACCAATTCATCTTCAAGGGTAGGTGTGGCAGGACAGGTCACATGTTGGATTGCGATTGCTGATGTCGGATTGAGTACAGGTACAGCACCAACACAGCAGATAGCACCGGCAATCAAGGCAGGTACAGCATACACATTGAAGGATGTTCCGGTGTACAATTCCGAATCAGGCGGCTCAATCGGTAATAGGACCGGCATATATCGTACATGGGATTCAGTCATTAAAAACGGCAGAATCCGAATGACGAACAGTGCTTCAAGAGTTGGTGTTCCTGGGCAGGTCAGCTTTTGGGTTGACGTAAAAAACTTAAATAAGTTATTTTAGGATATTCAGAAATGGATGTCCTTTTATATTGTCCAAACGGCTTATGACATAAAAACTGTGACGAACAACTAATAACTCCGGCAAGAGTGATAACTGCCAGTGTGGCTACGATTAAAGCCAAGAAAGGATAGAATAATGGAATTAAAGGAACTGTTAGGAGAAGAACTGTATAAGCAGGTACAGACAAAGATTGACGAGAAGAACAGCACAGAGGCAGATAAGCTTAAGCATGTAAGATATGCAGATCTGTCTGAGGGCAAATATGTCAGTAAAGAGAAGTATGATTCAGAACTTGAGAAGCTTAATGGACTGATTACCGGCAAAGACACGGAAATCGGAAATGCAACAAAGCTCATTGAGGAGCTTAAGAAGGCTTCCAAGGGAGATGAAGGTATGCAGCAGAAGATTTCAACGTATGAAACGGAGAACGCAAGGCTCCAGAGAGAACTTGAAGAGACAAAAATCAATGCAGCCATTAAGGTGGCTCTGCTTGAGGCTCATGCAGTCGATTCTGATTACATGACATATAAGATTAAGACTGGTCTCAAAGAGAAGAACGAAGAGCTGAAGCTTGATGGTGATGGCAACATCAAAGGTTGGGATAACATGCTCACGTCACTCAAGGCACAGTTCCCGACTCAGTTCACAGCTTCATCCGGCTCAGATGATGGTCAGAAGCACATCATTGAGAACAGGTTGCCAGGCGGCAATCCTGGCAATAACAATGCCGAGCCTAAAAATTTAGCAGAGGCATTAAAACAGAAATATGATGGTAACAACCAGTAATAATTGAAAGGTAAGGTGAACAATATGTCAGCACAGACATTAGAAGAAATTAAGAAAGGTATGAGTGACAAGGTATTCTCACAGATTGTGGATATCTTCCTCAGACAGTCAACAGTACTTCAGATGCTTACATTTGATGACTGCGTATCAGCATCAGGCGGTGGCTCAACAATGAAGTACAAGTATCTCAGAAAGGTACTTCCTGCAACAGCAGAGTTCAGAAAGATAGGCGGTTCTTATACTGCATCAACAGCTACCAAGCAGGAGTGCGAGGCTAATCTTGCAATCATGGGTGGAGCTGTTCAGATGGACAGGGTGCTCAACAGAATAGCCGGTAACTTCGACAACATGGCATATCAGATAGAAGAGCATATCAAAGCGGTCGTGAACCTCTTCCATTATACAATGATTAATGGAGATGCAACCACAACAGCTTCGGGAGATCATCCGGAGTTTCAGGGTCTTGATTCTATGCTTGCTGGAACAACGACAGAGTATGGAACAGACAAGGCCATTGATTTGTCAACTATTACGGCAATCAAATCCAATGCAGATGAGTTCTACGAGGCGCTGAGCCTTCTTGTTAAGACAACAGCTGCTGATGCAGTACTCACTAATACAGAGATGATCACTAAAATTCAGACTGTTGCCCGTATCCTTGGATACAAGACAGAGAGCGAGGAAGCATTTGGAAGACGTATAACTACAATTGACGGAGTAAAGCTTGTCGATATGCAGGATTATTACACTGTAAGCGGAAGTGCAGCAACTGCCGGTCATGTAGTTAAGAAAGGACTTTCAAGGACTATTGCAAGCGCAAGCTCCGCAACAACAGGACTTACAGATATTTATGCTGTTAAATTCGACGTCAATGACGGATTCCACGGAATCAGCCTGAATGGTGGTTCTGTAATCGATCAGTATCTTCCAAACTTCAATGAACCGGGTACGGTTAAGGACGCTGAAGTTGAGATGATCGCAGCTACAGTACTTAAGAATACACAGCACGCTGGTGTTCTCAGAAACATCAAGATTGCGTAATGCGTAAGAAAGGATAAGGTGATGAATATGGCAGCGAAGGAAACGAAGACAATGGAGCAGGCGGATGTTGCTGTAGAATCTGCAGCAGTAAAGCCTAAGAGCTGGATTGTATCAGTTATTAATGGTTCTACATATTGCGGAATAGGTGCCGGTGGTGTACAGTTCGCAAATGGCAGAGCTGAAATCACATCTAAGCGTATGGCTGACTGGTTCAAGGAACATAAAGGATATAATGTCATTGAACAGTAGTAAGGCGGTGATCTTATTATGATTATGACTGTGAATCGACTGAAAGAGTTGATTGATACCGGTTCAGAGAAGGATAAGGTGCTTGAAGCTAAGCTTCAGGCACTGGAAATCCTGATAAGGAAATATACCAACAATAACTTTCAGAATCGAAGCAGAAGAATCAGGTGTGATGTATCATCCGAAGTCGGATTGATGTGTGCATCATCATTATTCAAGGTTGGGGACACTGTTCAGTTGTCAGAATCGGCTTATAATAGCGGTCTGTATATAATTGACAGAATAGACTTTGATAATGGCTGTATGGGGCTGAATGAGAGCTTAACGACTGAATCAGATGTGCTTGTCACAAAAGTTGAATATCCTATGGATGTGCAGATGGGTGTTGTGAATATGCTTTCATGGGACCTGAGCAACAGGGACAAGGTCGGGATTCAGTCAGAAACGATCAGCAGACATTCTGTGACCTACTTTAATATGGACGGTGATAATTCCACTATTGGTTATCCGAAATCCCTTGTCGGCTTTCTGAAGCCTTATATGAAAGCGAGATTTTAATATGATTAGTGGCAATACAACAGCGGAAATCAGAGTGCAAAGCACTGTAAAGAACGAAATAGGCGGAACGTCAAAGACGTGGACAGCGGTTCAGAATGTAAAAGGCTGGCTTGACCTGACAGGCGGGGACAGCAAATACACCACTTTTAATGCTAAGATTCAGGAAAGCACACATGTATTTCTATGTGATTATGTTCCTTTGGATGCAAGAATCAAGGCAGAGAACAGCAGGCTTGTTGTCGGTGGAAAGGTGTTTGACATCCTTCTGATTGATGATCCTATGGAATTACATGAACAGATTGAAATCTACTTGAAGTATACAGGGGGTCAGTGATATGGAAAATGATGTTAAATTCAAAGATTTTTCAGTTGAAGTCAACGGCAAAATCAATGAAGCACTGATTGCTGCATTATACGAGGCAGCAGGAGAAGTAGTATCACAGACAGCAAGGAATACAAGAGTAGACACCGGGCAGACCAAGAATTCATGGAGCTATACTGTAGACGAATCAGAAGGCAAGGCTACAATCGGAAGCCCGCTTGAAAATGCGATATGGGAAGAGTTTGGAACAGGCGTTCAGTCTTTAAACGGAAACGGCAGGAAAACCGCTTGGAAGTATCAGGACAAGAAGGGCAAGTGGCACACAACCACAGGAAAAAAAGGAACTAGGGCTTTTTATAAAGCCTTTGAAAAACTAAAAACCCCGATTATTAAGCTATTTGAAAGCAAAATGAAAGAGTTGAAATAATGCAGAAAGAGACACTAAAACTTATCAGCGACACGCTAACGTCAGCAGGGATTCCATACGAATATGACACGTTCAATTCATCAATAGAAGCCTTGAATCGCTATTGGGTGGGTGAGTATTCAGAAACAGAACCGCTTACAGAAAGCGGACTTGAAGAAAGTACATTCATCCTGACAGGGTATGCAAAAGAAGATATGCTTGTACTTGAAAATGACAAGCATACAATCAGAAATTTATTCCCAGCAATAAGCGGGACGAGGGCAATTTTTGACAATGGGTCAGGGGTTGCCATTTTTTACGCTAATTCTTTCCCTGTTCCTACAGGGGATGATTTTATAAAAAAATTACAAATTAACTTAACAGTTAAAGAATGGAAGGTGGACTAATATGCCAATAGCAGGAAAACACGGCATTACAGAAGAAACAGCAAAAAATATGCTGTTCGGTGCAGGAACAATTCACAAAGGTCTTAAATTCACACCGGGAGAAAGCGGTGGGAAAGGCTCTTGGAACTTCAATGATACAATAGTAGGGGCAACAAGCGGTGGTTCAAAACTTACGATAGCACCTGAATTTTATGACGCATCAGTGGACGGTGCAAGCGTACTTGTAAAAGGTCTTAAAAAGAAGATTGGAGAAACAGCGTCAATGGATATTAACCTTGTCGAACTCACAAAGGACATTATCAAGGCTGCAACAATCGGAGCGGACGGAACTTCAACGGACACTAATTTTGACCTTATCGAATCTAAAACAGACATTTCCGAAGGAGACTATTGGGAGAATATAGCCTTTGTCGGAGAGACGTTTGACGGAAGAAAAGTCATTGCAATTCTTGAAAATGTTCTTTGCACATCAGGATTCAGCAGCGAAGGAAAGGCAAAGGAAGGATCCGTTGGGGCGTATACATTCACTTGTCACGCTGATATAAATTCAGATCTTACAACACTCCCATGGAAGATATACTACCCTAAGGATGTAGCGTAAAAGAGGTATCAATATGAAGGTCAATGTTATTAAAGAATTTGTTGACCGACACACAGGGGAACTGCACAAAGTGGGCAGTTCCTTTGAATGTGGGGAAAACAGGTTTAGAGAAATAGAAGAAGCAGGCAAATATGTTGAGCCTGTGGTTATTGATAAAGATGAAGAACACAAAGCGGTTAAAAGGAAAGGAATATAAGAATGAGCGAAACATCAGTTGAAACAATCGAAGAAATCAAAGAAGTAAAAGAGGATGCAATCATTGAAAACCCATATCCACTTAGAAAGTTATCAAGTAAAGATGTATTTATCTTTTCAACTATTCTGAAACAGATTGGATATGCAGAACTGAAGGAGTGCTTCCATTCAGTGGAAATCAAGAAACTTATCGCAAAAATGCCGGGTGAATCTGCTGGTGAATCTGCCGGTGCATCTGCCAGTGCAATTGATGAAATCGGGCTTTCAATTATGCTTGATATATCAACAGTGGTAATTTCCAACCTTGCAAGTGCAGAAGAAAGCATCTATCAGCTTTTATCGAATTTATCAGGCAAAACAAAAACAGAAATTGCAAATCTTGATGCCGAAGTATTCACGGCAATAATTGTGGATGTATTCAAGCAGGATGGATTCAGAAATTTTTTCAAGGTTGTTTCAAAATTGTTCAAATAGGTGACATCATGTTCATGGATTTGCTGTTCAAAAGATATTCAAATCCATATGAACTGATGGACCAGATGATTTTGTGTGGAAGATTTCTTGATTTTATTTGCGAATTTGTTGAGATAACAAATGATGATTTGTTATGGGAATACTATTTGCATTATCCATTTCTTGAAATGTCTTATGATGAGTTTAAAAGAAGACTTGGAATTGGTAATGATGAACCACAGCCAAAATCCAATCTTGAAGCAACAGTAAAACAATCAATGAACATCCTGGACAACTTTGTCCCGGATGGCTAAAAAGGCTGATATTTTCAGCCTTTTTTATTTTGAAAAGAAAAGGGTGTGAACCTTATGGAATTATTTAAGATATTAGGAACTATTGCAATAAGTGGGGCTGAAAAAGCGGAAAAAGATACAGAAAAAGTGTCTAATGCATCACAGAAGTCTGCAAAAAAAATCGGTGAAGCATTCAAAACGGTTGGAAATACCTATGAAGCAATAGGGAAAACGATTGTTAAAATGGCAAAAGTAGGTGCGGCTGCGATTGGAACAGTATCAACAGCGGTGGGGGCTTTGACTAAGTCGGCAGTTGAAAATTACGCTGAATATGAACAGCTTGTCGGCGGTGTTGAAACGCTTTTCAAAGATAGTGCAGACAGGGTTGTTGAATATGCTAACAATGCGTATAAGACTGCCGGGCTATCTGCTAATGAGTATATGGATACTGTGACAAGTTTTTCTGCGTCACTGTTACAGTCATTAGACGGAGACACGGCAAAGGCTACCGAATCGGCTAATTTAGCAATTACAGATATGGCTGATAATGCCAATAAAATGGGTACCGCTATGGAATCAATTCAGAACGCATACCAAGGCTTTGCAAAGCAAAATTACACTATGTTAGATAATCTAAAACTTGGATATGGTGGAACGAAAGAAGAAATGATTCGATTGCTTGAGGATGCTGAAAAGATTTCAGGAATCAAATATGATATATCTTCTTTCAGTGATATTATCGATGCTATTCATGTTGTACAAACCGAAATGGGGATAACAGGTACAACTTCAAAAGAAGCAGCAACCACAATTCAAGGTTCTATATCGTCAATGAAGGGTGCATGGACTAATTTCGTTACCGGAATGACTGATGAATCACAGGATTTTGGTACTTTAGTTAATAATGTGATTGATTCTGTATTAACAGTTGCATCTAACCTTGTGCCGAGGATAATGGAAACGTTACCACGGCTTATAGACGGTCTTTCACAGTTAGTACAGAAAATAGTCCCTTACATCCCTCAGCTCCTGAAAACATTGGTTCCGTCAATTGTAGACGGGGCGAAAATATTATTGAATGATGTCACTAATCAATTACCTGACTTATTAGAAACAATTCTTCCCGGATTTGGTGGAGAATTAGGAAAGAATATTGTTAAATTTATAAACACGTTTAAGTCGATATTCAGCAAAATCATTCCTATGCTGCAGAATTTTGGAAAGAAGATATTGCCTGTCATATCACAGGTCCTTGATAAAATTTTACCAGCTTTTGAGAAAATTATTGAAAACTTACTGCCACCATTGGAAGACATATTAGATACCATTATTCCAGTTCTTTTGAATTTAATAGATGTAATCTTGCCACCATTGGAAGAATTGCTTCCAATGATAATGGATGCTTTATCTATGATTTTAGAACCATTGGCGGAACTTGTAGAAGCAATATTGCCACCACTTCAAAGCCTGCTTGATATACTTCTCCCAATTCTTTCGGGCTTTTTGGACGTGTTACAGCCGATTCTTGACGTTGTAGTGTCTTTATTACAGCCGATTCTTGACCTTGTCGGAAGCGGGCTTAATGCACTTGCTGAAGCCTTTGGTTTTGCAAAAGAAAAGACAGATGCAGCGGTTCAGGCTGCAATGGATGAAGCAGATGCCATGCGTGATATGAGAGACGCAGCGAATGAAGCGAGAGATGCAATAGATCAGAAAGCAGAAAAAGAACTTGCTAATGTGTCAACAGTAGAAAGTTTATGGCAGGAATTACAGACCTTAGCAGATGAACAGGGTAATGTTTCCGAGAAAGACAGGGCAAGAGCCGAGTTCATAACCGGGCAGTTATCGGAAGCACTTGGAACCGAGATTCAGTGGACCGGCAATCAGATTCAGAACTACAAGAACCTGCAGGAAGAAATTGGTAAAACAATTGAAAAAAAGAAAATGGAAATTCTTCTTGAAGCGTCCGAAGAAAAATATAAAACTGCTATTCAGAATAGGACAGAAGCAGAAAACAATTTGAATGAAGCATCACAAAGAAGGGCAGATGCCTTTGCAAAACTGACAGAACTTGAAGAGGCAGGTGTGGATAAAAGTTCAGAATCATGGAAAAATGCGCAGGCAACAGCAGCAGCAACGCAGGAAGCCTTCATTGAAGCACAAAACATTGTTGGAGAATACTATTCAGATATTTCACAGTACGAGACTGCACAAACTTTAATAATGCAGGGTGAAAACGAAAAAGCACTTGAACTGCTTGATAAGAAAGGACAGGCTTTTCAGGCTGCTTCTGATTTAGCGTCTAAGTCAGCAGATGAACAGAAAGCAATTCTTGAAAAGCAGATGGAAGATGCAGCGGTCAATCTCTCAAACCAGGTTGAATTGTATAAAAAAATGTCAAAGAACTGTACTGATGAAGAACGTGAAATGTATGAGAAGAACCTGAAAGAAGCACAGGACTATTTCACAAAAGCTTCACAGGAATATACAAAAGCAGGTGGCGAAATCGGTGAAAACTTCTTCAAAAGTATGAGCAGCAAGCTGACATCATGGCAGTTTGAATCTGTTGGAAGTTATATGATCCAGGGTATTGCAAATGGTGCAGAGGGCAATAAAGTTACTCTTATGCAGAAACTCGGCAAAATAATGAATGAAGCATTTTCTTCCGTATATTCAAATGGGACTTCGGGAAAGACTTCAAGCAATACTTCAACGTCATCATCATCACATAAGACGCCTCACCTTGCAAAAGGTGGAGTTCTCAGGAAAGGACAGATTGGATTCCTTGAAGGTGATGGGGATGAAGCCGTGGTTCCATTGGAAAAAAACACCGGATGGATTAATAAACTTGCTGATAAGCTAAATAATAGTGGCGGTAATGATGTTGTTGGTAAGATTGATGAACTTATCAAAGCCATCACATCAATGAATATTGTACTCGACACGGGAGCAATGGTTGGCGAAATGGCACCTGCCATGGATGCACAGCTTGGTGATATTTACTCAGCCAAAGAAAGGGGCCGATAAATGAATGAATCAAATTAAATTTGGAACGTACAAAAGCTATGATAATTTGAATCTGATATGCACTAAGAAGACAATTGGAAGTCCTGCTGTCAAAACAGCAATAGTTGAAATCGAGGGCGGTGATGGTGTTCTTGATTACACTGAATATTTTGGTGATGTAAAATACAACAACCGTCAATTAAATTTTGAATTCGAATCAATAGTACCACAATCGCAGTTTCCGGAACTGTATTCTGCGATATTGGATGCATTACATGGGAAGAAAGTCCAAATTGTTCTTGATGAAGATCCTGATTTCTATTATGTAGGAAGACTTGAAGTATCAGATTTCGCAAATGAAAGAGGAATTGGAAGCATCAAGATTGATTGTGACTGTGAACCTTACAAGTATAAGAAGAATAAAACAGTGGTGTCACAGGCTGTCAGTGGTTCTACAACCATTACACTTCCAAACCTTAGAAAAAGAGTTGTGCCAACCATTACAAGTGATGCAACAATGACATTTGTTTTTGGTAAAAAAACAATTCAGCACAGTGCAGGCACATTCATTATCCCAACTTTGGAACTTGTCGAAGGCACTAATACAGTAACAGTTACCGGAACAGGTAATGTTACATTCACTTATCAGGAAGGAAGGCTGTAGGACTATGTATGAAGTATACTGCGATAGTTTTCTGTTGTATTCAAGCACAATAGATAATTTGAAAATAATAAAACCAAAGGTGTCGCTTGAAGATAACAAGACAGGGTCATTCACCTTCACTATATATCCGGATCATCCGTATTATGATGTAATTAAGAAACTGACATCCCTTGTCACAGTATATCAAGATGATTATCTGCTGTTTCGGGGAAGGGTGCTTAATGAAGAAATAGGATTCTACAATGAAAAGTCAATCACTTGTGAGGGTGAATTGGCTTTTTTATTGGATTCGATTCAAAGGCCATATAATTACAAAGGAAGCATAACAGGCTTCCTGAGTCAGCTTATAACAGCTCACAATTCACAAGTAGATAAATCAAAACAATTTGCCCTTGGCAATGTCACTGTGACGGATCCAAACAACACCATTACAAGGTCAGATATTAACTACACAAAGACATGGGAAGTGATAGACAAGAAGTTGATTGCCCTGTTAGGCGGTCATATAATTGCAAGACATCAGAACGGTGTGAATTACATTGACTATTTGGCAGACTATACAGCCATATCAAATCAGAAAATCGAATTTGCAAAGAATTTGCTTGATATGGAGCGAAAACGCAAGGGACAGGATATCATAACAGCATTAATTCCCCTTGGTGCAAATTTAAAGGATGCTAAAGGAAATGAGACAAAGGAAAGGCTGACAATCAAATCAGAAAATGGCGGTCTTGATTATATTACGGATGCTGATGCAGTGGCACAGTATGGGCTTATATTCGGAACAAACATATGGGATGATGTAACAGTTGCGTCAAACCTTCTGACGAAGGGCAGAGCATATCTTGCGAGCTTGTCAAGTGCTATTGATACACTTGAACTATCGGCAGCAGACCTTGCAGGCATTGAAGAAAATATCAATTCGTTCCACCTTGGCACTTATGTCAGAGTAACAAGCAATCCGCACGGAATAGATCAGAATTTCAGGGTTACGAAGTTACAAATTGATCTAATGAATCCGGCAGCAAATAAGTTAACGTTAGGCGGAACTATCAAGACATTGACAGGCAATATGACACAGGTGCTTGATGTTAAGGATGGCAAAGATGGAAAAGACGGAAAAGACGGCAAGAATGGCAAGGATGCAGCCATTCAGAGTGATACACCGCCGACAGATACATCAATGCTGTGGCTTGATACATCCCTGAATCCACCATTACTGAAAAGATATGCACCTGAATATCAACTTTTGATTGCAGAGCCTTCAGATTGGGCTTTCAATTACACAACATACTTCACATTTGATTCAAACACAGGTGCATATTCAGCAATAACAGGCACCACAACCCCGGCATGGGCGGAAGATACCTACTATCAGTATGTTAATTGGGTGACAGTAAATGACACCACACAGGCATTTTACTTAATGGAAAAGAATGTTTCGTCCGAGATATCAAAGTCAGAAACAAACATAATGTCTAAAGTGTCGGAGGAATATTATTTGAAAGACGAGACCGATTCATTGATTTCCTCTGTAAGCACTACTGTTGAGCAGAATAAGAATTCAGTTGCTATTTTGTTTAATCAGTATTTGGCAGGCCTTGAAGCACTGGCACAGGGAACAGATGCAAATTTTAAAGAAATCAAGAAATACATCCAATTCAATGATGGAAAAATCCTTCTTGGTGAAGTTGGAAATGAACTTGAATTACAGATTGCAAATAATAGAATATCATTTCTTCAGAGTAATGCAGAAGTGGCATATTTCAGCAATAACAAGCTGTATGTCACAGATGGTGAATACACTAACTCTCTAAGGCTCGGACAGTTCGCTTTCCTGCCAAGGGAAAACGGAAACTTGTCATTTAAAAAATTAACATAATGAAAGCATTTTGCTACAATATCCAACATCAATGTGCCAATTCTTCTGTAGCGATATCGGTAAGGACTCCTGCAACCTGCCTGTCACCTATTGAATAACGCTGTGACATATATCGCATGCTTGCACCTGCCTCACCATCCGGACCACCGTACTGGCTTATGATCAAAGCTGCGGTATTGGCATCAGGAGTTTTGATGTTAATCGGAAATTCAAGTCTTTTTTCATAAATCCACATATCAGCACGCTCCTTCCCAAGGCCATGGAGTCGAAATCCATGTCCAGTAATTATCAGAGGTTACCTGAGTAATGGTAAGAGGTCCGTATCGTCTGGTATATTCGATTATTAAAGAATTGTAAGTGTCCCTGAGGGAAGAATATGTCATAAGGGAATCGGTATCTTTTGGGTGGGTATCCAGATATAGACCAAGGTCTGTAATTGCAAAACCATATTCCATGATTTTTTTCATAAGCTCTTTGCTGTCCATAATTTTATTATTCATTTTTTACACCCACACTTTCCGATGTAAGGTTTATCAAGCGCAGGGTAAATAGTTCCCTTTGTTAATGCAGTACAGATATCATAGGTAGGACAGTTAAACGGCTGATTGTGAACGAATGCAATTGCAAGATAATCACATTTGTCAGACATGTTATGACCGGTATTGTACATTTGCATGATTATAACCTTTCAAATATATTATATTACAGATTATGCGGAAGGGGAAAAAAGGTTAATGTCAGAATAAAAAGAAAAGAATAGTACAAAAACAAACAGGTGTCATAGACACCTGTTTGTAATAAGGATATATGTGGTTATCTCAGAGTTAAAACTCTAAATAAGAGGGGACAAAATGTTGAGAATTATCTCAACTCTTTATAAATAGAGTTTAATCTTAATCTGAATATTTTTCAATGTTTATTTATCGACAATAACGAACATCAAAATTTAGTAAATTGTCGAATTACATAAGGGTTTTAAATGTATACTCATATATATTCTGACATTCTGTTTTCCATTTGTTGCACATGGATTCGGCTAAGCCCTCGTCGGGAACGGCAAGAGTGAGTTCTATTAAAGGGGCGTTGTTTTCTTTAACAATACAATGTACGGCATAATCACCGTTTGTAGTTTTGTAATAGTCCGCAGTTGTATTGGCAGTCTGTTTAAGTTCATATCTGTTATCACGGAGAAAAGAGTCAATTTCGTTTTTTATGTCATCTGATATTTTACTGCCGAAGAAGTCTAGCATTTCTTTACCTTTCGGAGTTATGGAATAACTTGTATTACTGCTTGTTACAGATACATTAATCAGTTCATCCTCCTGAAGATTACTTATTATAGTAAGTACCGTAGGATAATCGGTATAACCATTATTGGTAAAAAAATCCATTATTGTGGCATTTGTTAAAGAAAAATCTACCTTATTCAACATATATAAAGTCATTAATTTGTATAATATAGCTGCTTCAACTGCCATGTCTGTATTCCTTTCCTTGGTATGTATTTCTGTTCTTGAATTCATGGGATATATTATTAAGAACATTTTTTTTATCAGCACTCCACGTCGGAGCAATAAGCAGATTTTTGGGACCGTCACCTGTGACTCTGTGGATAACAAAATGGGGTGGAAGTATTTCAATCATATCAACAACGGTCTTTACATATTCCGCCAAAGACAGCTCTTTGAACTTTGAAGAATAATAATCATCTGCAAGGTCAGTATTTTTTAATATATGTAGAAGCTGTATCTTAACACCATTAATATTAAGGTGGGAAAGATATTTTGCACAGGCAAGGTTATCGTTCGCATTTTCACCCGGCAGTCCCACTATAACATGGACTACAACAGGAATATCCACGGCGTTAAGCCTTGCAACGGCATCCTCAAAAACAGCAAGCGGGTAACCCCGCCTTATATATCGGGCAGTGGTTTCGTTAATTGTCTGAAGACCAAGCTCAATCCATACCGGCTTTATGCGGTTAAGTTCTGCTAACAGTTCAATTTTATCATCTTCAAGACAGTCAGGTCTTGTTGCAATGGATAAACCACATATTCTGTTATCCTGTATGGCTTCCGTAAATATTTTTTTTAGTCTGTCAACGGGAGCATACGTATTGGTAAAGGCTTGAAAATATGCGATATAACTGTCTCCTGCGTATTTTTTTGAAATCTTTTCAATTCCATAATCTATCTGATTTTTAACAGACAGCAAAGAAGAGGAGGCGAAATCACCGGAGCCTCCTTCACTGCAAAAAATGCATCCTCCGGTGCCGATACGCCCGTCCCTGTTAGGACAGGACATACCGGCATTGAGGGATATTTTGTATACTTTATGGCCAAATAATTCTTTGTAATAATCATTGACTGAATAATAATAGCCGTTCATTTTAGCGGATATTGTCTTTTACTGCTTTGCTTACAACGTCTGCGACTCTTGGGTCAAATGCCTCAGGGAGAATGTTGTTCTCATTAAGGTCTTTTTCATCAACAAGACTTGCGATGGCGTTAGCGGCAGCTAACTTCATATCTTCTGTTATCTGTGCAGCTCTTCCTTCCAAAGCACCTTTAAAGATTCCCGGAAAAGCAACAACGTTATTAACCTGGTTAGGAAAATCACTTCTGCCTGTTCCGACGATTTTAGCACCGGCAGCCTTAGCTTTGTCAGGCATGATTTCAGGAACAGGGTTAGCCATGGCAAAAAGAATGGAATCCTTATTCATGGAAGCAACCATTTCTTCCGTAACAATGTTAGGTGCGGAAACACCAACAAAAATATCTGCACCTTTAAGTGCATCAGCAAGGGAACCGTGTTTCTTTTCAAGGTTGGTAACCTCTGTCATTTTTTTCTGCATCCAGTTAAGACCTTCAGAGTCAGAGGAAAGAATACCTGATTTGTCACACATGGTAATATGTTTAAAACCATATGTAAGCAGAAGCTTTGTGATTGCAACGCCTGCGGAACCTGCACCATTGACAACGACTTTACATTCTTCTTTTTTCTTGCCTGTAACTTTAAGGGCATTAATGATACCTGCCAGAACAACAATTGCGGTACCGTGCTGGTCATCATGGAAAACAGGTATATCAAGTAATGCTTTAAGTCTTTCCTCAATTTCAAAACACCTTGGAGCTGAAATATCCTCAAGGTTAATGCCGCCGAATGCAGGCGCTATATTGATAACTGTTTTGATAATTTCTTCCGTGTCCTGAGTATCAAGGCAGATTGGAACTGCGTTTACATTACCGAATTCTTTAAAAAGAACTGCCTTGCCCTCCATAACAGGCATGGCTGCGTATGGTCCTATATTACCGAGCCCCAGTACGGCACTTCCATCTGAAACAACGGCAACGGTGTTAGATTTGATTGTGTATTTATATGCCTGTTCTTTATCTTTTGCTATGACTTTACATGGTTCTGCAACACCCGGAGTATATGCAAGGGCAAGATCTTCCCTTGTGCGGATTGCACACTTGCTTACTGTTTCGAGTTTGCCATGCCATTTTTCGTGAAGCATAAGAGCTTTTTCATTGTTTGTCATTTTATTCATCCTTTTCTTATTACATTTTAATCAATTTATAACTTATTGTATCACGCAATTTTTTTTAAGTAAATAAAGACTTTACATTGATGTTTATCTGGTTGTATAATCATTTCTATCTGGATGATCTGATTATTCTGAATACCCCCAACAATTAAGATGAATATTATAGGGTAATGACAATAATGGAAAGGAATGGCATGATACATATTTATGGATAATATGTACATACTGATTATTTGATGATAATGAAAGAAAAGCTTCAGACTTTACCACTTACAACATTGAGGGAAATTGCTAAAGATAAGAATATTAAGGGGACCAGCACGATGAAGAAGGCAGAACTTATTGAAGCATTGCTTGCACTTCCTGAGAATGAGTCAGGAAATGACAGGAATGACAGAAGCGATAAGCATACAGTTAAGACCGGTACAAGCGATGATACTGTGAAACAGGAATATGATCCCGAACTTGTGGACACTTCATCGGAAGCTAACGGAATACTTGAGGTACTTGCGGAAGGTTATGGATTTATAAGATGTGCCAATTATCTTCCGGGAGAAAATGACGTATATGTGTCACCTGCTCAGATTAAGAGATTCGGACTTAAGACAGGTGACGTTATTATAGGTAATAAGAAGATTAAGAACCAGGGAGAAAAGTTCAGTGCTCTTCTTTATATAAAATCAGTCAACGGTTATTCCGTTGCTGAGGTGATGAGAAGACCTTCTTTTGAGAAGCTTACACCTATATTTCCTAATGAACGTCTTCATATGGAAATATCTTCAAGCAGTACGGCTATGAGGATTGTTGATCTGATTTCACCAATAGGAAAGGGACAGCGAGGAATGATTGTTTCCCAGCCTAAGGCAGGTAAGACCACATTGCTTAAGCAGATAGCCAAATCAATTACCACCAATAATAAAGAAATGCACCTTATTATACTTCTTATAGATGAACGACCTGAGGAAGTAACCGATATTAAGGAATCAATACAGGGTGACAATGTAGAGGTAATATATTCAACATTTGACGAATTGCCTGAGCATCATAAGAGAGTTTCCGAAATGGTTATAGAAAGAGCCAAGAGACTTGTTGAGCATAAGCAGGATGTATGTATACTTTTAGACAGTATTACAAGACTTACAAGAGCCTATAATATTGTGGTTGCACCAAGTGGAAGAACATTGTCGGGAGGTCTTGATCCTTCATCACTTTATATGCCAAAGAGATTTTTCGGAGCGGCAAGAAATATGAGGGAGGGTGGTTCACTTACAATTCTTGCAACAGCACTTGTAGATACCGGAAGCAAGATGGATGATGTTGTATACGAGGAATTTAAAGGTACAGGTAATATGGAACTTGTTCTTGACAGAAAACTGTCAGAGAAGCGTATTTTTCCTGCAATAGATATTGTTAAGTCAGGAACCAGAAGAGAAGATCTGCTTCTTTCCGAAGAAGAACAGGAAGCTGTTGATATTATGAGAAAAGCACTTAATGGCATACGTTCTGACGAAGCTGTTGAGAGAATTATAGACATGTTCTCAAAGACACGCAATAACAAGGAATTCTGTCAGTATATTAAGAAGACGAGATTGATTTAGGAGACATGAGGATAAAATGAGAAAAACAGTAAAAGTCATAGCTGTAACAAGCCTTAGTATTACACTTATAGGTTGTCTTGCATTTATATATATTCTTTTGAGAACTAATATAATTTTTAAAAATCAGACCGTTGCAGATGCCGGAATAAAAGACAATATCAAGCTTGAAGATGTTAGTAAAATAACAGTAACATACAAAGGAGATAAGGCTTTTGCGGGCGGAAGACTTTCAAAGGCGGACTTCGTTGTTGAAGTTACCGAAAACAACGGCAGAAAAGCAGAAATTAATGATTACAAATGTGCTGCTTTTGATGGAGATTACAGACTTAAGGAAGGAAATAATGAAATTGTTTTTTCCTACGGTGAGAATACAGCTTCTGTAGAAGTTGAAGCCGTTAATCCGATGTATCTCGGACTGTATGCACCTACATACGAATATAAGGCAGCCAATAAGGATAAATCAGTAGCCAAGGTGGACAAGATTGAGAATGGTAATCTTTCGTATGCTGAGGCACTTGATAATGTGGCATTTACTGGAGATTCACAGATTGCAGCCCTCATTTCATATAATATTCTTGAACAGAGCAATGTTGAAGCACTTGTAGGGGCATCTGCCGACTATATGGAAGAAAAATTCAGACTTATCGTTGCAAAGGCAACAGGAAAGGATGCCATTGTTGTACATTATGGTATTAATTCTTTGTCAGCATCGGCAGAAGAACGTGAAAGGAGAATTAGCCAGTATACAGAGCTTTTAAGCCGTCTTAAGGCTGAAGTACCGGATACAAGAATAATTGTAAGCGGAGTATTTCCGGTAAGTGATACTATTTATAATAATAAGTTATCATTTGCTTATATTAACCAGTATAATTATGAATTACTGAAGATGTGTATCAATCTTGATATAGAATATTATTCAAATAACCAGTATATTTCCGGACATCAGGAATTATTTTCTGCTGACGGACTCCACCTTACGCCGGGTTTTTATAAAGATTACTGGCTTAAGGATTTGATTCTGACAATGGGACTTTAGAACGAAAGGAAAACAGTTATGAAGAAAAAGTTACCGTTTTTTCTTGCTTTGATTATATCTGTACCAATTATTACGTTGATAGTATTTTTACTTGCAGGCGTTAAGGCTGATAATGCCAATGTAGCGGACGGCGAGTCATACATGGCGGCATTGAAGGATGCAGACATTAATAAAATAGAACATAAGATAAATGAAAACAGACAGACAGGATCATCAACAGAACCTGTGACAACAGCTCCGACAGAACCGGTAACAGATTCAGCGACAACAGCTCCGACAGAACCGGTAACAGATTCTGCAACAACAGCTCCAACGAATCCACCGGAGACAAAGCCGGCAGGCACCGGTGATTTCAGTTACAGTAATATAGGATGTTATATACCTTACAGTGTGGATGCCGATAAGGCAAATGCCGCTGCAGACAGCTTTGACGGAAGCAGTGCAAGCTACAGAACTGTATTTGGTAATGCAGCATTTGTAGGGGATTCCGTAATGACAGGTTTTGATGTGTATATGGGACTTCCTAATAATGTCAATGTATTTGCGGGAGTAGGAGCATTTATGGATAAGCACCTTCCTACTGTTATTGACAGCGTGATTGCCAGATATCCAAAGTATGTATTTATCAGATATGGCATTAATGAAATGGGTACAACCACAGTAGAGGCAGATGCTTTTGCATCAAGATATAAAGGCTATATCCAGAAATTAAAGAACGGTCTGCCTGATGCAAAAATAGTTGTCCTCGGAATATCTCCCGTAGGAAATGTTGCGGTTGCCAAAGATCCCAGATTCGGAATGGTAAGCGAATACAATACAAGAATTAAGGCTTTCTGTCAGGAAATAGGTGTTGCTTACTATGAAAATTCAGAATTATTTATAAGCAATGCTTCACTTTATTCAAAAGATGGCATTCATTTCAGTAAAGAACTTTACCAGAAGTGGGTAAAAGATATTATCAGAAAAGTGGGTGTTTATTAAATGTCACTTAGAATAAAACAGATGCTTGTAATAGCGGGACTTATCGCATTTATTTTGTATATATCCAATAAGGATTCCTACAGAAATCCTGCTTTGGAAACCGTAATGGAAAGTGTTGAAGAAAGCAAAGTGTTAGGCGATATGATTAAAATGTCACCTACGGATATAAAAAAGGACTACGGATTTAATATAAACGACTATGGAGAAGCATTTTATTATGGATATGAGTCTATTATGGATTGTGATAAAGTTCTTATTATAAGACTTAATGATGAAAGTACGGGAGAAAGCATAATCTCCATGATTGATAAGAAAAATGATGAATTAAAGAAGCTGTTCCAGTCTTATGCACCGGATCAATATACTATGTTGAATAACTGTATTCTTTCACAAAAAGGCAGTTATATAATATATATTGTATCTGATAAGGCAGAAAAAATAGAAAAGACAGTTATTAAGTGTTTAAAAGGATAGAAGATAATGGTATTCAGTAGTATTACTTTTTTATTTTGTTTTTTACCGGTAGTTCTTCTGCTGTATTATGTTTGCAGAAGTATTGTATGGAAAAATGTGATTTTACTTATTGCGAGCCTTTTGTTCTACGCATGGGGCGAACCTGTTTATGTAATATTAATGATTCTCAGTATTCTATTTAATTATTATGCAGGCAGGGAAATTGAAACTGCACATAAGAAAAGCTCGTTGGCATTTGCGGTAATAATTAATCTGCTTATACTTGGATATTTTAAATATTCGGGATTCCTTGTGGATACTGTAAACAGTATATTCGGAACATCCTTTGTAAATAAAAGACTTGCACTTCCTATAGGTATTTCTTTCTATACTTTTCAGGCAATGTCATATCTTATCGATGTATACAGAGGAGACAGTAAAGGACAAAAGAACGTACTTACCTTTGCTGTATATATTACAATGTTTCCGCAGCTTATTGCAGGACCGATTGTAAGATATCAGGATATTGAAAACCAGCTTAACGGAAGGACTCCTGATGCAGACGATTTCAGGGAAGGCATCCCTATGTTTGTTAAGGGCTTTTTTAAGAAGGTTGTATTAGCAAATGTAATAGGCTCACTACATACCCAGATATTGGCGATGGGTATGTCCAATATATCCGCAATGACGGCATGGCTTGGTGCGTTGGCATATACATTGCAGATTTTTAATGATTTTTCCGGCTATTCGGATATGGCAATCGGACTTGGAAGAATGCTGGGATTTGAATTTCCTAAGAACTTTGACAGACCTTACGCATCAGGCAGTGTTACGGAATTCTGGAGAAGATGGCACATTTCACTGGGAACGTGGTTCAGGGAATATGTGTATATCCCCCTTGGCGGCAACAGAAAAGGTGTTAAAAGGCAGATAATTAATCTCCTCATTGTATGGGCACTTACCGGATTATGGCATGGTGCGGCATGGAATTTTGTTATATGGGGACTTTATTATGGCATTCTCCTTATTTTTGAAAAATTCGTATATGTCCATCTGCAGAAAAGATTACCGAAATTTCTTAATGTGGTCATTACATTTATTGTTGTGATTATCGGATGGGTTTTCTTTTTCAGCAACAATATGACTGAAGCTGTATCATACCTTAAAGCAATGTTTGGACAAAGCGGATGCAGCCATGACGGAATGGGAGGATTTTTACTGCTTAATAATCTGGTTATGATTATTCTTGCGTGGATTCCTTCAGTATTTGACTTTAAAGAAGGAAAGAAAAAAAGCCCTCTTAAATGGGTGTTATGTATTATGGTATTTCTGATAACAATAGCATTCCTTGTAAGCGAGAGCTACAATCCATTCCTGTATTTTAGATTTTAAGGAGGCATATGATGAATAAAACTTTTGTAAGAAATTTGACAATTGCCTTTTTGTGTTTTGTGCCTGTATGGATGTTTGCCTGCAAGGATGTTAAATTCTCCGAAAAGGAGAACAGAAATCTGGCATCGGTTCCCAAACTTACATGGAGCTCAATAACCGGAGGCAGGTTTATGGATGATTTTGAAACATATCTTACAGATCAGTTTCCACTCCGTAATCTCTGCGTTTCAATCAAAACTGCAGTACTGAGAGGAACAGGCAGAAGATATATCAATGATGTGTATATAGGCAAAGAAGGGTATCTGATAGCAAAGGAGTCCGTTGCAGACTATAACCGCGTTGACAGACTTACGGAATCCATAAATAAATTTGCCGATAATGTTAAGAATGTATCGGTGGATTTTTTGCTTATTCCAAATACTTCACTCATATATGAAGACAAACTTCCTTATGGTGCCAAATCCAATGAAAAAGAAGTTATAAGCCACATTAACAAGACAGTTTCCGATAAGGTTAATACGATAGATGTAACAGATGTCCTTATAGCCAAAGCAAATGAAGGATTGTATTATAAAACAGACCACCATTGGAAAACTAAAGCGGCTTATTATACGTTCAGACAGTATGCCGCATATAAGGGCATAACACCTGTGAATTATAATTTTTATGATGTTACAGGAAGCTTTCAGGGAACACAGTCATCCAATTCAGGTGTTTATTCAACTTATGAGACCGTAACTATCGGGGTTCCCGATAATTCTATCGGAACATATACAGTTGAATATGTTAATGAAGGTAAAAAGACAACTTCACTTTTTGATGACAGCAAACTAAAAGAAAAAGATAAGTATCAGGTGTTTCTTGGCGGAAACTTTGCACAAGTGGATATTACAACAACAGCAGGTACAGGACGTAACCTTATGATAATTAAAGATTCGTATGCAAATTGTTTTATCCCGTTACTGACACCGTATTATGACAAAATTACTGTAATTGATCCAAGATATTTTTATGATGACATATATACACTTATTGAGGCGTACGGAATCAGTGATGTTTTGTTTATGTATAATGTGAATTCCTACGTGGAAGATAATTCCCTTGAAGATATTCTTTCAAAGTCTTAAAAACAACTATTGCATTATTAAAAATAATATGGTATAGTAAGAAAGCTGTTTTGGATTAACAGTCATGTTAAAATTGTTATTATAGCAGAGACCGAGAGGTAAGCTATAGTGAGTTTTATATTAGAGAGGTGAAATTATGAGAGAAGGAATACATCCAGATTATTATCAGGCTAAGGTTGTTTGCAACTGTGGTAACGAATTTGTAACAGGATCAACTAAGGAAGATATCCATGTTGAAATTTGTTCAAAGTGCCATCCATTTTACACAGGCCAGCAGAAAGCTGCTGCTGCTCGTGGACGTATTGATAAGTTCAATAAAAAATATGGCGTACAGAGCAAGTAATTGTATACTTGACTATTAAGCAGAATTATAGGGTTGAGGTTTTAGAATCTCAACCTATTTTGCTATTGAGGTATTTTACACACAGGAGTAATATATGAAATATTCAGGAATTGGTGGTCAGGCGGTCATGGAAGGCGTTATGATGAAGAATAAAGATCATTATGCCGTAGCGGTTCGTAAGCCTGACGGAAATATAGAAGTTAAAAAAGAAGAATTTAAAGGCATATCATCTAAATGTAAACTTTTCAGAGTTCCTTTTATAAGAGGTATATTTAGTTTTATAGATTCGCTGACACTTGGAATGTCAACGCTCACATATTCGGCATCTTTTTATGAAGAGGAAGAAGACACTAAGAAGACAGAGCAGGAAAAGAAAAAATCAGATACGGTTTTTAACGTCATTACAATAATGATTTCAGTTATTCTTGCTGTAGGGATATTCATGGTTGTACCATTTTATTTATCACAGCTGCTCGAAAAGGTTATAAGCTCTAAGACACTTGTAATTTTTCTGGAGGGTGTAATAAGGCTTTTGATTTTTATTATTTATATTGTACTTATATCATTTATGAAAGATATTAAGAGAGTGTACATGTATCACGGAGCAGAACATAAGTGCATTAATTGTATTGAACACGGTATGCCGCTTACTGTTGATAATGTAAGGATAAGTTCCAAGGAACATAAAAGATGCGGCACAAGTTTTATGCTTCTTGTTATGTGTATTTCAATTCTTATACTTATGCTTGTAAGATTTGATTCGAGAATTTTGAGACTTGTTGCGAGAATAGTGCTTATACCTGTTATTGCCGGCATATCTTTTGAACTTTTGAGACTTGCAGGAACAAAAGAAAATGTTTTTACTAATATAATAAGCAAACCCGGCCTTCTTTTACAGAGGCTTACTACAAAAGAACCTGATGATTCCATGATAGAAGTGGGAATCGCATCTGTTGAGGCTGTATTTGACTGGAAAAGTTATCTGAAAGAGAATTTCGGATATGACGAAGGTAGTGAAGATGACCAACAGGGAAATTCTTGAGAACGCAATAAAACGCCTTGACAAAGCGGGAATAGCAGAGGCAGGCAATGATGCATGGCTGCTTTTTTCCGAAGCTTTCGGGATGACAAGAACGGATTATCTTATAGATAAAAATGCAGAATGTAATGCGGGACATATACCTTTTTTTGACAGCTGTATTGAAAAGAGGCTTGCCCATATTCCTGTCCAGTACATTCTCGGGAAAGCATACTTTATGGGATATGAGTTTGAAGTTAATAATAATGTGCTTATTCCGAGATTTGATACGGAGGTTCTTGTGTCCGAGGTCCTTAAATATACACAGGATGATTTTAAAATTCTTGACATGTGTACAGGCTCCGGATGCATAGCCATAAGCTTGTCATTGTTAAGCGGGGCAGAGGTAACCGGAGTTGATATTTCAGAAAAGGCACTTGCGGTTGCCGATTATAATAAGGTCATAAATAAAGCGGACAAAGTTACATTTGTGAAAAGCAATATGTTTGAAAATATAGATGGTACTTTTAATTTGATTGTATCTAATCCGCCGTATATACCAACGAAAGATATTTTTGAGTTGGAGCATGAAGTTAAGAACGAGGAGCCTATGCTTGCACTTGACGGACATGATGACGGTCTGTTTTTTTACAGGATACTGGCAGAAGAGTCTGCAAAATATCTCAGACATAATGGTGGGATATTTATGGAAATAGGATATAATCAGGCAGAAGATGTCAGAAATTTATTAATAAAAAATAATTTTACAGATATTTCTGTTATCAAGGACCTTGCAGGTCTTGACAGGGTAGTCTGTGGCTGGAGGAAATAATGTTTGAAAATCTTGAAGAAATTTTAATTAAGTATGAAGATATCAATATGGAACTTGCAAGTCCCGATGTTACATCGGACCAGCGCAGATTTCGTAATCTTATGAAGGAACAAAGCGACCTTACACCTCTTGTAGAAGCATATACAGCTTATAAGAAAGCTAATCAGGATATAAAAGACAGTCTTGAAATGCTTGAAGAGGAAAATGATGAAGAGATGAGGGAAATGCTTAAGGAAGAACTCTCATCTGCCAAGGATAAGGTAGCAGAGCTTGAAGAAAAGATTAAGATTCTTTTACTCCCTAAGGACCCTAATGATGATAAAAACGTAATTGTGGAAATAAGAGCCGGCGCAGGTGGTGACGAAGCAGCACTTTTTGCGGCAGAACTTTTCAGAATGTATACCCACTACGCAGAAGCCAGAAGATGGAAAGTCGAAGTCGTTAACTCTGATGAAACGGGAATCGGAGGTATGAAGGAAGTTGAATTCATGGTTACCGGACAGGGCGCATATTCCGTATTGAAGTACGAAAGCGGTGTCCATCGTGTACAGCGTGTCCCTGAGACAGAATCAGGCGGAAGAATCCATACATCTACAGCTTCTGTAGCGGTTATGCCTGAAGCAGAGGAGGTAGAAGTACAGATTGATGAAAAGGATATAAGAATCGACGTTATGCGTGCTTCCGGTAACGGTGGACAGTGTGTAAATACAACGGACTCGGCAGTACGTCTTACCCATTATCCAACAGGTATTGTCATCTACAGCCAGACAGAAAAATCACAGATCCAGAACAAAGAAAAGGCTTTCGCATTATTGCGTGCCAAATTATATGATATGGAATGTCAGAAAGCCCATGATGCAGAGGCTGATGCCAGAAGAAGCCAGATTGGTACAGGTGACAGGTCAGAAAAAATCAGAACTTACAACTTCCCACAGGGACGTGTGACCGACCATAGAATCGGTCTTACATTATACAAACTTGATAAGATACTTAACGGAGACATACAGGAAATCATTGATGCATGTATAGCTGCCGACCAGGCTGCGAAGTTAAGCAAGATGGAAGATAAATCATGATTTGAGAACATCAGCGGATTTAAACAAATAATATCCCGAATGGTCTTCACACTATAAATCAGATATAATATTATTAAAATAATTACGGAGGTGTATTATGTTACTAAAACAAAAGGTTGAAACAATTAAACTTACACAATATATAATGGAACAGTATTGGCAAAAGAATTATGAGCCGCTTATAGAGCATGTATGTGATAATGTTCTCTGGATAGGCCCTCTGGAAGATGAGTATGTTCATGGGAAAAAAGCCATGGTCGACAAAATAATGAAAAATAATGAAGAGAGACCCCTTGTATATCTTGATGACCAGCAATATGAAGGACTAAGGAGTGAAGCCAATATAAGTGTTGTAGTGGGAAGATACAGAGCATTTACAAAACAGGATTCCGGAGTTATATTGTCGGAGAAGCAGAGAGTTACCTTTATATGGGAAAGAGTAAAGAAAGACGATGAGGCACAACTTCTGATAACACATATTCATATTTCTAATATTTTTCATACCAAGGATGATGATAAACTTTTTTCTTCCAAGGATGGCAGGGAAAATTATGAGTATGTACAGAAAGTTATTGCAGAACACAGTCAGGATAAGACTATTACAATCAGGGATTATACAGGAATAAGATATACGGTCAATTATTCTGACATTATGTATGTGGTGGCAGAAGATAATTTTGCTACTGTTTACCTTTGGCAGAAAGACGAAGTCTTGAGAGTGCGCAGCAGGCTTGTTGGATTTGTGAAGGATTTTCCGGATTACTTTATTAAACCGGGAAGAAAATATTGCATTAATAAAAATTACGTTAAATTCTTTAAAAGCAGAAAACTTATTATGGCGGATGGAAGAGAATTTGCTATACCGAGAAGTTTTGTAACTCCATTCAAAAATGCAATGAAAATATAATCAGTAGTTGCTGCCTGAATTGTTATTATATTCACAATATGATTATCTAAAAACGGAGGATATAATGAGCACAAGAAAGATAGTACTGACAGTAATATTTGAGATTATTGCGATATTTAGCTTTTCTTATTTTATCGTAATGGTAAGATATGCTGGAATTGGGACATCCTTTGCTTTTGTGTGGTTAGGCATGGCATTGTTTTTTGCCGTATGCGGTGCGGCGGTTTTTATCCTGGGAAAAAGAAATGTCAGTTTACCACCTGCCGTAAAGGTTGTTATAAGTGTATTGGCTGCCGCAATAATTATATTGTTTGCAGTTGTTGAAGGTATGATTATATCGGGAATGAAAGAAAAGACTAATGAACAGTATGATTATGTAATAGTTCTCGGAGCAAGAGTAAGAGGAACAACCGTTACAAAGTCATTGCGAAAAAGACTTGATAAGGCTTTCGAATATATTGAAAAAAATGATAATACCATTCTTGTTCTTTCAGGAGGACAGGGAAACGGTGAGGATGTTTCGGAAGCACAGGCAATGTATGACTATCTTGTACAGAAAGGTGTGGATAAATCAAGACTTTTATTAGAGGATAAGTCCACAAGCACTGTTGAGAATATTGAGTATTCTATGAAAATAATAGAAAAAAACAGTCAGAATGCCACAGTGGAAGTTGGATTTATAACCAATAATTTTCATGTATTCAGAGCGGAACTGGTATGTAGAAACATGGGTTATGACATAAAAGGAATACCTGCAAAGTCAGATAATAAATTACTTGTCAATTATATGTTCAGAGAATTTTTTGCTCTGGTTAAATATAAAATTACTGGAAATATTTAAAAAATAATACGTTACTTTTCCCCCTTAAATACTACTTACATTATGTAAGAAGTGTTTAAGGGGGATTTTAATGGAATACCTTGAGGATAAAGACATTATTGAACTTTTTATAGCAAGGGATGAAAGGGCAATAACGGAAACGATTCGTAAATATAATTCCAGGCTGCATGGCAGGGTTATGTATATCTTAAATAATATTGAGGATGCGGAAGAATGTCTTCAGGACACATATTTTACTTTATGGGAAAAGGTGGCAGAGGAAAAACCGGGACACCTTGAAAATTATATATTTACAATAGCAAAATTTATTGCATGCAATAAGTTAAGAAAAAGACTTGCAAAAAAAAGATATGTGCCATTAACCGTAATAAGTGAAGATTATCCTTCGTCATCAGATGTTTTTTCGGAAATTTCATCATACGAGTTGGAAAAATACATATTAGATTTTATAAAAATGCAGAAAAACGAAGTACAGATGATAATATATCTTGATTATGAAAAAAAACTGTCACTACACGAGATTGCCGATGTAATGGGAGAAACGGAGGGTGCAGTCAAAATGAAATTATATCGTTTCAGAAAAAAACTGAAACAATATCTGATAAATGAAGGCTTTGTTTAGTATCAGCCACATCCCTGGAAATCTCTACCTATATGAGAAATATAGGCGGTTTGGGTAGAGAAATGCGACCGGCGGAAGTTGGAATCTCTACCCTTTTCGGCAGTTCTTCGCTATTTGGGTAGAGAAATGCGGCCGACGGCTACTGGAACCTCTACCCTTTTCGGCAATTTTCCGCTATTTAGGTAGAGAAATGAAGCCCCATCCCGTGGAAACGCCGTGGAAACTCCCGTATAAAAGTTGTTGCATATTGTCTAAAATTCTGCTATAGTGTCTGCGTAATATAAAGTCTAAATGGAGGAATTTTAGGAATGAACAAAATTATTGATGTGGTATTTAACAGGGTAGCTAATTATTTCAAGTATGTTATGTGCGTATTTGCGTTCATATCAATTCTTGGCGTATTGATACCAACAAAGGTTTTTGGTTTTTCAGCAGGAAATTATTTTAGTATGGGTAAGAATGCTTTAAGCGGTGGTCCTGCAAGAGCAATCTTCATCATCCTTTTCTGTGCTGCAATCATTTTCATTGCCGTTAAGAAGAATGAACTTATACCAAGTATTGCAGCAGTTGTATTAGCACTTCTTGTTGTAATTATCGCAGGTGTAGGCGGTATGGGTGCTTCTAAAGCACTTATAAGCGGCGGAATGAGAATCATCAGATGGGCACGCGTATGGTTATTAGTTACAGCTATAATCAATGCAGCTTTAATGGCTCTTAAGCAGTTTGTTATCAAGAACAACTAATCAGATTACATAATGAACAGAATATAATTTAACCTCCGGTTGTATGGAACAGCCGGAGGTTTTTATATTAAAATAAATCAATCAAGATGATTAAATTTAATCATTGATATAATTATAAAAAGTGATAATATATATCAAGACTATTGAAATATTTTATTGCGAAAGAAGGACATATAATGAAAAATGCATCTAAATATGAAAGACAATATTTTATGCCACCTGTATGTGAGTACGACTGGGTTAAGAAGGAGTATATAGATAAGGCTCCAATCTGGTGTTCAGTTGATTTAAGAGATGGTAACCAGGCACTTATCGAGCCGATGAGTCTTGATGAGAAGTTAGAGTTTTTCCAGATGCTTGTAGATATAGGTTTTAAAGAAATTGAAGTAGGATTCCCTGCAGCATCTGAAACAGAATATATTTTTATGAGAACTCTTATTGAAAGAGATATGATTCCGGATGATGTAACTGTCCAGGTGCTTACACAGGCAAGAGAACATATTATAAGAAAGACCTTTGAGGCTGTAAAGGGAGCACCTCATGCAGTAATACATCTTTATAATTCAACCTCAGTGGCACAGCGTGAACAGGTATTCCGTAAGGATAAGGAGCAGATTAAGCAGCTTGCCATTGACGGAGCAAAGCTTTTGAAAAAACTTGCCGATGAGACAGAAGGTAATTTTTCATTTGAGTACAGCCCTGAAAGCTTTCACGGAACAGAAGTTGATTATGCGGTGGATGTATGTAACGCGGTTCTTGATGTATGGAAGCCGGAAACAGGAAATAAGGCAATAATTAACATACCTGCAACTGTAGAGACCGCTATGTCACATGTTTTTGCCACACAGATTGAATATGTCAGCAAACACTTAAAATACAGAGATAACGTAATATTAAGCCTTCATCCTCATAACGACAGAGGCTGTGCCGTGAGTGATGCGGAACTTGGACTCCTTGCGGGGGCAGACAGGATTGAAGGTACACTTTTCGGTAACGGTGAAAGAACGGGTAATGTGGATATAATTTCCGTTGCCATGAACATGTATTCACACGGTATTGACCCTGTGCTTGATTTCTCAGATATGTCAACTATAAGGGAAAAATACGAGAGACTTACAAGAATGAGAGTATATGAGCGTCAGCCATACGCGGGTGATCTTGTATTCTCAGCATTTTCAGGTTCACATCAGGATGCTATTGCCAAGGGAATGGCATGGAGAAAAGAAAAGAACTGCGATAAATGGACAGTACCATATCTTCCAATTGACCCTGTTGACGTAGGACGTACATATGATTCCGATGTTATCAGAATTAACAGCCAGTCAGGTAAAGGCGGAATAAGCTACATCCTTAAACAGAATTTCAGTATTTCACTTCCTGAACAGATGAGAGAAGAAGTGGGATATGCAGTAAAACAGGTATCAGATGAAGAACACAAGGAACTTTCTCCACAGTGGGTATATGAAATTTTTGAAGGAAAATATATTGATTATAGTCCTAACTTCCAGATTGTCGAAAGCCATTTTAAACAGAATGACGGCATTATGGCTGAGGTAACAATCCAGTGCGGAGATAAGAGAACAATCGTTGATGCTAACGGAAACGGACGTCTTGATGCGGTAAGTAATACAATTAAGCAGTTCTTCGGCATATCTTATGAACTTACTGTTTATGAAGAACACGCGCTTTCAAACGGTTCGTCATCTAAGGCAATGGCTTATGTGGGAATAACATGCAATGGTAAGATGTACTGGGGAGCAGGAATGGATGAAGATATTATTAAAGCATCAATCCACGCTCTTGTTGTAGCTGTTAATAAATTACCCGAGATACAGGGCAATGAAAACAGCGGTGATGACAGACTTCTTACAATGCTTAACTTTATACAGGCAAATTACCAATATGTAACTCTTGAAGAAATGGCGGTTAAATTCCATTTGTCAGAACCATATATATCAAAATACATTAAGGACAAATCCGGAAAGACCTTTGGCGAGCATGTTGCCAATATCAGGATGAAAAAAGCCAAGTCGCTCCTTAAGAATGGTAATATGACAGTTGAGCATATTGCCTTTGCCGTGGGATATCAGAATGTGGAGCATTTTAACAGATTATTTAAAAAGACATTTGATATGACACCTGTCCAGTACAGAAACACAAGCAGGGGAAAATAAAACAGGAAATTTATGATTAATATAGGAATATGTGATGACGACAAAAGATGTCGTGATATTTTAAAACAACAAATCATTAATACTATTAATGAAAAAGAAATTTGCTTTACCGAGTTCTCCAATGCCGACAGCATGATTAAAAGAAAAGATGACCTTGACGTTGTTTTTCTTGATATGGAGCTGCCGGATATGGATGGAGAGACTGCCGCAAGGCAGGTTGAAAAGGAAAAAGTGGTTATTGTGTCCGGATATCCCGAAGTATTTTACGAGAACTGGGAAGAGTATGCATCTGCATATCTTGAAAAGCCCGTTAATCCCAGGGAATTAAAGAAAATAACAGACAGAGCAGCCATATTAAAGGAAAGTAAGAAAATGGCAATAGACAAAGTAAAGGAATACCTTAAGAAATACAATATGGATGACAAGGTAATGGAGTTTGACGTATCAAGTGCCACGGTTTCACTTGCGGCGGAAGCACTACATTGCGAACCGGGAAGAATCGCCAAAACTATGTCTTTTATATTAAAAGATGGATGTATTGTGGTTGTAACTGCGGGAGATGCTAAGATTGACAACAAAAAATTCAAAACAGTATTTTCACAGAAAGCCAAAATGGTTCCGGCAGAAGATGTGGAAGCTTTGACGGGACATCCTGTAGGCGGGGTATGTCCTTTTGCCTTAAAAGAAGGTGTCAAGGTATATCTTGATGAGAGTCTTAAACGTTTTGAGACTGTATATCCTGCCTGTGGTTCGCCCAATTCGGCAATAGAGCTGACAATTGATGAGCTTACGGAAATATCGGGAGCAGAAAACTTCGTTGATGTGTGCAAATTATAATATAGGTACTTGTTTTTTAAACAATACTTTGATACAATTTGCGTTGGTATGACGAAGAAAAAGAGGTAATGCAATATGATGCATAAAATTAATGTGGTACTGGCTTCAATATTTACGGCAGTTGTGATGGCGGTATTTCCACCGGTAAACTGTTTTTTGTATAGACATCTGTACCTTATTTTGCCTGTTATGGCAGGATTGTGGCTTCTTGCATATCTTGTACTGTTTCTTTTGTTCTGGATTTTTAGTGCATTTGTATCTCTTACGATTAATACTAAAAAGACATACGAGAAGCAGAGCAGGTTTTATTGTAAATTATTTGCCCTGATTATGGAATATGGTGCAATGGTTGCAACAGCCGATATTACTGTTACGGGAATGGAAAAGCTTCCTAAACCATCGGAGGGACGATTCCTGTTTGTATCTAATCATAAATCTGTATTTGATACATTTATCCAGGTAGGAGCTTTTAGAAAATATCCTTTTGCCTTTATATCCAAGCCTGAGAATTTTAAAATAACAATGGGCCACAGATATATGACAAGATGCCGTTATATGGCAATCGACAGGGAAGACGTAAGAAGCGGAGCGAAGATAACAAGACTTGCTTCACAGATGATTTCATCAGGTGACAGCTGTGTCGGTGTATATCCTGAAGGCACAAGAAATAAGACTGACGAGACACTTATTGAATTTAAGCCCGGATGTTTTAAATCCGCAGTATGGGCAAAATCCCCTATAGTAATCGGTGTTCTTCATAACACAGTTGAGATGCACAAGAATTTTCCGTTTAAGAGAACCCCTGTTCATTTTGAAATTATTGAAACAATGCCTTATGAAAAATTTAAAGACTGGACAACCGTGCAGATATCCGACTATGTAAAGCATAGAATGTTGGAAAGATTAGAATAATGTTTACCGGGTATAAGATTTTTTCTTATATCCGGTTTTTTTTGCCTTTTATTGCTAATACTAATCAAAAGAAGATTTTACGGAGGCAGTAAATGGGAAAAACAGGTAAAGCAAGCATTATATTTGACAAAGATATATATATTGTTGAAAAAGCGTCGGTTGTAGGGCAGAAAGAGGGAGAGGGCCCGTTAGGAAAGTATTTTGATAATATAGTTAACGATCCGTTCGTAGGAAAAAATACATGGGAAGAGGCAGAAAGTGAACTTCAGAAACTCGTTGTGAAGACTCTTTTAAAAAAATCAGGTCTTACGACTAAGGACATAAGGTATATATTTGCGGGAGATTTGTTAGGACAGTTAATTGCGTCGTCTTTTGGACTTATGGATTTTGAAATACCGTTTTTCGGATTGTACGGAGCCTGCTCCACCATGGGGGAATCCATGAGCCTTGCGGCAATGAATGTGGCGGCAGGGTATGCGGATAATGTCATAGCCCTTACATCAAGCCATTTCGCCAGTGCGGAAAAACAGTTCCGATATCCTTTGGAATATGGCTCCCAGAGACCTCTTTGCGCTACATGGACGGTGACGGGTTCAGGGGGAGTCATAATAAGCAGTTGTATAAAAAGCGGTATAAGAATAGCAGGAATAACAACAGGAAAAATCGTTGATTACGGAATAACCGATTCAATGAATATGGGTGCGGCAATGGCACCGGCAGCCTGCGACAGCATATATACTAATTTTATGGATTTTGACGTTACTCCGGATTATTATGACGCAATATACACGGGGGATTTAGGAAAAGTGGGCAGGACAATATTACTTGACCTTATGCAGGAAAAAGGTTTTGATATATCTTCCATTCATCATGACTGCGGTATTGAAATTTTTGATGACAGATATCAGGATACCCATTCCGGGGGAAGCGGGTGCGGGTGCAGTGCCGCAACGTTATGTGCACATATATTAAGGAAGATAGAAGAAGGATTTTATAAGAGGGTTCTTTTTGTGCCCACAGGTGCCCTTATGTCAACGATAAGCTACAACGAGGGGCAGTCGGTTCTCGGAATTGCACATTGTGTTGTTATTGAAAGAATTGATGGAGGTGTATATTAATGGATTACCTTATTGCATTTGTCGTAGGAGGTATAATCTGTGCTTTTGTACAGATTTTAATGGAAAAAACAAAACTCATGCCGGGAAGGATAATGGTTATACTTGTTATTGCCGGAGCAATTCTGGGAGCTGCCGGAGTATATGAGCCATTTGCAAAGTGGGCAAAAGCAGGAGCAACCGTACCCCTTACCGGGTTTGGAAATCTGCTTTATCAAGGCGTAAAACAGGCGGTTGACATGGAGGGCTTTCTCGGTATTTTTACGGGAGGACTTAAAGCAGGAGCAGCAGGAATAAGTGCGGCATTGATATTCGGATATATTGCATCCCTGTTTTTTGATCCGAAGATTAAAAAATAACTGTATTAGCACTTGAAAAATCAAATTGAAAATAGTACCATTATATATAAATAGTACTGTCATGCAGTTATAAGGCAGTTAAGGAGAAAGGAAGTATTTACTATGGAAAAGAAAGATATTGACTGGTCAAATCTTGGATTCGGTTATATCAAGACTGACAAGAGATACGTATCTAATTTTAAAGACGGAGCATGGGATGAAGGTGTTCTTACAGATGACGATAAGGTTGTAATCAGCGAATGTGCCGGAGTTTTGCAGTATGCACAGACTGTATTTGAAGGTCTTAAAGCATATACAACAGAAAAAGGCAACATCGTTGTATTCAGACCCGACCTTAATGCTGAGAGACTTGAACAGTCTGCATTAAGACTTGAGATGCCGGCATTTCCTAGAGATAGATTTGTAGACGCAATTGTTGAGACAGTTAAAGCTAACGATGGCTTTGTACCACCTTACGGAACAGGTGCAACATTATATATCCGTCCATATATGTTCGGAAGTAATCCTGTAATCGGTGTTAAGCCGGCTGATGAATACCAGTTCAGAGTATTCTGTACACCTGTAGGACCTTATTTTAAGGGTGGCGCTAAGCCTATTACAATCAGGGTTTCTGATTTCGACAGAGCCGCACCTCATGGAACAGGTAATATCAAGGCAGGTCTTAACTACGCAATGAGCCTTCATGCAATAGTTACAGCTCATAAGGAAGGCTTTGACGAGAATATGTACCTTGACCCTCAGACAAGAACCAGGGTTGAAGAGACAGGCGGTGCGAACTTTATATTTGTAACTAAGGATGGTACACTTGTTACGCCTAAGTCTGACAGTATTCTTCCATCAATCACAAGAAGATCATTAGTATATGTTGCTAAGGAATATCTCGGACTTAAAGTTGAGGAAAGAGAAGTATTCTTTGATGAGATGAAGGATATGGCTGAATGTGGTCTTTGCGGTACAGCAGCAGTTATCTCTCCTGTAGGAAAGATTGTAGACCATGGCAAAGAAATCTGTCTCCCAAGCGGTATGACTGATATGGGACCTGTAACAAAGAAGTTATATGATACTTTAACAGGTATCCAGATGGGCAGAATTGAAGCTCCTGAAGGATGGATTAAAGTAATCGAATAAATATTAATATAAGAATCTTATCTTAGGACTCCGACTGTATCACAGCCGGAGTTTTTTGCTGCATTTTTTGAAATGAATTATGTCAATTATGCTCGTTTATGTGTTAATTTTGCTCATTGGGGGTTACGGCTATTTACAATAAAAATTACATAGTAAAAAGGGCTGTAAAACAGCCCTTTTATTTAATCTTCTTCAGTTTCGGTTGTTGAACTTTCACTCTCTGATTCTTTTTCATTGTTAAAGTCTGCATTTTCAGGAAGCTTTGCCGTGTATTTGGAAGGATTGATTACATTTCCTTTATGCTTAAGACAATGGTCATCAATGGTCTTTGATGAGAAGGAATATCTGGCATCCTGTATTGTATATGTTGAAAGGTCAACTTTGCTTAAATCCTTGTAAATCTGTATCTTGGTTGTTGTATTAGGACATTCGTCCGTGGCAACTTTTCCCGTATCTTTACAATAAGTTACTTTCTGGTGAATATTGCAATAGTCCGTAGGTTCGGTTCCTTTGACAAAGTATTCGGTCGTGGTTCTGTTTCCGCGCTCGTCATGGTCGCATAGTCCTTCGGCTACTAAAAGGCCCGAATCCTTGCATATCTGTACCGGGATTATATTATCCGGACGTTCAGGTGCGGAATTATCCTTGCCTTCACAGGCTTTTTTGATTACCTCTGCCCATATACCGACGTGAGGAGTTCCGTATTGTTCGGTCTTAAATTCTCTGTTATTATCATTACCTACCCATATTCCGACAGTAACGGATTTGGAATATCCCACAATCCATTTATCACGGTCACTCTGTGTTGTACCTGATTTTGCAGAAATATAGTTATCTCCCACATTAAGTCCGTGAAGAGTACCGTCCAAAAGAACATTGTGAAGGACATTGCCCATAAGCCATGCGGTAGATTCTTTTAATACCTGTGTCTTGGTTGTTTCTGTATTATCAAGGATAACATTTCCGTCATGGTCAAGTATTTTTGTATAAAGCTTAGGTGTAATAAGTTCGCCGTTGTTTGCAAGTACGGTATAAGCCGTTGTAAGTTCCATGTTGGTAACACTGCATGAACCGAGGGCAATAGGGAGATAGTAATCTTTATCGGTAAGGGTTGTGATACCAAAGTTTTTAAGGTAATTAATTCCTGTTGTAATACCTATATCATTAAGGGTGTTAAGGGCAGGAGTATTTCTTGATTCGGAGATGGACTGCCTTAATGTTATATATCCTTTATAAATATCATCATTATTTCTTACTACCTGGCCTGTGCTGTAATAAAAAGGAATATCGTCATATATCTTACCCAGGGTATATCCTGCGGTATCTATTGCAGGTGCATAGGCAACAAGAGGCTTGATTGAGGAACCCGCCTGACGTGCAGAAGAGGTTGCCCTGTTAAGTATAAGGCTTTCTGTCTTGTTACCGCGGCCTCCGATGATAACTTTAACTTCACCCGTGTTGTTTTCTATAACAACCAATGAAGCCTGTGGACCTACCGTATAGGTTGTGGATTCGCTTCCTTTAACTATTTCACCATGGGTCTGTCCGAGAATATATTCTTTATATTCCTGAACATATTTATCTGCTTCTTCCGTGGTCTGGAAAGTAAGGCTTATATTTGAACCGTACTTTGACTGAAGATATTTAAGTAATGTGGATTCTGTGTAATTACCTACATTACCGTCCTCGTCTTTTACCCTGAAACGGCATGTGACCGTATATTCTTCATATCCGTTCCAACTGTTAGGATTGTTGAGTATAGCCTCCGCATATTTCTGAAGCTCAGAATCTTCACATGAGTATATAGAAAGACCGCCACGGTATACAAGGTTGTATGCCTGTGTATAGGTGTAACCCTTGGTTGTCATTAAATCTTCCATTATCTGCTGTATGAGTGCGTCTGTATAGTACGAATATGCGGTTGATGATGAATTTGAAGTATTGTTATTGGCAATTCTTGAATATACATCATCATTAAGGGCTTCATCATACTGTGCCTGGGATATCATGTTATTTTTAAGCATATTATCAAGTACAAGCTTACGTCGTTCAGCATTATATTCGGCATGACGTATAGGATTGTATTTGGAAGGGTTCTGTGTGATTGCGGCAATTACGGCACACTCAGATAAAGTAAGCTCCGATACATCCTTATTAAAATAATTAAGAGATGCAGACTGCACACCAAGGTTATTGTTGCCAAGATTAATTGTATTAAGGTAATTCTCAAGAATCTGGCTCTTATCAGCAACTTCCTCAAGTTTTAATGCAAGGTATTGTTCCTGTATTTTACGCTTAAGTCTGTCTGAAAGACTGTTTTCATTCTCAACGGAAAATACGCTGTTCTTAATGAGCTGCTGCGTAATAGTGCTGGCACCCTGGGTAAAACGGAGATTATTGGTAATACCTATATAAGCTGCTCTTATAATTCCTTTTGCATCAATTCCGTTGTGGGAAAGGAAACGCTCATCCTCAATTGCGATAAAAGCATTTTTCAGGTTATCGGGAATTTCATCGTAAGTAACGTATATTCTGTTGGCACCGGACGCAACAAGAGTCTCTGTCTCAACATTGTTACAGTCATATACAATGGTTTTGTACTGGGATGGTGTAACATCGTTAATTGTTATCTTAGGTGCTGTTTTGATAATTCCGTTGATTGCCCCGAATACCATTGATGACATTGTGACCGCGGCAAATACAACAAGTACGATAAATACCTTGAAAACGCTTACAAGGATTTTGGATGTAACCTTTTTCTTGGAGGAAGAAAGATCCTGCCTTGCCTTTTTGATATTATTATTAGAAAAATCCATATAGTCTCTCCCGGAATAATGTTTCTTTATTATTTAAAGTATTTTAATGGATTATACCAAATCTTTTCAGATAAATAAAGAAAAAACAGTAAATATAAGAAATCTGTAACACTTTCTTAACAGAGAAAAATATGGTAGAATCAGACTATTAATAACCATAGGAGTTTGTATGAAGGATTTTATCGTAGTTAAAGAAGGTGCAGAGGGCATTTATGAAGAGAAAAAGTCAAGATTTATTGCCAAGGTATATAAAACGGATAACGAAAGCGAAGCCGGTTCATACATAGAAGAAGCAAGAAAAAAATATTGGGATGCAAGGCATAATTGTTATGCATACGTAATAGGAAATAATAATGAGATTACCAGATGCAGTGATGACGGAGAACCATCAGGTACAGCGGGGAAACCTATACTTGAAGTAATTACAAGAATGGGAGTACATAACTGTCTCATAATTGTAACAAGATATTTCGGGGGAACTTTGCTTGGAACGGGTGGACTTGTAAGAGCATATACCGATGCTTCCGTAGCAGCGCTTAATAACAGCCGGCTTGCAACACAGGTACAGGGAGTAAGGTATGTAATTACAACAGATTATAACGGGGCCGGCAAAATACAGTATGGGATGGCTTCTCTTGACGCAATAATAGACGATACGGAATATACGGATAAGGTAACAATGAAGGTAGTGATTGAAAAAGAACGGGAAAAATTACTTATAGATACAGTTACTGAAATAACAAACGGCAGGGCAGTCATATTGAAAGACTGCGAACTGCCGGTTGAAAAAAATATATCACTCTGATGTTTTGTTCTTATAAATTAATTTTGATGTGATAAAGTATGCACCGATTCCATATACAATACCGAGTAAGAGACCGGCAATAACGTCGGTAGGAAAATGTACGGTAAGATATAATCTTGAAACTCCGATAAGCACGGCAAGCACGACTGCCGGAATACCCCATTTTTTGTTCAGGGTGAATATGGCAACGGCTGCAGCAACACTTGCTGAGGTATGTCCCGAAGGAAATGACGAATCCGAAGGCAGTTTTACAAGCATCGTCTGTAAAAGTGTAGGGTCAGCCACAAATGGACGTGTGCGGTTTACAAGATTTTTTATTATAAGATTAGTAAATATAAGCGATAACACAAGGGAAACGGCCATTGTAATTCCAATCTTTCTTGTACGCTTGAAGAATAAAAGCACAATTGCAAGAGCTATCCAGAAGCAGCCTGCGTTGCCAAGGAAAGTAAGACCTTTCATAACCGGGTCAAGTACGGGATTATGAAGCGATTCAAACCAGTGTAATACGGATAATTCCCAATTCATTTTAAATGTCCTTTCTACCAGATATAGTATCGTGAATTATATCATTAAGTGGGGATAATTGCAAACAACAGATAAATAAAAGTTGGCTTAAAAGGAAAATACTGTTATAATAGAAATATAAACGGGGAAAGGTGGCTTAATATATGAGACTTATTTTTATTGGGGCAGACCATGAAGTTACAGGAAGCTGTCATGTATTGGAAGTTTGTGGCAGGTATATTCTTGTTGATTGCGGGATGGAACAGGGAACGGACGATTTTGAGACAGCGGAACTTCCCATGAATATTGCAGATATAGATTATGTTCTGCTTACACATGCACATATTGACCATTCGGGAATGTTGCCTTTATTGTATGCCAGAGGCTTCAGAGGAGATGTAATAGCGACTCCGGCTACTGTGGATTTATGCGATATAATGTTAAAAGATTCGGCGCATATCCAGATGACAGAAGCAGAATGGAAGAACAGAAAAGGACAAAGAGCAGGTAAAGAGCCTGTGGTGCCTATTTATGATATGAATGATGCAGAAGGCGTTCTGGAACATTTTGTATCCTGCGATTATGATAAAGTAATGGATTTATGTGAAGGAGTCAAAGTTAAATTTTCCGATGCGGGACATCTTCTTGGGTCAGCAAGTATCGAAGTATGGATTAATGAAGACGGAGAAGAACGCAAGATAGTTTTTTCGGGAGATATCGGTAATCTTAACAGACCGATTATTAAAGATCCTTCGTATATTAATGATGCCGATTATGTTGTTATGGAATCTACCTATGGGGACAGATATCATAATGCGGATGTAGATTATGTAAGTGAATTAGCCGGAATATGCCAGAGGACTTTTGACAGAGGAGGCAATGTTGTGATTCCGGCATTTGCGGTAGGCAGAACACAGGAGATGCTTTATTACTTCCGTAAAATCAAAGAAGAGGGCCTTGTAAAAGGACATTCATTTGAAGTATATGTAGATAGCCCTCTTGCGGTTGAGGCTACACAGATTTTTAATGAAAATATGGCAGAGTGCTTCGATCAGGAAGCAATGGAACTTGTAAGAAATGGAATTAATCCTTTACGTTTTCCGGGACTTACGCTTTCCATTACAAGTAATGATTCTATTGCAATTAACTCTGATAATAAGCCTAAAGTAATAATCTCTGCATCGGGAATGTGTGAAGCCGGACGTATAAGACACCATCTTAAGCACAATCTCTGGAGAAAAGAATGTACCGTTGTTTTTGTAGGTTATCAGGCCAACGGAACATTGGGAAGAATGTTGCTTGAAGGCGCAAGTGAAGTCAAGCTTTTCGGAGAGACCATTGAAGTTATGGCTGAAATAGTTAAACTGGAAGGTGTCAGCGGTCATGCAGATAAGGCAGGTCTTATAAAATGGATTACTTCATTTGATAACAGACTTAAACAGGTGTTTGTGGTACATGGTGAAGATGAAGTAAGCACAGGATTTGCGAAGTGCCTTTGTGATGAATACGGACTTAATGCTGTTGCACCTTATTCCGGAGCAGAGTTTGATATGATAAGCGGCAGGTTTGTAAAGGAAGGAGAAAGAATCCCTAAAGCAAAGAAACCTGTACAAAGAAAGGCAAATGACGTATTTGAACGTCTTCTTGCCGCAGGAAGACGCCTTCTTACCGTTATTAAGCATAACGAGGGCGGTGCCAATAAGGATTTAGCAAAATTTGCTGACCAGATTAATTCAATGTGTGACAAGTGGGACAGGTGAAAAGAATGACCAGATTCTATAATGATGAGGAATTATCTAAGATAAAAGAACTTGAAAAAGGAATATTGAAAGATTTTATTGAGCTCTGTGAAGAGAATAATTTAAGATATTTCGGGATGGGCGGTACCTGCCTCGGCGCAGTAAGACACGGAGGATATATTCCATGGGATGATGATATTGATGTAGGAATGCCACGAAAAGACTATAACAGATTCCTTAAAATAGCGGCGGAAAAATATTCCGACAAATATTATCTGCTTAATGCGGATGAGTTCAGCACATATCCGCTTATGTCAACAAGATGGTGCATTAAGAATACAAAATTTGTTGAGTATGCTTTTATGAATCTTAAGAATTGTCCGCTTGGTATTTTCCTTGATATCTTTCCTTATGACAATCTGGCAGATAACAGGATTGCTAGATTTTTCCAACAGTGGAGAGCATGGTATCTTAGTAAACTTATGATATTAAGGGCTATACCGGAGCCATATCTTGCACAGCAGGGGCTTCTTAAGAAGATAATTCTTTTTGTATGCAGGAATGTCCACCGCGTAATGAAGTTTTTTGGTGTTGACAGAAAGAAACTTTACAAAAAGTGCATAAAGACCTGTATAAAATATAATGACAGACCTACTAAGAAAATTGGATATATATGTGATACAACGCCTCATATGGAGGAGAATTATGTCAAAGACATATTCCCTTGCAGAAAGATGAAGTTTGAAGAATTTGAGATGAATTTCCCAAATCATACGCATGAGCTTCTTGTCAGCGGATATGGAGAAGATTATATGACGCTGCCTCCTGTCAACAAAAGAAAGACACATTTTCCATATATTCTCGATTTTGGAGATGGAAAGGGAGAACGAAGAAGTTAACCGGGAGAGGATGATACGGATATCATGAAAAAATTACTTTTTGTTTATAACCCACATTCTGGGAAAGGACTTATTAAAAATAAATTATGTGATATACTTGATATATTTGCTAAAGCAGGTTATGAGATGACGGTTTGCCCTACGCAGCATGCTATGGATGGATATGACAAGGTATGTGAGGCAGATGGCAGATATGATCTTATTGTATGTAGCGGCGGTGACGGAACACTCAATGAAGTTATCTCAGCCGTTATGACACACCGTATGGCAAAGCCTAAGATAGGGTACATTCCGGCAGGCTCAACTAATGATTTTGCAAAAAGTCTGGGTATTCCCAAAGATATGGTTAAAGCCGCAAAACTAATATCAAATGATAATTCTTTCTTGTGTGATATCGGTGTAATGAATGAAAGATTTTTTAATTATGTTGCTGCATTCGGAGCTTTTACCGATGTGTCATATAAGACACCACAGAGTATGAAAAATGTTCTCGGACATCAGGCTTATATAGTTGAAAGCCTGAAGAGCCTTAGTAAGATAAAAGCATACAATATGAAAGTTACCTGTAATGATATAACCATTACGGGAAATTATATCTACGGAATGGTTGCTAATTCAAAGTCCGTAGGTGGCATGAAGGGCATTACCGGTAAAAATATATTGCTGGATGACGGATTGTTTGAAGTAATTCTTGTCAGAGAAGCCAAGAATCCGTTGGAATTGCAGCAGATTGTTGCCGGACTTTTTTCAAAAAACCAGGACAGTCCCATGGTAGACAGATTTAAAGCGTCAAAAGTAATTTTTGAAAGCGATAAGTCAATAAGCTGGACTCTTGACGGTGAATATGCGGATGACCACCAGCTGGTGGAAATTGATGTATGTCCCAAAGCAATTAATATTATTAAAGGATAGAATTTAATTCAGGAAGATAACTGCTCTTGCAGACGGATGACAAGGACTCAATATCCTTGATTACATTCCGGTTAAGAAGAGCAGTTATATTTTTGTCCGGATAATTTTTATTAATAGTATTAATTAACGCAAGTACGCCACAGTATTTAAGATAGGCATTATCACTCTTAAGACAGGCACTTATGGCTATGTATTGTCTGTCGGAAGCCGATACAAAACCAGATGAACAGGCATAACCTTCCATAATGTCAATAATTTCAGATGGACTTAAAGTTTTGGATTTATAACATGCTTCATTGGTAAAAGGGACATATCCTGCGAAAAACATTGATTTTTTAGGAACTGTATAAAAATCTCCAAGGCAGGGATAATGTAAAGCAAGTTTGTTCATTGTAACAATGAAAGTGTTTTCATTAATTCCGGCTTTATCCGGATCGGTAACACCTTCACTTAAGGTATTGGCACTTTCTGCAAGCCTGTTAAGGTAGCCGTCATCTATTGAAGCAGAGCGGATATTGTTGTAACCCATAAATCCGAGACGGTTATACACGGGCATGAAAGTCAGCGTAAATATCATAAATACCGTTGCGAGAAAACAGCAGGAATTTAATAAGGTCTTTTTGAGACGATATGTAAACAGGTAGATATTACCTGCTTTTTTTGACTTTATAAAGTAAATAACAAGTCTTATGCATGAAAAACATAATAATGTGATGAGAATAAAAACAACAATATCCGCTACGGAAAAATTGAATTTAGCAGAAAATGCCGACAGGAGATACTTTAATTTTACTGAGATATTTTCATAAAAGTTTGTTGCAAATATCACACTGGAAAAAAACATAATATTAAGCAATCCGCTGAAACTAAGGAGCGATGCCAGTATTATGATATATATCCGTGTATTAATGAACTTAATCTGTATCTTTTTATTTTCTGCCATAATGAACCTCCGGTTGTCCTTATTCTTGTATTTTAAGCCTGAAAATCGTACATTTCAATAAAAAATAATTAAAACAGTATGTTTACTTAATAATATTAAGTATAAAAAGGCATGACATAATATTATTAGTATCCTGGACTTAATTTAATTAAGAAGAAGCGATTTGATGGATTTGAAACAATGAATAAATTGAATGTTTAAATGTTTTCTGAACTAAATAAATATCTGAAAATATATCTAATATAATAAAAAAAACAAATTATCTGACAAAATTACAAAATGTTCCTGTTTACAATTTTTCCGACAGGGAGTATAGTGAGAAAAATTAATCACAACGATGAAAGGAAGTACACGATGGATAAACAGAATGAACGTAATACAGGCTTATATAATAAGTCGTTTGAACATGATAATTGTGGTATAGGTGCTATCGTAAACATCAAAGGCATTAAGACGCATAAGACTGTTGAAAATGCACTCAGCATAGTTGAAAATCTTGAGCATCGTGCAGGAAAAGATGCAGAAGGAAAAACCGGTGACGGCGTGGGTATTCTCCTTCAAATTTCCCATAAATTTTTTGAAAAGGCAGCTAAGAACCTTGGAATTAATATAGGAAAGGAAAGGGAATACGGCGTAGGAATGTTCTTTTTCTCCCAGGACGAGTTTAAGAGAAAACAGGCAATGAAGATGTTTGAGATTATTGCCCAAAAAGAAGGACTTGAATTCCTCGGCTGGAGAAAAGTACCTACAAGACCGGAAGTGCTGGGTAAAAAGGCACTTGATGTTATGCCGGGAATTTACCAGTGTTTCGTAAAGAAGCCTGAAGACTGTGAAGAGGGACTTCCTTTCGACAGAAAGCTTTATATATTAAGGAAAGTGTTTGAGCAGAGCAACGAAGATACCTATGTTGTATCCCTTTCAAGCAGGACAATAGTATATAAAGGAATGTTCCTTGTAGGACAGTTAAGAACATTTTTTGAGGACCTTAACAGTCCGGATTATGAATCAGCCATTGCACTTGTCCACTCAAGATTCAGTACCAACACCAATCCAAGCTGGAGAAGGGCACATCCTAACAGATTTATAGTTCATAATGGTGAAATCAATACAATTAAAGGTAATGCCGACAAGATGCTTGCCAGGGAAGAAAATATGGAAAGCAAGTATTTCAAAGGCGTAATGCACAAGGTAATACCTGTTGTCAATACAGAAGGCTCCGATTCGGCAATGCTTGATAATACTCTTGAATTCCTTGTAATGAGCGGAATGGATTTACCGCTTGCCGTAATGATTACAATTCCTGAGCCATGGACGCATAATAAATTAATCAGCAGGGAAAAGAAAGATTTTTATCAGTATTACGCAACAATGATGGAACCATGGGACGGACCTGCATCAATTCTTTTCTCAGACGGGGACATAATGGGAGCTGTCCTTGACAGAAACGGATTAAGACCATCCCGTTATTATATTACAAAAGACGGTGAACTTATTCTTTCATCAGAGGTTGGTGTGCTTGACATAGACCCTGCCAATATTGAGATTAAAGAAAGACTTCATCCGGGCAAAATGCTTCTTGTCGATACGGTTGCAGGCCGTGTTATCGATGATGAAGAACTTAAGGAAAAATACGCTTGCAGAGAGCCTTACGGTGAATGGCTTGACAATAACCTTATTGAACTTAGGGACTTAAAGATTCCTAATAAAAAGGTAATCGAATATGAAAAAACAGAGCGTGCAAGACTTCAGAAATCCTTCGGATACACATACGAAGATTTTCATTCAAATATCCTGACAATGGCAAAAAACGGCGGAGAGCCTATCGCAGCCATGGGTGTTGATACGCCGCTTGCACCTATTTCAAAACAGAATCCTTCATTATTTGAGTATTTCAAACAGCTTTTTGCACAGGTAACCAATCCTCCTATCGATTCACTCAGGGAGAAAATTGTAACATCAACGGCAGTATATATAGGAACAGACGGAAATATTCTTGAGGAAAAAGCAGAAAACTGCCATATGCTCAGAATTAACAATCCAATTCTTACCAATACGGACTTGTTGAAGATTAAAAATATGAACAACGAGGGATTCAAGGTAGCTGAAATTCCTATTACCTATTATAAAAATACATCCCTTGAAAAAGCTATTGAAAGAATGTTCATGGAGGCTGACAGGGCACACAGCGACGGTGCCAACATACTTATACTTACAGACAGGGGCGTGGATGAAAACCATGTGGCAATTCCTTCACTTCTTGCAGTATCGGCTATGCAGCAGCACCTTGTTGTAACCAAGAAAAGAACAAGCGTTGCCATGATTCTTGAAAGCGGCGAACCAAGAACGGTTCATCATTTTGCAGCACTTTTAGGCTATGGTGCCTGTGCGATTAATCCATATCTTGCACAGGATACAATCAAGGAATTAATTAATATCGGACTCCTTGACAAAGATTACTATGCGGCAGTAGACGACTATAACAAAGCCGTTATATCGGGAATTACCAAGATTGCGGCTAAAATGGGTATTTCAACAATCCAGTCATATCAGGGTTCAAAGATATTTGAAGCAATCGGTATTGCACCTGAAGTTATTGATAAATATTTTACCGGAACTGTAAGCAGAATCGGTGGAATTACCCTTAAAGATATTGAAAATGACGTAAATGCAAGACATTCAAGAGCTTTTGACCCACTTGGACTTACTTCAGATGAGACTTTTGACAGTGTGGGCAGCCATAAATTAAGAAGCGGAAAAGAGGAACATCTCTACAATCCACAGACAATCCATCTTTTACAGCTTGCAACAAGAACAGGCGATTACAATACTTTTAAAGAGTATTCAAAACTTATAAACGAAGAAATGGATCCTGTAACCATAAGAGGACTTATGGATTTCAAATTCCCTGAAAAAGGAATCCCTATCGAAGAGGTTGAAAGTGTTGACTCAATCGTAAAGAGATTTAAAACAGGTGCCATGTCTTACGGCTCTATTTCAAAAGAAGCCCATGAAACGCTTGCTATAGCAATGAATATGCTTCACGGACGTTCAAACAGCGGTGAAGGCGGTGAGAGCATTGACAGACTTACACCGGGTACTGACGGACTCAACAGATGTTCGGCAATCAAGCAGGTGGCTTCCGGACGTTTTGGCGTAACTTCAAGATATCTTGTAAGTGCCAATGAAATCCAGATTAAAATGGCACAGGGCGCTAAACCGGGTGAAGGCGGACATTTACCTGGAAAGAAAGTATATCCTTGGATTGCAAAAACAAGACTTTCAACACCGGGCGTAAGCCTTATATCACCACCACCTCATCATGATATTTATTCAATCGAGGACCTTGCGGAACTTATTTACGACCTTAAAAATGCTAACGATAAAGCAAGAATTTCCGTAAAACTTGTATCAGAAGCAGGTGTAGGTACAATTGCGGCAGGTGTAGCAAAAGCGGGAGCACAGGTAATCCTTATCTCAGGATATGACGGAGGTACAGGAGCAGCTCCAAGAACCTCAATTCACAATGCAGGACTTCCTTGGGAACTTGGACTTGCGGAAGCACACCAGACACTCATAATGAATGGCCTCCGTAATAAAGTTGTGGTTGAAACAGACGGTAAACTTATGACCGGACGTGACGTAGCCATTGCCTGTCTTTTAGGAGCAGAGGAATTCGGTTTTGCAACAGCACCTCTTGTAACACTTGGATGTGTAATGATGAGGGTATGTAACCTTGATACATGTCCTGTGGGAATTGCGACACAGAACCCTGAACTCAGAAAGAGATTTGCAGGTAAACCTGAATATGTAGTTAATTTTATGAAGTTTATTGCAGAAGAACTTCGTGAATATATGGCAAAACTCGGTGTAAGAACACTTGATGAAATGTGCGGACGTTCCGATTTACTTGTCCAGAAGACAGACGAGATAAAAGACAGAATAGGCAAAATCGACCTTTCATCAATACTTAACAACCCATTTGCCAATAATGAAAAAATGGATTATGAACATAAGAACTGGTATGATTTCGGACTTGAAAAAACACTTGATACAACAGTCCTTAAGAAACAGCTTATGCCGGCACTTCAGAAAAAACAGAAGAGAATTGTTGAGGTGGATGTAACTAACACAACCAGCAGGGCATTTGGTACAATGTTCGGTTCTGAAATTACAAGACTTTACGACGATAAACTTGACGAAGACACATACACAATCAAGTGCCACGGAAACGGCGGACAAAGCTTTGGTGCATTTATTCCAAAAGGACTTACCATTGAACTTATCGGAGATTCCAACGACTACTTCGGTAAAGGTCTTTCAGGCGGTAAACTTGTGGTATATCCACCTGCAGCTTCTACTTTCAAATTTGATGAAAACATTCTTATAGGTAACGTTGCTTTATACGGTGCTACAAGTGGTGAAGCTTATATAAACGGCGTGGCAGGCGAAAGATTCTGCGTTCGTAACTCAGGTGCCACGGCAGTTGTCGAAGGTGTCGGTGAACATGGCTGCGAATATATGACAGGCGGCTGCGTTGTAGTTCTTGGCAGAACCGGAAAGAACTTTGCCGCAGGTATGAGCGGCGGTACGGCTTATGTGCTTGATGAGGACAACAAACTTTATCTTAACCTTAACAAAGAGCTTGTAAGTTCGGAAGTTGTTACAGACAAGTATGATGTAATACAACTTAAAGAACTTATCCAGAAACATGTTGCATACACTAACTCTGAAAAGGGCAAGAAAATACTGGATAATTTCAGTGAATATCTTCCTAAATTCAAGAAAATTATGCCACATGATTATAAGAAGATGTTAAATACAATTGTTCAGATGGAAGAAAAAGGTCTTTCAAGCGAACAGGCACAGATAGAAGCATTTTATGAGATGACTAAATAAACAGGAAGGAGCAATCAAAATGGGAAAACCAACAGGATTTATGGAATATGACAGAGTCGACAGCGAGGCTTTTGACCCAAAAGAGAGAATTAAAAATTTTAATGAATTTCATACACCGCTTTCACCTGAAAAACAGCGTATACAGGCTGCACGCTGTATGGATTGCGGAGTTCCTTTCTGCCAGTCAGGAAAAATGCTCAAAGGAATGATTTCAGGTTGTCCTTTGAACAATCTTATTCCTGAATGGAATGAACTTTTATACCTTGGAAATTACAAAAGAGCATATCACCGTCTTGCCAAAACAAGTAATTTTCCTGAATTCACTTCAAGAGTATGTCCGGGTCTTTGCGAAAAGGCTTGTACATGCGGTCTGAACGGCGATGCCGTTACCACAAAGGAAAACGAAAAAACAATTATTGAATATGCTTTTGAACATGGTTACGTTAAGCCTAAAATCCCTGCTGTGCGCACCGGAAAAAAAGTTGCCGTAATCGGTTCCGGTCCTTCGGGACTTGCAGCAGCGGACCTTCTTAATATGAGAGGACATAGTGTTACGGTTTACGAAAAATCAGACAGACCGGGCGGACTTCTGATGTACGGAATACCTAACATGAAGCTTGAAAAACACATAATTGACAGACGTATCAATTTAATGAAGGAAGAGGGCATTGAGTTTGTAACAGGTGTGAATGTTGGAACAGACATTAAAGCCAACAAACTCCTAAAAGAATATGATGTGGTTATTCTTGCCTGCGGTGCCGGCAATCCTAGAGACATAAAGGCAGAGGGCAGGGATGCAGAGGGCATATATTTTGCGGTGGATTACCTTAAATCCGTAACCAAGAGCCTCCTTGATTCAGACTTCAAGGACAAAAAATACATTGACCCTAAGGGTAAAAATGTTGTTGTAATCGGTGGCGGTGACACAGGAAATGACTGTGTAGGCACATCAATAAGACTTGGCTGCAAATCAATCACACAGCTTGAAATGATGCCAAAAGCCCCTGATTTCAGAACAGCCGACAATCCATGGCCACAGTGGCCAAAGGTCTGCAAGACAGACTACGGTCAGGAGGAAGCCATCGCTGTTTTCGGCCATGACCCAAGAATATACCAGACCACGGTCAAAGAATTTGTTAAGGATAAAAACGGAAACCTTTCAAAGCTCATCTGCGTAAAACTTGAATCCAAAAAAGATGAAAAAACAGGCAGGATGATGATGGCAGAGGTTGCAGGTAGCGAATTTGAGTTGCCTTGTGAAATGGTTCTTATTGCAGCCGGCTTCTTAGGCTCGCAGAAATACGTTACCGATGCGTTTGGCGTTGAGGTTGACGGCAGAACCAACGTTAAGACCGCACCTGATTCTTTTGCCACCAACGTACCTAAAGTATTTACAGCAGGTGACATGCACATCGGACAGTCCCTTGTAGTCCGTGCAATCAGACAGGGACGTGACGTTGCAAGGGAAGTTGACAAATGCCTCATGGGATATACCAATCTTGAATAAAACAAAGCTTTATTGAAATTCGGCGCAATATTCACATTCGTGGATATTGCGCTGTTTTTGTGAGGTGGGGGGAGGAATGAAGAGGGGTGTCTACTCATATGTTTTTGGATGAGGGAAAAACATAAAATCCTTCCCTTTCTCTGGTTACGAAGCTGCGTGACCGGAACCCATTTACGGATGGTGTTAAGATAAGATTTAAGTGCTGTGGAGGAAGTGCCATTGTTTAAATGTCTGGTCAGTCGTTCGACAGAATTGACCTTTTTAGTATTTTCATGAAGCTGATCCATAACATCGGTTAAAAGACAGCTTCCGGCTGCAAGCATACCATAAGTCATATCGGCAGAAAACTTTTTGTCTGGCTTGGACAGGTGTTTTGAAATTTTATTTGAAAAATTTAAAATTTCCCGTTTCATTTGATAAGTATTTGTTGTAGAATTAAACATAAGGAGTTCTCCTGATTTTTGTTTAGTATCTTTTTGATTTGACACCTTAATTTTACTACAAAACAGGAAAGGATTCCTTATATTTTGGGCATTTTTTGAAAGTTGTTTATAACTATGCTTATGAAAACGTGGCTTTGTGGATAAAAATACGAAAATTCAAGTCAGTAGTATAATTGCACTTTTTGTGTTATATTAATTAGTATGTGGTTACTAGTTCCGTACATCAATTTTAAAAATTTATTGAATATAAAATCTTGAAGAAATGGGGAATCATATGTCTGAAGAAACAAAACCTCGTATTGTGAAATCGCATGATATTAATTTAGATTCTGATTATGTAAATTGGATTCATGATGTGAAACAACGTTATATATCCACACAGATAAAAGCAGCAGTTAAAGTTAATACAGAACGACTTTACTTTAATTGGCAACTGGGGCGAGATTTAGTAGAAAGAAAAGCGGAAGAAAAGTGGGGAAAAGGAATTGTAGAGCAATTAAGTCTTGATTTACAGGATGAATTTCCTGATGCAACAGGATTTTCAGCAAGAAATCTTTGGAATATGAAAAAGTGGTATTTGTTCTATTCTTCAAGTGATATGTTTTCAGAACTTGCTCGTACTATTGAGAATAATCTTGATTTGAATAGTTTAAAACTGCAACAGGTTGGTGCAGAAATTAGTGAAGGTCAAAAACTGCACCAAGTTGGTGCAGAAATAGAATTTCCTGCAATCTTCGGATTTGTACCATGGAGACATCATGTGGAAATAGTAACAAAATGTAAAACAATAGAAGAAGCTTTATTCTATGTGAGAAAAACAATAGAAGAAAGCTGGAGCAGAAGCACACTTATTGATTGTATTAAAGCTAATTTATATCAATCATCAGGTAATGCACTTACTAATTTTGCGGAAAAACTTCCTGCCATACAAGGAAAACTCGCACAGGAAATTGTAAAAGATACTTATGATTTCGGCTTTGTATCACTTCCTGTAGGATATAATGAAGAAGAGTTGGAAGATGCGTTAGAGCAGAATATTACACGTTTCTTGTTGGAACTCGGATCAGGATTTGCCTTTATAGGAAGACAGAAAGAGATTATTGTAGCTGGTAAAACAAGAAAAATTGATATGCTTTTTTATCATATTAAGCTTCGCTGTTATATAGTTGTTGAATTAAAAGCTGTATCATTTGAACCAGAGTTTGCAGGAAAACTTAATTTCTATGTAAATGCGGTTAATGAATTAATGAAATCGGAATCTGATAATCCTACAATTGGTCTGTTGATATGTAAGGATAAGGACCAGACAGAGGTTCAGTGGGCTTTTCAGGGAATAGAGACACCTATGGGAGTTGCAACTTACGATAATATTCGTTTACAAGAAATAAAATCACAGTTACCATCAGAAGAAGCTATTCAGAAACGACTAGAACAGGCAGAAGAAGAATATATCTTAAAACTAAAGGAAAAAAATAAATAAATCATAATATTAAAACACCGATAATCAACCTGCTTTCCACCCTTGAATTTATGCAACCTCTGTGGTAATATTCCTTTGATAAAAAGGCAGGAGGCGTATTTAATGGATTCAAATAAAGATATTTTAAACACTATCAGTGACAGTAACAGACGTTTTGCAAAGAAGAAAAGAGAGGAAGATCTTCTTGGAGTGCCTGAAAAAGTAGCAGCAGAGCTTGAGAAAGCAATGGAACAGGAAGATAACGGATATTTTGATAAGGCAAAAGATATATGTGTACAGATTCTTGCAACAGAAGAAGGCAGGAATGTTGAAAAAGTTGTACTTACATTGGCAAGAATATATCCAAAAGTTCTTGAAACCGATATTTATGACTGTAATAAAAGATACCAGACGGATGTGGAGGATTATTTTAAATTCCTTGACAGCATTACAATGAATGACCTTATGCAGGAATATGTTGTAGAAACATTGGCTAAGTTTTGTGAGTTAATGGAAAATGAATGGTACAGACCTCTTTTCAGGGAATTTGTCGCAACTGTTGAAAAGAAAGGCTATCTCACAAAAGAAGAGTACAGAAAAACCCTTGACTCAGCATACGCATCTGCCGAATCGGTTGTGTATTTTGATGACAATAAAGTAAGCATAATAATGAAGAATGTCCTTAAATCAGGCTATGAAAGAGCCTATGTTTTGGCCGGAGTTGAGGAAACGGACAAAAGGCAGAAGATGGAAATGGACATATATACCAATATATATTATCTTTGCTGTTATTATGACGACAATACGGATGAAGTCGAATACATTAAGTCAGCATATCCTCACAGCTATGAGACTATAGAAAAAGATGTTGAAGAAATTAAGTCTGATAAACAGGCTAAAATATCAAAAACATTGGATAAACTTGCTCCTTTTGCCGCAAAAAATATAGACAGGGAAGCTCTTAAAACAGCTCTTGACAAAGCATATCAGTATGTTTTGAACAGCCACAAGCAGCCGGAATTAATCCATAGCGGAAAACAGCCTTACTATAGAAAAAATACTAAAATAGGACGCAATGACTTATGCCCATGTGGCTCCGGACGTAAATATAAACAGTGTTGCGGAAGAGATGTAAAATGAAATACTTAAGACAGTTTTTAATAATAATATTGATTTCACTTATCGGGGAAGTAATGCATTATTTTATTCCGTTGCCGGTACCGGCAAGTATTTACGGAATGGCAATTCTTTTTGTGGGTCTTATGACAAAAATTATCCCTCTTGATTACGTTAAAGACGCAGGAAAATTAATGATAGAAATCATGCCTGTGATGTTTATACCGGCAGGAGTGGGGCTTATGGCTAGTTTTGGCGTATTAAAGCCCATGATTATTCCGTTTTGCGTGGTTCTTATTGTAACTGTTGTTACGGTTATAATAATAACAGGCCACGTTTCACAGTTTATTATTAGATCAGGAAAGAAGAAAAATAAAGAAAATGAATGAGTTTTTTCAAATATCGGCATTTGCGGGAGTTACACTGAGCCTTGTGGCATATATGATAGGCGTGTTTCTTAAGAAAAAAACCAAGCTTGCCATATTTAATCCACTTATGATTTCCATTGTGGTTACAATAATTGTCCTCATTGTGTCAAAAACCGATTATGAAGTATATAACGAGGGCGCAAAATATTTAAGCTGGCTTCTTACACCGGCAACGGTATGCCTTGCAATCCCACTTTATGAACAGATTGATTTATTGAAAAAAAATTACAAAGCTGTATTTGCCGGAATTCTTTCAGGTGTTTTGACAAGTCTTGTTACGGTTTTTGTGCTGGCAAAATTAATGAAATTAAACCATACCGAGTACATAACGCTTCTGCCTAAATCAATAACAACGGCAATCGGAATGGGCATATCCGAGGAACTTGGCGGATATGTTACCATAACAGTGGCAATAATTGTACTTACAGGAGTTGTGGGTAATATTTTCGGAGAAATTATATGTAAAATATTCCACATTACCGAACCGATATCAAAAGGTCTTGCACTTGGAACCTCATCACATGCGATAGGAACGGCTAAAGCAATGGAAATGGGAGAAGTGGAAGGAGCAATGAGCAGTCTTTCCATTGCTGTGTCAGGAATTCTGACCGTAATATTTGCATCCGTTTTTTCTCATTTTATTTAATATTATGATAAAAGTATATGGTGAAAAGTCTTGATTTTAAATGATATTTATGTATAATGAATACGAACAATTAATTTAGAAAAGGAGTCAGAGACAAGATGGCAACAATTGATTTAACTAAATATGGCATCACAGGTGCTACTGAAATTGTACACAATCCTTCTTACGAATTATTATTTGAAGAAGAGACTAAGGCAGGCCTTGAAGGTTACGATAAGGGACAGGTTAGTGAACTTGGCGCTGTAAACGTAATGACAGGTGTTTATACAGGACGTTCTCCTAAAGACAAGTACATTGTTATGGATGAGAATTCTAAGAACACAGTATGGTGGACTTCAGATGAATACAAGAATGATAATCATCCACTTTCAGAAGAGAACTGGAAGATTTTAAAGGAAATTGCTAAGAAAGAACTTTCTAACAAGAAACTTTATGTAGTAGACGCATTCTGCGGTGCTAATAAAGATACACGTATGGCAATTCGTTTTATCGTAGAAGTAGCTTGGCAGGCACACTTTGTTACAAATATGTTCATCAAACCAACAGATGAAGAATTAGCAAATTTTGAACCTGACTTTATTGTATACAACGCTTCTAAGGCAAAAGTTGAGAACTATAAAGAACTTGGCTTAAATTCTGAAACAGCAGTTGCATTTAACATTACAAGCCGTGAACAGGTTATCATCAATACATGGTACGGCGGAGAAATGAAGAAGGGTATGTTCTCTATGATGAACTACTACTTACCTCTTAAGGGTATTGCATCAATGCACTGCTCAGCTAACACAGATAAAGAAGGCAAGAATACAGCAATCTTCTTCGGTTTATCAGGAACAGGTAAGACAACACTTTCAACAGACCCTAACCGTCTCTTAATCGGTGATGATGAACATGGATGGGATGATAACGGCGTATTCAACTTTGAAGGTGGATGCTATGCTAAGGTTATCGACCTTGATAAGGATTCAGAGCCGGATATCTACAATGCAATTAGGCGTAATGCTCTCCTTGAGAACGTATCACTTGATGCTAACGGAAAGATTGATTTCACAGATAAGAGTGTAACAGAGAATACAAGAGTATCTTACCCAATTAACCATATCGAAAATATCGTTCGTCCAATTTCTTCAGCTCCAGCAGCTAAGAACGTTATTTTCCTTTCAGCAGATGCTTTCGGAGTTCTTCCTCCTGTATCTATTCTTACACCAGAGCAGACACAGTACTACTTCCTTTCAGGATTTACTGCTAAGCTTGCAGGTACAGAACGTGGAATTACAGAACCAACACCTACATTCTCAGCATGTTTCGGACAGGCATTCCTTGAGTTACATCCAACTAAGTATGCTGAAGAACTTGTTAAGAAGATGAAACAGAGCGGTGCTAAGGCATATCTTGTTAATACAGGTTGGAACGGAACAGGTAAGAGAATTTCTATTAAGGATACAAGAGGAATTATCAATGCTATCTTAAGTGGTGCTATCAACAACGTTCCTACTAAGACAATTCCTCATTTCAATTTTGAAGTTCCTACAGAACTTCCAGGAGTTGACACAGGAATTCTTGATCCACGTGACACATACGCAGATGCTTCTGAATGGGAAGTTAAGGCAAAAGATCTTGCAGGAAGATTTGTTAAGAACTTTGCTAAGTATGAAGGAAATGATGCAGGTAAGGCACTCGTTGCAGCAGGTCCGGAAGCTTAATATTTAAGAATATTATACAAATAATTAAAACGACTATGAATTGTTATGATTCATAGTCGTTTTTGACATATAAAATATTTTATTAAAAATCTGCCTGTACCGGAGTTGTACTTTGTGTTATCGGTAAAATAACACAATTCATCTCATTAATCAGCGTATCAAGAATGCGGGGAAGCGCTTCAACGGTAGCTTCATGACCGCTGCCATCGTGCATAAGTACAACACTTACGTCTTTATTTCTGACCCCGTTTATTACGTTATTATATACCTGTTCACTTGTAATTGACCCATTCCCATCACCGGATGATACATTCCAGTCATAATAAATGAGCCCTTTTGATTTTACATAGGGAATATATTCTGTTTTCATCCTTTCATCGGCAAAACTTGTGGATGAGCCTCCCGGAAATCTTGATACATAAGGCTTAAAGCCTGTTAATTCATATACATAATTATATACGCTGTCAATATCTTCTTTAAAAGTATCAAGGGACTGATATATATTCGCTCTTGAGTGGGTATAGGAATGTATTCCAAGTGTATGGTCTTTTGCAAGAATGGCATTATATTGTTCCTTGGCAAAATCCTTACTAGGGGAATATTCAGCAACAACAAAGAAAGTTGCCTTAACACCATATTTATCAAGTGTATCAAGTACGGCAGGAGTAAGAGTACCTGAGCCGTCATCAAAAGTCAGATATACTATCTTTTGTCCATTCTCCTTTGCATTAATGGCAATCTGATTGTACTTGTTATCTCGAAGCATATCAGGATTTTCGGTGGTTTCTTCCTCCGCTGTGGTTGGAGTTTCAGTAGTAGTCTCTTTTTCATTATCTGTTGTTTTTTCTGTATCCGATGTGGTCTCAGCATCAGACGTAGTTGCAGCATCAGCCGTACTTTCGACTGTAGGACCGGTATCGGCTTTTTTTTCACTGCCTGATTTGTCCGGTTTCTTAAGCACAAGCAAGGTTATCAGCACAAGTGCTGTCATAAGAGAAACTACTAAAAATATTATGGTAATTTTTTCTTTTTTCTTCATATTTCATATTATAAAACGCAGGTATATACATGTCAAACAGCCAAAAGTTACATATACCGGGATTAATGAAAAAAAAGAAAATATGCAAAAAAACTATTTATAAATATATTGACAGAAAAATAACAATGTGGTATAGTCTTACTTGCGTTGTGAGTGACGCAAGTAATAATGCGCGAGTGGCTCAGTGGTGGAGCGTCTCCTTGCCAAGGAGAAGGTCGCGGGTTCGATCCCCGTCTCGCGCTTATTTTTTTGCAAAAATATAGGTCCTGGTTGCAATTTGTACCGTATGTCATTTTGTGAGTAGGACCTATGTTTTTGCAAAGAGAGGTGCAAGCACCTCTCAAACCTCTTATGAGATAAGAGGTTCGGATCTCAGGCTCCTAAAGTCGCCTTCGGTCGGTTTGACGGGAAAAAGGTCCACCGGACCTTTTTCTTATGCCGTCTCACCCCGTCTCGCACTTATTTTTATGTCCTAAAACAGGGACTTTCCGCTATATATAAGTGGGTCACTGTGGGTCACTGGATATAAGACCCCGTGGTCTGAGGCATGGTGTATCAGTAGGTGGTACATTGTGCCTCAGACTATTTTTTGCGCAAATGGATGTGCAGGTGATGACGTGGCTGCAAAAGAAAGCCACCACACCTCCGCCATCCGGAAATCTCTACCCAAAAGGCGGGAAATCCGGGAAAAAGGTAGAGATTCCTGTAGCTGTCATCCGTGAATCTCTACCCAAAATGCGGAAATCCCGGGAAAAAGGTAGAGATTCTTGGTGCCGCCGTTTGGAAATCTCTACCCAAAATGCGGAAAACCCGGGAAAAAGGTAGAGATTCCTGTAGCCGCCGATCGTAAAATCTCTACCCAAACGGCGAAAAACCCCACCTGCCCAAACATAAAAAACTACACTAACTACATACCCCGCTAAATATTAATTGACATTAATTTTCAGAAGTATAAAATAGAAAGAGTAAGGATTATGATTATGAAACGGAATGTTAGTGGAAGCGGTGGCACTTGCCCTATCAGCGAAGAACCGCCGGCCATTGAAATACATTGTATATACCGGCAAGAAAAGACAGGTTGCAAGGTCAATGAAGCAGGAAGCCCATTGACTTTAGACAATGGGTAGTTCACTACAGATAGAGAATTTGAGTATCGTGGAGGTTAATATATGATTTTAGCTTTTTTAATTTGCGTAGGTGTAGCGATTGGCTTCCTTGTAATGGGAATTAAAATACGTAAATCAGACAAGCCGGCAGGCTATTATACTTTTTTAAAGAAGCCGGAAGTAGATAGTATCAAAAAATACAATAATGCAATATCTGTTTTGTGGTATATAGCATCTGTATTTTTAATAGGAAATGCAGTTCCTTTATTATTTCTTGAAAAGGATTCACCTGATCTTGTTATGGTGTGGATAGCCTGTTTAGCCTGGTTAATAGTATTGGTATCTGCCTATTGGATTATTGATTATTTGCGTAGTGTAAATAAAAAAAGACGAAGACGAAGAATACGAAGAAGACAAAGAGTACTTTAATCTATGTGTGGAAGTTTTGCAATGACTGAAATTAATGATAAAGCACATTATCACTTGCCGGGATTATTTGAATTTTATGAATTGTACAAGGTGTTCCTGCCTCTTTTTTATGAACATAGGGAATATTTTTATGAATGGTGTGATATAGGCTCCATATACGGGGCACCCCCGGATTGTGTCTGGGGCGGGGGACGTGTCGGTTTTGGGGAAGAGAATGCAGATGAGGTGTATGCCCTTCTTAAGGAGTACGGAATCTCTGCAAGACTTACGTTCAGCAATTCATTGCTTAGGGAGGAACATCTGTCAGACAGAAAATGCAACAGGTTATGCAGTTTGTTTGAAGATTCCCAAAACGGTATTATCATATATTCCGATTTATTAATGGAATATATCCAAAAAAACTATCCTAAGTTCTATTATGTGTCATCCACAACTAAAGTAATTACAGATTTTGATGAGTTTAAAAATGAAACCGACAGAGAAGAGTTCAGATATGTTGTACCTGATTTCAGGTTTAATAAGAGATTTGACAGATTAAGCACATTATCAGAAGGACAAAAGAAAAAAACGGAGTTTCTTTGCAATGAATGTTGTAATTTCGGATGTTCCGACAGAAAAAAATGCTATGAGAGTGTCAGCCGCAAATCCCTTGGGGAGACAGGTACAGAGCATTACTGCACATCACCTGATGCAGAAGATGGATATATTTTTTCAAAAGCGATGTTAAATCCGGGATTTATAGGTGTAGAGGACATTAAAAAAGTCTATATGCCGATGGGCTTTTCGGAATTTAAAATAGAAGGACGGGGACTGGGAAGTGCCCTTATTCTGGAATTTTTGCTGTATTATATGACTAAGCCCGAGTACCACTTAAAAGTCAGGGAAGCAATTTATCTTGATAATATGCTGGATTTATTTTAGAAAATTAACAGATAAGGAGGGTTTTATAATGAAAAGTATTAAACCGGGACGAGGTCCCTCTAAACTTAATATGGTAAGTGCCATAGGAGCAGCAGTGTTTGGGGTATTCTGGTGTGTGTTTGCGGTTGCAATCGGGGGCGGGTTTATGCTGCCATTCGGAATTATTTTTATAGTAATCGCAATTGCCATGGCGGTGTATTCATATCATAATGCAACAGCAAAGGACAGATATTCGATTTTTGATATTGTTGATGAAAATGAGGAAAAGGATCCATTGAATGAACAATACGGAAGAAAAAAAGAAGAATATGACAGGGGTAGTAATGCCGGAGAAACGGATGTGAATTTTTGTCCGTATTGCGGCAGACACCTGGAAAAAGGATTTGATTTTTGCCCTAAATGCGGTAAAAAAATTATACTTTAATTTTACATAAATAATATTTTAGTGAGATAGTTAGTTTACTTTCTTTTTGATAATTTTTTCTTGTAAGAAATAATTACAAAAAGGAAGGAAACAATATGATTAGGAAGAAATTGTTGAAAAAGGCAGCATGCCTTATGGCTGTAGCAGCTGTAACAGTTACAGGATTTGGAACTGTGGCCTATGGTTACGGAGAATACCAGGCAGGAAGTACGGCAAGTCAGACAGACGGAAGCAATGAGTTTCTTACATGGAGAGACAGCGTATGGAGAACAGCCGGAAATTATGATGATTCAGCTAAAGTGGCACTTACACCGGGTAAGACAGAAAAAGATCTTAATTTCGCATGGTATTCAGAAAATACATCTAAACCGGCAGTCATGGTATGGAAAAACGGAGCAAGATCACAGGCAAAGGTTTTTGAAGGAACAGGCAGCACGGTAGACGCTAATAACTGGCAGGGAAAGAATTATCAGACCTCCAATAAGGTATCTGTAGAAGGTTATTTTGAAGACAATACAGAATATGAATATTGTTATACAGATAATTATAACGGACAACCGACTGTATGGTCAGCAACTTATTCGTACAAGACCGGTAATTCATCGGAATATTCGGTTATACTTACAGGAGACCCACAGATTGGTGCTTCAGGTTCAGGTGATGATAAATCAGCAACAGACTCATCTGTGGCAAGGGATACATATAACTGGAACAAAACAATGAGTATGGCAAAACAGGTATGTCCTGATGCGGCATTCCTTTTATCTGCAGGAGACCAGATTGATAAGTCCGGAGCATCAAAGAGTAATGATTTAAAAACAAGGGAAAGCGAATATGCGGGTTATCTTTATCCGGAAGTATTCAGAAGCCTTCCGATAGCATCTACAATCGGTAACCACGATACAGCAGGTTCGGATTATAGTGCACATTTCAATAATCCTAATACCGGTGACAGCCTGGGAGCAACCAATGCAGGGTCGGATTATTATTTTTCATATGGCAATGTGCTTTTTATATCACTTAACAGTAACAATAGAAATCAGGCAGAACACAGGGAGCTTATGAAAAAAGCTATTGCCTCAAATGAAAATGCTAAGTGGAAAGTTGTGATTTTCCATAGTGATATATATGGTTCAGGTCAGCCTCATGCAGATACTGATGCTGCAACCAACAGAGTTATTTTTGCACCTCTTATGGACGAATTTGATGTAGATGTCTGCCTTACAGGCCATGACCACACTTATTCAAGATCATATCAGGTACTTGACGGTAATGTAATCGATTATGATATTTCATCAGGAAGCGTAACCGATCCTGAGGGAACTCTTTACATAACAACAGGTTCCGGCTCAGGTTCAAAATACTATAATCTTCTCAATTATACACCATACTATATTGCAGAAAGAACTAATGCAATGCTTCCTTCTTTCTCAACAATTGATTTTTCAGACAGTGAACTGACAATCAAGACTTACGATTACACAGGTGCAAAGTATGCCGATGATTTTACAATCAGAAAAACATCTGCTTCGCTTACTATAGATGAAATTATTGATAATGCGGAAAAACTTGTATCAGATGGAGAAATATATACAGATGAAAGTCTTAATGCTTTAAAATTAAGTCTTGATGCATTAAAGAATATCAGAAAAGCATATACAACCGACAAAGATAATTATATTGATACATTATCTGCACTTTACAATACAGCAGATGATCCAATCAAAGGCTATGGTTCCGTAAAAAATGATGATGACAAGGACGTTCTTGCAAGCGGAAGCAAGGCAAACAGATTAAGGAAAGGTCTTTCAACAATTCTTGATAAAACAATTTATCGTCAGATTGAAGGCGGTAACGTGATTACGGACGCAATACTTCCTGTTGTAAATGCCGATATGCTTAATGAAGCAGCTGACAAGGTTCTTGCAGGCATAGAAGCATTGAAACTTAAAGATACCGAAACTGTCACAACTCCTGATAACAACAAAGAGAACAATGACAGTAATGACAGTAATGGCAACAATGGCAGCAATGACGGCAACGACAGCAATCCTAAGGCTGGAGACAGTTCAATGGTAGCTGTTGCAATCGGAGGAACACTGCTTGTAGCAGGTCTTGCGGGTCTCGTAATCTATATGGGAAGGAAAGAAAGCAATTGGGAAAAATAGTATCACGATATGGGAAGTACCTTGCGGTTCTCGGAATAGTGATATTAGTGTTTGCTTTTAATAAAACAATAAAAAAAGTACCGCTTCTTGCTGATGATAATACAAAGTTTGTCAAGGCAAGAGTGGTAGAAAAAGATAACCTTCAGGCCGGATCCGACAGCTCGGATGGTGGTCAGAAGGTTACTTTACTTATCACTTCAGGAGAACATAAGGGGGAATATGTGGAGGCATACAGCCTTAATGGTTATCTGTATGGTGCAGATTGCAAAATCGGAACAAAGGTTATCGCTAATATAAGTGAACATGACGGCGTGCTTACCGCTAATGTATATAATTATGACAGGGAACTTCCGGTTGCACTTTTATTATGTGCTTTTGCGGCAGTTATGTGGATGGTAGGCGGAAAAAGAGGAATTAATTCGCTTATAGCGCTTATATTTACATTTATTGTGGTTATATTTTTATATGTTCCCATGATGTATGCCGGGGTATCTCCTTTTCTGGCAGCAATAATTACGGTGATTATGGTTACCGTTGTTACACATATACTGATTGCTGATTTTGAATTAAAATCCATTGCCGCAATGGCAGGAACGATAGCGGGTGTTGTTATTGCAGGCCTGATAGCTGTTGTATTCGGTAAAACGTCACATATAACGGGTATGAATGTAAATGAAATAGAGACACTTATGTATGTGGGACAGAATTCAAAACTTGATATCGGAGGCATGCTGTTTTCCGGAATATTGATATCGTCAATGGGTGCAGTTATGGATGTGGCAATGTCTGTATCCTCATCACTTAACGAAATCAATACCAAAATACCTGATATTACGCAGAAAGAATTATTTAAGTCAGGAATAACAATCGGCAGGGACATGATAGGAACAATGGCAAATACCCTTATACTTGCCTATGTGGGCGGAAGCATTAATCTTGTAATGATAATTTATGCTTATTCCTACCAGCTACACCAGATTATTAATATGTATTCCATCGGAATTGAGATTATGAAGGGAATAGCCGGAACTATGGGAATAGTGCTTACCGTTCCGTTTACTTCACTAATAACTTCAGTAATGCTAAAAAAATCAAAAAAACTAAAATAATAGTTAAAAAACACCTGCATATGTGGTAAAATATTATTATTAATTTTGTATGGAGGAGCATGTATGCGAAAAACCAAAATTATATGTACACTCGGACCTGCGGTAGACAGTGACGAACGGATTACGCAAATCATTAATGCAGGAATGGACTGTGCAAGACTTAATTTTTCTCACGGAACACATGAAGAACAGGAAGTGAGACTTAACAGGGTAAGAAGAATCGCGGGGGAACTTAACAGGCATATTCCTATACTTCTTGATACCAAAGGACCGGAAATCAGACTTAAGGATTTTGAAAATGGTTCCGTTGTTGTTGAAAAAGGAAGTTTATTCACTTTTGATACTGATAAGGAGACTCCGGGAACCAAGGAAAGAATAGGACTTACCTACGACAAGTTGGCAAAGAATGTTGAAGTAGGCACAAAAATACTTGTGGATGACGGCAAGATAGAACTTAAGGTTACGGCAATTAAAGGCAGTAAGGTTATCTGTAAAGTTATAACCGGCGGAAAGTTAAGCAACCATAAGAGCATTAATATTCCTAATGTTGAGATACCTATGCCTTATCTCAATGATGTTGATAAATCAGATCTTCTTTTCGGTATAGAACATAATGTTGAATATATTGCCGCTTCTTTTGTAAGATGTGCAGATGACCTTAAGAAACTTCGTAAATTCCTTAAGGATAACGGCGGACAGGATATTAAGGTTATCAGTAAAATCGAAAATGGACAGGGTATTAACAATTTTGATGAGATACTTGAACTCAGTGACGGAATTATGGTTGCGAGAGGAGACATGGGTGTTGAGATTAATTTTGAAAAGATTCCTGCAATCCAGAAGATGATGATTGAGAAATGTAACAGAGAGGGTAAGATTGTTGTTACCGCCACACAGATGTTAGAGTCCATGACAGAGAATCCAAGACCTACAAGGGCAGAGGTATCCGATGTTGCCAATGCAATTTATGATGGAACTACGGTAATTATGCTTTCAGGCGAATCTGCAGCAGGCAGGCATCCGGTGGAAGCTGTAAGAACAATGGCTAATATTGCCGTTAATGCAGAAAATACCATCAATTATTATGAAAAGTATGTGGATAGTAGTGCAGACATGGAACCTAATCTTAAAAATGCCATCTGTGCCTCGGCATACAATGCGGCAAAATATCTTGATGCCAAAGCAATAGTCGTTCTTACAAGAAGCGGTGCTACAGCTAATATTTTATCCCGTTTTCATCCGGAATGTCCTGTAATTGCAGCTACAATTTCCGAAAGAGGACGCAACCAGCTTAACCTTGTATGGGGTATTACTCCTGTTGCAGCAGAGAACCTTGATAGTGCAGATAAGTTTGTTGAGTATGCTGTTTCTAAAGCAGTAGAAAGCAGACTTGTAAAGCGTGGAGATAATATTGTTGTGATACTTGCGTCAGACCTTGAGTCTGATGATGATACAATGCGTATTTGTACAATTTAGTAAGGAAGATGATAAGATGGTTAAGGATACAATTCTGGTTATTGATGTAGATGTGGATGGTATTCAGGAAATTATGAATATCCTTTCTGACAGCTACAGAATATGTACAGCCGGTAGTTTTGAAGATGCACTGCTTATAATACGTGATATAATACCGGAGCTGATTCTTATTGATTCCACCATGTCAGCAAAGGATGGATTTGACATACTGGAATTTCTTAAGACAAATGATAGATCAAGCCATATACCGGTTATTTTTATAACACCACTTGATAATCCTGATTTTGAGGTCAGGGCGTTTGATATGGGAAGTGTGGACTATATTACCAAACCTTTTGTCCCAAAGGTTGTCAGAAAGCGAATTGAGACACAGATTAAGCTTGCAAAATACGAACATAAGTTAGAGGAGCTTGTAGAGGAAAAAGTCAGCGAAATTGAGGACATGTATGATATTATGGCAATTAGTTTTGCCGGACTTGTCGAATCAAGGGACGGTATAACCGGCGGACATTTAAAGAATACCGCCATATATTACAAGTGTTTTATAGATTATCTTGTAACACTGCCTGTGTATTCAGATGTATTGACTCCGGTTGTCGTTAAAAAGGCCTGCCGTTCGGCACCTCTCCATGATGTGGGTAAAATTGCCATTGAGGATGCTGTTTTAAGAAAATCTTCCGCATTAAGTGGAGAAGAATTTGAAAAAATGAAAAAACATGCAGTAATAGGCGGCGATATTTTCCATTTTCTTTCAGGCAGGATAGAGGATAAGCAGTTTGGTGAAATTGCGGAACAGGTCTCAAGATATCATCATGAAAAATGGGATGGTACCGGATATCCGGAAGGCCTTAAGGGAGAGCAGATTCCGCTTGTTGCCAGAATTATGAGCATAGTTGATGTATATGATGCACTTACTTCCAAAAGACCATATAAGGAACCATATTCCCATGAAAAATCAATGAAAATGATTATTGCGGGAAGAGGAACGAGTTTTGACCCTGCTCTTGTGGATGAATTTGTTAAGATAGGCGATAAGATAAAAAAATGTCTTGCTTCAAAGGAAGACTATATCAACAACCAACGTTATTTTATGTATGAAGGTTAGATAAATGTTTGAAATTCTTGTTATAGATGATGATAAAAACACACGCAGACTTATGAATGCCATACTTCTTGGAGCCGGCTATAAGCCGGTTCTTGCAGAGGATGGGGAAAAGGCACTTGAAATATATAATACGCATCATGTGGATATGGTTATAGCTGATATAATGATGCCCAATCTTGACGGCTACGAATTTACAAAGATACTCAGAAAAAGCAATCAGGACATTCCGATAATCATGGTATCAGCAAAGGAACTGCCTGACGACAGGAAAAAAGGGTTTAAAGCAGGAATTGATGATTATCTTGTAAAACCGGTGGATGAAGAAGAATTGCTTCTTCATATAAAAGCAATAGAGCGCAGACTGAAAATTGCCGGTGACAGAAAGATAACAATCGGCAGTGTGGTTCTTGATTATGATTCTTTTACCGTAAATGTAAATGGTGAGGAGATTCTTCTGCCACAGAAGGAATTTAAGTTACTTTATCTTCTTTTGTCCAATCCCGGAAGAATATATACAAGGATCCAGCTTATGGATGAGATATGGGGTACAGATACGGATACAGGCTGGGAGACTGTAACGGTGCATATAGGCAGATTAAGAAAAAGATTTGAAAATATAAAGGAATTTGAGATTGTATCGGTAAGAGGTCTTGGATACAAGGCTGTTAAGAAGGTATAAAAGCATATATGAAAAAGAAATTAGTATTAATATCATCGTTTATTGTATTTCTGATACAGACGGTTTCTATGTTAATTGTGGGTACCATATCCACAATTCTTATCCATTCGGGAATTATTACCATTAAAGGATCAAGTAAAACGCGGGTAATTATGGTTATCTGCTGCATATTGGGGGCCAGCATACTTATAGGTTTTATTGTTTCAATAATATTCACAAGGATACCTGTGAAGCCGTTGGACGAGCTTATAAAGGGTATGGACAGGCTTGCAGATGGAGATTATTCTGTGAGAATTAAATTCAATAAAAATCCGGGACTTAAGAAAGTAGAACACAGTTTTAATAAGATGGCAGAAGAACTTCAGAATACCGAACTGTTAAGCAGCAATTTTATCAATGATTTTTCCCATGAATTTAAGACTCCTCTTGTTTCTATCCTTGGATTTACAAAACTTCTCAGAAAAAATATTTTAACGGATGAAGAAAGAGAAGAATATCTTGGCATAATAGAAGAGGAAATGAAAAGATTATATACAATGGCGAACGGTATACTTAACCTTACAAAGGTTGAGAACCAGAGTATACTTACTAATGTTACGGAATATAATCTTTCGGAACAGATACGCCTTACGGTGCTTCTCCTTGAAAGTAAATGGACAGCCAGAAATATTAATATGAATATTGATTTTGGCGAGTATACAATCAATGCCAATGAGGAGATGATGAAGCAGGTATGGATTAATCTCTTAGATAATGCCATCAAATTTTCTCCTGAAGGTGAAGAAATTTCCATAAGGATATCTAATAAAAACGAACATATTTATGTTAGTATTTCCGGTAAGGGACCTCACATTGAAGATGAGGAAATTAATAAAATTTTTAGAAAATTCTATCAGTCGGATTCATCACATTCCACCGAAGGAACTGGCATAGGACTTGCACTTGTAAGCAGGATTATTGAACTCCATAAGGGAAGAATTGAGGTGAACAGCGACAAGAACATCAATACATTTACGGTTATATTATGAATAAAGTTAATATTATGTTTATTATTAGTTTAGATTGAGTTTAGAAAAGTGGTATATATTAACAGTTATACAGTCGAAAGGAGTAGACAGAAGATGATTAAATTACTTAAAAACCTGCCAAAGAGAAATTGGCTTATGATGCTTTTTGCCATAGGTTTTGTAGTTCTCCAGGTATGGCTTGATTTAACGATACCTGACTATATGGCAGACATTACGGCACTTGTCCAGACCGACGGAAGCAAGATGGCAGATATTATGGCAGCAGGCGGAAAAATGCTGCTTTGTGCATTCGGAAGTCTTGCGGCTACGGTTGTTGTAGCTATTATTTCTTCAAGAATAGCTTCAGATTTTTCAGCCGTATTAAGGGCAAAACTTTTTAATAAGGTCCAGGGATTTTCAATGGAGGAAATTGGAAGATTCTCTACTGCGAGTCTTATTACACGTTCAACCAACGATGTTACACAGGTACAGATGTTTGTAACAATGGGCTTTCAGGTATTGATTAAAGCTCCTATTCTTGCAATATGGGCGGTGTGCAAAATATCAGCAAAGAGCTGGCAGTGGACATTTTCAACAGGTGTTGCTGTTGCGGTATTACTTATCATAGTAGGTCTTTGTGTATCAATAGCACTTCCTAAGTTCAAAAAACTTCAGGAACTTACAGATGATATCAACAGGGTTACCAGGGAAAATATTACAGGTATCAATGTTGTAAGAGCATATAATGCCGAGAAATATCAGGAAAGTAAATTTGAAACCGCTAATAATAACCTTACAAAGACACAACTTTTTACATCAAGGACAATGTCGTTTATGATGCCGGGTATCCAGCTTATAATGAGCGGACTCCCTCTTGCCATATACTGGATAGGGGCATATCTCATTAATAAAGCCGATATGATGAGCAAAATAACTTTATTTTCCGATATGGTAACATTTTCTTCTTATGCAATGCAGATAGTAATGGCATTTATGATGATGGTAATGGTATTTATTATTCTGCCGAGAGCATCCGTAGCAGCTAAGCGTATTAATGAAGTGCTTGATACGGAAGCTACTATAGAAGACGGAGACAAGGATATTAAAGATTCAGGCATCAGAGGTGAAATTGAATTTAAGAATGTTAATTTTAAATATCCTGATGCAGAAGATTATGTATTGTCAGATATCAGCTTCTCTGTTAAAAAAGGTGAGACATTGGCGATTATAGGAGCTACCGGATGTGGTAAGAGTACCGTTATTAATCTTATTCCAAGATTCTATGATGTCACTGAAGGCGAAGTTTTGGTAGACGGCGTAAATGTAAAAGATTACAAACAGAAAGAACTTCGTAACAAAATCGGATATGTTTCGCAGAAAGCTACATTATTCGGAGGAACGGTTAAAAGTAACATTGCATACGGTGATAATGGAAAAGACGGCTTTATGGAATCTGATATTGTGGATTCTGTATATGTCGCACAGGCATCCGAATTTGTTGAAAAAATGGGTGAAGGATATGATTCTTATATAGCACAAGGCGGAGGTAATCTTTCAGGAGGACAGAAACAGAGACTTTCAATAGCAAGAGCCGTGTGCCGTCATCCGGAGATATTTATTTTTGATGATTCATTCTCGGCACTTGATTACAGAACCGACAGAGCTTTACGTTCTGCACTTAAAAAAGAATGTGCTGATGCTACAAAGATTATTGTTGCACAGAGAATCGGCACGATAAGAGATGCAGATAAGATAATTGTTCTGGAAAATGGTACCATTGCAGGAATGGGTAAGCATGATGAGCTTATGAAAAATTGTGAAGTATACAGACAGATAGCATATTCGCAGTTATCAAAGGAGGAACTCTGATATGGAAGAAAACAGACAATATAACAATCCTCCTAGACGTGGAGGACACGGAGCCGGCAGACCTGTGGAGAAATCCAAGGATTTTAAGGGAACATGGATTAAAATTTTAAAATATAATAAAAAGTTGTCGTATGCAATGCTTTGTGCCGTTATTTTTTCGGTAGCTGCTACGATATTTACACTTATCGGTCCGGATAAGTTAAAGGACCTTACCAATACAATTACCGCAGGATTTATGACCGGTGTGGATATGGATAAAGTATTTAACATTGGTATAACACTTGTGATTTTGTATGCCTCCGGTACTGTTCTTTCAATACTTCAGGGACAGATAATGGCAGTTGTTACACAGAAGATAAGTAAGAACCTTCGTAATGAGATTTCTGAAAAAATTAACAGACTTCCTATGTGGTATTACAATACAACATCGACAGGTGATATCCTTTCGAGAGTAACCAATGATGTAGATATGATAGGACAGTCCCTTAATATGAGCGTAGGTATGCTTATATCATCCGTTACCTTGCTTTTAGGTTCTGTATTTATGATGTTTAAGACCAACGTTCTTATGACCGTAACGGCAATACTGTCGTCTTTATTCGGATTTGCCATTATGATGATTATTATGGGCAAATCACAGAAGTATTTCAAGAGACAGCAGAAGCATCTCGGAGAAATTAATGGACAGATTGAAGAAATATACACAGGGCACACAGTTGTCAAAGCATATAACGGAGAAGAAAAGGCAGCAGAAGAATTTAACAGAATGAATGAAAATCTTCGTGACAGCGCTTTTAAGGCACAGTGTTTATCAGGCCTTATGATGCCTATTATGAATTTTATCGGTAACTTCGGATATGTCGCAGTATGTATCGTCGGTGCTGTACTTGCCATGAACGGAAAAATATCATTTGGTGTAATTGTTGCATTTATGATATATATCCGTCTTTTCACACAGCCTTTATCCCAGATTGCACAGGCTATGCAGTCAATGCAGTCAGCAGCGGCGGCAGCAGAACGTGTATTTGAGTTTGTTGAAGCAGAAGAAATGGAAAATGAAGATGATAAGACCGGAAAGGTTGAAAATGTTAAAGGCTATGTGGACTTTGAACATGTAAAATTCGGCTATAAAGGCTCAGATAAGATTGTCATTAAAGATTTTTCCGTTAACGTAAAACCGGGACAGAAGATAGCGATTGTAGGACCTACAGGGGCCGGAAAGACAACACTTGTGAACCTTCTTATGAGATTCCATGAGATTAATGACGGCGTTATCAGGATTGACGGCGTTTCTACAAAAGACATGAAGCGTGAGGACGTCCATTCATTGTTCTGTATGGTATTACAGGACACATGGATTTTTGAGGGAACAGTAAGAGAGAACCTTGTATATTGTACAGAGGGTGTCTCCGATGAAAAGGTAAAAGAAGCATGTCGTGCGGTAGGACTTGATCATTTTATAAAGACATTATCCCACGGATATGATACAATACTTAATGACCAGGTAAATCTTTCACAGGGACAGAAGCAGCAGCTTACAATAGCGAGAGCAATGATTGCGGATAAGCCGATGTTAATACTTGATGAAGCAACAAGTTCCGTTGATACAAGAACTGAGTTACAGATTCAGGATGCAATGGATAAACTCATGGCTGACAGGACATCTTTTGTCATTGCCCACAGATTATCTACAATTAAGAATGCAGACCTTATCCTTGTAATGAAAGATGGAGACATTATTGAAAAAGGTACACATGAAGAACTTCTTGCCAGAAAAGGCTTCTATGCAGACCTTTATAACAGCCAGTTTGAACAGGCTTCATAAAAAGCGGAAAGGGGCTAGGTTATGTACAGATATGTTACAATTGAAAGAGAATACGGAAGTGCAGGAACAGAAATTGCAAAAAAACTTTCAAAAGAATGTGAAATCCCATGCTACGGCAGAGAAATACTTGAGGAGCTTTCAAGAAAGGCAGGAATGTCTGTTGAGAAGCTTGAACAGTATGAAGAGGATGCTACAGGAAGTTTTCTGTATTCATTATATGTAATGACAAAGGTTCAGTCAGGTGATACCGATTATACCGACTTAAAAGGTAAAGTATATATTGCTGAGCAGAAGATTATTAAAGAATTTGCTAATGAAGGTCCTGCCATATTTTTAGGGCATTGTGCCTATGAGGCACTTAGTGACAGACAGAATGTACTGCGTGTATTTATATATGGTGACGAAGATGATAAAAGAGAGCGCATCAGCCGTGAATACGGAATTGCAGACAACGAAATTGACAGTACAATGAAGAAATTCAACAAGAAGAGAAGTAATTATTACAAAGCTAATACAGGTCTCAGATGGGATGATTACCATAATTATGACGTTGTAATAAACAGTTCTACAATCGGCATTAATAATGCAGTATCACTTTTAAAGGGAATGATAGGCTGATTATGAAAAAAATTAACAGACTTATATTATTATTTACAACTACGGCTGTGGGCATTTTGCTCACAGCCTGTGGCGGTTATAAGGGCAAAAAAGAAAGAACGCTTAACCTTACCGCCATGGATACCTACATGAGCATAACCTGTTACGGCAGGGAGGCGGATGAAGCCTTGGAGCTTGCCGAGTATGAGATAAAAAGGCTTGATGAGTTATGGTCTGTAAGCAATAAGGACAGTGAAATCTACAGAATCAACAATGGAACAGACAATCTTTTATCGGAAGATACAATAAAAATACTCGAAAAATGCCGGTATATATATGGCACTACGGACGGAGCTTTTGATGTTACAATAAGACCGTTAGTTGAGCTGTGGGGTTTTGAATCCGACCGCCTGTATGTTCCGGGAGATGATGAGATAAAAGATAAACTTGCACTGTGCGGTTTTGACAAAATTAAAATGGATTATGAGACTATAACGATGGAATCAGGTATGGGACTTGATTTTGGCGGAATAGCGAAGGGATATACTTCAGACAGGCTTATGGCTATTTTCAATGAATTTGATATTGAATATGCAGTAGTTTCTCTCGGAGGAAATGTACAGTGTTATGGAAGAAAACCTGACGGCAATGATTTTAAAATTGCAATTGCTGACCCCAATGGTAAAAAAGATTACGCAGGATCAATTAACGTTAGTGAGAAAGCCGTAATTACGTCCGGGGGATATGAGCGGTACTTTGTGGATGATGTCACAGGAAAAAAATACTGCCATATCATAGACCCTCACACAGGATATCCTGTAGAGTCTGATATGGATTCAATAACTATTGTAAGTGTTGACGGAACTCTGGCAGACGGACTTTCTACAGCCTGTTATGTTATGGGACTTGATAAGACCATAGAATACTGGCATAACCATAAATCGGAATTTGATTTTATTGCTTTGTCCGGGAATACAGCTTATGTTACATCAGGAATAGCAGAAGACTTTGCAAGTGATTATGATATCCGGATTATAAAATAATAAGAAATTTGACAGGCATCCTGACAGGTGGCTGTCTTAAAAAAAATAAAGAGTTCATGCAGCTGAACTCTTTATACAGGAGATAGAAACAATTTGTTCTATGACACGTATTGCTCAAGTACGTATCATTTATTGTAGATTTAATATAACATACATGTTATAATTAGTAAAATTCATTTTTTTCACGAAGATGATGAAAAAAATTCACCACAAGAGGGAACGATATGACACTATTTTCTTATAAGGTTTTTGTGACCATTGTAGAACATATGAATTTCAGAAAAGCAGCGGAAGAACTTAATCTCACACCGTCTGCGGTAAGCCACTGCGTAAGTGGGATGGAAGAAGAACTGGGTTTTCCGTTATTTATCAGAAAAAACAATAAAATCAGTCTTACCGGCGATGCCAAGTCACTTCTTCCTTATATAAAACAGCTTCTTTTAAGCGAAAATGCAGTAAATCAGGCAATTGCCGAGATACAAGGTTTTGAAAAGGGAACGGTAAAGCTTGGCTGTTTTAACAGTGTTTGCATAAGCTGGATTCCCAAACTTGTCAAAAATTTTTCCGACAAATATCCCGGAATCAAAATAGAACTTTTTCAGGGAACTTATAACGATATTGTGAAGTGGCTTGAGAATGGAACAATAGATTTAGGCTTTTTATCGGTATCAAGTGCCGGCAAAATTCCCATAACACCTTTATATAATGACCGACTTATGTGTGCGGTGCCAAAGACGTTTAAAACCCGTAATGATGGCTTTATTACGATAGACGAGCTTAAAGAATGTGACTTTGTGCAGCCCGCGGAAAATTGCGATGCGGACAGCCAGATGCTTTTTGAAAACAGTGGTTTTGTAGCACAGTCAACGTGCCATGTTGTTGATGATATGTCAATTTTAACGATGGTACAGTCGGGAATAGGTGTATGTATACTTCCAAAAATGACTGTTGAGTCGTATAATGCTAATGTTGATGTTTATCCGATTTACCCTGAGGCATATCGAGTAATCGGTATAAGTGCATTTGAAAGTACAAGAAAAACACCAATTGTGAATAAACTTTACAATATGATAGTTGATTTATTTACGGAACAATATACATAGAAAGAAAGTGTTTAATATGAGTTACAAGGTTTTGATTATCGGAGCAGGAGCGGTAGGCGTTGCAATGGCAGCCTCTCTTTCGGAAGAAGGGATGGATGTTACGGTATATTCAAAAAGCCACACTGCGGACTGTATCGAGGAGAATGGTGTAAAAAGATGCGGTATATTTAAGGAGATATCAGTACCCGCAGGCAAGGTAAAGGTAATAAGAAATTATGGTGAGGCATGTCAGGCATATGATTATATAATTATCAGTGCAAAAACCATGGCTGACGAAGAGATTGCAAAATCCCTTGATAACAACAGAAATATAATTGCACCGGAGGGAAAAATTGTTATCTTTCAGAACGGCTGGGGCAATGATGAAGTATTTTTAAAATATTTTGATAAGAATGAGGTATACAATGCGAGAATAATAACCGGATTTGAGCGTGTTACTCCGGAAAACAGCAAAGTTACCGTACATACTGCACCTATTCTGCTGGGTTCTCTTTACGGCGCGGATAATTCCTGCATGGAGCCTTTAGCTGCCGCAATCAATAATTCCGGTATTCCGTCCGAAGTATCGGCTGACATAGGCAAGGCTTTGTGGGCTAAAATGCTTTTTAATACAACACTCAATCCACTTGGAGCAATTCTTAATTCATCTTATGGTGAACTTTCGGAGTCAGAGAGTGCCTGTGACATTATGAATCAGCTTATTGACGAGACATATTCAGTACTTTTAGCAGAGCATCTTGAGACATTCTGGAGTACACCTGAGGAATACAGGAAGGTTTTTTATGAAAAACTTGTTCCCGATACTTATAAGCACAGGTCATCCACACTACAGGATATTGAAAAAGGACAGAAAACGGAAATAGATACATTAAACGGATGTATTATAAGTCTTGCGAGACGAAATGGCATCGATGTTCCCGGACACAGGATGATTTACAAACTTATTAAATCAATTGAAGAAAAAATGTTGACAAGCAAATAACAATGTGGTATAGTGTTATTTGCGTTGTGAGTGACGCAAGTAATAATGCGCGAGTGGCTCAGTGGTGGAGCGTCTCCTTGCCAAGGAGAAGGTCGCGGGTTCGATCCCCGTCTCGCGCTTATTTTTTTGCAAAAATATAGGTCCTGGTTGCAATTTGTACCGTATGTCATTTTGTGAGTAGGACCTATGTTTTTGCAAAGAGAGGTGCAAGCACCTCTCAAACCTCTTATGAGATAAGAGGTTCGGATCTCAGGCTCCTAAAGTCGCCTTCGGTCGGTTTGACGGGAAAAAGGTCCACCGGACCTTTTTCTTATGCCGTCTCACCCCGTCTCGCACTTATTTTTATGTCCTAAAACAGGGACTTTCCGCTATATATAAGTGGGTCACTGTGGGTCACTGGATATAAGACCCCGTGGTCTGAGGCATGGTGTATCAGTAGGTGGTACATTGTGCCTCAGACTATTTTTTGTGCAAATGGATGTGCAGGTGATAAGGTAGAGATTCCCATTACTGCCATCCGGAAATCTCTACCCAAAATGCGGAAAAACGCCGGGGTTTTAACAAAACAAAAAAAGCGGACTGGCAAGTCCGCTTTGATGGTTGGTAAAGAGGCAGAATCCTGCCTCATATTTGGGGGGAAAAGGGTTATTTAAAAAACAAAAAATATGTAAAAAATCTACTGAACATTATACTGTTCAAGCATATTTTTAAAACCTTTATTAGCTGCCAGACATTTAACGATGATTCTGGCTCCTACAACATTTAACATACCAAGGATTGATGTACCATCAATTATGTATTTATATCCTTCTTTTGAGACAAGGACATCACAATCGGTTTCAGTTGCTACTTTTACAAAATTCTGTACGGCTTCAACGTCAGGTAATTTAATAACTGTTTCCATTAATGTATTCCTCCTAAACGGTTTTCAACTAAGTCATAATGTTGATTAAAAGAATCGGTACTGGCTGTCTCATCCTGATTAACAAGATTGTCCAGTATATTTGTATGTAAAGATAAAAGTTTTTCTTTTATCATTTCATCGGCATTTTCAATTACATTGGACATTGACTTGATATATAACTCGGCTACAGGTCTTGAAACAGTGATTAGAAGAGGGTTTTCGGTACATTCTATGAGTCCGACATGAAATTCAAAATCCAATCTTACCAAGTCCTGGCCGTTTGCGGTTTTCATCTTATCAATAATTGAATATAATTGTTCTTTTCTTTTTTCAGAAATTCCCTTTTTCATTACGCAGTCAACAACAATATGGGAAAAGTATCTTCTAAATTCCAGTAAATCATATTCTGAAACAGTTTTTAATGCTAACATCAGAGCTATCATGCTTCTGATAGCAGCACCGGAATCCTTGGCAATGTAATTGCCGGAACCATGGCGGCTTTCAACCAGTCCCATACCGCGTAAAATGCTTATAGCTTCTCTTGTAGAATTTCTTCCAATACCAAGTGATTCGGATAAATCACGTTCGGACGGTATTTTACTGCCTACGATTAACTGACCATCTTTTACCATTTGGACAATATGATTAATGGCTTTTTGGTATTCCATATTTTCACTTTGTTTTGCCATGGTAATCTCCATTCTGTCAATATAATAAGTGGTAGCACCACTTGGTACTACCACTTATTATATTGATGTAAGTTGATATGTCAATGTTTTTTTAGAGATACAATTATAAAATCGGACTTACTTATTCTAATAAAGTATATTATTTTGGAACGAATCAATAAAAACACCCGAAAATAGTACAAAATCTTTCGCTTTTTTACCATTCACGCAAACCGGGTTTACAAAAATATATATGGATGGTAAAATATTTGACAGGATTATAACAATTAAAGCTGCGAGGCCATATTACATATTCACATAAAAAGGAGAGGTATAAGTATGAAGAAAAAACATATTATCATAATAATTCTTGCGGTATTAGTTTTAGCGGGTTTATTTACTATTTATAAACTTCCTGTCAAAGATTCTGAAGCTATCGATTTAGATTCAGATGTAACGATTATTATCAGTTCAACAGGATTGCAATATATAGACGGAAAAGCATATCCAAAGATTGATACTAAGATGTACAGCGTGAAAAAGGACAGCGAACAACATAAAAAGATTAAAGAAATTATTGGAAATACAAAATTGTACCGGAAAAAAGAATCAAGTGTGAACAGAATATCACCGGGTGGTGCAAGTGTCTATATAAACCTGATGTTTGAAGGTGTAACGGTTACATTCAGGGAAGATGGATTTATTTTAATCGACGATAAATATTACGGAACAAGTAGGTTTGGTAAGAGTGATAACGATATATACACCACCCTGTCAGAGTATATACAGACACATTGTACAGCGATATAAATACGATAATGTTCACCGGTATTATGCCTAATTAAAAAGAAATACGGCTTACCGATATGCATTAACAATTCTTAAGAAACTGCCGATAAAAAGAACAAAGTAGTTGTTAAAAAAATAGGCAGGTGATGGAAATGATTTCGGTTTCAGGTACATTTTTAAAAACGGGGTCCGATTCGGCATATTCAGGGAAAAGAACAGGCTCCCACAATAAAAATTTGGCGGGTAATAAAGAACTTAATACTAAATTAAGGATGCTTTCCAAAACGGAACTGAATTCCGATTTCCGGTGTGCGGACATGACGCAGACTGTTTCTGTGATTGGCAGCACCCAAAGTTATGGTGAGCGGATAAGAATTCAGAGACAAAAAGCACAAGCCACCGCTCTTAAGTTAAAGAAACTTAAATACAGGTTTAAAAGCCTTTCAGCAAAAATAATAAGAAGTAAGACTTCTTATGCTGCAAAGCAGGTAGCAGGACAGGCGAGACGTGAGGCATTACGTCTAAAAAATGAAAAAAGAAAAACCGAAGGCGATACTACAGAAATTGATGCAGCAATAGCGCACGCAAAAGCAATGGAGCGTGTTGCAAAGAAAAAAGCCAGACATCTTGAAGAGGAAGAACTTATAAAGGTATGCCAGAATGAAGATTTTGATAAAGTATACGAAGCCGGTAAAAATCCGGAAACAGAGTTAGATGAGGACTTTGCTGATGAAACAGAAACGGCGGATGATGAAGCAGAACTTACAATTGATGAGTTAGCGAAGCTTATGTATAAACTGGAACAAAAGATTAATTCTGAATACGATGATATGGGAATGGAAGAATTGACGGAAGCGATAATGCTCCCGGGCAAAGAAATGACATCTGAAGAGCATAAGCAGTTAAAAACTAAACATCGTAACAGTGAAATGCGTGAAATTGTAAGAGCTGACGCGGAATATTTAAAATCGTTATTTGAAAGTCTTGAAAAAGGAAAGGGTGACAGTAATGTTGTTGTCACTTCAAGTCCCGGTGTGGTTAACGTACAACCTGTATCAGTCTCTGTGGACACCGGAGGAGCAGGTGTGGCTGTTAATATGATGTTATAAAGAGGTACAAGAGAAGTGTTAGTCAGAAAATACGATAATAAAGACATAAATTCAATGGTGACAATATGGAATGAAGTTGTTGAGAACGGAGTAGCAGTCGATGATAATGCCGTGGTCTGCATATCGGTGAAAAACTGGTAACAGACTGTCTATTACAGGCAAAAGAACTTGGATTTAAGGTACTGCAGTTTAACGCCGTGGTGGAAAGTAACGTCCACGCAAGACACCTATATGAACGAGTCGGATTTAAGCAGCTTGGAACGATTCCTCATGGTTTCAGAATGAAAGACGGTACATACGAGAATATATGTCCGTATTATAAGGAATTATAGGATAGAAGTATTATGACCCGGAAAGAACTTGAAGAATATATTTATAAAACGTACAAAGTCAGACCTGATTATCCATGGAAACGTGACAGGGAAAACGGAGTGTTCCGCCATGCGGATAACAATAAATGGTTTGCTATTGCAATGAAAATTCCCCAAAACAGACTTGGGACAGATTTAGAAAAAATGATTGATATTGTGAATGTGAAAGCAGAACCGGTACTGATATCCGGCTTATGGAACACACCGGGATTTTATCCTGCATATCATATGAATAAGACCAACTGGATTACCATAGCACTTGACGGAACGGCACCTGATGATATGGTTAAAATGCTGGTTAATATGAGTTTTGAGGAAACAAGGAAAAAAGCAATGTAATTTAAGAGACGGATTCGGCCGTCTCTTTTTTATGCATCCGGATTATATTTTTCTTTATAATTTAAAAAAAATTTGATACCATTTGTAACGTTAAAGCATTAGGGGAGTTATATAAGTATAAGGACAGGAAAAGAGGGTCGGAAAGTGGATTTTGAAGAGATATACCGTCGTTATTTTCACAATATATATTGCTATATTCTTGGAATGTCGAAGAATTGTGACATTGCCGAGGAAGTGACGCAGGAAACTTTTTTCAAGGCATTAAAGGCTGTTAAAAAATATGATGACAGAGGAAATATAACTGCGTGGCTGTTTTCAATCGCCAGAAATACATATTTTACCCTGTGCCGGAAGAAACATATAAGCCTTAATGAAGACATTCTTTGTGAAAATGCAGATGAATCTGAAGATGTGCTTCAGAAGCTGATTGATGATGAAAATGTAGAAAAGATACAAAAGATACTTAATGAAACGGACATGCCATACAAAGAAGTATTTAAGCTGAGGGTATTCGGTAATCTGCAATTCAAAGAAATCGGAAAGATGTTCGGAAAGAGTGAAAGCTGGGCAAGGGTAACTTTTTACCGTGCAAAATTGAAAATCAGGGAAAAGTTGGAGGAAGAATAAATGAATGAAGCAAATTGTAATGTAATACAAGATATTTTGCCATTATATCTTGATAATGCTGTTTCGGAAGATACCGCAAAAATGGTAGAGGAGCATCTGCATACCTGTAAAGAATGTATGGAATATAAGAAAAAAATGGAAGCTGATATTGTTGTAACCGAGAATAATGAAGGTAAAAAATTACTCCGTAAGATTAACGGCAGGATAAGAAAAAAGATTGTTATAAGTGTTGCTGCGGCAATAGCGGCTCTTGCAGCCCTGATAGTTGGCGGAATTTATGTATATAAATGGATGCAGGTCAACAGACTTGTGAAACTTAAGACGGATGAGATGTCATTTAATTATATGGCAAGTCCCTATATTGCAGATGACCTTGAATATTTAAAAAGGAATATGCCAAGTGAAATATTGCAGGATATTTTTACCGGCGATTCAAATGATTATCTTTATATGACTTATGATATGAGTTATGATAACCGCTCTTTTTCAAGTATTAAAGTCCATAAAAAGCTTATATCCCAATCGGGAAAATATACTGATAATATCGTGTGGCAGGACGAAGTTATGGAGGATGAGATTGGAAAAGGAAAACTTAGCGTTGCAGATGCAAGGTTTATAATTTACGTCGGCAATCTGGATAATGAAGAAAAAGAGGAGCTTATTGATGACATTGCGGTTAAAGTAAGTTTTGCCAATTCCTTATATGAATCAGACGAAATTATCATTGATACAAAGAAATGCAGGGCAGATTATCTTATCAGGACAACAGAGGATTACAGACACGTTGAGAACTATTATGGTGATTATTACGGCTGGAAGGACAGCAATACGGAGATATACAAGGGACTTGGATATTTTACCGCCGGGGACATAGGAAACAGCATCATAACGGGAAGTTTTGCTGTGGACAGCTTTAATATGGATAAGTACGTGATTACGGAAAAAGACGGAATATATAAGTATCTTTTTGATATCGGCGATGTTGACGGATACGGTATTCTTATAGAAACACCATATAATCTTATGACAAAAGAACATATAAATGATAATGTCGCAGAAAATACCTATATTGTTAAAAAAGATACCAATGAAAAAATAATGTGTATGGCTGACGGCAATATAGAGGAATTCGAGGAAATTTCAGGTATTAATTTTGAAAAGCTAAATTAGTTGTTTATTTTTAACCGCCCATTTGTTATAATGAAGAATGTTTGATTAAAAAATATTTGCTTCAGGAGGAACATCAATGGGCGGCTTTTTTGGCGTAGCATCTAAGGAAAGTTGTACTTTCGATTTATTTTTTGGAACGGATTACCATTCACACCTTGGAACAAGGCGTGCAGGTATGGCAGTGTATGGAGAGAACGGCTTCAGCAAATCCATACATAATATAGAAGGTTCACCATTCAGGACTAAGTTTGAAAAGGAACTTAACACACTGAACGGTAATATGGGAATAGGATGTATATCAGATTATGAGGCACAGCCTATATTGGTGAGATCACACCATGGAAGCTTTGCAATTACGACAGTAAGCAAAATTAACAATGCTGATCAGCTTGTTGAAGACATACTTAAGGGAACCACGCATTTCTTTGAGATGAGTAACGGAGAGATTAATTCCACGGAACTTGTAGCGGCACTTATTAACCAGAAAGATAATCTTATAGATGGTATTAAGTATGCGCTTGAAGTAATCGACGGTTCTTTGTCATTACTTATACTTACTCCTATGGGAATATATGCTGCGAGGGACAAGTACGGAAGAACACCTGTTGTCCTTGGCAGGAAGGAAGATGCCAGATGTGCATGCTTTGAAAGTTTTTCATATCTGAATCTTGGATATTCGGCTGACAGGGAACTGGGACCGGGCGAGATAGTATTTTTCAATGCCGATGAGTGCAAAACCCTTGTTGCTCCCGGCAATAACTATAAAGTATGTACCTTCCTCTGGGTATATTACGGTTATCCTTCAGCAAGTTATGAAGGCGTAAGTGTTGAAAGCATGAGATATAACTGCGGTAAGCTGCTTGCCAGAAGAGATAATGTGGATGTAGACGTTGTTGCGGGAATACCTGATTCAGGAACAGCCCATGCAATAGGTTATGCTAATGAGTCAGGAATACCTTTCTCAAGACCGTTTATCAAATACACACCTACATGGCCACGTTCTTTTATGCCTACTATACAGACAAAGAGAGATTTAATTGCACATATGAAGCTCATTCCTGTGCATGACCTTATTAAGGATAAGAAACTTTTACTTATAGATGATTCTATTGTAAGAGGAACACAGTTAAGAGAGACTACGGAATTCCTTTACGAAAGTGGTGCAAAAGAAGTACATATAAGACCTGCCTGCCCACCTCTTCTTTTTGGATGTAAATATCTTAATTTCTCCCGCTCGAAGTCAGAAATGGAGCTTATTGCAAGAAGAGTTATTGAAGAACTTGAGGGTGGAGAAGTCTCAATGGAGACATTACAGGAGTATGCTGACCCTGATAATGAAAAATATCAGAAGATGGTAGATAAGATTTGTGAAAAGCTTAAATTTACATCATTAAGATTCCACAGGCTTGATGATATGCTTGAGTCTGTAGGCATAGATCCTGACCATCTTTGTACATATTGTTGGAACGGAAAGGAATAATATATACATTTGGAGGAACGGTTGTGAAAAAAGGATTCGATAATGACAAATATCTTAGGACACAGTCCGAACACATAAAGGAACGGATTGCACAGTTTGGAAATAAATTATATCTGGAATTTGGAGGAAAGCTCTTTGATGATTATCATGCATCAAGAGTTCTTCCGGGATTTGAACCGGATTCAAAGTTACAGATGCTTCTTCAGCTAAAGGAGCAGGCCGAAATAGTAATAGTAATCAGCGCAGAAGACATTGAAGATAACAAAATCCGCGGCGATTTCGGAATTACCTATGATGATGATGTATTAAGACTTATTGATGCATTCCAGTCAGTAGGACTTTTTGTGGGAAGTGTATGTCTTACAAAGTTTGCAGACCAGCCTTCAGCTAAGTTCTTTCAGGAAAAACTTGCAAAATTAGGAATTAAATCCTACAGACATTACAAGATACCGGGATATCCAAGTGATGTTGAAAAAATAGTAAGTGATGAAGGATATGGCAAAAATGATTATATTGAGACAGAAAAACCGCTTGTTGTAATTACGGCACCGGGACCGGGAAGCGGTAAAATGGCAGTATGCCTTTCACAGCTTTATCATGAACATAAGAGAGGCGTGGATGCAGGATATGCTAAGTTTGAGACATTTCCAATCTGGAATCTTCCTTTAAAACATCCTGTTAACCTTGCTTATGAAGCAGCAACAGCAGACCTTAATGATGTTAATATGATTGATCCGTTTCACCTTGAAGCATACGGAGAAACCACGGTTAATTATAACAGGGATATAGAGATATTCCCTGTAGTTAATGCCATGTTTGAGTTGATTTTTGGAACAAGCCCTTATAAATCACCTACAGATATGGGTGTTAATATGGCGGGCAACTGTATTTTTGATGACGAAGCCTGCAAAGAGGCATCTGAACAGGAGATAATCAGAAGATATTACAAGTGCCTTAAGGACATTAAACAGTTCGGACATACAAAAGATGATAAATTTAAGCTTGAACTTCTTATGAAACAGGCGGGAATCAGCGTTGATAAGAGAAAAGTTGTAAAAGCGGCTCTTGACAGGGAAGAAGAGACAGGCGGACCTGCAATGGCGATAGAACTTAATGACGGAAGAATTGTTACCGGCAAGACAAGTGAGCTTCTCGGAGCATCAGCATCGGCACTTATTAATTCTATTAAAGTACTGGCAGGAATTGAACATGAAGTTAAACTGATTGCACCTGAAGCAATAGAACCTATACAGAAATTAAAGACAGGATATCTTGGAAGCCGCAATCCAAGACTTCATTCGGATGAGATACTTATAGCCCTTTCTACAACAGCGGCAAGAAGTGATGAAGCGGCAAGAACCCTTGATAAATTATCAGAATTAAAGGGCGCGCAGGCTCATTCTTCAGTCATCCTTTCATCCGTGGATGAGCAGATATTCCGGAAATTAGGAATTAATCTTACCTGTGAACCGAAGTATGAACAGGATGAGAGAAGATATCACAAGAACTAATTATAATCAACCTGCATCATGCAAAGCCCTGATGCCGGAGCTGTGAATCCGGCAAGAGACCTGTCTTTTGCCTCAAACAGTTCAGGAATGGATGATACATCACGTTTACCAAAACCTACCTCAAGAAGTGTACCGGTAAGTATTCTTACCATATGTTGGAGAAAACCGGTTCCGTGGTAGGTAAAACGTATGTATTGTCCTTTTTTTATTATCTGTATTGAATCAACTTCCCTTACGGTTGATTTTTTCATCTTTGGATTACTGCAAAAACTTGCATAATCATGTATTCCTATAAGAAGTTTTGCAGCTTCTTCCATTTTTCCGATATCCGGGGTTTCTTCAATGTAGTAGACATATTTTCTGTCAAATACAGGCTTTAGAGGACCTGTATAACAGGTGTAACAATAGGTCTTGCCTACAGCTTTGTAACGGCTGTGGAATCTTTCGGCAGCTTCTTTTACTTCAAGAACGCATATATCGTCGGGAAGATACCTGTTCATATAATCACGGATTGCATCGGTTGACATATCGGTCTCAAGGAAAGCATTGGCAATCATGGCTTTTGCATGAACACCTGCATCCGTACGTCCGCAGCCTATGACTTCCGGTACTTTTTCGGAAGAGACCATTCTCTGGAGGACGGTTTCTATTTTGCCCTGAATGGTTAAATCGGTATTGGGCTGATGTTCCCAGCCGAAATATCTTGTTCCGTCAAACATTATCTTAAATTTAAAATTTTGTTTCATAAATTAACACCTCTGTTGTCAGTTTAACATACCGGTGGTAGAATTAACATAATAAATTTAAACGAGGATAATAATGAGCAGAATTTTAATTGTAGAAGATGATGAGACATTAAGAGGTGAGCTTTCCTATTTTCTCATAGGAAACGGTTACGAGGTAAGTGTAATAACGGATTTTAAGGATACGCTTGATGAGATGTTAAAGACGGATACGGAGCTTATTCTTCTGGATTTGAATCTTCCGGGGATTGACGGGCAGACGTTACTCCGCATGTATCGTAAAGAAAAAAATACCCCGGTCATCATTGTTACAAGCAAAGATACGGAAATGGATGAGCTTATATGTATGACTTACGGGGCGGACGATTTTGTTTCAAAACCGTATAATCCGGCACTTCTTCTTTTGCATATTGAGGCTGTTTTAAGGAGAAACGGAGGAGATGAGAATGTTATAAGATACAGGGACATCACTCTTAATCTTTCAAAGTCTTCTATATCGGGGAATGGCAATGAAATAGAGCTTTCAAAAAATGAATGCAGGATTCTTAATTATATGTTCAGAAACAGTGGGAAAATTGTATCAAGGGACGATATTATGAATTACCTTTGGGATGACTGTGAGTTTGTTGACGATAATACTTTAACCGTTAATATAACGAGAGTGCGTCATAAACTGGCAGAATTAGGGTACGGCGATGTGATAAGCACAAAGAGAGGACAGGGTTATTATATTGAAGCTTAAGGATTTTTTACAGGATAAAATATCATATATCGTTATATATTTTATATTTATTATACTTACGGTTCTTATGTTAAACGCTTTCAAGGTGGATAAAAGCTGCATTATTGCGTTGACCGGTATTTTCAGTTTGATGTATTTTGGTTGTATGGCAGCAGAATTTATTAAGAAAAAGAAGTTTTATGATAATATAAAGTCTGTAATGGCTGAACTTGATAATAAGCTGCTTATTGCAGAACTTGTTCCCGGCTGCGATTTTACTGAAGGCAGAATTCTTAAAGAACTGCTATACGAAACCGGCTATTGTTACGGTAACCGTATTAACGAACTGTCCTGTTCCGTAGAGGATTTTAAGGAATATGTTGAGATGTGGATACATGAAGTCAAGATTCCTCTTTCAAGCCTTATGCTTATGAATTACAACAGGAATGATGATGTGGTAACAAGGTCGGCGGGACTTTCAGAGCTTGATAATTATCTTGAACAGATTCTTTATTATATAAGAGCTGATGTGTCAGATAAGGACTATCTCCTGAAAAAAGTGTCACTTGAAGAAATTATCAATCAGGTCATCGTCAAAAATAAGGAATTTTTAATAGGCAGAAGAATTAAAATCAAAAAAGAAAATCTGGAAAAAACCGTTGTTACCGATTCAAAATGGATGGAATTTATAATAAATCAGATTTTGAATAATAGTATTAAGTATTCAAAAGATAATCCGATTATTTCTTTTTATACAATGGAAGATGACGAATCGGTAATACTTGTGATAGAAGATAACGGAATAGGAATAGAACCTTCTGATTTAGACAGGGTATTTGATAAATCTTTTACCGGTATCAACGGCAGAATGGGAAGAAAATCAACGGGAATGGGACTTTACCTTTGCAGGAAGCTTTGTAAGAAGCTGGGCCACGTTATATCCGTGGAGTCGTCTGTGGGAGAGTACACTAAAGTCAGGATTTCTTTCGGCAAAAATGAATTTTATAGTGACGTTACATAGAACCTTACAAAAATGTAAGGTTTTTGTCATATCAATCAATGGTTGTCATAAAGGATATTTTGTATTATGTAGCCATAATCAATGAAAGAGGAAAATAATATGGAAAAAATATTAGAATTAATCAATGTTGAAAAGTATTATGGCAGCAAAGGAAACATTACAAAAGCCCTTGATAAAGTAAGTTTTGAAGTGGAAAAAGGCGAGCTTATCAGTATTATGGGCGCCAGTGGTTCCGGTAAAACAACGCTTCTTAACTGTATTTCCACAATAGACCGTGTAACAAGCGGCAGAATAATAATTGGCGGAGAAGACATCACATCATTAAGAGGCAGCAGATTAAATGCTTTCAGAAGGGAAAAATTAGGTTTTATTTTTCAGGATTTTAACCTTCTTGATACTCTGACAGGATATGAAAACATAGCCCTTGCATTATCCATCCAGAATGTGGGAGCAAGAGAAATTGAGAAAAGGATAATGGAAATAGCTGACACCCTTAATATTAAAGATGTCCTTAAAAAGTACACATACCAGATGAGCGGCGGTCAGAAGCAGAGAGTAGCTTCCGCAAGAGCACTTATTACTAATCCCGAACTTATACTTGCGGATGAACCTACGGGAGCACTTGATTCCAAATCGGCAAGAGAACTTCTTGTTACCATGGAAAAGATGAATAAAGAGATGAATGCAACAATCCTTATGGTAACCCATGATGCATTTACCGCAAGTTATTCAAAACGTGTTATTTTTATTAAGGATGGTCATATCTTTAATGAAATAAGGCGTGGCAGCGATAACAGAAAGCAGTTTTTTGAAAAGATAATAGATGTAGTTACAATGCTTGGAGGGGATTTGAATGACGCTCTTTAATATTTCCTTAAAAAACATCCGCAAAAGTTTTAAAAATTACTTAATCTTTTTTATCACCACCATATTCGGTGTGGCAATTTTTTATGTATTTAATTCACTGTCAGATCAGGCAGTAATGTTAAAAATTAATGAGAGCAACGTTTCGTTAATTGATACGCTTGGAAGCATAATGTCAGTTATAAGTGTGTTTGTGGCAGTAGTTCTTGGCTTCCTTATAGTATATGCCAATACCTTTCTTATTAAAAGGCGCAACAAGGAATTCGGAATATATCTGATTCTTGGCATGGGCAAAGTAAAAGTAGCAGCGATTCTTATTATTGAAACTGTTGTAATAGGAATTATTTCCATGGCAGCAGGCCTTATCGTTGGAATAGCCGCCTCACAGGGAATGAGTATTTTAATTGCCAATCTCTTTGAAGCAGACCTGACTAAGTTCCGGTTTGTAGTGTCAAAAGCAGCCATTATGAAAACAATATTGTATTTCTGCATTATGTACGGTGTTGTGCTCATTCTTGATATAATTGTATCAGGAAGCCGCAGACTTATTAATCTCATTAATTCCGGTAAAAAGGGTGAAAAAGAAATTAACAGAAATCCTGTGCTCTGCGTTATTGTGTTTATTATAGCCTGTATTTTACTTGGTACGGCATATTATAAAGTTACCGCTGGAATGGAGAATATAGACTCTGTTGCAGGCGTTGCAGCCCAGATAGTAAAGGGTATTGTGGGAACATTCCTTCTTATGTTTTCAATTTCCGGTCTGTTTTTACTTCTTGTAAGGGCAAAAAAGAAATTTTACTATAAAAAACTTAACGCATTTACCACAAGGGAGATAAGCAGCAAAATCAATACGGCGGTGTTTTCGGCAGGAATAATAAGCCTTATGATGTTTTTCTCAATATGTTGTCTGTCAACGGTATTTTCCGTTAAAAAATCAATAGACAATAATATTAAAAAACTTATACCTGTTGATATCCAATATGAGACCCTGCATACAAGGGATGCAGCCAACGACCCTCCTATCGACGAGCTTGTTGACAAGCTTGTGAAAGATAAGAGCAATCTTGAAGATATGTTTACCGTTAATATGTATTATATGGATAATGATAATTATCATTTTAATCAGATAGACGAGTATATGCATGTATCGGATTACAATAAGGTCGCAAGACGTTTCGGCAATGAAGAAATAGAACTTAAAGATGATGAATACGCTGTAATCGGTAATATGGAGCAGATGATGGGCAAAAATTATCTTAAGCCGGATGGTGCCGTTATTACGATTAATGGCAAGGAATATAAGCCTCAATCCGGGGACATGTACTATGGATTTGTATACATTGATAATTATGAAGACTGCTATGGTAAATACATTGTGCCTGATGATGTTGACTTTTCCAACGCCGGTGTGCATATGGAAGTGCTTATGGCAGATTTGAAAGGAGATAAAAAAACATATAAAGATACGAATAAGAAAATGTATTTTGATGATGTTGTGTACGGGGCAAGAGAAGGCGGGTACTATATGAATGTCTACTGCAAATACGAAATTATTAACGTAAGTACAAGACTAACGGTAGTGCTTGTATTTGTGGGAATATACCTTGGAATAGTATTCATTATCACAGGGGCGGCAATTCTGTCACTTAAACTTTTGTCTGAATCCGTAAGAAATAAAGAAAAATATACAATTCTGCGAAAAATAGGTGTTGATAACAGGATGATTAGAAAATCCGTATTTACCCAGTGTATGATATATTTCGGACTTCCACTTTCCGTTGCTGTCATACATTCAGTTTTCGGAATACAGACCTGTACCAAAATAATGGGCTTTTACGGTAAGTCGGGACTTTTGTATTCCATACTGATTACAGCTCTTATAATCGTATTGATTTACGGAGGATATGCCCTTGCGACTTATCTCGGAAGTATAAGAATACTTTCTGAAAAACAGGAATAAACTTATACAAAAACCATTGTGGTGATATATGAAATTTATAAAAATAAAAGGCAAAATAAAACAAAGATTAAAGCTGGTGCTGCCATTGACGGCACTGGCTTTACTTGCTGTTATCGGAATTATCGGACAGTCAAAGGTTAAGGCGGCAGGAAGAAAAATACCTATATATTCGGTAAAAAGGGAGGATAAGAAGTTTGCACTCAGTTTTGATGCCGCATGGGGTAACGAGGACACACAGATTTTACTTGAAACACTTGATAAATATGATGTAAAAGTAACTTTTTTCATGACCGGAGGCTGGATTGAAAGCTATCCGGAAGATGTGAAATCAATTTTTGCCCATGGCCATGACCTTGGAAACCACAGTGAAAAACACAAGCACATGAGTACGATTTCCATGAGAGAGTGTGAAGAAGAATTAATGGGGCCACATAAAAAAGTACAGGAACTTACGGGATATGATATGTTTCTTTTCAGACCGCCTTACGGAGATTACAATAATACATTAATAGAGGCAGCAGACGAATGTGGTTATTATACGATACAATGGTCCGTTGACAGTCTTGACTGGAAAGATTACGGTGCGGACAATATCGTTAAAACCGTTCTTAACCATAAAAATTTAAAAGACGGGGCAATTATTCTTATGCACAATGGCGCAAAGTATACAAAGGATGCACTTCCCCGTATCATTGAAGGCCTTAAAGAAAAAGGATATGAGATTGTTCCTGTTTCGCAGATTATATATACGGATAATTATGAAATTAACCATGCGGGAGAACAGATAAAAAAATGAAACTTTATTTTACATAAAGACAAATATGCTGTAAAATCTGATTATAACCAATCGGAGGTCAGGTATATGAGTTATTTCTGGAAAAACGGGCTTGTAGAGCTCAAAATGATAAGAGAAGAAGACAGCCATAATTTTTATGATGTTCTTATGGACACACAGACAAGAAAACAGGCGGAGCATGGCATATATCTTCCCGCAACGGTTCAATATGCCAAAGATATGGCGGACAATGCCATGGTAAATAATGAGCAGGGTGACGAACTTTGGTTTTCCATAAGAAATATGGATGAAGAACCTGTGGGATATGCCGTAATTGACTGGATAAATGAAAAGATGGGCAATGCACAGCTAAGCATAACCGTTTACAGACAGTACAGAGGTTTAGGTTATGCGGGAAGTGCAGCGTCAATCCTTCTTGAATATCTTTTTAATGAGAGGCGGTTCCATAAAGTCGGATGTAACATTATGGAAGATAATGAAGAGGGCAAGACGTTTGTGGAAAGTATGGGATTTACCCTTGACGCATTCAGAAGCGGGATGTTTTATACCGGGGGACATTATACAGGAGAACTGTACTATTCACTCCTTGATTTTGAATATAACGGCACAGGCACGGACAAAGAAAGAGAAAGAAAGAACTATAAAGGCTTTGAAGTATTTGATTCCACACTGGGAAATTCAGAAAAGCATACCGCCAAAGGCCCGTTGGTATGGGAGCAAAGACCTTATTACTGGGAATATGACGGAATAGTCTTAAGTGATATGAACGAGGAGGAATACCGCATCAATCATGAGATGATATATGATACGGAAAGCTGTATTTTTTTTGACAGCGATGTGAAACTGCCTTATGAACCGGATTCCCTCAGTGATTTTGAAGCGGAACACCTTAATTTCGGATGCGAGGATGACAGGATTGAATTTTCAATATGGGATCTTGAAGACAATTATGCAGGCTGTATTAATCTTTGCGGTATTGATAAGAAAAATGGTAAATTTTCCTTTAGCGTGTATATTTTGCCGGAACACAGGGGAAAAGGATATTCGGTAAAGGCATTGAAACTTGTATTAAATTACGCATTTAATGAGCTTAGGATGAATAAAATGGTTTCCTGTGTCAATATGGGCAATGACGCGTCCGCAGCGATGATGAGAAGTGTCGGCTGTGTGGTGGAGGGTGTATCCAGGGACAGCGAATATTACCATGGACATTATGTTGATACGGTTATGTTCGGACTTACGGCAGAAGATTTTAAAAAACATTGCACCGACAGCAAATAATGTTATAATTAACATAGGATATATTTTTGGGAGGCTTTATGGCAGGCAGAACGAGAAAAATAATAAGTGCAGTCATGGCTGCTCTGATGATAATGGCTGCAGGAGGCTGCGGCAGCAGTAATAAGGAAATACCCTCATCCGCTGATAACAGCCGGTATGTATCTGAGACAAAGGATAATGGCAACGTAACCGATGGAAAAGAATATGATATCGATAACGGCGGTCTGCCCTATGATGAAGAAACTGTATATAACCAGCTTTTTGACATCAATAATAAGGTGGAAATAGATGTGGACATATCTGATGATGAACTTGCAAAAATGCAGAGTGATTACAACCGTTATGATAACATGGGAAGCAAATCGCCTATATACAGAAAATGTGACTTGAAGATATCAATTACATCTGATGGTGTTAAGAATACTTATATAATCAGAAATACCGGCATAAGAATGAAGGGCAATACCTCAAGGACCGCATTTTACGACAGCAATTCCGGAGTATATTCACTTATACATTTTAAAGTGGATTTTACGGAAACCTTTGATGATGAGCAGTATTACGGAGGGGACAGCGATTATGACCTTGATATAGATAAAGAGAAACAGCAGAACAGGACTTTTGCAACACTTGACAGTATGGAGATAAAGTGGAACAAGACATCCGACAGCACATATGTGAGAGAATATTACGCCTGTGAGATGTACAGGGATTTCGGGATACTGGCGCAAAGAACCAATCTTGCTTCAATTAATCTTGGGGATGTGCACGAAGGCATATTTAAAATCTATGAACCGGTTGACAAGAAATTCATAAAAAGATATGTAGCAAAAGAAGACTGCGGCGGAGATTTGTATAAATGCGGCTGGACAAGGAACGGAGCTACATTCCTTACCAATGTTTCCTACGGAATTGAAGATAAGGAGAACAGAAAGTTCTACAACTATGATTTAAAGACCAACAAAAAGACTTCAACACATGAATCTTTTTTAAAACTTATCAGATATCTTAACGGAAGCAATGTTGACAAAGAAGGGCTGTCAGAGTATATAGATATGGATTATTTTCTGAGATTTTCGGCTGTTTCGTACTTTGTGGGCAATCCTGACGATATGAGAAATAATTATAATAATTATTACATATATTTCCTCAAAAGCAGTAATAAAATGATAATTATTCCGTATGATAATGACAGATGTTTCGGTATTACGGCACAGTACAATCCTTCCGGTGATGCAATGACAGGTGTTAAGTGGGAAAGTGAAAGAGCTGTGGGCAACGGAGGCTTACCACAGGAGAATCCGCTTGTACGGTATACAATTACAAGAATAGGATTTTTTACGGAAGAATTTAAGGCAGAGCTTGATAAAGTTGCGGACAGCGAATGGCTCACATATGATAAATTCAGCAAAATATATGAGATAGCATTTAATAATTACAAAGATGATACAGTGCCGGGTAAGACTATGTATAATGTCTATAACTTTGATTACAAGTTTAATATTGATAAAAGCAGCGGGCTTGGAAGCAGTAACGGTAATGCTTCCTTTAAAGATTATATAGATGCAAAACTTAAATTTTATAATAACAACAGGTAAGGAGGCTTTTATATGAACAATAATTATGTAATAGCTATAACAAGAACGTGCGGAAGCGGTGCAACAAGCATAAGCAGAATTTTGGGAGAAAGACTGGGTATTAATGTATATGACAGAAATCTTTTAAGACTTGCATCCGATGACAGCGGAATTAATGAAGAATTATTTGCAAGAGCTGACGAGCATATGAAACAAAGTCTGCTTTACAGAATTTCCAAAAAAGTATATAACGGGGAAATAATCCCACCTGACAGCAATGATTTTACATCCAACGATAATCTTTTTAATTATCAGGCAAAAGTATTAAAAGAACTTGCGGCAAATGAATCTTTTATATGTATTGGAAGGGCAGCAGATTATATTTTAAAGGATAATCCTAATCTTATAACCATATTTATATGTGCACCTATGGATAAGTGTATAAAAAGAGAAATGGAACTTCTTTCATTTGACGCAAAAAAGGCTGAACAGCACATAATTACCACAGATAAATACAGAGCCGGTTTTTATAAATATCATACCGGAAGAGAATGGAAAAATCCTGAAAATTATGATTTGTGTCTTAATACAGGCAAATTTGATTATGAGACCTGCGTTGATATTATTGAAAATTATATAAAGACAAGATTGGCGGGAAATAACTAAGATGAAAAGACTGCTAGTATATCTTAAGGGATACATAAAGGAGTGCATCTTTGGACCACTTTTTAAGTTACTTGAGGCGACTTTTGAACTTATTGTACCCCTTGTTGTTGCTGCGATAATCGATACGGGAATCGGAACCGGCAATAAAGGTTATATAGTCTCAAGAGCAGGTATTTTAATAGGACTTGCAGTTGTAGGACTTGCCAGCTCCATAATCGCACAGTATTTTGCGGCAAAAGCTGCTACGGGATTTGCAACAGAATTAAGGCATTCACTATTTGAACATATCGGTACATTTTCTTTTACGGAAATTGATGATATCGGAACCGCCAGACTGATTACGAGAATGACAAGTGACGTTAATTCTGTCCAGAGCTGTGTCAATATGGTTCTTAGACTTTTTCTGCGTTCTCCTTTCATTGTTTTTGGCGCAATGATAATGGCATTTACAATAGATGTAAAGTGTGCACTTATATTCTGTGTGGCAATACCTGCTTTGTCGGTAGTTGTATTTTCAATAATGCTTATATCAATCCCTCTTTTTAAGAAGGTACAGGGCGGACTTGACAATATTCTTAAGATAACCAGGGAAAATCTTACAGGAACCAGAGTTGTAAGAGCCTTTAACAAAGAAGATGAAGAAATTAAAGAATTTAACGCGGGTAATGACACACTTAATAAGAATCAGTTGTTTGCAGGTAAGATATCCGCACTTATGAATCCTCTGACATTTATAATTGTTAATTTTGCCATGATTATACTTATATACAGCGGTGCCCTTAAAGTAGATGCGGGAAGCCTTAAACCGGGACAGGTTATCGCTCTTGTAAATTATATGTCACAGATTCTTGTAGAGCTTATCAAACTTGCTAATCTTATCATCCAGGTTACTAAAGCCCTTGCATCTGCAAACAGAATAGCTGAGATATTTGACATCCACAGTTCAATGACTTTTCCTGAAAGCTCGGACAAGGAAGAAAATACGGAATATGCCGTTGAGTTCAATAATGTATCATTAACATACAATAAAGGCGGAGCACCTTCAATATCCGGTCTTAACATCAAGGTCAGAAAAGGCGAGACCATAGGAATTATTGGAGGAACGGGTTCAGGCAAAACAACGCTTGTCCATATGATTCCAAGATTCTATGATGCGACAGAAGGCGAAGTTAAGATTAACGGTGTCAACGTTAAAAATTATTCCAAGGAAGATATCAGAAACAAAGTCGGCATAGTAATGCAGAAAGCCGTACTTTTTGACGGCACCATAAGAGACAATATGAAATGGGGCAAGGAAAACGCCACGGATTCAGAGATATTTGACGCACTTGAAGAAGCACAGGCACTTGATTTTGTCAAGGAAAAAGACGGCGTGCTTGATTACCACATTGCACAGGGCGGCCGTAATCTTTCAGGCGGACAAAGACAGCGCCTTACGATTGCCAGGGCTTTTGTAAAACAGCCGGAAATCCTTATCCTTGATGACAGTGCATCGGCACTTGACTATGCTACTGATGCAAGGCTCAGAAAAGCAATCTCTGAAATGAAAAACAGGCCTACAACATTTATTGTATCCCAGAGAACCGCTTCTTTAAGAAGTGCGGACAGGATTATCGTTCTTGAAGACGGCGAAGTAGCAGGAATAGGTACTCATGACGAACTTATTAAAAATTGCAGCGTATATGTTGAAATATATGGTACTGATGGAAATAAACAGGCCGGAGGTGCAGATTAATGAACCAGAAAGTTACAGTCAAAAAGATATTCAAATATCTCACACATTATAAGCTGAGCATTATATTCTCTCTTCTGTTTGCATTTATCACGGTTGCGGGACAGCTTGCAATTCCGGTTTTACAGGGTAAGGCAATTGACAGGATAATCGGTGCCGGCAATGTTGATATAAAGGGAATAATAACGATTCTGATTATCATAGCGGTAACAGTGGCAACAACGGCTTTGTTCCAGTGGATAATGAATGTAATCAATAATAAGATTACCTATTCTATTGTCAGGGATATAAGAAAGGACGCATTTGAAAAACTTCAGATCCTTCCGGTAAATTATGTTGATACACATCCTGCCGGGGAAATAGTAAGTAAAGTAATAGCGGATGTAGACCAGTTCGCAGATGGCCTGCTTATGGGATTTACACAATTTTTTACAGGCATTATGACAATAATAGGCACACTTGTTTTTATGTTCATATATGACTGGAAAATAACAATGGTGGTTGTACTTGTTACTCCTGCATCATTCTTTATTGCATCATTTATAGCAAAAAGAACCTATAATATGTTTAAGAAGCAGTCGGAAGCGAGGGGCGAGCAGACTTCCCTTATTGATGAAATGATTGGTAATGAAAAAATTGTACAGGCGTACAGTATGGAAGATAATTCACTGGATAGGTTTGATGAAATTAACGGAAAACTTCAGAAGTATTCCCTTGATGCAACCTTTTTTTCATCACTTTCCAATCCTTCAACAAGATTTGTCAACAATGTAGTATATGCACTTGTGGCATTTGTGGGGGCGTTTTCCGTTATGAGAGGCGGACTCACGGTAGGATCTCTTTCGGCTTTATTAAGTTATGCCAACCAGTATATGAAACCATTTAACGAAATATCCGGCGTTGTTACAGAATTACAGAATGCTATAGCCTGTGCAGGCCGTGTTATTGACCTTATAGATGAGACACCTATGAAGAAAGACCCTGATAACGAACTTGTGGTAAAAGACGGTGAGGGTAAAATCGACCTTGAGGATGTATGCTTCTCTTATGATAAGTCAAAAGAACTTATTAAGAATTTTAATCTCCATGTAAAGCCGGGTGAAAGGGTTGCCATAGTAGGACCTACAGGTTGTGGTAAAACAACGGTAATTAATCTGCTTATGAGATTTTATGATGTGGATTCAGGAAGCATTAAAATAGAAGATGTGGATATTAAAGATGTTACAAAGAAGAGCTTAAGAAGCAACTACGGCATGGTACTTCAGGAAACGTGGTTAAAGTCAGGTACAATTAAAGAGAACATCATCACGGGCAGACCTGATGCTACGGATGAAGAAATCGTCGCAGCCGCAAAGGCGGCACATGCCCATGGATTTATCAAGAGGCTTCCAAACGGCTACGATACCGTTATAGGTGAAGACGGAGGTAATCTTTCACAGGGACAGAAACAGCTTCTTTGCATTGCAAGGGTAATGTTGTGCCTCCCACCTATGCTTATACTTGATGAAGCAACCTCTTCAATCGATACGAGAACCGAAATGAAGATACAGCATGCGTTCTCAATAATGATGGAAGGTAGAACGAGCTTCATAGTAGCACACCGTCTGTCAACGATTAAGTCGGCAGATATTATTATTGTTATGAAAGACGGTAATATTATTGAACAGGGTAACCATGAAGAACTGCTGGCAAAGGGTGGTTTTTATTCGGTTTTGTATAACAGTCAATTCTCTTAAAAAATCTTGGTAAAATTGTAAAAAAAGCTGGCAAATTGTGAAAAAATTTTGTATAATATTGATAGTTTATTTTATAGTTTATTTTATGGAGGAAATTTTTGTATGTTTAGTCAGTTATTTGGTAAATATCTGGTGGAGCGTAAGGCTCTTTCGGATGATACATTGAAGAATATTCTTAAGGAGCAGGAAGGTGCAAGAGTCAGGCTTGGAACAATTGCTGTAGCTGATGGATTACTTACAGAAGCACAGGCAGATGAGATTAATTATCTCCAGACACAGATGGATAAGAGGTTTGGTGATATAGCTGTCGAACAGAAATATCTTACTGAGAATCAGGTCAGTACCCTTCTTAAGAAGCAGGGTAATTCTACAATGAAATTCTATCAGCTTCTTACTGATATGGCAGGTTTAAGCCTGTCTAAGATAGATGAGTATATGAATGGATTTAAGAGTACCAATGGATTTACGGATAGCGAATTAGAAGCTCTTAAGGAAGAAGATATAGAGAAACTTATACCTCTTTTTGCAGCAACCATGAATTCTATGGTTACATCTCTTTCCGGACTTGTTTTAAGAAATCTGACAAGATTTGTAACATCTGATTTCTATCCTGAGAGAATGAGAAAAATAAAGGATTACGAATATACAGTTCTTGCAGGACAGGCAATTAAGGGAGACCATTCATTATACCTTGGTTTTGCCGCACAGAATGATATGAGCGGGGTCATTGAACTTGCAAAGGGATTTGCAAAGGAAGATAATAATCTTACAAGCGATGAAGTGTATGATGCCGTATGTGAATTCTGTAACCTTAACAATGGACTTTTTGCATCTGAATCAAGCAAGAATGGCATTGATATTGATATGCTTCCGCCTGAAGTATATGTGGGACAGAAGATTTCAGGTTCAGCCTATGTAATGCCTGTTGTAATTAATAACTGTCATATTGATATGATAATTTCTGTTGATGAAAGCTTTAGAGCCGGAGAGACAGCACATAATGTTGAGGTAATACATAAAGATTCGGCTGGTAATGCGGATTCTTCCAAGGGAACGGTTATGATAGTTGATGACTCGGCACTTATCCGTAAGATGTTAAGAGCAATGCTTGAGAAGAATGGTTATGCTGTAACAGCAGAAGCCAGCAACGGAGAAGAAGCAGTCCAGAAATATAAAGAGAATAAAGCAGATGTAGTTACGCTTGATATTACAATGCCTAAGATGGATGGTGTAGCTGCACTTAAAGAGATAATGGCTTATGACAAGGATGCCAGGGTAATGATGATTACTGCGGCAGGTCAGCAGGATAAGATTGTTGAAGCATTAAAGAACGGTGCTTTACAATTTATCATGAAGCCATTTAATGAAGAAGATGTTCTTAAGAATTTTAGGGATGTTTTAGGTAAATAAGCTTTTTTTTCTACTAGTAGACTCCTTTCAAATATCGAAGGCTGTGGGATTTCCCGCAGCCTTCGCTTTTTACATATGCTATAATATATCGAATTTACAGAACCAGTTTCTTGAAGTTCTTCTTACCACGCTTGATAACTATTCCGTCACCGAAATTATCCTTTGTATAAGTCTTTTTAAAATCTGTTTCTTTTTCGCCGTTGACAGTTACACCGCCCTGCTCAATATTTCTTCTGGCATCGGAACGTGTCTGGCAGAGACCTCCTGCAACAAGGAGTGTTATTAAATCGACTTCGCCGTCTTTGAAACAATCATCGTCTACTGTGGCTGTAGGCATGTTGGAGGCATCACCTGCACCAAATACCGAACGTGCACTTTCTTTTGCTTTCTCTGCTTCTTCCTTACCATGGACAAGAGCAGTAAGTTCGTATGCAAGGATTTCCTTGGCTTCATTTAACTGGCTGCCTTCCCAATTTGCCATCTTTTCAATTTCTGAAAGAGGGAGGAAAGTAAGCATTTTAAGACATTTGATAACATCTGCGTCATCAACGTTTCTCCAGTACTGGAAAAATTCATAAGGAGAAGTTTTTTCAGGGTCAAGCCATACGGCACCTTTCTGTGTCTTACCCATTTTCTTTCCTTCGGAATTAAGGAGAAGCGTAATCGTCATTGCAGAAGCATCTTTTCCTAATTTACGTCTGATGAGTTCTGTTCCTCCTAACATATTACTCCACTGGTCGTCACCGCCGAACTGAAGGTTACAGCCGTATTTCTGGTAAAGTGTGTAGAAGTCAAAACTCTGCATAATCATATAGTTAAATTCAAGGAAACTTAATCCTTTTTCCATTCTCTGTTTATAACATTCTGCGGTAAGCATCCTGTTAACACTGAAATGAGGACCGACTTCCCTTAACAAATCAACGTAGTTAAGGTCAAGGAGCCAGTCTGCATTGTTTACAAGAAGAGCTTTGTCGTCGGAAAAATCTATAAATCTGCTCATCTGTTTCTTGAAACATTCCACATTATGGTTAATGGTTTCCTTAGTCATCATTGAACGCATATCGTTACGGCCCGATGGGTCGCCTATCATAGCTGTGCCTCCGCCGATAAGAGCAATTGGCTTGTTGCCGGCCTCCTGAAGACGTTTCATAAGGCAGAGAGCCATAAAGTGGCCTACATGGAGACTGTCTGCGGTAGGGTCAAAGCCAATATAAAAAGTAGCCTTACCGTTATTGATTAAATCTCTGATTAGTGGTTCGTCTGTTACCTGGGCAATCAGACCTCTGGCCTGAAGTTCTTCATAAATTCCCATAATAAATCCTCCTGATATTATAAATAATAATAAAAAAAGCCCTTCAGCAAAAAGCTAAAGGACGACATATGCCGTGTTACCACCTTAATTCATACCGGACTCACATCCGATACCTTACCGGGTACAGAAATATCGATACCCTGACATTATAACGTATGTCCTACGTTGCAGCCTACTGTTACTTCAGTGCAAAGCTCGGGGAGGTATTCATGTAATAACTATCCTGCGCCTCTCATCAGCCGGCAGCTCTCTGTTGGAATCGTCAGAACACTACTTGTTCCTTTCACAGCATTTAACAATGCCATTATATACACATAAAAATTTTTCGTCAAGGCATAAATATATCTTTTTCCTCGTTGAAAAGATTTTTGAAATCTGATATTATAACATTTAGCTATGTGAATTAGGAGGAACGTAATATGGATGCAGAAACAGTAGTTTCTAAAAATTTTATTGAACAGATAATTGAAAAAGATATAGCTGAAGGACATTGTAAAGTTGTTAAGACACGTTTCCCGCCGGAACCTAATGGATATCTTCACATTGGACATGCTAAGTCAATTCTTCTCAATTACGGACTTGCCTGTGAATATAATGGAAAGTTCAATATGAGATTTGATGATACTAACCCAACTAAGGAAAAGGAAGAATTTGTAGAATCAATTAAAGCAGACGTAAACTGGCTCGGTGCCGATTACGAGGACAGATTGTTCTTTGCGTCGGATTATTTTGATATAATGTATGAAGCAGCAGTTAAGCTTATTAAGAAAGGAAAGGCTTATGTATGTGACCTTTCACCTGATGAAATCAGGGAATACAGAG